>ERZ773210.2902-NODE-2902-length-12996-cov-20.806738_pt1 | contig 12996 bp, 10 predicted proteins | sample MGYA00580528_ERZ773210 | MGnify/ENA primary metagenome ERZ773210 (study PRJEB29015, sample SAMEA2737769) | human gut metagenome | biome: human gut; feature: human-associated habitat; material: faeces | place: China | collected 2012 ...
TTTATTCTCTGCCTTTACTTTTTTTCTGAATTGTTTTCATTTGCCCTTTTGTAATAAATTTGAAGTCCGTGTTAAAACTGCATACTATATAATACGATGGAATAACCCCGAAAATTTGACAAAAAATGCAGGTAAATCAATACCTGCGACTACTTTTTCAAATATTCAACTGTCAAACTCCCGTGTCAAACTCCCGTTTACAACATCACCATTCTATCCGAAAAACCTCTAATATGCAAGCGAAAATTTTACAGTCCCTTGTACATATTTTTAAAATATTATATAATTCTAGATAAATGATGGCTGCAGAGGGCGCAGCACAGAGAAGGAGGACTTTGGGATGAAGAGAATAGGTATGCTGACCAGCGGCGGCGACTGTCAGGCACTGAATGCAGCGATGAGAGGCGTGGCAAAGGTGCTTTATAACAGCACGGAAGACGTTGAAATCTATGGCTTTCAGGACGGTTATCAGGGACTGATCTACGGAAAGTTCCGTCTGATGACGTATGACGATTTTTCGGGTATTCTGACAAAGGGCGGCACAATCCTTGGCAGCAGCCGTACTCCTTACAAGCTGATACGTGAGCCCGGCGCAGACGGTGTCGACAAAGTGGCGGCGATGAAACAGACCTATTATAAGCTGCAGCTGGACTGCCTGGTAATTCTCGGCGGCAACGGCACACATAAGACAGCGAACCTGCTGCGTCAGGAAGGCCTGAACATTGTAACGCTGCCCAAGACCATCGACAACGATCTCTGGGGAACGGATATGACCTTTGGCTTCCAGAGCGCGGTCAACATTGCAACAGACGCGCTGGATTGCATCCATACGACGGCGGCATCCCATGGACGCGTATTTATCGTAGAAGTTATGGGACACAAGGTTGGCTGGCTGACCTTAAATGCCGGTATCGCGGGCGGCGCGGACATCATTCTGGTCCCGGAAATTCCTTACGATATCGACAAGATTGTGGAAAAAATCAACGAACGGCATAACCGCGGCAGCAGATTTACAATTCTGGCAGTTGCAGAGGGCGCGATCTCCAAAGAGGACGCCAAGCTGTCGAAAAAAGAATATAAGAAAAAACTGGAAAACTATAAATATCCTTCGGTTTCCTACGAGATCGCAGAGCAGATTCAGGAAAAGAGCGGCATGGAGGTTCGTGTAACCGTGCCCGGACATACCCAGAGAGGCGGAAGCCCCTGTGCCTATGACCGCGTATTTGCCAGTCGGCTTGGCTCGGAAGCAGGCAAGATGATTCTTGCGGGAGAATACGGCTTTATGGTGGGCTACAAGCACCGTGAAATCGTCAAGGTTCCGCTGGAAGAGGTGGCAGGTAAGTTAAAAATGCTCGATCCCAACGCATCCATCGTCAGAGAGGCGAAGATGATGGGCATCAGCTTCGGAGATTAAAAGACAACGGACGGCGCCGCGTATATTGCGTGACGCCGTCTGCTTTGCGGAGAACATAAGGAATAAGGAGGTTCGTCCATGTCCTACACGGCGATGTATCGACGGTTCCGTCCGACCACCTTTGAAGAGGTCAAGGGGCAGGATGCGATTGTCACAACACTGAAAAACCAGATCCGGTCGGATCGTATCGGTCATGCCTATTTATTCTGCGGTACAAGAGGTACCGGTAAAACGAGTATTGCGAAGCTTTTTGCAAAAAGTGTCAACTGCGAGCATCCCGTGGACGGAAGCCCCTGCGGAGAATGCGCATCCTGTAAGGCGATTGCAGAAGGCAGAAGCATGAATGTGATAGAAATAGACGCAGCGTCTAATAACGGCGTCGATAATATTCGTGAAATCGTGAATGAAGTGGCATATTCCCCGACGGAAGGAAAATACCGCGTTTATATCATCGACGAGGTTCATATGCTTTCTGCGGGAGCATTCAACGCACTGTTAAAAACCCTGGAGGAGCCGCCGTCCTACGTCATCTTTATTCTGGCGACAACGGAAGCCAATAAAATTCCGGTTACGATTTTGTCCCGCTGTCAGCGTTATGATTTCAAGCGCCTGACGGTCGAACAGATCGAAGAGCGCATGAAGGAAGCCCTTGCCGCGGCGGGCGAAGAGCTGCCGATCGAGGAAAAGGCGTTAAAATACCTTGCAAAATCTGCAGACGGTGCGATGCGTGATGCCTGGAGCCTTCTGGATCAGTGCCTCGCGTTCCATTTCGGACACGAGCTGACCTACGATATGGTGCTGGACGTGCTGGGCGCGGTGGATACGTCAGTGTTCAGCAAACTGTTGCGCTGCGTGATTGCGCGGGATGTGGCGGGCTGTATCGGTGTGCTGGAAGAGATCGTGCTGCAGGGACGGGATATGAGCCAGTTTGTTTCCGATTTTACCTGGTATCTGCGCAACCTCCTGCTGGTGAAAACTTCCGGGGATTCTTGTGAAGAAGTGATTGACATATCCAGTGAGAATCTGGCAAGATTGAAAGAAGAAGCGCAGCAGATCGAAGTAGACGCGATCATGCGGGATATCCGGTGTTTTTCGGAGCTGTCCGGTAGGATTCGCTATGCGGGTCAGAAACGTGTCCTGATTGAAATGGCGCTGATTCGGCTGTGCAGGCCGGAGATGGAGACGAACGAAGATACACTTCTGGAACGGATTCGAAAGCTGGAACAGACGGTGGAACAGATCGAAAGCGGCTCGATTGCAGTCGCAGCGGTGCCGACAGGACAGCCCGCAGTGCAGGCAGCAGCGCCGGTCAGAAAGGCAGAGCTGCCCAAGGCAGTTCCCGAGGAAATCAAAGAAATCGTAGCCAAGTGGCCGCGGGTTGCAGGAAGTGCACAGCAGCCGATGAAGTCGTATCTCAAAAATGCGCGCCTAAGCCTTGGCGGTGACAATCGGCTGTTGCTTGTGGTGGAAGACGGGCTGGCGTCCGATTATTTTACCAAAGAACCGGCAAATAAGGGCGCACTGGAACAACTGTTGGCGGAGCTGACGGGCAGGCAGATCGAGGTTGAAGTCCGCAGTGTGCGCAGCAAACAGGAAATGGAAAGTTCTTATGTAGACCTGACAAGGGTCATTCATATGGACATAGAAGAAGAGTAACAAACAGAAAGGATGTAATAAAATGGCAAAGAGAGGCGGTTTTCCGGGCGGCATGGGTATGCCCGGCAACATGAATAACCTGATGAAGCAGGCACAGCGCATGCAGCGTCAGATGGAAGAAGGACAGAAGGAACTCGAGGTGAAAGAGTTCTCTGCAAAATCCGGCGGCGGCGCGGTTGAGGCTGTCGTAAACGGCAAAAAGGAGCTGGTAAAGCTGACCATTTCCGAAGAAGCAGTAGATCCGGAAGATGTGGAAATGCTGCAGGATATGATCGTTGCGGCTGTGAATGAAGCGATGAAGCAGGCGGACGAAGCGAGCCAGGAGCTGATGGGTAAAATGACAGGCGGACTCGGCGGAGGCTTCCCGTTCTGATATGGATCTTTACAGCGGCTATATCAACAAACTCATTGACGAGCTTTCGGGGCTTCCCGGAATTGGCAGTAAATCTGCGCAGCGTCTGGCGTTTCACTTGATCGGGCTTCCGGAAGCAAAGGTGAACAGGATTGCAAATGCGATGATACAGGCTCGGCAGAATGTTCGCTATTGTAAGGAATGTTTTACCCTGACCGATAACGAGCTTTGCCCGATCTGTGCCAACACAGAGCGGGACCATTCGACGATTATGGTTGTGGAGAACAGCCGGGATCTGGCTGCCTACGAAAAAACCGGAAAATACAAAGGAGTCTATCATGTGCTGCACGGGGCGATTTCTCCGATGCTGGGCGTGGGACCCCATGATATCAAATTAAAAGAGCTGATGGAGCGCCTGTCCAGAGAGCCGGAGGTAAAAGAAGTCATTATCGCAACCAACTCCAGCCTTGAGGGTGAGACGACGGCGATGTACATCGGCAAGCTGATTAAACCTACCGGAATCCGTGTGACAAGAATCGCGAGCGGCGTACCGGTAGGCGGCGATCTGGAATACATTGATGAAGTAACACTGCTTCGTGCGCTGGAGGGGCGTACCGAGCTGTAACAGACAAAATTTTCAGACGAAAGAGATGGACGAACCTATGAAAAAAGAGTTATTCGGGGAAGTAAACGGCAGAGAGGTGTATTTGTATACACTGGAAAACAGTCATGGTATGAAGGTGACGGTCAGCAGCTTCGGTGCGCTGATCATCCGCATCTGGGCGCCGGATCATAACGGCAATTTTGCAGATGTTGCACTCGGTTATGACAGGTTGGAGCAATATCTGGAAAACGGTAAATTTTATGGTGCAGTCGTTGCGCCGAATGCGAACCGGATCGGCGGTGCAAAATTCACCCTCGAAGGAAAAACCTATGAGCTGTCTGTCAACGACAATGGCAATAACCTGCACAGTCACAGAGCTCTGGGTGGGCATAAGCGGATCTGGGATGCCGAAGAAAAAGAAAACGGCATTTTATTCACGATGTCTATGAAAGATGGGGAACTTGGCTTTAGCGGAAACAGGGACTTTTCGGTTCTGTATGAGCTGACGGAGGAGAACGGACTGCGCATTACCTATGATGTGGTAAGCGATGCAGATACGATTCTTAACCTGACAAACCATTGCTATTTCAATCTGGACGGACACGGTGCCGGACAGATTACCGACCATGAGCTGCAGTTGTTTTCCCATGCGTATACCCCGGCCGATGCAGAATCGATTCCGAATGGAGATATTTTACGCGTAGAAGGTACACCGATGGACTTCACAGAGCCGCATCTGATCGGCGAACGGATCGATGCAGACTTTGACCAGCTTAAAATGGCAGGCGGATATGACCATAACTGGGTTCTGGACAATTACACCGGGCAGGTTCGTAAAATTGCAGTTGTCAAGAACTCCGATAAATCCCGCACGATGGAGGTTTATACAGATCTTCCGGGCGTTCAGTTCTATTCGGGCAACTCCAGGGATCTTGAAGCCGCAAAGGATGGGAAAACCTACGGCTACAGAGCGGGCCTGGCACTGGAAACCCAGTTCTATCCGGATACACCGAACAAACCACAGTTTCCTTCTTCGGTATTCGGACCTGACAGACCGTATCACACCGTAACAGAATATCGGTTTGTATAACACTGTCCACGCAGGACATAGAAAAACCGGCAGCAGCGAAGCGATCAAAGCTTTGCTGTCTGCCGGTTTTTATTCATGACAATAGAATGTTGCCGTCTTTGCTTCCCTTATCTTTTGCAGGTCAGAGTCTCGTCCCCGCCAACGCCTTTACAAAGCTTTTCTCCTCGGATCCATGCTTCATCTATGCACAGATATTTAATACGCTTACGATAGCCCCACGCATAAGCGACATGAATCCTGCCGTCTTTTCCCTGAATCAGGCAGGGATATTCGTAACGGCGGTTGTTGACGTCGTTCCACGGACCGATAAAGCCCTCGCCGTGCTCGATGATACGCCGCCAGGGCCAGGTTTTTCCTCCGTCCTCGGAAATGGCGAGTACGACAGGACAGCGCTGGTCGGGCCAGACGGTGCGCTCGGGCTCGTCATTGAAGGCGACGTCATTGTATACAACGCAGACTGCGCCGCTTTGAAGACGGATTGCGGTAATGCTTGCGTTGTTGTTGCGCAGCACAGTAGGCTCCGGCACGCTCCAGGTCTCGCCGTTATCATGGGATTCCGAACGGTAAATATGGTCAGCAGAGCGGCTGCGCAGCAGGCAGATCAGATTTCCGGGAGAAAGCTCCACGATATTGCCGTGTACGCGCCCGCGGCTGCCGGGCATCATGACGCTACGCCAGGTTTTGCCCTGGTCGTCTGAAAGCTGCAGGACGGTGTAATCGTCTCCCATGCAGGAATCGTTGATCGCACAGCGGAAATTGTTGAAAATAAAACGTCCGTTGGACAGAATCTGAATCTTTTGCCGGCAGAACGAGCCGGGAGCAGAAAACATTGTCTCAGTCGTCTCCCAGGTGCGCCCGTTATCGCGGGAAATTTTCCGGCGGATTTCAGCAGTTCCCTGTAAATTGTCAGAGGTTGGATTGTTGGGATCACGGGAAAACTGTGCGGTATACATCAGCCAGATTTCTCCGTTTGGATGCAGGAAGAGGGAAGGATTCTGCTCACTGCGGGTTGGATCATCGGAAACAATTACCGGTGTTTCCCACTGGGAACTGTCCTCTGACAGACGTGACACAGCGATGCTGACGTCCGCGTTTCCTTCACAGGAGCCTGCAAACCAGCAGCAAAGCAGATCGCCATTTTCAAGCTCTAAAAGATCTGGCGCGTGACAGCTGTTCCACGGATTCGGAATCAGGGATTCCACGAAATTCAAAGCGGTATCGCGGTAAAGCCTGCCGTCGTCTCCGACAGGCGGCAGGTCAATAATTGTATGTGACATAAGTCCCCTTTCTTTTGACATTGCGCAGGACGATGCCCACTCAATATGAAACGCATGCGCGAAAGATCCTTTTGTGAATCTTTTTGCGCATGCGCATAACAGGTATATACAAATTTACGCGTGCATTGTCGCAGCTGTGTACAGTGTAGGCGTCTCGTCACAGTTTTCTACGCGGATCGTCTTTGCCTCTCCGGGATAGAGCTTGAAGTAGTTATCACTGTAATGTACTCTGTCGTCGCTTGTCATCAGATAGGCGAACGGTGTAAATACGTTTGCACGGACGGTTACGAGCAGATCGCTGCCGTCTTTTTCAACGGATTCGATCACCGCATCGCTTTCCGGAATGGTGTATTCGCGGTAATAAGCGCGCAGGCTGTCAGCTGTTTCAAAGCCGTCTGCACTTACAACGAAATATCCGTCTGCGGCAGGCTCTGCAGCGTCCACATGGAATTGCTGCCAGGAATGCGGAGCGACGGTCAGATCCTTTGTCAGGAGAACATCATTGTGTGCGCCATCAAAGGTCTGTGTGCCGATGCAGATAGTTGTCCGGATTTCATCAGGGGTTTCGTTGATGACGGTTACAACCGCGCCGCCGTCTGCCTTCCGGATAATCAGTTTTTTCGTATCAAAAGCGCGTTTTAAGAAGTAGAACGAAACCTTTCTGGTCAGATAGTAATCGATAATGGTCCAACCGGTTTCCGGCCAGCAGTCGTTGTACATCCAGATCAGATCGCCGGCACCATAGGATTTCTGGCGGAGCGCCTCTGCCATTTCGGCATATAAAAGTCCCTGCATGATACCGCTGTAAAGCAGATAGCTGCGTTCGTCCAGCGTGGAAAATTCAGTCAGATGGCGGTTGATTACATCATCGATAGCCTTGCGCTTGCGATCAAACTCTCCGTGGTGCTTCCAGATCGGATTATCGAAAGTCATTTCCTCACCGTCGAGATACCGGCGGACGGTGCTTTCCATCTGTGCACCGAAAAATCCGTATTCGCTGGAAAAACGCGCCGGGAATCGATCAAAAGCTTCCAGTTCGTAAGAGAATTTGAATCTCGTCTTGGAATCGCGTCCAAAATAAGTCCATGCATGGACGTCTCCCTCTTCAGTGGTATTGGAACGTTCTCCAAAGTACGGGGTGGAGGGCATGTAGGGAATCAGCGGGCTATTGTGCTGGACTGCGCGGGGCTGGATGTAGTTGAAAATCTGATCGCCCCAGTAGCGTTCGGGCTGCAGCATTCCCGGGAACCAGTCGGTGTAGGACTCGGCGATTTCGTTGTTTCCGGTCCAGACTGCCATACAGGGATAATGCGCCAGACGCTTGGTCTGATATTCTGCCTCGCGTTCTGCTTCGTAAAGGAACGAATCCTTCTGGTCGGGATAAAAAGCACATGCGTACATAAAATCGTGCATCAGTAAAATACCGTATTCGGAGCAGTAATCATAGAAGCAATCCGGTTCATAAGTGCCGCCGCCCCACATACGGAACATGGTAAAGTGTGCTGCTGCCCCTTCGCTGACCAGCTTTTTATAGTTTTCATCAGGCGTCCGCAGATAAATAGAATCGGTAGGAACCCAGTTGCCGCCTTTGCAGAAAATACGGGTGCCGTTGATCTTGAAGAAGAAGTTACGGCTTTCATCCGGCAGCTTGGAAAAGTCGATGGAAAGCGTGCGGATACCGATTTTCTTCGGTTTTGCTTCATGGGTGATGCCACGTGCCGTGCAGCGTGCGGTAAAGGTATAAAGGTTCTGAGCACCGTAACCGTTCGGCCACCAGAGCTTTGCATCCTTTAATACAACGCGTTCCTGTGCAAAATTGATGCCGCCGACAAGCATCAGGGTCTGATGGCCGGTATACGCGGTCTTGCCGTCGATGGACAGCTCATATTCCAGCTCTGTTTCAGCGCTCTGCACCATGTTGGATTTTTCGATTTCAAAATGAAATTCGATTTCTGCATCATTTCCGGAAAGGCTGAGCGTATCGACGCGGGAAGCGATTACCTGTGCACCGCTGAACGCTTCGATTTCGATCGAACGTCCGATACCGCAGGTAGGAACGGGCTGACACCAGTCCCAGCCATAGGTAAACTGTGGCTTACGCGTGTATACACGCTGGTCGCAGATCGCATTGTCACTTGCACAGTAATAGGAAACGGTGTCATGTGGATAATTTAATTCCATGCCGGAGGTCAGACGGATCACGATCTGGTTGGTACCGACATGCAAAAAGCGTTTGATATCTGCAGAAAAAGCACAGAAGGTATTTTCCTGATGTCCGGCGGGAATGCCGTTAACTAAAATATCGGCATTAAAATCGAGCATTTCAATGTTCAGGCGGACAATATCTTCATTGAGCATTTCTTCGGTGATATCAAATTCTTTGACAAGCCACCAGGAAAGCTCTTTAATCCAGATGCTTTTTTTTGTGTTGTCCTTTAAAAAAGGCTCCTCGATAACTCCGTTATCGATCAGGGCGGTTGTAACGTCGCCGGGTACAGTCATAGGAATATATCCCGTTTTGGAAGGATAAGGGTGCATGGCGAGGGCGGTATTTACCGTAAATTTCGGATCGGGTTCTTTCAGATACATTTCCCGTTCCTCCTCGGTCATATTTTCTTCGGTCAGATAACCGGGAATTGTCGGCTTGGGAGGCATGGCGTTGAGGTGGACGAGCACCTCTGCACAGCGATCTGCTGTTACGTCCATAAACTCGCCGCGAAGTTTCCATTCGCCTGCAAGAGAAAGTTTGCTCATTTTCAGTACCACTCCTTTAGTATATTCTGCAGAAATTTTGGTATCTACTAAAAAATAGTTTAGAAGAGCCCGGAAGGAAATACAATGTATTTTATTGTGCTTTTTATATCGAACAGAAGTGTTTGACAGAATAAATATGTGCAAAAGTTCCAGAACGGGACTCTGCTCCAAACCGCCAAAAAAGAGCGCATAAACAGACAAAATCTGCGGCAACGGTCTGCTAAGATTAGGGAAAACGGGGTGCCCGGATGGAAAGGAGCAGAGGTAAAATGTTGAAAATACCCAAAAATGTGATGCAGATCGGGACAGGCAGTCCGAATGTAAAATTGTACATGGAGGATTATGTCCATACGTTTCTGGAACGATGCCAGGGAAAAGAGACGTGTCTGGCATTCGGGCAGCAGGAGGAAAAGGACGGCATCCGCTATTATTTAATTTACGGGGTGGAAAAAGAAACGGACTTCAGGCGCGGAAATTTTCCGTATTTTCAGAAGCTGGAGCGGATTGGAAAAATTGAAAAAAAGGAAGCCTCCGTCCGGTTCTGGACCGTGCGGGGAGAAGAAATCCAAATCGGAGGCTATTTTATTTTTTATGAACAAAACGAAGAAATGCAGGCATATATGATTGCTGAACGGGAGCAGAGCCGCCCTGCAGATGTGGAGGAGGAACGGGTGATGGAAGCGATCAATGCCCGCCGGGAAAAAAGAAAAGCGGAAGCTGCAGCGGACGCAGCGCGGGGGATAACCGCCTCCAGGGCGTCTGCGCCGAATACAGCGTCTGGCAGGAAAACGGTGCTGTCAAGGCTGGGTGCGCTTAAAGCTGCAGCGCCTACGCTGAACGCAGCGTCGAGGAAAACTGCTTTTGGGACAGCTTATCAGGCCCGTTCAGGCAGTACCGGCGCCCTCTTCCCGAAGCTTTGCCGGATTGGCTGCCTGGTGCTTTTGTTGGTTCTGGTCGGAACGGCGCTGACGTCCGTCAATCAGTACCCGGATATGAAAGCGGTTTCCGCCCTGTTGGCAGGAGCTGTCCGGAATACAAAAAATGAGACGGAAAATACATCTCCCGGACTGATTGTAGAAGAGACTGTTGGCTGGAATTCATCGGACGAAATGGCGCAGTCTGCCGCCTTGGACGAAGCTACACAGGCGGACGATGCAACCGGTGCGGCCAATACGGCGATGGATGGCGAAGTGACAGACAATAGGACGGCGGACAACGTAATGACAGACAACGTAACAGCAGATAGCGCAACAGCGGACAGCCAGAATGCGGTCGCGACCGACGCAGACGCTGAATCCTCGACAGCCCGGCAGTCCGCATCAGCCTCCGATTCCTTTCCTCAGGTTCAGGAAGCCCTGGCGCACCCGGAAAGCTATCAGGTGCAGAAGGGAGACAGCCTCATCGCTATTTCCAGGAGATTTTACGGAACAGATGAAAAGGTGATAGAAATCTGCCGCCTGAATAATATAAAAGACCCGAATCAAATCCAGCCCGGACAGAATATTTTACTACCTTCAAAATAATGAATGTGTTATGATGGAATGAGCGCACAAGAAAAACAAGCGACGCCGAAGGCGACATTTGTTTTTCTTGCGCCATTAGAGAACGAGCAGCCTGCATAGCAGGCGGTAAAGCGCGTCAGCGCGGGCTCGTGATGGAATGAGCACACGTGAGTCAACATGCTCGCAAAGATGCTGCAAAAGAAATGGGGACTTATCTCATATGGTAGATATCAAGGAATACCTGCGAAAAAAAGAAAAAAACGAGAAAAAAGACAGCAAGAATTTTAAACGGGAAATCCGGGCGCATCGTCTGAAAGTGATCCTTCGTTCCTGCTGCGTAATCGGCGTGATCGCAGCGCTGACGGTGACGGCGGTAACGCTGCTTAAAAATCAAACCTACTCCGGCTACACGGTCGTGTCCGCAATCGACAGGAACCAGGTATCCGGTTCTACTCTGTTGAGCTACCAGAATGGCTTTCTGACTTACAGTAAGGATGGTATCAGCTATACGGATTACAAGGGCAACGCCATGTGGAACCAGACTTACGACATGCAGTCGCCGTGCGTCTCTGTGCGGTCGGGCTGGGTTGCAGTTGGGGATTATAACGGCAACCTGATTTATGATATCAGTCAGGACGGAACATCCAAACAGATTGATACGAATCTTCCGGTGAAATCGCTGTCCGTGGCAGCGAACGGCGTTGTGGCAGCGATTCTGGAGGATGGGGATGTGACCTGGATCAACGTCTATAATCCTACTGGGGAAAAAGCAGTCGGAATCAAAACGACGATGCAGAAATCGGGTTATCCGGTTTCCGTGTCATTGTCGGACAATGGAAAACTGATGATGGTGGCATATCTGAAAGCAGAAAGCGGCAGTATGAAATCGATCGTCAGCTTTTACAATTTTGACGAAGTCGGACAAAACTACACCGACACGATGGTAAGCTCCTACGAATATTCGGATACGGTAATCCCGCTGGCAGAGTTTACGGGGACGCATACGGCGTATTCTGTGGGAAATAATCAGTTCATGTTATATGAAGGAAATGAAATTCCAAAAAATATCTTCCAGAATTTCATGCAGGAGGAGGTGCAGGACGTCCGCAGCAGCGGCAATTATGTGGCGTTTATTTTTAATGGAACGAATGGAAACGGAAAATATCGGATTGACATTTATAATATGAATGGAACGCAGGTGCTGTCGTTGCCGTTTGCAATCGAATACCGGGATGCTCTGATTTCGGATCAGGAACTGATTATATATAATGAAGCAGAGTGCCTGATTTATAACCTGAACGGAAAAGAAAAATACAGCGGACCGATACCGGAACAGACGCAGCTTTTGAAAACGCTGGGCGGAAACCGGTTTCTTGCGGTTACTGTAAACAGCATAGATATGATAGAAATGAAATAAACGGGAGAAAAAATGAACGTACTGCTGGTTTGTGTGATCTTATTTGCCCTCTGGCGGGGATATGCCGGAATGAAAAAAGGAATGGTGGATGAAATCAGGATGCTGCTGTCTCTGGTCATTTCTCTGTTCGTCCTTTCGCTGGCTATCCTTTTATATAGCAGTGTGAAAGAAAAAAACACTACCAATATAATAATGTCGGTTCTGATGCTGCTGATTACCGGACTCGCAGCCAGACTGGTGAATCTGATTTTCAAGTCCCTTTCGGCAATCGCGCACCTGCCGATTCTGAAACTGCTCAACAGTGTACTGGGAATCGTGGTCGGCATGGCAGAGAGCATCGTAGTTTTATGGATTATTTATATTGTAATCGCCAGCTTCGATACAGGAAGAGTCGGCAGCCAGATCGCGGCATGGACCGTTGAAAACGAATGGCTGACGAAACTTTATCAGATGAACCGGTTCGCCTACTGGCTGGCGGGATTATCCTGATGTTACGGGATTGTAAAAAAGTAAGAAAAAAGCAAAAACTGGTTGACAACTAAAAAAGGATAATGCTATACTGAAGTTCCACCGCAGGGAATGCGATGGAACTTCTTTTTTTTAAAAAGAAGAAAAAGTGCTTGACATCGACAAACAGTCCTGATATAGTTTATGACTGTTGCGGCGAATGAAAGCAACACGGATTTCTAAAAAGAAATTCAAAAAAATAAAAAAGCTGCTTGACATGAACAGGAAGTTCTGATAAAATAACGAACTGTTGCTGCGAATGATAAGCAACCAGGTTTCGAAAGAAACTTGAAAACAAAATGAAAAAAAGTTCTTGACAAACAGAACTGCTTATGATAAACTCAATAAGCTGTCTGAGCGACAGGAACGAAAGTTCTTCTGGAAATACTTCCAACAAGAAGAACAGCACCTTGACAAATAAAC
>ERZ773210.2912-NODE-2912-length-12960-cov-4.987214_pt1 | contig 12960 bp, 14 predicted proteins | sample MGYA00580528_ERZ773210 | MGnify/ENA primary metagenome ERZ773210 (study PRJEB29015, sample SAMEA2737769) | human gut metagenome | biome: human gut; feature: human-associated habitat; material: faeces | place: China | collected 2012 ...
ACGAAGAACGGCAAGCCCATCACGAAGGGCAAGTGCCCCGACTGCGGGACCACCATCTGCCGTATCGGCGCCGCGAAGAAGTAGCTCCGGCTCATCCAAATCCTTGGACGCGCCACGGCCCCCGGACTCCGGTTCGGGGGCCGTGTTGTATCATGTCCGGCCCTGCTCTCATGGATGTTTCACGTGAAACATTTTCCGTCTGCGTATTGTGAATAGTTGCGCTATAATCTGTCATCATGCGGGTGTCGCCAAGTGGTAAGGCCCAAGCTTCCCAAGCTTGTATTCGCGGGTTCGAGTCCCGTCGCCCGCTCCATAAGAAATCGTGTCGGAAGTCGCCATTTTGGCGGCTTTCGTGTTTCAGGGTAGAATTGTTTATTGATTGGAAATCTATTCGTTTTTCCAGTATTTCGTCCAGTACGTTTGTTAGAATTGCAGTGTTAGTTTTAAGAACAGCGAGGTCAGACGGTAAATTCAGGTCGTGGAAGGTCGAGTAAGGCAGAAGCTTCCCAAGCTTGTGACGCGGGATCGATTCCCGTCGCCCGCTCCATTCGTAATCAAGCCGTTCTACCGAACGGCTTTCTTTTCGCATTAAGCGCAATGACGCTGCGCAGCAGCAGCGCACACTATCTAGGCTCTGCGAGCATTCGTCGTGTACCAAAGTACACTTCCTCATACTCTCGAGCCTATCTAGCGCACTCTGCTACTGCTCGCTGTTTTTAGAAATGCCAGGCAATTATTGCCGTTTTTTGTTTTAGTGGGTCGTATTATGTCGAGCGCTTACAAAGAGCAGACGTTTTTTTGATCAGAATGTAGGTATTTGATTTTGTAAAACGATGTAATAAATGCATGGAGTGCGCTGGAAGGAAAAGAGAACCCTAGTATTATTTTGTGAACAACTAAAAGTTTGCGTACCATGCTTGCTAAAGCGTGATCGTAAATTACTGGTTGGAGCCAGATAAGGTGAATACCATCAAGAAGGATGTATTGTATGACGCGTACGGGATTTAAAGGTTTTATTTTCGATATGGATGGCACGCTTTTGCACACGCTGCCAGATTTAACGGCGCTTACCAATATTGTGTTGGAACGTGAAGGCTATCCGACGCGCACCGAAGATGAAGTACGTACCTTTGTAGGCAATGGAGTCCTCTCTCTTATCTTGCAAGCAGTTCCTGAAGATATTTCTGAAGAAAAAGCTCAGCATGCTTTTAGACTGTTTTGTGATTTATACGATGAATACGGCATCAAGCTTACCAAGCCTTTTGATGGTATGGAAGAAACCCTTCGCGCACTTAAAAACAAGGGCATCAAGCTTGGTATTGTGTCGAATAAATTTGAAGCAGGTGTTCGTGAAGTAGAACAGCGCTATTTCCCTGGGCTGTTTGATGTATCGCATGGTGAAGCAGAAAACATTCCTCGCAAACCTGATCCCACGGGCCTTCTCGTTACGGCGCAAGAAATGGGATTAAAGCCTGAAGAGTGTGTATACTTTGGTGATTCTCATGGCGATATGCTGGCGGGCAACAATGCAGGCATGTATACCGTAGGAGTTACCTGGGGATATCAGCCTATCGAAAAAATTAAGTCAGGTAACCCCGACGAACTAATCGACAAACCAGAAGACATTTTGAAGTTTGCTTAGCGGAGCCTTTGTATAACAGCAAGGGATTGGACTGAGCTTAATACATTAAAAGCCCCTGTAGAAGTTTTCCTCAAGCTCAGCAAATCTTTAATCAGATTTCTTTAAAGGCGAACGGACGTAGCGGATATAACGCACGCACCGTTCGCCTTTTCCCTTATAGCATCCTTGCTAATCTGGGGCTACGTCTTTTAAAGCCTTTAAAGAAATCTGCGATTCGGATGAGCTTTCGAATAACTTCTACGGGGCTTTAGTGTTTTTAAGCGCAAACAAGCGTCTGTTAGCCGTTGTATCCGTTGGGGTTATTGCTCTGCCAACGCCAAGCATCTTCGCACATGCGTGCCAAATCGTATTCAGCAACCCAGCCTAATTCTTCACGCGCCTTATCGCATGCAGCGTAGTTGGTTGCAATATCGCCTGGGCGGCGAGGGCAAATCTTGTAAGGGAGTTCTTTGCCGCACGCTTTTTCGAATGCGTGGATTACATCCATAACGCTTGATCCTGTGCCCGTGCCCAGATTGAAAATTGCAACACCGCTGCGGGTGCCATCAGCTGCGGCAGTTCCTTCGATAGAGCCAAGACCAATTGCCTTGCCCGTTCCAACTTTACCCGCCATATAGTCCAGCGCCTTTACGTGGCCACGAGCTAAGTCCACTACATGAATATAGTCGCGCACACCCGTACCGTCAGGGGTGGGGTAATCGTTACCGAACACCTGGATACATTCAAGCTTGCCCGTTGCAACTTGAGCAACATAAGGGAGCAAGTTGTTAGGAATACCCTTTGGATCTTCACCAATACGACCAGAAACATGGGCACCAATTGGGTTGAAGTAACGAAGAAGTACCACGTTCCATTCGTTATCTGCACGATAGAAGTCAGTTAAGATGCGCTCGAGCATAGATTTGGTTTCACCATAGGGGTTAGTGGATTCATGCTTGGGGCATTCTTCGGTGATAGGAATCATTTCTGGTTCACCGTAAACGGTGGCAGAAGAAGAGAAGATAACGTTCTTAACGTCATGGTTGCGCGCAACGTCGAAGAGCACCAAAGAACCCGCTACATTATTCCAGTAATACTCCAAAGGCTTTTGTGTGGATTCTCCTACTGCTTTGAAGCCTGCAAAATGAATGATGGCCGCAATGTCATAGGCGCTGAACACCTTTTCAAGGGCTTCGCGATCAAGAATAGAAGCTTTAACAAAAGCGCAGTTTTCTTCGGTTGCTCCCGTAAGTTCACGAATGCGGTCTACGGCAACTTCGCTTGAATTGGATAAGTCATCATAAATGACAATGTTGTATCCCTGTTCGAGCAACTCAACGCAGGTATGGCTACCAATAAAGCCTGCACCGCCCGTTACTAGGATGGTTTGAGACTCATGAGTGCCGCTCAAGCTTTTGTTTGACATGTGAACGCCTTTCGATAAGTGCCGTATTGATAGTAAACGTATAGGGGTGGAATACCTATGCGTGAAATGTTTCTCTATCTACGCAGGCAAGAATACCATTTCTTATGTAATTACGCGTGCATGGGTGACTGAATGTCATAAAGATTTGATTAATGCGCAAGTGCGGGGAGCGTTTTGAGGCAAGCCCAGGCTTTTTGCTTAAGCTCGTTGTTGGTAAGCATGTCTTCAAAAGCTTCAAAGCAACAGCAGTTGCGACCGAGTAGATATTCTCGTGTTTCAAGGGCAAGTGGAGTGTTGTAACCAGCAGATGCCACTCTCACCGCTTCGTGATCAGTGCATACAACACATTGAGGATCAAGTGCTTCTATGATCGTAAAAAGATCTTGAGGACTAAGGGTTTGTTCGTCTTTCAAAAGAACGATAAAAGCAAGTTGCTTTTCGTGATAACCGAGTTGTTTTGCGGTAGCGAGCAAAGCATTTTTACCTGCTGCCAACAAAGGAGAAGAGCTTACTATGCAAAAGAGCGCGTCTTCGCTTCCCTCCAAATGCTGTGCAAAGGGAGATACGTGAATATGGCGGATTCTTTCATAAGGTGAATGCATCGCTTGTTCGGATTCCATGTCCAAATCACCCCTAAAGAATAATACCAATTACAAAATTCTTCACACTGATGTACCCTAAGCATGATATTACAGATATAACAATTAATAACACAATTTAGAGCCAAGATTTGTAGGGAGGCTTTATGTGCACTAATGGAGTAAATACTGGTCAGTTCGAACAGATGATGGATCAGATTGACGACCACATTAAGCTGGAGCGTCGTTGGGCTCACAACCTTGCTCATCAGGCTGCTGATGCTGGTTTTGAAACGGTAGGCGAAAAGCTCCATCAGGTTCAGGCGCTCTTAGACGAAGTCCGCGCAACACTTGATGATGCGAAGGATGCGCTTGAAGAGGATGCTGAAAACGCCAGCGGCGTTACGGTTAGCCTCGTTTAGCTAGTGGCTTAGCGCGAAGAAGAACGAGGTTGTAATGAGTAATGATCTCATGCGTTTTTCGGTTGCTATGCCCGAAGATTTGCTCGTTAAGTTTGACCATTTGGTTGCTCGACGAGGACTGGCTAAAAACCGAAGCGAAGTTGTTCGCGATTTAGTGCGCGATGCTCTTGTTGAAGACGAGTGCTCGATGCCTGGGCGTATCGTTATGGGAACGTTGACTATTGTATATAGTCACCATGCTAACGATCTTCAAGAAAAGCTTCATCAAATTCAGCACAATTATCTGGAAACCATTGTGTCGTCGTTGCACGTCCATATTGATGAAGAAAACTGCCTGGAGGTAATTATTCTTAAAGGCGAAACGGGTCTTGTGCAAGATATTGCGAACTTGATCATAGGCACAAAGGGCGTAAAAACAGGGCGCTTACATATGACTACTACGGGCGCTTTTATTTAGGAGAACAGTATGGACGAAACAGTTTTGCTTGGTCATGGTAGCGGCGGCACCATGATGAAACGCATAATTGATGAAGTGTTCTATGAGGCATATGGCTCTACCGAATTGCTTGAAGGCAATGATGCTGCATCGTTGCCAGCTCCTAGTGAAGGCGAACGTTTAGCTTATTCAACCGATAGCTTTGTAGTAACGCCACACTTTTTCCCTGGTGGCGATATTGGCAAGTTGGCTGTTTGCGGAACGGTAAACGACGTGGCAACCAGCGGTGCTGTTCCAAAGTATCTTTCCTGTGGATTCATTCTAGAAGAAGGCTTTCCTGTTGCCGACTTGAAGCAAATTTGCCACAGCATGGCGCAGATGGCTAAAGAAGCTGGTGTGCATATTGTTACGGGCGACACCAAGGTAGTAAATCGTGGCCATGGTGATGGCGTATTTATCAACACAAGTGGCGTTGGATTTATTCCCGCTGGCGTTGAATTGTCCGGCGCGTTTTGTAAGCCTGGCGACAAAATTTTAGTAAGTGGCACCATTGGCGATCATGGTATTACGGTAATGGCCTGCCGTGAAGAGCTGTCATTTAATGCAGATGTTCAGACCGATGCTGCACCGCTTAATCATCTTATTGCAGAGGTGTTGGCAGCTGCGCCTGATACTCGTTGTTTCCGTGATCCTACGCGTGGAGGATTGGCTTCAACCCTTAATGAACTAGCGGGTCAGTCTGATGTTGACTTCATCGTTGAAGAAGACGCTGTTCCTGTAAAAGATGCCGTACGAGGTGCTTGCGAAATGTTGGGCTACGATGTGTATCAAGTTGCCAACGAAGGCAAAATGGTATGCATAGTTCCTGCTGATCAGGCCGATGCCGCGCTAGAAGCCATGCGCGCAAATAAGTATGGTGTCGATGCCGCAATTATTGGTGAAGTGGTTGAAAAGCCCAAAGATAGATCATCGCGTGTTTCCATTCGAACGGGTTTTGGCGCGCTTCGAATCATGGATATGCTCGTTGGAGAACAACTTCCTCGCATTTGCTAAATTCAACATCTTTCACGAAAAACTATTTCGAAGTGCCGCTCTGAAAGAAGACGCATAAAACGCAGCCCCTGGTTTTTGAGTAATAAGCAAGGGGTGAGGAGTACTTTCGTCAAATCATTTCGCTGCGTTATTTAGCCTTCTTGAAGAGCGATTAAGCACTTCGTTAGTTTTGAGGGGAAGATGTTGAATTATTAATACGAGAAATTGACGAATGATTAGAAACCCCTGAAGTTGTTTCAGTTGCTGTTTAAAACAGACGGTAGACGGTAAACACTTTGAGCAAAAACGAGGAAAATGTCGAAAAATCGTTTCAATTTCTGCTGTTAACGGAAAAATCAAGAATCTATACTTGCAACTTATCGTTGCTATGGTATTTTCCCGTCATGGAATTGATTCATGAGGGATTACCGAGCATCCCTTAAGTCCTAAAAGAACGAGAGAAGAGGTATCTCATGTCCCATCCTGTGATTTTGGCAGATGAATGCATTGGCTGCGGTATTTGTATTGATGCTTGCCCTCAGGGCACCATTGAAGTTGTAGACGGTGTTTGCACTGTTGTTAACGAAGAGTCCTGCATCGCTTGTGGCGACTGCGTTGAAGAATGCCCAATGGGTGCAATTGAAGAGATTGTTGAAGACTAAATTTGTTATTTTTGGTCATATCGTTTCCTCTTTTTGTTAAGGGTGCAAAAAAATAAGTACTTTAACTGGTCAAATGGTATAAGCATGGCTACAATAGGTCGAGCGTTATTCGCTATTACGGCTTTTATACCGACAAAATGAAAAGAGGTTACAATGGCAGTTGTTGCTTATTGCGTAAAGTGCAAGGCTAAGAAGGAAATGGTTGACCCTCAGGAAGGTGTTACCAAGAACGGTCGTGTTATCACGAAGGGTACCTGTCCTGATTGTGGCACCAAGATGTCTCTCATCGGTGGCGTTGCAAAGAAGTAGAACACTTCGCGCAGTTTAGAAACGCAACAAAGCAAGATTAGTCAGCAACTTCTTCTTGCGCTTTATATCGTGTTTCGCATAAGTCCCGCTTCGGCGGGACTTTTTTATGCAATTGATCGAATAGCGTGTCCTTAAAGGAAATGATGGCGGATTTAAGGAGGATTTCGTTAGATTTTCTTTGCAAAAGCATTGGGAATTGATCTTAATCGACAAACAAAACAACATTCTGAACTGGGGTAACAATAAACATAAGATAATCTTCAACAGGAAGGTAACAAAACCTAACAATAAGACACTTAGATTCTTGACAATAAGACACTTAGATTTTATTATGGTCACTGTCATGAGGTCCACCTAAAGGTGGGCTTCCTCATATGAAGCGTAAAGCTTCGATGAAGCATGACATATATATAGGTAAAAGCAGGGGGTTTGCTTGAGGGGACTTCTTCAAGCAGCCGCAACTGAAAGGAATATGCAAGATGGCAAAGATTATCGGCATCGACTTGGGTACTACCAATTCGGCAATGGCGGTTATGGAAGGTTCAGAGCCAGAAATTCTGGTTAACGCTGAAGGCGACCGCACCACTCCTTCCGTTGTTGGTTTTGGTAAAGATGGCGAACGTACGGTAGGTAAGGCTGCTAAGAACAAGGCAGTAACCAATCCCGAAAACACCATCGCTTCAGTAAAGCGTTTCATCGGTCGTTCCTACGCTGAAACTTCCGAAGAGCAGAAGACGGTTGCTTACAACGTAAAGAATGGCAACGGTGGTCGTGCAGTAGTAGATATTGAAGGCAAGGACTATATGCCAGAAGAAATTTCTGCAATGGTTCTTCAGAAGCTTAAGGCTGACGCAGAAAAGCGCGTAGGCGAACCTATTACTCAGGCAGTAATTACTGTTCCTGCATACTTCAACGACGCTCAGCGTCAGGCTACTAAGGACGCAGGCAAGATTGCTGGTTTGGAAGTTCTTCGTATTATCAACGAACCTACTGCAGCAGCGCTGGCTTATGGTCTTGATCGTACCAACAAGGATGAAAAGGTTTTGGTATTCGACCTTGGTGGCGGTACCTTCGACGTTTCTGTTCTTGAGTTGGGCGACGGCGTATTTGAAGTTTGCTCCACCGCAGGCGACAACCACTTAGGTGGCGACGACTGGGATCAGCGTGTTATTGACTGGTTGGCAGACAAGTTCCAGGCAGACAATGGCATCGACCTTCGCCAGGACAAGATGGCTTTGCAGCGTTTGAAGGACGCAGCTGAAAAGGCAAAGATGGAACTTTCTTCCACCTCTCAGACCAACATCAACCTGCCTTTCATTTCTGCAGGTGCTGCTGGCCCATTGCACTTGGACTACACCTTGACCCGTGCAGAGTTTGAACGCATCACCAAGGACTTGCTTGATCGCTGCAAGACTCCTGTACAGCAGGCTTTGAAGGACGCTGGTCTTTCTACGGGCGACGTAAATGAAGTTATCTTGGTTGGTGGCTCTACCCGTATGCCAGCAGTTCAGGAATTGGTAAAGCAAATGACGGGCAAGCAGCCTAACATGTCTGTAAATCCTGACGAAGTAGTAGCTATGGGTGCTGCAGTTCAGGGCGGCGTTTTGGCAGGCGACGTTGAGGGCATTCTTCTTCTTGACGTAACGCCTTTGTCCTTGGGTGTTGAAACCATGGGCGGCGTAATGACCAAGATGATCGAGCGCAACACCACCATTCCTACCCGCAAGACTGAAATTTACTCTACGGCAGCTGACAATCAGACTTCCGTTGAAATTCATGTTCTTCAGGGTGAGCGCGAAATGGCAGCAGGCAACAAGACTCTAGGTAGGTTCCAGCTTACGGGCATTCCTGCAGCACGTCGTGGTGTTCCTCAAATTGAAGTTACCTTCGATATTGATGCAAACGGCATCGTAAACGTTTCCGCTAAGGACCTTGGCACTGGCAAGCAGCAGCAGATCACCATTTCTGGTTCCACTGCACTGACCGACGACGAAGTAGATCGTATGGTTAAGGATGCTGAGGCTCACGCTGAGGAAGATAAGCTTCGCAAGGAAGAAGTTGAAGTTCGCAACAACTGCGACTCTTTGATCAACGCTACGGAAACCACGTTAAACGAGTTGGGCGACAAGGTTCCTGCAGATTCCAAGAAGCAGGCAGAGGATGCGGTTGCTCAGGCTCGTACTGCTCTTGAGGGCACCGATATTGAGGCAATCAAGTCTGCAATGGAGGCTTTGCAGCAGGCGAGCTACAAGTTGGCAGAAGTCGCTTATAGCCAAAATGGTGGTCAGCCAGGTGCTGAAGGTGCAGCAGGTGCTGCTCAGCAGCCTACCAACGATGACACCATCGAAGCAGACTTTGAGGTAGTTGACGACGACGAAAAGAAGGACAAGTAATCATGACCGCGCCTGAAAAAGACGAGGTACGTGAGGACCAGGTTGTAGAAGATCAGGAGGCGGCAGAAGCTGCCGCCCCTGAAACTGAAGATACTCAGGTCGAGGAAACTGCGGATTCTAGCGAATCTCAAGAAGAGGAAACCGAGGATCCGATTGCTGTTGCAAAAAAGGAAGCAGCAGCTTGGCAAGATAAGTATCTTCGCCTTCATGCGGAATGGGATACGTACCGTCGTCGCATGAATGAACAGCGCGAGGAAGAAAAAGCTCGCGCAGCTGAAAAGCTTGTTGAAGGATTAATTCCTGTAATTGACGACTTTGAACGAAGCATCGATTACGCCGAAAAAAATGGCGAAGAGGGCCTGCTTGGCGGTGTACAGGCAGTGCACACCAAGATGCTTGAAGTGCTAACCAAGCATGGGGTTGAAATGATTGATCCTAAAGGTGAAGCCTTCAATGCCCTTGAAGCTTTAGCGGTAGCCACGGTTGATGACCCTTCAGTTCCTGATGAAACTGTTGCCGAGGTATATCAGAAGGGATATCGCATGGGCAACAAGGTAATTCGTACCGCAATGGTAACGGTTACCCAAGGTGGTCCTAAGCGCGAAGCGGAAGAGGAATCTGAGAATTCTTCTAAGTAGACGCTGCGAAGGCTTAACAAGTAATTTAGAAGAGGCAAATGCAAGGGCGGGCGATGTTTAGGTCCGCCCTTGTTGTAGGACAGAGAGAAAGGTGGGACGAATGGCACAGACTCCTGACTATTACAAAACGCTAGGCGTTCCACGAGACGCTGATGCAGACACCATCAAGAAAGCATTTCGTAAATTAGCGCGCAAGCATCATCCTGATGCTGGCGGTGATGAAGCGAAGTTTAAAGAAATAAACGAAGCATACGAAGTACTTTCTGATGAGAAAAAAAGAAAGCTTTACGACCAATACGGCACCGCTAACGAAAACCAAATCCCATTTGGTGGCGGAGCTTGGCAGGGGCAAGGTGGAAATCCTTTCGGCGGTTCTGGCTTTGGCGGTTTTGGTAGCTGGGCGGACATTTTGGAAAGTATCCGCAATGGTGAAGGTGCTTTCGGCACCGAATGGAACTTTGGCGGACAAGGCCAAACCTATCATGCTCAACCAAAGCCACAAAAGGGCGCCGACAAAAACGTAACCATGACCGTTACGTTTGATGAGGCCTTCAAAGGATGTGAAAAGAAGGTTCGCATAGGCAAGGCGGGCACCAACGAAAAGGAAACCCTTTCGATAAAAATTCCTGCAGGTGCTGTTGAAGGTGGTCGCGTTCGCTTGAAAGGCAAGGGCGCACCAGGAATTCAAGGTGGTCCTGCAGGCGATTTGCTCGTGAATATTCACATTGCAGATCACCCTTTGTTCAAGCGCGATAAAGCAGACGTTTTAATGGATGTGCCCATTACTTTTGCGGAAGCTGCTCTGGGAACACAGATTGTTGTTCCTACCCCCGAAGGAAAAAAGGTAAGCATAAAAGTTCCTGCGGGGTGCGAAAGCGGAACGGTCTTGAAGGTAAAAGGAAAAGGCGCTCCACGTTTAGGGAAAGGTGCAACGGGTACGGGCGATTTACTTTTAACCCTGCACGTGGCTGTTCCTAAGACGTTGAACGATAAACAAAAAGAAGCCCTGGAGGCATTCCAGGCAGCAACGAGTGAAGAAGTGAGGGCTTGGTAATGGAGGACAAAAACAGACCGCTGTACATGATTAGTGTTGCAGCAGAACTTGCAGGCGTCCATCCTCAAACCCTGCGAATTTACGAGCAAAAAGGTTTGGTATCTCCTCAGCGAACGAGTGGTAACACCCGTATGTATTCGCAAGCAGATATTGAGCGTTTGCAGCTTATTAATGCGTTAACTGACGAGGGAATTAACCTCGCAGGTGTTATTCGAATTTTGGATTTAAAGGGCCGTTTGGATGAACGCGATGAAGAAATTGATGCCTTGCATAAACGAGTTCGTCGCTTAGCCGATAGGGTTCATGAATTGGAAACTCGAGAAAGTGTTAATTCGTTAGTAAATGAAAGCAACGCAATTGTTTTGCGTCGACTTCTGTAAAGGAGCTATATATGAGACTAGACAAGCTGGCGCTTACAGCACAGGAAGCGTTCCAGTCAGCAATGAGCATTGCTGGCGAGCGCGAAGCAAGCGCAGTCGAGCCTATTCATTTGCTTGATGCCATCCTGTCTGCAGGCGAACATAATATGAATGCCATTATCACGCGTATTGGAGCAGATCCTGCTGTATTGCAGGCGCGCGTGAAGGAAGAAGAAGACCGTATGCCTAAAGTAAGTGGCAATGGTTTTATGGGTATGGGCATTACTGCTCCTTCCCCTGCGTTCATTTCACTTATTGATAAAGCGGTAAAAATTGCAGAAAAGCTGGGTGACTCCTATGCCACCACAGAGCATCTGCTAATTGCGCTTTCTGAAGATAGTGGAACTGCAGGCAAAATCTTAAACGATCAGGGTATTACGCGCAAAAACATCGAAGAGGCCTATGAGGAACTCCGTGGCGATACACGCGTAACCGATGCTACGAGCAAGCCCGAGTTTGAAGTGCTTGAACAGTACGGTAACAACCTTACTCAGGCAGCGCGTGAAGGCAAGCTGGATCCTGTTATTGGTCGTTCGGAAGAAATTCGTCGCACCGTTCAAGTTTTGTCTCGTCGTACTAAGAACAATCCTGTACTCATTGGTGAGCCTGGTACTGGTAAGACGGCAATCGTTGAGGGCTTAGCGCAGCGTATTGTTGCAGGCGACGTTCCTTCAAGCTTGAAAGATCGCGAATTGATCGCTTTGGACTTACCTGCAATGTTGGCAGGCGCTAAGTATCGTGGCGAATTCGAAGATCGCTTGAAGGCGGTACTTCGTGAGGTAAAGCAATCCGATGGACAAATCATTTTGTTCATTGACGAATTGCATACCATTGTTGGCGCAGGTTCGACGGGCGATAGCTCTATGGATGCGGGCAATATGCTTAAGCCTGCATTAGCTCGTGGCGAACTTCATGCAATTGGTGCAACCACTTTGGATGAATATCGTAAATACATCGAAAAGGATGCCGCTCTTGAGCGTCGTTTTCAGCCCGTGCTGGTAAGCGAGCCAAGCGTGGAAGATACCATTGCAATTCTTCGTGGTTTGAAAGAAAAGTACGAAATTCATCATGGTGTACGCATCAAGGACTCTGCCTTGGTTGCTGCTGCAGAACTTTCGAACCGCTACATTTCTGATAGGTTCTTGCCCGACAAGGCTATTGACCTTATGGACGAAGCGGCAAGTCGTCTGCGTATTGAAATTGACAGCATGCCTGAAGAGGTGGATCTGGCAGAGCGCAAGCTTACTCAGATGCAAATCGAAGAGCAAGCACTTATGAAGGAAACCGATGAGCCAAGCCGTGAACGTTTGGAAGCGTTGCGTAAAGAGATTTCTGCGGCTCAAGAAGCACTTGATAAGCAGAAGGCTATGTGGAAAAACGAAAAGGACGTTATCGTAGGCGTTCAGAATTTGAAGGCAGATATTGAAGCTGCTCAGTTGGACGAAGAGCGTGCTACCCGCGAAGGCGATCTCGCTCGTGCTTCAGAGTTGCGCTACGGTACCATTCCTTCATTGCAAGCTCAGTTAGCAGATGCGGAAGCTTTGCTTGAGAACCGTCAGCAAGATGGCGCAATTCTTAAAGAAGAAGTTGGCGAAGAGGAAATCGCAGAAGTGGTTTCTGCATGGACTGGCATTCCGGTAACCAAGATGATGCAAGGCGAAATGGCGAAGCTTGTCGATCTGGAGTCCAAGCTTCACGAGCGCGTTATCGGGCAAGATCAGGCAGTTTCTGCAGTGGCGGGTGCTATTCGTCGTAATCGTGCAGGTTTGTCTGATCCGAACCGTCCTATCGGCAGCTTCTTGTTCTTGGGTCCTACGGGTGTTGGTAAGACCGAGCTTGCAAAGGCCTTGGCTGAATATCTTTTCGACAGCGAAAAGGCTATGGTTCGTATCGATATGTCGGAATACATGGAGAAGCACTCCGTTTCTCGTTTGGCTTGAGGCCCTCCGGGATATGTTGGTTATGACGAG
>ERZ773210.2933-NODE-2933-length-12862-cov-3.354962_pt1 | contig 12862 bp, 16 predicted proteins | sample MGYA00580528_ERZ773210 | MGnify/ENA primary metagenome ERZ773210 (study PRJEB29015, sample SAMEA2737769) | human gut metagenome | biome: human gut; feature: human-associated habitat; material: faeces | place: China | collected 2012 ...
AGATGAAGAAAGAATAAAAGAAGCAAAAGCAAATATCAAAAATGTAGGAGTAGAAGATAAAATTAATCTTTATGAAGGAGATGCAGTAGAAATTTTACCAACTTTAAATGGAAAATATGATATGGTATTTATAGATGCTGCAAAGGGAAAATACCCATTTTTCTTAAAAGAAGCTTTAAGAATGATAAATCAAAATGGTGTTATTTTTGCTGATAATATATTGTACAAAGGGTATGTTATGAGTGATTATAACAAACATAAACAACGTACTGCTGTTAGAAATCTAAGAGAATATATAAAGGAAGTTTCTGAAAATCCAAATCTTGAAACAGAGATTTTAGAAGTAGGAGATGGACTAGCAATAAGCAAAATAAAAAGCAAGAAGTAATTATAAAACTTCTTGCTCTTCTTCTTTTTCTTTATATTTAAGATCTTTATTTTTTGATTCTAAATGTTTTAAGCCCTGACGTATATCTTTAAATCTAATATTTAATAAATTTTCTAATTCATATTGCTCTTTTCTAAATTTTTTATAAGTAATTGGAGGTGTTTGTGAAGGAGCAGACGAATCTCTATCAGAATTGTAGAAATGATAAAATCTGCTTTCAAAATCTAAATTAATTGTAATAGGATCTCCGAATTCATCTTTAAAAGATGTTATTTCAAAATACAAAGGAACTTTTTTAGCAGCTAAATCATTTACAGGTCTTGATTTATATTTTGTATGAGCAACTTTATTTGATTTTTTAGAAATGTTTTCCATTTCGAAAGTTCTTATCTGTGTTTCAGAACAAAAATCAGGATTATTTTTATGAGTGATTGATATATGTAAAGATTGATAACCATTATCTTTTTTATGTTCTATATAATCTTTTGATATGTAACATTTATCAGTACTAGCATTACATGGTTCAACATTTTTTGCCATTTTGAAATTAGTATTACCTCTAAAATCATATAATGCTTTTGCAACTTCATAACACATATTTGTTAATAATTGCTCATTTTCACATACTTTTATATCATCAGAAATATTATATCTTGAAATTATTATCCTTTCGCCAATTATATCATTAATATAAGGTGATTTACCTTCTAATATATTTTTATTTAATTTTTTTAAATAACTTTCACGAGATTTGACTCTTATTTTTATATTAAAAACTAAACCTGGAAATTTTTCTTGTAAATGTTTAGATTCTAGTATTGCATTTTTTACCTTTTCATGGATATAATCATTAATATATACATCATATCTATCTAATAATTCCTGATAATCTTTTCTTTGTTCTAATGCAGATAAATCAGGTGATTCTAGTGGAAATTGATATTGAATATGTTTTTCTTTTTCAGTTTCAGCTAATTTAATATTTAAATATTTATGGTCATCAGATAATGATGCTTGAACTCCATTAGGTAATGGAAATAATCCTAATTTTAATAATAATAAATTAGTTTCATTCATATTATTAAATTGTACGTTTTTGATGTTTGGAACATTTATTTTTAAAGATGCTTTGAATTTATTATTACATTCCATTTTCATCAACTCCTTAGTTTTAATTAATATTATGCAGCGTTAATGATTATATCATAAAAAATTATAAAAAGCAATATATTTACTTTGTGGTAAAAAATGGAAAATAAAAAATGAAAAAAATATAAAAAAAGTATTGACAATGTAAAAAAAATAGGTTATACTTTATCTTGCGTTAAGCAATAAACAAATTAATATTTATGCTCCCTTAGCTCAGTTGGTCAGAGCAACCGGCTCATAACCGGTGGGTCCAAGGTTCGAATCCTTGAGGGAGCACCACCATTAAACATCACAGAAATGCGATGTTTTTTTGTACTAATTTTTTATAATAATATTATTGTTAAAAAATAAAGTTTGTGATAAAATACAAAATATAAAATACAACTTTGTAGTTCATAATTTATGTATATAATTTCAAAAATTATATAAAATAAAATACAAAGGAGGTTTCAATTATGGAACAAAAAATCAAAGCCGTACAATATGGCGTAGGAAAAATGAGTTTATACACAATGAGATACATGCTAGAAAAAGGAATTGAAATAGTAGGAGCAGTAGATGTAAATCCAGCAATAATAGGAAAAGATATAGGAGAAATATTAGGAAAAGAAAAATTAGGAATAATTGTTGTGTCAGTGGAAGATGCAGAAGAAATGATGCAAACAACAAAACCAGACATATGTATAATAACAACAAGAAGTTTAATAGCAGAGTTGGAAGAACCATACATGTTATGTGCAAAATTAGGGATAAATGCAATATCAACATGTGAAGAAGCATTTTATCCACAAAATTCTAATCCAACATTAACAAATAAAATTGATGAACTAGCAAAAGCAAATAATTGTACAATAACTGGAACAGGATATCAAGATATATATTGGGGACAACTTATAACATCAATAGCAGGATCAACACAAAAAATAACAAAAATAAAAGGAAGTTCAAGTTATAATGTTGAAGACTATGGAATAGCGTTAGCAGAAGCACATGGAGCAGGTCTAACATTAGAAGACTTTGACAAACAAGTTGCATCAGTAGATAGAATGTCAGATGAAGAAAGACAAGAAATAATAAATAAAGGCGAATATGCACCATCATATATGTGGAATGTAAATGGATGGTTATGTTCAAAATTGGGACTAACAATTATAAGTCAAACACAAAAATGCGTACCACAAACATATAAAGATGATATTTATTCATCAACATTGGATATGACAATAAAAGCAGGAGATGCAACTGGAATGAGTGCAGTAGTTACAACAAAAACAAAAGAAGGAATTACAATTGAATCTGAATGTATAGGAAAAGTTTATGCACCAGACGAATTTGATAAAAATGTTTGGACAGTAGAAGGAGAACCAACAACAACTATTACTGTTGAAAAACCTGCAACAGTTGAATTAACTTGTGCAACAGTTGTTAATAGAATTCCAGATGTTATTAAGGCACAACCAGGATATATTACAACAGAAAAATTAGGTGATTTACAATTTAAAAATAGAATATGCTAAAAAATAAGGATTGGGGAAAGTTCTTCAATCCTTATTTCTCACTTAGTAAAGGATAGGTGAGAATTATTGAGATTTGAATTGTAATAATTTTTTGATTTAGAAAAAGAAAACACTTGACAAAGCAAAACAAATGTTTTACAATGAGACTGGTGATATTATATGGAAAGACAAATATTACATGTTGATGTAAATAATGCTTTTTTGTCTTGGCTTGCTGTGTATAAGTTGAAAAATGGTGAACAAGTAGATATAAGAGAACAAGTTGCTGTAATAGGTGGAGATGAAACAAAAAGATCTGGAATTGTTTTAGCCAAAAGTTCGAAAGCTAAACAATTTGGAATAGTTACAGGAGAGACATTATATAGTGCAAGACAAAAATGTAGAAATTTACAAGTATATCCTGGTGATTATAAAATATATAGAGAATATTCAAATAAATTATATAATTTACTGTTAGAATATACAGACAAGATAGAGAGATATTCAATAGATGAATGTTTTTTAGATATGACAAATTACTTGATGGGTGATAAATTAATAAATAAAGCAAATGAAATAAATAAAAGAATAAAGAAAGAATTAGGATTTACGGTTAATGTAGGTGTGGCTCATAATAAATTATTAGCAAAAATGGCATCAGATTTTACAAAACCAGATAGAGTTCATACATTATATGAAGAAGAAATACCACAAAAAATGTGGGATTTGCCAATATCAGAGTTATTTATGATAGGGAAAAGAACAGTACCTAAATTATATAATATGGGCATTAAAACAATAGGACAATTAGCTAAATCAGATGAAAAATTGCTGATTAAAAAGTTTGGAAAATTCGGAAAGGTTATGTGGGAATATGCAAATGGAATTGATGAAGCAGAAGTTAATTATTTGCCAGAAAAACCCAAAAGTATAGGAAATTCAGTTACACTACCAATAGATGTTTCTGATATATCACAATTAGAAGAAGTAATTGTTGCTTTATCAGAACAGGTTTCTTATAGATTAAGAAAGGAAGATTTGTTAGCTACTGTTGTAAATGTTCAACTAAGAACTAAAAATTTTGAAGATTTTTCACATCAAGCAAAGTTAGATTGTGCTACTTCAAGTACAAAGGAAATATTAAAAAATGCTAAATATTTGTTTAGAGAAATGTATAAAACAGGTATGCTTATTAGACTTGTTGGTGTTAGAGTGGATGGTTTGGTTGAAAAGGAACAATTGCAGTTATCTTTGTTTGGAAATACAGAGGATTCTAAGAAACAACAGAAACTTGATAGTGTTTTGGATGGTTTAAATGAAAAGTATGGCTATAATTTTGTTAAAAGAGCTGGTAAAATGAATGTTGATAAAAAAGTTTTTGATAATTTTAGAAAAAAATTTTAGAAATGTATTGACAAAAGTATATAAAAAGCTTATAATAGCAATTGTCGATGCGTCGACAATATATTTCTAAAATTTAATATGGGTAGGTGGCCGAGTGGCTAAAGGCGGCAGACTGTAAATCTGTTCTCATTTGAGTACGATGGTTCGAATCCATCCCTGCCCACCAATGACGTATCTGTTCGAACTAAATTGAACAGAAATGATACAAAAATCAATCAGAAAATAAAATCTGGTTGATTTTTTTGTTGCCTAAAAACAATATTAAGTTACTCCTACTTTTATAAATGGCAGTATTAGGAAACTAGAGAAAACAAATATTAATAAAAAGCTATGAAAATGTTGTAAATTATGATATAAATATATAAAAAGATTTAAAAGACAGGAAGTAATTATGGAATATATAGATATATTTGATTATAATAATAATCCAACAGGAGAAATAAAAGAAAAAACACAAGCACATGAAGACGGAAATTTTCATAGAACAGCACACGTCTGGATTATGAATGATAAAAAGGAACTTCTATTACAAAAAAGAAGTGCAACAAAAAAATCTCATCCTAATTTTTGGGACATTTCTGGAGCAGGACACATTAGAGCTGGAGAAACAGTAATTGAAGGAGCTATTAGAGAATTAAAGGAAGAATTGGGAGTTGAAGTAAAAGAAGAAGATTTACAATATATTGCAACAATTAAAAGCACGAAAAATCCTAAAAATATGGAATTTCAATATGTATATTTATTAAATTGTAATAAAGAGATTGAAGAATATATTTTTGAAGATAATGAAGTATCAGAAGTTAAATATGTATTTTACAAAGATTTAGAAAAAATGGTCGAAGAAAAAGCAGAAGGATTATTAATACATGAAGAAGAATATAAATATCTTTTTAAATACATTAGAAAACAAAATATAGAGATAAGAAAATGCACCATTAATGATGTTGATGAAATATACAATATACAAAACATTATAATAGAGAATTTTGAACAAGAAGAAAAGGGGTATTTTTTGCCGTTTAAAAAAGAAACATACTTAAGAATATTGAATGATCCAATAAATGATGGAGAGATATATGGTACTTTTATAGATAATAAAATGATAGCATGGATATTCTTATCAGTTTCAAATAGAATGAAAGAATTAAAACAAATGATTCCTAATTTAAATGGAAGTTGTGCAGATATAGATGGTGTTGTAGTATTACCAAAGTATAGAGGTTATGGATTACAGAAAACATTAGTAAAATATCTTGAAGAAAGAGCTAGAGAAAAAGGAATAAGCAATATTATTGCAGAAGTAACTTTTGGAAATGTTTATAGTTTAAGAAATTTAAAAGATTTAGGATATGAAGAACAAACTTGGTATCAGAAAGACAAAAATATAAAAAGATATATTTTATTAAAGAAATTAGGTGAAACAGAAAATGGATAATAGTATAAAGCCAATGACTTTTGATTTAAAAGATTTAGAAGGAAAAGCTAAAAATGGAGATAAACTTGCATGCTATATTTTAGGAAGAAGTTATGATAGTGAGGAAAATGGAGCAGAGCAAAGTTATGAAAAAGCAATGTACTGGTATGAAAAAGGAAAAGAATTAGGAGATCCTTGTTGTACATATGGAGTTGGTGCTTGTTATTATTTTGGAGATGGAGTAGAACAAGATAAAGAAAAAGCAAAGCAAATACATATAAATGCTTATAAACCATTGTTAGAACTTATCGAGAAAGAAAAAGAAAATCCAAGGAAACAATCATTTCCAAAATTTTGCCTAGGAGCTTATTACTATTTTGGATTTGGCGATATTGAAAGAGATGAAAAGAAAGCATTTGAATTAATACATGCTTGTGCAATGCAAGGGCATTTACCTGCAATATATGATTTAGGCGCAAATTTTTATTACAATGGAGTTGGAACAGAAAAGAATTTAAGATTATCAGAATACTATTTAAAAATGGCAGTTGATGCAGGATTACAAAGAGCGAAAGTTAAGTTTGAGCAATACAAAGATACATATGAGAGTGAAATTGAAAAATAGCATAAAACAAGGAGGTAGAATATGGAAAATTATTTTATAATACATGGAAGTTTTGGAAGTCCATTTGGAAATTGGTTTAGTTGGGTACAAGATTTTATATCAACAGATGGAAAACAAGTATATGTACCACAATTTCCAATAGGAGTTGATTATCAAAATTATGAAAATTGGAGCAAACTACTTAAATACTATTTAGATTTAGGATTAATCAATGAAAACACAACAATAATAGCACATAGCATTGCACCAGTATTTGTTTGCAAATTTTTAGTACAGAATAAAGTGAAAGTGAAAAAGTTAATATTTGTATGTGGATTTAACAACTATTTAGGAATAAATGAAGAATACGATACAGTAAATAAAACAATGTATTTTGATAACTTAGAAGATGTAAAACAATATGCAAATGAAATAATATGTTTCTATTCAGATAATGATCCATATGTAAAATATGAAGTAGAAAAAGATTTTGCAAATAAGATTGCAACAGAGGAAATTTTAATACCAAATGCAGGACATATAAATAGTGAAAGTGGATATGACACATTTGAAGATATAGTAAATTATCTTTAATGTAGATTTATAGGAGATGATTATGAGAAATATAACAGTTGAAATGGCATGTTCTATCAATGGACTAATTGCTACAGAAGATGGAAATGAAGATTTTCTATCTTACAGAGGTTGGGAGATAATGTTAGAATTTTTAGAAGAATATGATGTACTAATATGGGGAAGAAAAACTTGGGAAAACATATTGTCTTGGGGAGACAACTATGTAAAGGACTTAAAAGACATAAATATAATTATTTTAAGTGAAACAAGTAATAGGCAAAATGAATTTTCGAATATTACATATTGTAATTCAATAGAAGATTGTTTAAAAGTATGTGAAAATTTGAAATATGAAAAATTATTTATTTCTGGTGGTGCAACAATAAATAATGCTTTTATGGAAAAAGGTATAGTGAATAATATAATTTTAAATTATAATCCATTTGTATTAAATAAAGGAATACCACTGTTTAAAGGTAATTATTTTGAAAATAAATTAAAACTTGAAAAAATAGTAAGAGAACAGGAAGATATAGTACAAGTTCATTATAGTGTCATAAACTAAAAATAAGAAAATAATTAGAGTAGAGAAAGGAGATGTTGACCATTTCGTTGTTGACAACAAAATGGTGGGAATAGGTTCTGGTGCTAAAAGAGAACAAAAAGATTATAAATTAACAAGATATGCTTGCTATCTTATAGCTCAAAATGCAAATCCAAGATTAAAAATTGTTGCTCTTGCACAAACGTATTTTGCAATTCAAACTAGAAAACAAGAAATTAGTGAAAAAGAGTATAGTTCATTAACGGAAGATGAAAAAAGATTTTACCAAAGAAATTTAACAAAAAAAGGAAATTATTCACTTAATCAAGCAGCTAAAAATGCAGGAGTTAAAAATTTTGATAAATTTCATAATTCTGGATATAAAAGTTTATACAAGGAGCACTATCAACAAGGACAATTATTGGTATGTGCTCCATTGTTTTAAAATAGTATACAGATTAAGCTGTTCTTATTTTTTTAATACTTTCCTGAAAAGCATTTTCTAGCGCATATTCATTTAGTGGAATATTTATAATTCCAATCCCATTATAGTAAATGTCTATTTGTTGAGTTGGTTTACCATTCTTCATAAATATGCTGTATTAAGTTATCAATATCTTTTATTCGTTTTTCATATTGTGATAATAATTTTTTGTTTATGCTATCTTTTTTTTCTGTTCTTCAAGTGAAGCCTCAAGTTTTTGCTTTATGAATAAATCTTCATAAGAACGGACATAAGATAGGACTTGTTTAATATTTTCTAAAACCAGCTCTGTTTGGCTTGGCGGAACGAGTTAAACCCAGACTGTGAACCCAACTTAATGGATTCTCCCGAGTAGCTCTATTTGTGTAATGTCATTATTATTTAATTTTTCAGTGTATTTCTCAATACAAATATAAAATAGCATCTTTTTATGTAAATGTCAATAAAATGTAATAATTTCATTGAAAAAAATGGGAATTCTTGATATACTTTGTCTGTAATATTAAATTTATAAAGGAATGATGCCTAAATGGATAATAATAAATTAGAAACAATTTCAAATCTCTTTGAAGATAGTGAAATAAGAAGTGTTTGGGATAGTGAAAAAGAAGAATATTATTTTAGTGTTGTTGATATTATTAAGGCTTTAACTGATAGTAAAATTCCAAAAAGATATTGGACAGATTTAAAAAGAAAGTTAACAGAAGAAGGAAGTCAACTGTACGAAAATATCGTACAGTTGAAAATGAAAGCTAATGATGGTAAAATGCGTGAAACAGATACATTAGATACAAAAGGAATATTAAGACTAATAGAGTCAATACCAAGTCCAAAAGCTGAACCATTTAAACTTTGGCTTGCTAAAATGGGAAATGACAGAATAGATGAAGTATTTGATCCAGAACTTGCTATTAATCGTGCTGTTGATTATTATAGAAGTCGTGGATATGATGATAATTGGATTAAAGCAAGAATGACTGGTGTTGTAGATAGACGTAAATTAACAGATGTATGGAAAGAAAATGGAATAACAAAAAATATTGAATATGCAGTTTTAACAAATGAAATATATCAGGCTTGGTCAGGAATGAAAGCATCTGAGTATAAAGAATTTAAAGGAATTAGAAAAGAGTCGTTAAGAGATAATATGACAGACATAGAAGTAGCATTAACAGATTTAGGAGAAATCGCAACAAGAGAACTTGCTAAAAAGCACAGACCTTATGGTTTAGAGGCAAACAAGAAAGTTGCACATATGGGTGGTCATGCTGCAAAAGTTGCAAGAGATGATATAGAAAAGAATTTAGGTGAAACTGTTGTAACTAGAAAAAATGCTTTAAATTATAAGTATTTAGATGATAATAAAACTTTAAAGAATACATCCAAAAAGAAATTAAAGGAAAATATTAATATGGAGGAAAACGATGAATAAACCTATCATTGGGATTGTATCAAAACACTATGCTACATATAAATCAAATAAAATAGATACTTTTGTAAGAGATGAAATAAAACAAGCTATATTTGATAATGGTGGTATAGCAATTGGAATTTTACCTACTGAATCAAGCATTAATTATTGTGGAGATGAATGGAAAGATAATTTATCAATAGAAGAAAAAGAAAATTTGATTGCACAAATTAAATTGTGTAATGGAATTATATTACAAGGTGGTCTTGAAACGGACAATTATGAAAGTATAGTTTCAAAATATTGTTATGATAATGATATACCTATATTAGGAATATGTGCAGGTCAAAATAATATTGCTAGAGCCCTTGGAGGAACAACCTATAAAATACCTAACCCAGATAAGCATGACAAGTCATTTGATGATTATGTACATAACATTAAAATAGATAAAAATTCAAAATTTTACAACATAGTCAAAACAACTGAAATGCTAGTAAATTCTAGACATAAAAGAACAATAAAAGATTGTCCAATGCTTGACAAAGTGGCTTTTTGTGAAGATGGTTATCCAGATGTTATTGAATCTAAAAACAAAAAATTCTATATAGGAGTTAGATTTCACCCAGAAAGTTTATATGCAAAGGATGAAAAAATGAATAGGATTTTTAAAGAATTTATAAATGCTTGCAAAGATTAGGAGGTCAAAATGGAATTAAAAGAAACAATAAAAAAATAGAAGAAGTATTCGCAAATATAAAAATACTGAAATATCTAAGGAAATAATTGAAGACTTAATTGATTGTGCAAGGTTAGCACCATCTGCTAAAAATAGACAACCTTGGAAATTTGTAATAGTAACTAACACTATAAAGAATCAAATTGCAGACATTATGTTGGAAAGAGATATTGTATATACTCAAAAAGAAATAGCTAAATTAGTAGGCTATGAAAATATGGAACTGATTTCAGCAATTTCTATCGGTTATCCAGATGAAAGTCCTAAACAAAGAACTAGGAAAAAATTAAATGAAGTATTGGAGTGGTATTAATATGGAGAAAGAAAAAATATTAGAATTTTATAAGCAAACAAGTCAATTTACAGATTTGGGCTATTATAAAGATTTTGCAAAAAACTTGCCAGATGATATTGAACAATTATGTATATTACAAAGAATGCAAATAATACATCCTGTTGCATTTAGGGATAAAGAAATTAGAAATAAAAAAGATTGTTTTTGGGGAGATATGACTAAAGTTCCAGTTACTAGATTAGAATATGAAGATGACATTTTCCCGACATCACAAAGTGTAATAGCTGAATTATTAAGAAAAAATCCTAACTATACTACAAAAAGAGAAGCAAAAGACAAAGTTCATGTTACTTGTAGAAGTCAAGCTATATTATTAGCAAGTATATTAAAGTCTAAAGGAATACCAGCTAGAGCTAGAAGTGGATTTGCTGAATATATACATTATGATGGAATATGTTATGACCACTGGATTACAGAATATTTTGATGAAAAAGAAAATAGATGGAGATTAGTAGATGCAGATGAACATTGTCCAGACCATGAAATGGGATTTGATTTGAATGATATTCCTTATGATAAATTTTTATTTGGTGCAAATGCTTATTTAGGCATAAGACAGAATAAATATAATCCTAAAACAATTTTATATTCTTCTGATCCACCAACTCTAGGACTAAAAGCTTCAATAAGAGGATTATTCTATGATTTTCATGCTTTAATGAATGATGAAATTATATTCTTACATATGCCTAAATATATACAAGATAAGAAATTTGAATTATCTGAAGAAGAATATAAAGAATTAGATAATTTAGCGAACTTAATGCTAAATTCTAATGAAAATTTTAGTAAACTACAAGAAATTTGGAACAATATACCTAAATTTAGAATTATGTCAGGAGCATTAAATTAGTTTGTTTTAAAATAGAGCAGAATTTTTATAACTCTGCTCTATTTTTGAATTAACAATAAATTAGTTCTTTTAGTATAATGTCTTCAACTGAATGCTTATAATTATTCATGAGTACAATCCATTTTAAAGGGTTAGTATTTTTTAAATTTTCATCAATAAGATTTTTTTCTAGCATTTATTCCATAAGTATTTCAAATCTTTTTTTAGCTTGTTTATCAGTTTCTACAATATGCTTTCTTAAAGTCTTGTTCATAAACATTATTATATATTCTGTTTTCTTCTGATTTTTTAAATATTCTAATCTTAAATGACCATATTTTTCAATAATATAATCATTTTCATAATTTTCTTTCTTCAAATATAAATCAGGGACAAAATAATCTCCTTCTTTGTGATAAGTTATTTCTGCCATAGTTAAAACCTCCATAAATTGATTTTTCGCTACAAATTTGACTAAATAATTTATATCTTTAAATGGCTATCTAACATAATGAAATTTTGAAGAAATCTATAAGAAAAATTTTGTCCTTATTAGAATTCTCCCAATGGAGAAACGGCAGATGATATTGCTAAAAGAAAAGGATTACGATATAGAGAAGATATTTTAGATAATATGGGAACAGATGAATTAATTGCTAATTTATTTAGAATTTCTCAAACAGAGCAGAAGTTAAGAAAAGATAATATTCAAGGAGAAAAAGAAGCAAATGATACTCATTATGAAGTTGGAAAAAAGGTAAGAAAAGCAATTGCTGATATTGGAGGAACTATGCCCGAAGATTTGCCAATACCAGAAAAAAGTTTAAAACAGCTTGAAAGAGAAAATAAAAAGATGCTAAAGGAAAAATAACATATATAAAAGAATAGCCTATATCAATAAAATATAAAGATTGATATAAGCTATTTATTTTTTCTTTATTAAAATAAATTTAGAAAAAGAGAATTTACTAACTCTTCATTGTTGATATTATAAAGTACACCAATGTCAATATCTGGTAATTGATATTCAACTGGTATTTCATAAACTTCTTTATTTTGTAATTTGCTTTCTACGAATTCTTTAATAACAAGACCATTAGCATAACCATTTTTTATTAATGGCAATATATTATCATAATTATTAACAATTATTAGTCTATTTTCCTCAATATTAAATTTTTTCTGAATAGATTGAACAATTTTTTTATATTTAGGATTAGTATCTAGTAAAATTAAAGGTTTATTAAAAATTTCAGCTGAAGATTCATTACTTATCATACATAAATGAAATGTTTTTAAAGTTTTAAATATAAGACTATCGTCAAATTTATAATTAGTTGGCTCAATAATAAAAGCAGAATCTATCATTCCGTTTTTTAAATGACTATTTAATAAGTCAAAATTTGAAGTATCCATAAAACTTATGTTAGCATACTTGTTTAATAAAGTATCTATTTTTTTTGTAT
>ERZ773210.2940-NODE-2940-length-12832-cov-3.515301_pt1 | contig 12832 bp, 10 predicted proteins | sample MGYA00580528_ERZ773210 | MGnify/ENA primary metagenome ERZ773210 (study PRJEB29015, sample SAMEA2737769) | human gut metagenome | biome: human gut; feature: human-associated habitat; material: faeces | place: China | collected 2012 ...
GCCGGGACGGCGGGCGTCTGTGTCTGCCCGGCGGGCGGAGCGGCGCTCGTGCGGTGCAGGCCGTGCCAGGCGAGCAGGCCGCCGGAAACGGCGAGCGTCAGCACGAGCAGCGCCGAGACCAGCTTTTTGAGCGCGCTCATTCCGGCTTGCGAGGGCGCAGGGCCTTGCGCGAGGCCTCGAACGAGTCCGCGCGGACATGGAACACCTCGGCAACGGACAGCGACGCATCGTTATAGGTGAAGCCGCTGCGGCCGGTCTGGTGCTGCATGATGACGTCAAAGCCCTTTCGCTTTTCATCGGGCGTTTTCGCGAACTCCATGCTGCCGTAGCCGACGATGGAGGAGAAGGCGAAGCTGTATCGGCAGGCGATGTCGCCCTCGCCGGTCACGCCCTGCTCGGTGTCGAGCTCAAAGCAGACACGCGGGTCGGCGCGCAGCGCGTCGATCTTCTTACCCTTGAGGCCGCTGTGGAAATACAGCGTCAGGCCGTCGTCGTCCCACGTATAGCCGAAGTTGAGCGGCACGACATAGGGCGCGCCGTCCGCGATCATCGCCACGCGGCAGGTTTTGCATGCACGGAGGATGGGCTCGATATTTTCCCGTCCGGTAATTTCTCTGTCTTTTCTGCGCATAATCAGTCACCTCTGACAAGAGCATACCATCTTTCCTGCGTTTTCGCAATACAGGGTCTGCCGGAAAGCGCAGTTTTTTCGGCAGGCTTTACAGTATGTTGCGCAAGGACGCCTTTTCCATCTCGGGAAGATGATGCAGCCGGGCGAGCAGCTCCGCACGGTCGAGCAGATTTTCGTCGCCCGTTCCGTCATGCGCTGCCGCAAGCCGCTCGAAGAGCAGACCGGTCTCGTCAATCTCCTCGTGGGGGAGCAGAGCGCCGAGCAGCGGCTGCGCCTCCTCCCAGATCGCACGGGCGCGGTCGAGCTCGCCTGCGTGCAGCGCCTCGGCGGCCTCGGTGCAGACCTTCTCGACCGAGCGCTGGCTCCAGACGCAGCCGGTGAGCAGGAGCGCGAGCAGCACGAGCGCCGCAGTCAGCCGCCGCATTACGTTCCCTCCTTTTTCTGCACGAACATATTGCCGCAGTCGTCAAGCGTCATCAGAAAGACCTCCTCGGGGCGCAGCCCTCTGTTCCTGAGCCGGTTGACAACGGCGTCCCGGTCGAGCCGCAGCAGACCGAGCGAGCGTTCGACCAGCTGTCCGTCCGAGATGACGACGAGCGGGAGTCCGGTATCCTTTGGCGAGAGGGACAACATTTCCGCCGTGACCGGCTGCTGCTGCGGGTAGAGCACGATGGTCAGCGAGCCGTCCGGCTCGATTACGCCGTATTTCACGTCGCTGACCGAGGCGACGCTCTGCTTGCGCAGCGCCACGACCAGATCCTCGGTCGTGAGCCGCAGCTGGCGCAGCTTGGACAGGTCGAGCTGTCCCTTGCGGATGATGATGGCAGGCTGTCCGTTGAGCAGACGGCGGAAGAAACGGCTCTTGAGCGAGAGGATGCTGAGCAGCACCTCGAGCGCGACAAGCGCAGCGATCGGCACAAGACCGAAAAACAGCGGAATGCCGAGATCCTGCATGGGCACGGCGGCAAGATCGCTGACGAGAATGGTCACGACGAGCTCGGCCGGGTCCATCTCTCCGAGCTGGCGCTTTCCCATCAGCCGCACCGCGCAGATGACCGCGAAATACAGCACGAGCGTGCGCACGAGAGGCACGGACATGAAACCGCCTCCTTTTCAAAAAATATGCGGTTATAGTGTGAGGCGAAATTGTGCAAATTATGAGCGGGGAAAACTTATAAATCTGTCGGAAATTATCGTTGACAAGCTGACGGTTGCGCTTTATAATAAGAATTACATTTTGAACAATAACGGTAAAGGCGATGAATGGAAAAGTAGCGTCCCGAAGCCCCGAAGAAGAGAGCCGTCGGCTGGTGTAAGACGGCGGGGAAGGGAAAGAGCGAAAGTCCTCCGGGAGCCGAGCGGGTGAAATGGGATGAAACAGGGCCCAGGCGTAACCCGTTCCGCAGGATCAGCGTTAAAGGATCGGAACGAGCGGCTTTGTGCGCACGGCGCACAGGGCAAAAAGAGTGGTACCGCAGAGTAAGTCTTTGTCTCTTTATAAAGAGATGAAGGCTTTTTTTATTTATCAAAACGGTATAAACAGTATGTAAGACATAGAAAGGAGGCGGTTTCGCATGGTAAAGAACGGTTCGGAGATCCTGATCGACGCGCTCGTAGAGCAGGGCGTAGACACCATTTTCGGCTACCCGGGCGGCGCGGTTCTCAATATCTACGACGCACTTTATAAAAACAGCGACCGCATTCATCACATTTTGACGGCACATGAACAGGGCGCGGCTCATGCGGCGGACGGCTATGCCCGTTCGACCGGCAAGGTCGGCGTGTGCCTCGCAACGAGCGGCCCGGGCGCGACCAACCTCGTCACCGGCATCGCAACGGCTTATATGGACTCCATCCCGATGGTCGCCATCACCGGCAACGTCGGCACGAGCCTGATCGGTCGAGACTCCTTCCAGGAGGTCTACATCGCCGGCATCACCATGCCGATCACCAAGCACAATTTCGTGGTACGCCACGTAGAGGAGCTCGCGGATACCGTCCGCGAGGCGTTCCGCATCGCGCAGTCCGGACGTCCGGGTCCGGTGCTCATCGACATTCCGAAGGATGTCACCGCCGCGACGACCGAGTTCACCCCGAAGGGCAGGGTCGAGGTGCATGAGACCTACGACATCAGCGAGGAACAGCTGAAGACCGTCGCGGACATGATCGACAAGGCTGAGCGCCCGTTCATCTATTACGGCGGCGGCGTCGAAATCTCGGACGCAGGCAGCGAGCTGCTCGCCCTGATGCGCAAGGCGGAGATCCCGTCCGCGCACACCATGATGGCGATCGGCTGCGTGCCCGATGACGACGAGCTGAGCCTCGGTATGATCGGCATGCACGGCACGGTTTCGGCTGACTGGGCGGTCGAGCGCAGCGACCTGCTGATCTGCATCGGCGCGCGCTTCTCTGACCGCGTTGCCACCAACACCGGCCATTTTGCCCCCGGCGCGCGCATCATCCATGTGGACATCGACGCGGCGGAGATCAACAAGAACATCGACACGACCTATTCGGTCGTTTCCGACGCAAAGACCTTCCTTGAAAAGGTTCTGCCGTACGTCAAGGAAAACAAGCACACCGCATGGCTCGCGCAGATCGCCGAGTGGCGCGCGAAGCTCGACTACCGCGCAAAGGACGACGAAAGCGTTATCCATCCGCATCAGCTGCTCCGCACGGTCGCAGAGGAGACGCCGGAGGATACCATTATCGCGACCGACGTCGGTCAGCATCAGCTCTGGAGCGCACAGTACAACGGCCGCAGACATCCGCGTCAGTTCCTGACCTCGGGCGGCCTCGGCACGATGGGCTTCGGCTACGGCGCCGCGATTGGCGCGCAGATCGCCTTCCCGGGCCGCACCGTGGTCCATATCACGGGCGACGGCTCGTTCCACATGAACCTCAACGAGATCTGCACCGCAGTCTCCTACAGGCTGCCGATCATCACGGTCATCATGAACAACCGCGTGCTCGGCAACGTCCGTCAGTGGCAGACCATGTTCTATGGCAGCCGCTATTCGCAGACCGACCCGCACCGCAAGACCGATTACATCAAGCTCGCCGATGCGTTCGGCGCAGTCGGCTACCGCGCGTCCAACATCGCGGAGCTGCGCGAGGCGCTGCGCAAGGCGCAGCAGAGCGACGGCCCGGTGCTCATCGATTGTCAGATCGACAAGGACGAGCGCGTTCTGCCGATGATCCCGGCAGGCGGTACGATCGACGATCTCGTGGTAGACTGAGAAAGGGGAAAATAGACCAATGCAGAAGTTTATCCTTTCTGTCACCGTACAGAATAACGCCGGTGTTCTGGCGCGCGTTTCCAGCCTGTTCGGCCGCCGCGGCTACAACATCGACTCGCTGACCGTTTCCGCGACCAATGATCCGCGCGTTTCGCGTATGTCGATCATCGTGCAGGGCGACGAGGTCATCCTCGAGCAGATCATCAAGCAGCTCGATAAGCTGGAGGAGGTCATGCGCGTCGACCACATCGAGGAGCATGACTCGGTATGCAGCGAGCTTGTCTTTGTCAAGCTGCACGCGCAGGCTCCCTCGACGAGAGACGACATCCGTCAGCTGTGCAGCCTGTACGAGGGCCGCATCGTTGACTCGACCGAGGACGAGCTGATCGTGGAGCTGGCGAACGTGCCGAGCCGCATCGACGCCTTCCTCGACGTCATTTCCAACTTCGAGATCGTGGAGATGAGCCGCTCGGGCGTCACCGCGATCCGCAGATAATTTCATTCCGCTTAATTGACGGCCACCTGACCGCTGATTAAATAAATTTGTTTACCCAATTCACTTTCCATACATTCAGGAGGTAATAACAATGGTAAAAATGTTCTATGATGCAGACTGCAACCTGTCTCTGCTCGACGGCAAGACCGTTGCTATCATCGGCTTCGGCTCCCAGGGTCATGCTCACGCAATGAACCTGAAGGACTCCGGCGTACATGTTGTAGTAGGTCTGCGTCCGGGCTCCAAGCACGAGAAGAAGGCTAAGGACTACGGTCTGGAAGTCATGACTCCGGCTGAGGCAGCAGCAGCAGGCGACATCATCATGATGCTGACCCCGGATGAGAAGCAGGCTGACATCTACAAGGACGTTATCGCTCCGAACCTGAAGCCGGGCAATGTTCTGGCTTTCGCTCACGGCTTCAACATCCACTTCAAGCAGATCGTTCCGCCGGCTGACGTTGACGTTATCATGATCGCTCCGAAGGCACCGGGCCACACCGTTCGTTCCCAGTACCTCGAGGGTCACGGCGTTCCGGATCTGGTCTGCGTTGAGCAGGACGCTTCCGGCAAGGCTATGGACATCGCTCTGGCATATGCTTGCGGTATCGGCGGCGGCCGTGCCGGCATCCTGGAGTCCACCTTCAAGACCGAGACCGAGACCGACCTGTTCGGCGAGCAGGCTGTCCTCTGCGGCGGCGTCTGCGAGCTGATCCAGGCTGGCTTCGACACCCTGGTCGAGGCTGGTTACGCCCCCGAGATGGCTTACTTCGAGACCTGCCACGAGATGAAGCTGATCGTTGACCTGATCAACGAGGGCGGCTTCTCCAAGATGCGCTACTCCATCTCCAACACTGCTGAATACGGCGACTACCGCACCGGCAAGCGCCTGATCACCGAGGATACCCGCAAGGAGATGAAGCAGGTTCTGAAGGAGATCCAGGACGGCACCTTCGCTTCCGAGTTCCTGACCGAGATGAGCCCCAAGGGCGGCCGCAAGACCCACTTCCTGGCACAGCGCCGCATGGCTGCCGAGCACCCCATCGAGAAGGTCGGCGCCGAGCTGCGTAAGATGATGAGCTGGCTGAAGAAGTAATGCAGAGCTTGCTTTTGCTGTAAGAAAAAACAACGCCTTCCCCTGCGGGGGAAGGCATTTTGGATAAACGGAGAGAATAAAATGAACAGCGATAACGTCAAAAAAGGCCCCGAACGGGCACCGAACCGCAGCCTGTTCTATGCCCTGGGCTACACGCCGGAGGAACTGGACCGCCCGCTGATCGGCGTGGTTTCCGCCTACAGCGAGATCGTGCCCGGCCACATGAACCTGGACAAGCTGGCCCAGGCCGTCAAGGACGGCGTGCGCATGGCAGGCGGCACCCCCATTCTGATTCCTGCCATCGGTGTCTGCGACGGCATCGCTATGGGTCATGTGGGCATGAAATATTCCCTGGCCAGCCGTGAACTGATCTGCGACAGCGTCGAGACCATGTATATGGCCCACCAGCTGGACGGCCTGGTGCTGGTGCCCAACTGCGATAAGATTGTGCCCGGCATGGTCATGGCGGCAGTGCGTATGGATGTGCCCGCCATCGTCTGCTCCGGCGGACCCATGCTGGCCGGCCGCTACGGCGGCGAGGAAGTCAGCCTTTCCAAAATGTTCGAAGCCGTCGGTGCCTACAAGGCCGGGCTTATCAACGATGAACAGCTGGAGGACTGCACCTGCAACTGCTGCCCCGGCTGCGGCTCTTGCTCCGGCATGTACACGGCCAACAGCATGAACTGCCTGTGCGAGGCCATCGGCATCGCCCTGCCCGGCAACGGCACCATCCCGGCGGTCTACTCCAAGCGCCTGCAGCTGGCCAAGCACGCCGGTATGGCCATCATGGACCTGGTCAAGCGCGGTGTCACGGCCCGCCAGATCATTAACGAGCGGTCCATCCGCAACGCCCTGACCTGCGATATGGCACTGGGCTGCTCCACCAACACGGTGCTGCACCTGCTGGCCATTGCCCAGGAGGCAGGCTGCCCCATCGACCTGAACCTCTTCAACGAAATCAGCGCCAAGACGCCGAACCTCTGCCATCTGGCCCCGGCGGGCCCCACCCATATGCCCGACCTGTACGAAGCAGGCGGCATCCCGGCGGTGCAGGCCGAGCTGGCTAAGGCTGACCTGCTGGACCTGGATGTTCCTACCGTTACCGGCAAGACCCTGGGCGAGAACATCCAGGGTGCCCATATCATGAACGACAAGGCCATCCGCTCCATCGACAACCCCTACTCCAAGACCGGCGGCCTGCAGATTTTGTGGGGCAACATCGCCCCGGACGGCTGCGTGGTCAAGCGCAGCGCCGTTGCGCCCGAAATGCAGGTCCACAGCGGCCCGGCCCGCGTCTTTGACAGCGAGGACACCGCCATTGCCGCCATCTATGCCGGGGAAATTCACCCCGGCGACGTGGTGGTTATCCGCTACGAGGGCCCCAAGGGCGGCCCCGGCATGCGCGAGATGCTCAACCCGACCTCCGCGCTCGCCGGCATGAAGCTCGACACCACGGTCGCACTCATCACCGACGGCCGTTTCTCCGGCGCGTCCCGCGGCGCATCCATCGGCCATGTCTCCCCGGAGGCTGCCTCCGGCGGCGAAATCGGTCTGGTCGAGGAGGGCGACATCATCTCCATCGACATTCCGAACAGCAAGGTAAACGTTAACATCTCGGACGAGGAGATGGAGGCGCGCCGTGCAAAGTACGTTCCGCGTGAGCCGAACGTCAAGTCCGGCTGGCTGTATCGCTACTCCCGTCTGGTCACCTCCGCAGATCAGGGCGCGGTCGTTCGATAAGCTGTCGAAAAACTTCGTTTGTCCGACAAACTCAGAGGCACGTCGCAGGGCGTGCCTCTTTACATATCCCATCCAATTTGCTATACTGATAATAACAAAACGAGAATAAAGGACGGTAATCCCCATGCTGACTGAAGCGAAGAAGAAATTTATCGAGTTTATGATGAGCGCGGACGTTCTGCGTTTCGGCGACTTCACGACCAAGTCCGGCCGCAAGACCCCGTATTTTGTCAACACCGGCAACTATAAGACCGGTATGCAGAACTCCCGTCTGGGCGAGTTCTATGCCGCTCTCGTCAAGGAGACGGTAGGCGACGGCTTCGACGCGATGTTCGGCCCGGCATACAAGGGCATTCCGCTCGCGACCTCGGTTTCCGGTGCGCTCGCCCGCAACTACGGCATCGACAAGCCGTTCTTCTTCAACCGCAAGGAAGCGAAGGACCACGGCGAGGGCGGCAGCATCGTCGGCTACAAGCCGCAGGACGGCGACCGCGTCATCATCATCGAGGACGTTATCACCGCAGGCACCGCGATCCGCGAGACCATGCCGGTGCTCAAGAGCTGCGCGGACGTCAAGGTAACCGATATGTTCATCTCGGTCAACCGCTGCGAGGTCGGCCAGAATCCCGGAAAGACCGCTGTCATGGAGGTCGGTGAGGAATTCGGCATCAAGGTGCACGCCCTCGTGACCGTTCAGGACATCCGCGAGTATCTTGCGGACAAGGCGGAGTACGCACACCTCCTGCCGCTGATGGACGCCTACATGAAGCAGTACTGCGTATTCTAAAATTTGCAGAAAAAAGACCCGATACAGATTGTTTTTACTGTATCGGGTCTCTTTATTACTTCTGTTCGTTTTTCAGGTTTTCGAGGAACTTGCGCATACGCGAGCAGGCCTCGCGCAGGTGCTTCATTGAATAGGAGTAGGAGATGCGCACGTGGCCCTCGCCGCTCGCGCCGAACGCGCTGCCGGGGATGACCGCGACCTCCTGCTCGTGCAGCAGGCGCTCGCAGAACTCCTCGGAGGATAGGCCGGTGGACTCGATGGAGGGGAAGATATAGAACGCGCCCTCCGGCTCGAAGCAGTCGAGTCCCATCGAGCGGAGCTCGCCGAGCAGGAAGCGGCGGCGCAGGTCGTACTGGTCGCGCATTCGTGCGATGTCGTCGTCGCCCGTGCGGATGGCCTCGATGCCGGCGAACTGCGCGGTCGTCGGGGCGGACATGATGCCGAATTGATGGATCTTGCAGATATGGCGCATAAGCTCCTTCGGGCCCATCGCCCAGCCGAGACGCCAGCCGGTCATGGCGTAGGACTTGGAGAAGCCGTCCACGACGATGGTGCGCTCCTTCATGCCCAGGGTTCGGGCGGCGTAGATGAGATCCGGATCCACCTGCTCAAAGGCAGCCCGGGCGTTTCGGTACATCAGCGGAAACGCAATGACGGAGGCGGCGATGATGCAGCCCAGCCATGTCTGTACAACCTTGATGCCCATCTGCTCATAGAGAAACGCACCGATGGGACGGCGCAGAGAGAAGAGCAGCAGCAGGAAGAAGCCTGCAACGGTGGGGGCCATGACCATGGGGAGCGTCAGAATGCCGTCCACCACGGCGCGGGCCTTGGGCCCCATTTTCAGAACCTTGCGGGCGGCAAACAGCCCGAGAAAGAAACAGATGACGGTAGCAACGATGCCGGTTTTCAGGGAGATCCAGAAGGGGCTCCAGTCAAACCCTTTGGCCATTTCAATAATTTGCTGCACAAGAAAACCTCCTGACAGCGGCACACTGCCGCAAGATCAACGCATAGCTTATCATGGGACGGAGAAAACTGCAAGACAAGAAGCACCGGGGCAGGCAGACTGCTGGGAGCAGTGCCTGTCCCGGTGAGGAAAAGCTCAATTACTTGTTTACGATGAAGCAGTACTCCTCATAAGCGTTCAGGCACTGCTCGGTCTGCAGGAACTCGAGGAAGTCAGCAGCAGCAGCGCTCTCGGCCTCGTCAGCCTCGGGGTTCTTTACCAGGCAGACAGGATAGGTAATCGCACCGGTGAGGGTGCCGTCATCCTGTGCGATGATGGTCAGATCGTTCTGATGGTTGTAGTAGTCGGAATAGTAGATGGCGGAAACCTCAACGGCACCCTCTGCAGCCTTGGCAGCTGCTACCTCTACGTCATCGGCTTCATCGATCTCAATGCCGCCCAGTGCAGCGGAGATCTCCTCAGTGGTAATGGAAGCGGGATCGTCGTTCTCGGGAAGCACGCCCAGAGCGATCAGAGCGATGCGGCTGTACTTGCCAACCGGTACGCTGCCGCCGCACAGAGCCATGGACTTCGCATCGGCAAGGTTGTCCCAGCCGGTAACGGCAGTTTCTGTGTCGTTGCCCTTTACCAGGCAGAGCTCATTGGCCAGCAGGTTGACGATGGAGCCGTCTACCACAAGACCGTCAGTTTCGTCCAGTGTGGTAACCTGTGCCTTGCCAGCGGAGAAGAACAGGTCATGGCCAATGCCGTTGGCTTCTTCGATGCCGGAGAGCAGCTTGCCGGAAGAGCCGGTGTTGTACTCAATGGTAACATTGGGCTGAACTTCCTTGTAGGCGGGGATGATGACATCGGAGAACACAGCTTCCAGAGAAGCGGCAATGTCGATGTACACGGTGGTCTCAGCCAGCTGCTCAGGAGCAGCTTCCTCAGCGGGAGCAGCCTCTTCGGCAGCGGAAGCGGCGGTGTCCTCGGCGGGGGCAGCCTCTTCAGCAGCGGAAGCGGCGGTCTCTTCGGGGACAGCATCGGTTACAGCGGCGGCAGTCTCAGCAGGCGCTTCACTGGCAGCGGAAGCTGCTGCGGAAGAGTCAGCGCTGTTGCCGCAGGCACACAGCCCAAGAACCATGCTCAGGCACAGGCCGAGGGAAAGAATCCTTTTTCTCATGGAACATTCCTCCGTTAAATATTTGTTTCGACTTATGATACCAATTTTTTTTCAGATTGTCCAATTGTAATATACAATATGGATTATGAATTACATAGGTAATTACCTTTTGAAATGAGATGTAAAACAGGTCCGCTGCCGCAGAACCGTGCGGCAGCGGGCCTGACCTCTTTCAGGAACGCTTGGAAAGCTGCTTGGAAAAAACACTTGGGCCGCCCGGCACAGATGATCCCATCTGATACCGGACGGCCGTTATGGAAGGAGTGAAATCAGATTACTTGGTCAGATAACGTTCGACTGCGGCCTGTGTGATCTCTTCCATGGTATGGATGCCCATACCCTCCAGAGAAGCACAGTAGTTATCCCACTCGGCATCGATATCCAGCTGCCCGGTGATGAACTTCAGACGCATCTCTTCCTGATAGGTTTCGATGTCATTCTGCAGGTCAGCCTTGTGCTGGGATTCCTCGGTGGTGTAGCTGAGCCAGCGCTCGTTGGGCATGGTCTCGTCAGAGCTGTCATAGGCATCTACCCAAGTAGGAACCGCTGCCTTCTGGGCCTCGGTATAGGTCATCTCCTGTACGGAAAGGTCGGTGAGGCAAGGGAAGCCGGGGTTGATGTACAGGCTCTGGCACAGCTGCCAGTCAAAGCCCTGAGGGTTATTCAGAATCAGGTCGGTGAACTGGGGCTCGCCATTCTCGATGGTGTAGGTGTCGCCCTCGATACCATAGTTGGCCAGCATATGGCCCTCATCGGAGAACAGATAGTCCATGTACTGAATGGCCAGCTTGGGATCGGAGCACTGAGTGGAGATGGACAGCGAGTACTTATCTGCTGCCTTGACGCCGATGAAGCCGGTGTCGAGACGATCCCCTTCGTTCAGACGGATCTGACCCATGGGCTGAAGATCAAAGTCGGGGTTGTTGGTGCTGTTCAGATAACCGGCAATGGCCGCAACGTCTTCCTTGAAGATGCCGCCCATGTCGTTGAAGATCACGTCCTGGGGAGGCTTGGTGTCGGACTCATTGTAGGTGACAAAGTCTACGCTGATGTAGCCCTTTTCGTAGTACTCATGGAGCTTTTTCAGGTATTCCTTATAGTTATCGGTGAGGGCACCGGGCTGGAGCTGACCATCGACCAGACGGTCCACAGCGCCATAGGCGGTTTCCAGCAGGTCACATTTGCCTTCGGAGAGCACTACAAGGCTGTCGGTGAGACCCAGATCCTTGAAGGCTTCCAGCACCTGATCCAGCTCGGATACGGTCTTGGGGATGGCAAGGCCGGTCTTGTCCAGAATATCCTGGCGAATCCAGTAGCCCTGATCGGTGTAGTAGTAGTCGGTGTACATGCCGATGAGAGAGGGAACCTGACCCTCGTCATTGACAACGTTCTTGTAGATGTTGGGGTCGGAATTGATGATGTTGTAGTAGTTGACGGTGTAGTCATTGATCAGAGGAAGCAGATCCAGAATGACATCGTCCTCGATGGCCTTGGCGCCGCCGCCGGTGTACTGGGTGGCAGCGTTCTGCACCATATCGGTGAGATCGCCGGAGGCGCAGCGGAGCATGAAGTCATCCGATGCGGTTTCGGTGCTGACTGCGGTGATCTCCAGCTTTACGCCGGTGGCCTCTTCCAGCTTTGCAAACATGGCGGCATCGGAGGGCTCGGAAATCTCAGACAGGAAGGGAGGCCACGCCTGCCAGTAGGTCAGTGTTGTGGGCTCCTCGGTCAGCGGATAGGATACCTCGGGACGGTCAGAGACGGGCTCTGCCGCAGAAGCCTCTTCGGCAGAGGCTGCACCCGGGACAGAAGCGGGCTCCGGTGCTTCGGAGGGGGCGGCTGCGGATGCTTCCGATTGTGCGGGGGCCGGAGCGGAAGCAGAGGAAGCGCCCTGATCAGAGGAGCCCTTGGAGCCGCATCCGGCAAACAATGTGGTCAGCATTGCAGTCACCAGAAGCAGGGATAACAGATTCTTTTTCATAGTGGATACCTCCTATATTGTGTATGGTGACACCATCAGCATACGGCATTTGAGGCGTTGGCGCAATTTTCAAAAAGCAAGATGAACATTCAAAAACACAATTCTTCCATAATATGTATGAAATACGGCGGGCAGAGCCTGTTCGAATTCATTTTCCCCTTCCATTTTTATAAAAAACAGTGTATTGTATAGGCATGAAATTTGTCAGGAAAGATGGAGGAATCATATCCATGCAAACCATTATAAAAGTGGAGCATCCCGAGAGAATATCGGCGCTGAAGCAGGACTTTCAAATGACCTTTGGAACGGTGCCACAGCGGTTCTTTTCGGCACCCGGGCGGACGGAGATCTGCGGGAATCATACGGATCATCAGCGGGGCTGTGTACTGGCAGCGGCGGTAAATCTGGATGCACTGGCTGCGGTAGCGGAAAACGGAACAGAGCTGCTTCGGGTACAGTCCGAGGGCTATCCCATGTATACTGTGGAGCTGGGGAAACTGGAAGTGCAGCCGGAGGAGGAAAATACCACGCCCGCCCTGATCCGCGGCGTGGCGGCAAAGTTTCGGGGGCTGGGGTGCAGTCTCCGGGGACTGGATATCTACGTGACCTCTCAGGTGCTGCCCGGTTCCGGGCTCAGCTCCTCGGCAGCCTTTGAGGTGCTGATCGGGACGATCCTCAACGGCGTGTTCTATGATGGAAAAGTGGCGCCGGTGGAGATCGCACAGATCGCCCA
>ERZ773210.2946-NODE-2946-length-12819-cov-7.264181_pt1 | contig 12819 bp, 8 predicted proteins | sample MGYA00580528_ERZ773210 | MGnify/ENA primary metagenome ERZ773210 (study PRJEB29015, sample SAMEA2737769) | human gut metagenome | biome: human gut; feature: human-associated habitat; material: faeces | place: China | collected 2012 ...
TCCAGTTCCTTCGACTTTCCAGCGGTAGCGATAATGAATGCACCTCCAAACAATAGTCCATAGTGTTGCGTTTTTTGGCATAGAAAACGCGGCCGCCCCAGTTTCGGGACAGCCGCGCAAAATTCACTCAAAAGCGCGATTCGGTCTTCAAGACGAATCGGTTCAGGGTATAGCCCGGGGATCCTTACCCCTCAAGGCGAGCGCGGCACAGGCCGTAGCTGCTTTCTTTACTCAAGCATTTTACCACACCCCGGGGAGGCTGTCAAGCATTTTTATGCGGGAATTTGAAAAATATTCTTAAACTTCAATCAGCTCCCCCAGCTCCAGCGAATATATCCCTTTATAAGTCACCCGCCGGGGGGCGAAGCGCTTCTCAATGGCCTTGGCATAGAGCTCCAGCTGAGCGCGGTAGGCGCGGACGAAGTCGGCAGGAGTCTTGCGGCGGTCCGTCTTGTAGTCCAGAAGCTCGAGGTGGTCGGGGTAGATGAGGACGATGTCCGCGATGCCCTGCACCAGCACCCCGGCGTCGGCGGCAGGGCCGTCAGGCAGGGCGCGGCCCTGGGCAGCCATGACCTCGGCGGCAGGCAGCGACGTGATAAAAGCCAGCTCCCGCAGCACATCCTCTGCCCCGCAGATGCGGCGGAACGCCTCGCTGCGCACAAAGCGGAGTATCTTATAGACATCCAGCTTCCCGGCAATGGCGGGGGGCGTGAGCTGCGCCGCCGCCTGACGCTCCCGCTCGGCGCGGACGGCATCCAGAACGGCGTCGTCCTCTGCGTCCCGCACAGCGGCCAGCGCCCCGAAGTCGGCGTGCTCGAGGAAGGCATGGAGAGCCGTACCCATCTCGGCGGCGGTGAGGCCGTCCTTCGAGAGGAAGCCCGGGCGCTCAAGGGTGGTCTGATCAGCAGCGTGGACGAGGCTGGTCACGCTGACCTTGGCCGGGATGTCTGCCAGCGCTGCCGCCGGATACCGCCAGCCGAAGCCCTGCCGCAGCGTCTCCACAAGGGCCGGGTCGGCCTCGGGCCGGGGCGGCTCTTCCGCCTCGGCGGGGGCTTCTTCGGGCGGCAGGACATCGGCCTGCACTGTGAGGGCGATGGTGCTTCTGGTGTCCGCAAAGGGCAGCTCGAGGTTCCCCGCCAGACGGCGGAGAGGCCCGCCGTTGGGGTGGACGAGGAGCGCCGCCCGCAGCCAGTCGGCGAAGCTGCCCGCCTGAGCGTTCAGGGTCTCCCCCGCCCCGGCGGCGAGGAAGGCGGCAGCTTTGGCGAAGGGGTTGGACGTCCGGCCAATGCCCAGTGGGACCGTCAAGATCAGCTTATCCTGCGCCCGGGTAAGGGCCACATACAAAAGCCGCATCTGCTCGCTCCGCATCTCGGCGGCATGGACCGTGGAGAGGGCGGTGTAGGCCGCCGTCTTATAGGCCCCCTCGCCGCCCTCGGGACGGAGACGAAGGCCCGCGCCGCAGACGCGGTGGAGCAGGACAGGCTGGCGGGTGTCGGCGGCGTTGAACTGCCGGGCCGTGTCAGCCACGAACACCACCGGGAACTGCAAGCCCTTGGAGCGGTGGATGGTCATGATAGTAACGCAGCCGGGCCGCGCCCCGCCGGGGGCAGTCTCCTGCCCGGTGGAGCCCGCCAGCGTGGCCGCGTCGATGGCACGGATGAGGGCCGAGATGCCGCCCGCGCCCGCCCCGGCGCAGAAGGAGGCGAAACGCCGCGCGTCCTCCCGGCGGCGCTGGCCGTTCTCCATGGCACCGAGGGCGGCGAGGTAGCCGGTGGAAACAAAAATTTCTTCCAGCAGTTCCTCCACCGGCACGCTCCGGGCCATCCGGCGCAGGGCCGTCAGACGCTGGTAGAACGCCTGCACCCGGCGGGTGAAGTCATCCTCCGCCCCGCTCTGGACGGCCTGTAAAACTGCGCCGTAGAGGCTGATGCGGGTGTGCTTATCGGGTGTCTGCGCCCAGGCCCGGAAGCGGACGAGGTCGTCGTCCGTAAAGCCGAACATCGGCCCCAGCATGGCGGCAGCGAGATAGATGTCCTGCGCGGGGTTGTCGATGACCCGCAGCAGGGCGATGAGGGGGCGGATGTGGGGCGCGTCCAGCAGGTTCTCCCGGGCGTCGGCGTAGACCGGGATGCCTCGGGCCGTCAGGGCCTCGGCATAGGCCGGGAAGTCGCCTCTCGCCGCCAGCAGGACACAGCAGTCCTCGTACTGCACCGGGCGGGTGGTGCCGCCGTCCCGCACCGGCTCACCGGAGGCCACCATCGCCTCGATGCGGTCGGCGATATACTGTGCATCCGTCTCGGCGGCATCGTCGGGCAGGAAGTGGGCCTCCGCACTGCCCTCGTACGCGCCGGGTGCGCCGCAGACGAGGCGCTGTCCGTCGCCGTAGGCCGTGTCGCCCAGAGCAGGCGTCATGAGCTGTTCGAAGATAAAGTTGATGCCCGCCACCACCTGCGGGGCAGAGCGGAAGTTGGCGTCCAGCGCCAGCATGGCGTTCTCGCCGGGCCTGCCGTCTTCGGGCCGGGGGCGGGCCTCGCCGCCGGGCAGGAGGGGCCAGCTCTCCAGCTTTTCCCGGAAGATGCTGGGGTCCGCCTGACGGAAGCGGTAGATGCTCTGCTTTAAGTCGCCCACGAGGAAGAGGTCATCCCCTGCCGGGCTGGCCAGACAGCGGTAAAGGGCGTCCTGCAGGGCATTCGTGTCCTGATACTCATCCACCATGACGGCGGCGTAGCCCTGCCGGATGCCCTGACACAGCTCGGTGGGCTGGCCGTCGGCGTCCCGCAGGAGCCGCAGGGCCAGATGCTCGAAGTCGCTGAATTCCAGCAATCTTCTCTCCCGCTTCCGGGCCGCAAAGCGGGCGTCAAAGTCCCGCACGGCGGCAAAGAGGGCGCGGAGGCAGGGTTCGGCGGCTTTCCGGTCAAGCTCGGCTTCGTCGAGGCTGCAACTGATGAGATCTTCGATTTTCTCAAAGAGCTTCGCGGCCTCGTCGGCCCGGGTCTTGACGGCGTCCTTGTGCTCACCGGTGAGCCGCTTTTTCATATTTTTGAGGCCAGGGGCCTGTTCCATGCCGAGGACGTAGGGCGTCAGCCTGTCGTAGAGGGGCGTCCATTCCCCCGCCCCGGCCAGACGCTCCACCCCGCCCAGCAGGGCGGCGGAGTTTTCCAGCCGCTCGAGGGGTTCGGCGAACTTCTCGTTCACTGCCGCCACGGCCTTTTCCTTGGCGGCAGGGGTCTTTTTGCTGGCCTCGGCGTCGGCCTGCGCAGTCACGAAGTCCTCCTTGCAGTCGTTCAGCGCGGCGCAGAGCAGCTCCTTCGCGGCCCGGGCAGAGCGGGCGGCCTCCTGCATCAGAATATCATGCCAGCAGGTGCGGGCAAAGCCGTTCTCGTCCTGCCACGGGGCCAGCATCTCGTCCAGCTTTTTATCGTAGTCTGGCAGGGCACGGAGGAAGTCATAGACCTGCAAAACAGCCTCCCCCGCCGCCCTGTCGGTGCGGCCCTTGCCGTAGAGGTCGGCAAAGGCGCAGAAGTCCGCATCCTGATAGGCCGCTTCCAGCGTCTCGGAGAGGGCCGCGTTCCGCAGCATCTCCACGCTGCCGGGGTCGGCAGGGGTGAAGTCCGGCGGGATGTCCAGCGCCTGAAAGTGCTTGTGGAGCAGGTCGAGGCAGAAGGCATCGATGGTGCAGATGGGGGCTCTCTGCAACAGCATCCGCTGGCGGCGGAGGGCCGTGTTGCCCGGCTCTGCCTGACTGCGGCGGAGCAGCGCCTGCCCGATGCGGGCGCGGAGCTCTGCGGCGGCGGCGTTGGTGAAGGTGACGATGAGGAGCCGGTCGGCGTCCACGGGATGTTCCGGGTCGGTGATGAGCCGGACGGCCCGCTCCGTCAGCACGGCGGTCTTGCCGCTGCCGGCGGCGGCGCTCACCAGCAGCGCACCGCCCCGGTCGTCGATGGCGGCACGCTGGGCCGGGGTCCATTTTGTCTCGCTCACTGGTCTTCCTCCTTTTTCTCTTCCGGTTCAAAAGGCTTTGCAGGGGCGTCCAGCGCCCGCTCTCCGATGCCGTCCTCATGGCAGCAGATGAAGCCGTAGTCGCACCACCGGCAGGGGCTGCGGCCCGTGACCAGCGGCTCGGCGGCGATGCAGCCGCCGTAGAGCTGTTCGCCCATCTGGGTCACAAGGTCGTCCAGATGGAGCTGGATGCGGGAGAGCTTGGCCCTGTCGGCACGTTTCTCTTTCTGGTAAGGGCTGGGTACACCGTTGCGGAAGCTGAAGGGCAGATACCGCCCCGTCTCCTCGGCGTCCATGGCGTCGAAGACCTTCTGCTCGTCCCGGACGAGGCCGTCCAGCTTGTATTCCATGCTCCGGGCGGCCTTGCCCCGGGTGGTCGTCTCGGGGGCCGGGTCGGCCAGCAGGTACAGCACACCCGCAGGTTCTGCCCCGGTGAATCGTCCGTCGGCGTCCCGGGTCAGGCTGAACAGGTAGAGCAGCATCTGACAGTCGAGGCCGCAGTAGACTTCCCGTAGGTCAAGCTTTTTCGTGCCGGTCTTATAGTCCACCACCCGCACCCAGCGGGTTCCGTCGTCCTCGATCCACTCGTCGGCGCGGTCCACGGTGCCGATGAGCTGCACCGTCCGGCCATCCGAGAGGCGGTAGGTCTGGCCCCGCACGGCGTCCTCGCCGGGGCCGATCTTCAGCTCACAGGCCACCGGTTTGAAGCTGGACTGGCGCTGCTCGTCCCGCAGGTAGCAAAGCAGTCCCGTCATGCTCTTTTTGAGGCGGGAGAGCAGATAGGCGAAGCGGGCCGTGTCCTCGGGGAGGTAGCGCTTTGCGTACTCATCTACGAGAAGCCCGGCCAGCGCCGCCATGGCCTCGTCGTCGAGGTCGAGGAAGGGCTGTAAGCCAGCGCAGGGGTTGTCAGGGCCGGGGTGGGGGTCGAGGGCCATCTGGAGCACCCAGTGCATGAGGGTGCCGCTCTGGTCGGCGGAGAGCTCGGCCCGCTTCCGGGGTCGCAGACCCAGCACGTACTGCAGGAAATAGCCGTACCGGCAGGTGTAGTATTTTTCGAGCTGACTGGGCGAGATGCGGAGCCGCCGGCCCAGCAGCGTTTCCAGCGCCTCGAGGTCGCTGATCTGACGGGGGCTGCGGCCCGCCATCCGGCGCAGGAGGGCGAGGCCCTCGGGTTCTGCCCCGCCGGGGGCATGAAGGGCCTCGGTGAGGCTGGCGCGTTCGATCTCCGTCAGGGGCCAGCCGCCGCCCAGCACGTCGAGGCCGTCGGCGGCAGTGGCGGCAAGGTCGGTCAGGTCGAGTTCCGGCGCACCCGGTCTCAGCACGTCCACGATGGGCTCGAGGGCGGCGCAGAGGGTCTGGCCCTGCCCCTTCGGCCAGCTGAGCCAGAGGCCTCTGGCCGGGGCGGTGAGGGCCTTATAAAAGCAGACCTGTTCCCGCACCACCCGGTTCTCGAAGCAGTCCGGAAGCTCGATCTCCTGCGCCATCAGGGCGTCGCGGTCGGCGTGGGTCAGCAGGCCCGTCTCGCCGGGCGCGGCGGGGAATTCGCCCTCGGAGAGGCCCAGCACAAAGACATAGTCCGGTGCGTCAAGGCGCATCTTGCCTGCGCTGGCCAACACCACGGCGTCCAGCGTCTGGGGGATGTGGCCGAGGTCGGACGAGCGCAGCAGCAGCCCGAACAGCTCTTCGTACTCGGGGATGGTGACGCTCTGGCCGCCCAGCAGGCCTGCCATCTCGTCCAGCAGTCCCATGACCACGTTCCACTCCCGGGCGGCTTCCTCGGCGGCGGGGATGCCCCGCTCGGCCCGGATGGCCTCCACCTGCGCGGCCTGAGCGTCCTCCGCGCCCAGCTCCTTCAGGCAGAAGTAAAGGGCGCGGCTCATCTGCTCGGCGTCGGCAGAGCGGAGCTTCGCGCGCAGGCCGTCGGCGGCGGTGATGAGAAGGGCGCGGGCCTTTTCGGCCCGGGCGAGGTTTTCTCTGTCCTCGTCGGTGGGCTCCACATCACCGAAGCCCCGGGGGTTCTTCTCGAAAGGCGCGCGCCACGCCGCCGCGTTGGGCGACCAGGTGTAGGCGTAGTTCTCAAGGGCGCAGACCTCTTCCTCGGTGAGGGCGCAGAGGCCGGTCTTTGCCAGGGTGGTGAGCTGTTCCGTCAGCTCCGCACCCCGGGCAATGGCCAGCAGACACCGCACCGCCGTGGCCGGGGCGCTGAACTCGGGCGTCGTCGGCTCGTCGCAGTAGAGGGGGATGTCCGCCATCCGGAACTCGTACTTCACGGCGGCGCGGTATTTCGAGATGTCGCGGCAGACCACAGCCACCTTCCCGCAGCGGACGCCCTGCCGCATGAGGCGGCGGATGGCAGCAGCGGCGGCGCGGGCTTCTTCCTCCCGGCTGGGGGCGGCGAATAATTTTATTTCCGGACAGGCCGGAGGCGGGTCACACCGGCCCGTGGCCAGCAGCTGGGCCGCAGCGGCAAGGCCGGGGGCGTCGGCGTGGCGCACGTCCCGGCGCAGCAGTTCCGGCACGGCCACCGCAGTGCCGTTCCGGCGGGCCAGCTGGCGCAGCTGCGCCGCCACCTGCTTCGCGCCGGAGAAAAGGCTCATGTCCCCCGGCACGAGAGGGGTGCCGTCGTCGCAGAGGGCCACCGTCACGGTGGGCAGCGAGGCCAGCAGAGCGCCCATCAGCCGCTTTTTCGGGGCGTTGAAGGTGTCGAACTCGTCGATAAAGACGGCCCTGTCCCGCAGGAACTCCGGCAGTTCGCCCCGGGCCAGTGCGGCCTCGAGGCGGGATGCGGCCAGCTCCAGCCGGTCGGAGGGGTCCATGCCTGTCCCGGCCAGCAGGGTCTCGTAGCCCTGAAAGATGAGGGCCAGTTCGCTGAGCTTGGCGCTGTCGGTGCCGCAGTCCTGCGCCAGCTCATAGAGCTGCTGGCCCGAGAGACCCGCGCTCTTGAGCTCGTCGATGGTCTCGGCGGCCATCTGGCAGAAGGCGGCCGAGCGGCGGTGGCGGTAATAGTAATGGACGTTGTCCTGCAGTTCCTCGAGGGCACGGCGCACCAGCACGGCCCGGCCCGCGTCGCTGAGGGTCTGGACGGCAGAGCCGCCCTCCGCCGACAGGATATGCTCGGCGAGGCTGGTGAAGGAAAAGCTCTCCACCAGTCCACTCAGCGCGTCGCCCATCTCCCGGTGGATGCGGCCCTCGGTGGACGAGGTGAACTGCTCCGGCACCAGCAGGATGCTCTTCTCCCCCGCCTCAGCCCGCGCCCGGATGCGCTGGTACAGCAGGGTGGTCTTTCCGCTGCCGGAGCCGCCTAAAAGTAGTTTTAACATGGTGAATCTCTCCGTTGGGTCAGTTTTCTATCGTGGGCGGCTTGCCCTCATTTTTCTATCATTGTACCACAAAATTGCAGCGACATCTATTCTGTGGTACAATGAAGAAAAAATCATCTCAGAAAGAGGACACCTGCATGAAAATTTTAGCAGTAGATTACGGCGACAGCCGCACCGGCCTCGCCACCTGCGACCGCACCGAGTTCCTGACTTCCCCCATCACGCCTCAGATCACCGTCAAGGCCCGGGACAAAGTCGCCGCCAGGGTCTGCGAGGTGGCAAAAGAAATCGAGGCCGAGCTCATCGTCATCGGCCTGCCGCTGAACATGGACGGCACCGAGGGCGAGCGCGCCCGCAAAAGCCGCAAGCTGGCCAAAACCGTTGAGATCTGGAGCGGCCTGCCCGTCCGGATGTGGGACGAACGCCAGACCACCTGCGCCGCTGCTGACCTCCTCGACGAGAGCGGCACCTTCGGCGCAAAGCGAAAGGACATCCTCGACTCGGTGAGCGCGACGGTCATTCTGGACGACTACCTCGCATGGCGGAAGGAGCATCCGGGGGAGGTCTGAACGCCCCCGCCTCCCCTGTGGCAAAGTTTCTTTGCGAAGTCCGGACAGTTTGTTGCAAAGTCCGCAGAAAATCGTCGTTTTCCGGTTTGTTTTCACAATTTTCCTGAGCCGAATTTGTATAGTTTTCCAGCTTGACAGCACCGGCTCTTCTCCGATAAAATGAGGGTAGAAGAACCCCCTGACCAGATGGCCGGGGATGATGCTTCTTCATGAGAAAAAACAACTGGACTCACCAAAACAAAAACGATTGGAGGCGACCCACATGACAAAACTGAGAAAGCTGACTGCCCTGCTTCTGGCCGGTGCACTGACCCTTCTGCTCCTGACCGCCTGCAGCGGTGGCGGCGGTTCTTCCGGCCCGAAGGCCCAGGCCGAAGCCAATGTGATGCAGGCCATCAACAAAGGCCGCGCCAACGGCCACGCCGTGGCCCTGAGCAATGACCCTGATATGCGGGAAGTTGCCGCAGCCAATCTGGACGCCAAACTGAAGGGCAACTTTAGAGGATACACAGGCTACCACGAAGTAAAGTACGATGAAAAAACTTCGACCCTGACCCTCATCGCCCAATACGATTATAAGGACACTACCTTGGAAAAACTCATTGGTTACATCACCGAGAACAATGAGGCTTCTAACCTGAAGTTCAATCTTTCCAGCAACTGGGCCAAGGTAGGCGTAGCAGCCGAAACCTATCAGGGGAAGACCTACATCGCCATCACTCTACAGGTAAAGAAGACCTGACCTGTCCCTTTTCCCTTATAAACGCAGATCACCCGCCAGTTGGCGGGTGATTTTTTTGCAGCCGTCCCACCGCCCGGATGGCGGAAAACCAGCTTCTTATTCAAATTTCGTAATACTCACGCTGTTGATGGTGATGGGTTCGGTGGGGCGCTGAGTTTCGTCCACACCGGTCTGGGCGATGGTGTCCACCACTTCCATCCCTTCGTACACCTGCCCGAAGACGGTGTCGGTGTAGTCGAGATAGGGTGCGCCGCCCGCCGTCTGGTAGGCGCTCACCACGTCGGCCCGCCAGCCGGCGGCGTTCATCTGGTCGATGAGCTCCTGCGTCACCGAACTGCTGCCCGGCAGAGTCTCCATGACATAGAAGACGCTGGCGCAGTCGCCGGAGGCGTCCGCTGCGGCACAGAGTGCGCCGGAATAGTGATGGAGCTTATCGGTGGTCTCGGCGGAGAAACGGTTCCCGTTCCAGATGGTGGTGCCTCTGCCGTCCGCGCCCTGCCCGGCCTCCACCACGAAGTCCTTCTCCACCCGGGTGACGGTCAGTCCGTTGTAAAAGCCCTGCTGGGCCAATGTCGTGAAGTTCTGCACGGCCTGCGGGGCCTCGGTGGAAAAAAGCACTGCTTTGAACACGCCTGCCGAGGTATCGAACACCGCGATGGTATCCCCCGCCGCCGGGTGGGTGAACTGCAGCTCTGCCGACTCCACAGCCGGGCGGCTGACCGTCTGCACCGTGCCAGCCTTCCCGCCCTGGATGCTGGAGAGGATATTATGTACACTGCATCCGGCCAGAACTGCCGTCAGGGCCAGTGCCGCCATTATTTTTTTCAAGGCTCTCATGAGCGGGCCTCCCTGTCCATATATTATAGCAAAGATGGCTTTTCAAAAGCTATCGCTATAGTATATCACATTCCGGCCCGGGAAGCGAGAGGGAAAAGCGTGAAAATTTGTTATTGGATTTCTATGCGAAAAACATCTTGACGAGCGGGCAAAAAAACGCTACACTATAGGCGTACCCGGAACCCACAGCTCAGAGGGAGCAGAGCGGGCAGGGTGTGACAGTTATTCCATTTTTTAGATATTTGACAGGAGAACGTGACTTATGGCAGAAGATATGAACAAGTCCGCCGCTGAGACCGAAGAGGAATATCAGCCTGACCTGATGACCCTCGAGGACGAGGACGGCAATGAGGTCACGTTTGAAGTGATCGACGCTCTGGACCATAAGGGCGTGCATTACCTGGCCGTTGTCGAATACGCCGAGAATGAGGAAGACCTGGACGAGGACGCCCAGCTGGTCATCCTGAGCGTCGGCGAGGACGACGAGGGCGAGTATCTCGATGTGGTCGAGGACGATGAGACCCTGCTGGAAGTCAGCAAGCTGTTCGAGAAGCGTCTGAGCGACCAGTTCGAGATCGAGTGATTTCTCAGCAAAGACTTCCTGCCCGGCACGATTTGTTGCGGTTTATATGATCCTACTAATCATTCAACGGGAGCTTGGAGTTCGTCGGTGGATTGCAGACCTCCCCGTCATGGGTCGACCATGAAGGCTCGATGAGGAAGCGCGAAACCGGAGACAGAGCACCCACCTGTCCGCAAGGGTAGGTTTGATTGCCGCAGACGTCCGGGCGGGATTCTTTATAGGTATTAAAAAGGCTCTCGTGCCGTATTTCCTGCCGGCATGAGAGCCTTTTTCTTTTGTCTCTACTCCCCGGTCTCGTCTGTAAACAGGCCCGGGATACCGCAGATAGCGGCCACGCCCACCAGCGTGAACACGATGCGTGACCAGATGGACGCGCTGCCGCCCAGCAGCCAGCCGACGAAGTCGAACTGGAACAGGCCCACAAGGCCCCAGTTGATGCCGCCGACGATCATGAGGATGAGACAGATTTTATAAAAGGTCTGCACAAAAAGACCCTCCTTCCTTTGGGCAGTATGCCCGACGGGAAGGAGGGTTATGCATTTTATAGGGTCAGCGCCGCTTGAAAGCCTCTCCCTCTGGGAGCAACGGCGACGACCGCCGCCAGCGGCGGAAACAGGGAGGAGCTGTTGGGGCCGCGGCCAGCAGGATGCAAGCGACAGCGAAGCAGACGCTGGGAGCCGCAACCCGGGCAGTGTCACCGAAGGTGACGGAGAGGGCCAGCCCCTCCCCTGACAGGCTGGGCGGTATAAACCTGCGGCCAGCGGGCGCGGAGGGCGTCAGCGGCGGCTTTGGCCTCGGCTTCAGTGCGGAACACGCCAAAGACCGCCGCGCCGCTGCCGGTCATAAGGGCGGTGACGGCCCCATTCTCCCGGAGGGCGGCCTTGATGGCCTCGTTGTCCTTGGCCCCGCTGCACTCCTCGAGGGCGTTTCCGGCAGCGGCGCAGACAGCGTCCAGGTCGCCCGCCCGGATGGCGGCTTCCTGGGCGGCGCAGTCGGGATGGACGCTGCTGCCCACCTTATCGTAGGCCGCAAAAGCCTCCGGCGTCGAGACGCCATAGTCTGGCATCACCACTGTGAACCAGCACTCGGGCATGGGCGGCAGCGCCTTGATGAGGTCACCGAGGCCCTGCACCCGGCAGGTGCCGCCCATGAGGGCAAACGGCACGTCTGCGCCGATACCGGCACCCAGAGCGCAAAGCTCGCTCATGGACAGACGGGCGCCGTACAGCTCGTTCAGACCCACCAGAACAGCAGCAGCGTCGGCGCTGCCGCCAGCCATACCGGCCCGGACGGGGACGTTCTTATAGATGGTGATGTCTGCACCCGCCAGCAGGCCCGTATAGTGGAAAAAAGCCAGCGCCGCCTTGATGGCGGTGTTGCCCGGGCCGGGCTTGACATTGCTGCCGGGCAGGGTCAAATCGAGGTAAGGACTGCGGCGGATGACCACCCGCTCGTAAAGCGAGATGGCCTGCATGGTCATATCCAGCGCATGGTAGCCGCCGGGCAGGATGCCCACCACGTCCAGCGCCAGATTCAGCTTGGCCGGAGCCAGGACCGTCACACGTTCGCGCATCGTTTTTCCTCCTCACTTGCAGTTCTCGTTCAAAAACTCCCGGATGCGGCGGATAGCCTCCATCAGGTGCTCCACGCTGTAGGCGTAGGACACACGGGCGTATCCCTCGCCGGACGCGCCAAAGGCGTTGCCCGGGATGATGGCGACATGCTTCTGCTCCAAAAGCTTTGTGCAGAACTCCTCGCTGCTCATGCCGCTGGACTTGATGCAGGGGAAAGCATAGAATGCGCCCCGCGGCTCAAAACAGCTCAGGCCCATATCGTTGAAGCTCTTCACCACGAGGCGGCGGCGCATATTATACTCGTTGCGCATCCGCTCGATCTCGCCGTCGCAGTCCTTGAGGGCCGTGATGGCGGCGTACTGGCTGGTGGTGGGGGCGCTCATGATAGCGCTCTGGTGGATCTTGGTCATGATCTTGATGATGGGCGCGGGGCCGCAGGCATAGCCCAGCCGCCAGCCCGTCATGGCGTAGGTCTTGGAGAATCCGTTGACCACCACCGTCCGCTCGGCCATGCCGGGGAGCGTGGCGATGGAAACGTGGTTCTGCAGGCCGTAGTTCAGCTCCGCGTAGATCTCATCCGACAGCACCATGATGTTGGTGCCGCGCAGAACTTCCGCGATGGCCTCGAGGTCTTCCCGCTCCATCACCGCGCCGGTAGGATTATTGGGGAAGGGCATGATGAGGAGCTTGGTCTTCGGGGTGATAGCGGCTTTCAGGGCGTCGGCCCGGAGGCGGAACTCATCCTCCTGACGGCAGGCCACATGGACCGGCACACCGCCGGACAGGGTGGTGATGGGCTCGTAGCAGACGAAGCACGGCTCCGGGATGATGACCTCATCGCCGGACTGCACCAGAGCGCGGATGCACATGTCGATGGCCTCACTGCCGCCGACGGTGACGAGAATTTCCTTTGCCGGGTCGTATTTCAGGCCCATCCGGCGGTCGAGGTAGCGGGCGATCTCGGCCCGCAGCTCTTTCAGGCCCGCGTTGGAAGTATAGCGGGTGCGGCCATGCTCGAGGCTTTCGATGCCCGCCTCACGGACGGCCCAGGGGGTCTTGAAGTCGGGCTCGCCGACGCCGAGGCTGATGCACTCGGGCATCTCGGCGGCGAGGTCGAAGAATTTGCGGATGCCGGAGGGACGCATGGCCGCAGCGGCAGGCGCGATCAGTTTATCGTAATCCATCACAGCACGGT
>ERZ773210.2947-NODE-2947-length-12814-cov-3.578102_pt1 | contig 12814 bp, 10 predicted proteins | sample MGYA00580528_ERZ773210 | MGnify/ENA primary metagenome ERZ773210 (study PRJEB29015, sample SAMEA2737769) | human gut metagenome | biome: human gut; feature: human-associated habitat; material: faeces | place: China | collected 2012 ...
GCCAAGCCGCGTACGAACTCGACAAGTCAGACGAGCTTGAGGGCACTGCCGACATCTACGAGATCGCAAATGCGGCCAATCGGGCGATCGAGAGGCATCGTTCTAAGGACAGGGGAGCTGCCAGCAAGGCCAATAAGGGCGGCGCGGCTAGCTCGAAGAAGAAAGCAAGTGCGCAAGGGGCCAATAAGAAAGATGCTTCCCCCGCCAAGGCCGCACAGCCGCAGAAGGCCACAACAGCTGTGGGATCGCAGGGCGCAAAGGCCACAACCGCAGCCGCGACCGAGACCAAGACCGCAATCGGCGCGATCGGAGGTTCGGGAGCGGCTGCTCTCGGCGGCGTCATCTGTGCAGTCGTGGCGTTCATCTTATGCGCGCTCGTCATCGGCCAGATCGTCTCGGCGCTCTTCGGCTTCTGGCAGAACGAGGCCGACAAGACATCGCTAGAGGGCTTACCTCCCTACATCACCTACGAGATGGTCGAGGAGGCGCTCGAGTGCCAGGAGGAGTACGGGCATCCCGCGGGATGCACGATAGCCCAGATCATCGTCGAGTCCGGGCAGGGCGACCACCTGTCCGGGCTCGCCACGAAAGACCACAACTTGTTCGGCATGAAATGGTCGAGCTCGTACGCCCTGTGCGAGGAGGTCGCCGGGAAGAGCTCGTGGAGGACCGGCGAGGAGTACGGAGGGCAGCACGTCACCGTGACCGCCGACTTCATCAGCTTCGTCGGCGATGCCGAGTGCATCCGCTTTCGCAGCCGCGTCTTCCTGCAGGCGAGCCGCTACGCGGACAACCCGCTCATACGCGAGGCCGTGGCGAACCACGACTCGGACAAGATGGCCGAGGGGCTCAAGGACGCGGGGTGGGCCACGAGCTCGGACTACGTGGAGAGCCTCAAATCCGCCATGAGGACCTACGGGCTCTACCGCTTCGATGGCATGAGCGTGGAGGACCTCCGCGCCGGGGCGCTCTCGGCGGATGTGGTCGTCTCGGCCGCCTACAGCCAACTCGGCGTCCCCTACGTGTGGGGAGGGACCACGCCGGGAGTCGGCCTGGACTGCAGCGGGCTCACCCAGTACTGCTACAAGCAGGCCGGCATCTCGATACCGCGCAACACCGAGGAGCAGTACGCGCAGGGCGAGAAGGTCCCGCTGTCCGAGGCGCAGCCCGGCGACATCCTCTACCGCCCCGGTCACGTCGGCATCTACATAGGGGGCGACCGCTACATACACGCGCCCCACCGGGGCGAGGTGGTGAAGGTCGCGAGCGGGATCTCGGGCTTCACCTGCGCCCTCTCGTATCGATAGCTTAGGAGGACAACGATGGACAAGAAGACGAAACTGATGGCCATATGCGCCGCCGGCGCCGCGGCGATCCTGATAGGCGCGGGGCTCGCGCGCTGCGCGATCGCGCCGGCGGAACCCGAGCCCGAGCCGGTGGTCGCGGTTGAAGAGGAGAGCGGGCAGGGCGCCCAGGCGGACGATCCGCTCTCCGGATACCTCGGCACCGTCTGGACGAGCGAGGACGGCTCCGCGACGCTCTCACTTTCCGACTCGACGATCGTCGAGCAGGGAGACGCGGGCACGCAGGTGATGTACTACGAGGTCCTCTCCGAAGAGGCCGACGGCGACGGGCTGTCCGCGCAGATCTCCTTCACCCGCGCGGCGGGAGAGGCGAGCTCCCAGACGCTGCTCACGGTAGCCTCCTCCGGCGGCAAGAAGAGGCTGTCCTGCGACGCGTTCGCGCTGTCCAAGACCTACCTGCTCGCAGACGGCGCCGAAGCCGCCCTCGAGCTTTCCGCCCACGCGCCCGAGCTCAACGAGCTCCTGGAAGCCGAGGACGCCGAGATCGCCTCCGCCATCTCGCAGAGGGCTCAGACGGCGTGCCCGACGGCGACGCTCGCCACGTGGGACGGCGAGGTCTACCTGGACTGCAACGAGGGCGTCCTCACCACGTCCTTCCACCTGAACGACGCGGCGTCCACCATCGTCCAGGTCTCGCTCGACCGCGCCTCCGGGGAGCTGAGCGCGCTATGAGCCGGGTCGCCTCGATCGCGGCGAACCGGAGGTTCCGCCTCGCGTTCGCGCTCACGTTCCTGCTCGCGTCCCTCTTGTTCGTCCCCGCCGCCCCCGCCTACGCCGACATCGCCGACGACGTGAACTCGTGGCTCGCCGGGCTTCTGAGGGACGCCTGCAACTGGATGTTCACCAACCAGGTGGCGGTGCTCTCGAGCATCGGCTACGACGGCATCATCGGGGCGGACTTCTCGCAGATGCTCACCACGGCGGGCGACGTGTCCATGTACGACATCGCCCGCGGGGTCTGGGACGCCGCCGTCCTTCCCATCGGCTGCGGGCTGCTCGGCCTCGTGTTCACGGTGAAGCTCATCCAGATAAGCCAGCGCATGGACGGCAACGCCTCCTTCCCCGGCGTGAAGGAGGTCGTGTTCCTGCTGGTGTTCTTCGCGGTGTTCCTGTTCCTCATCCAGAACAGCTTCGACCTCATGGAGGCCGTCTACGAGGTGGTCGGGCTCGCCATCGGCCGCACGATGGCGCTCTTCGGCTCGGGAGGCGCGCTGGACCTCACCGCGGTGAGCGTGGTCACCTCCGACGACGACGTGCCGGCGCTCATAGCGCTCCTCCTGGTCTCGGTCATCAGCTGGGTCGTCGTGCTCGGCGCCTACATAGTGGCGCTCGTGGTCTGCTGGGCCCGCGCGATCCAGCTCTACATCATGGCGGCCTTCAGCCCTATACCGCTGTCCCTCATGGCGCTCGACGACACGCGCCAGATCGGCATCGGGTACCTGAAGAACTTCACGGCGGTGTGCCTGGCGGGGCTGATCATCCTGATCCTGCTCATCGCCTTCCCCCTGATATTGGGAGGGCTCACCGGGGCGAGCACCTCGACGGGGACCCCCATCGACGGGATCGCGACGGGGCTCACCTACGCGCTGCAGTACCTGGCGATGTGCGTGCTGCTCATACTCTCGCTCGTCAAGAGCGGCGCCTGGGCGCGCGACATCGTCTCGGGAATCTGACCTTGAAGGATCCGAACTTGAAAAGGGGTGGTCGCCTTGGATGGCTAGAGGTTTCAAGGCAAAGGCAATCAGGCGGGACTTCCACAGCACAGCCCGCCTCAAAGGATGCAGAGAAAGGGGCATGAAATGCCTGAGAAGAAGAACACATATCTCACGCTCCACAAGAACTTCGTGCGCACCGACATCGAGTACACGGACCGCGTGACGGGAGAGAAGCGCACCTTCAACTCGGTGACGCTGCCCAAGGGCACCGTGATCGACGGGGTGGACGTGAGCTACTACCAGTTCAGCCCGATGTTCGTGAACGACTCCCGCTACCGCGGCGAGGACTACCGCGACATCCCGCTCCTGTCGGATCGCGAGGTGTGGCTGAAGAAGAGCGTCCTCGACGAGAACGGCCAGCCCGTGCTCGACGAGCATGGAAAACCCGCAAAGGATGTCGTGCGCGTCATGCCGGCGCAGATCAAGGAGGCGCTCGACCGCAGCCGCAGCGAGTACCTGCAAAGTCTCGCCGAGAAGGCCCATGGCGCACGCGAGAGCTCCGAGCGCCTGGGAAACGGCGAGCCGCGCTCTGCCAAGGGCCGCGAGAACATCGCGATGTAGAGGAGGCGGAGAAGATGAAAGAGAAGACGATGGCGAGGATAACCTCCTCGAAGATCGTGCGCGTGGCGATGGCGATGGCGCTCGCGCTTTCCGTCGCGATCGTGCCGGCGACGGCGCACGCCGCGGGAAACGCCGACGTCTCGATCGGACGCGACATCCCCTATGCGGGATACGTCACCACCGACATGAGCTCGAACGGCCAGATCGCCTACTGCATCGAGCCGATGCGCGGAACTCCCGCTCCGGGATTGTATCCCACGAGCGCCGCCGACGACCTGGCGGCTGCGATGTGGTTCTCATACGGCGCCCCGGGCTTCGACGCGTCCATGTGGCCGTCGTCCTGGTACGACGGGAGCGGCATGGACGGAGACAAGTACCAGGTCGCGAGCCACATCCTGCTCTCGTACGCCAACCTCGGCTCCGCCTCGCAGGCCACCTACGGCACGAGCCGCGGCTTCGCCTCCTGGGCGGAGCGCGAGATCTGCGGCGGGGTCTGGGGAGAGGTCCAGTCTAAGGCGTCCGAGGTGTCGACCGGCTTCCACGCCTACCGCATCGACACCGGGTCGGCCTCCCAGTCGCTCGCCAGCTTCACCTGGGAGCGCGGCGGCGTGAAGGTCTCCAAGGCCGACTCCGAGGCAGGCGCGTCCGAGCAGGGCGACGCCTCGCTCGAAGGGGCGCAGTTCTCCATCGTCAACGCCTCGGGGATGAGCTCGTTCGTCGACGGGCGCAGCTACGCCGACGGGGAGACGGTAATGACCATATCTACCTCCTGGGACGGATCCGCCTACACCGCGCAGACCGCCCCCGACGCACTGCCGTGCGGCACGTACCGCGTCGTCGAGGCGTCCGCGCCCGAGGGGTACCTCCCCTGGGACGGCTCGGTCGAGTTCACGGTCGAGAGCGGCGGGCAGGTGGTCGACCTCTCCGGCGACCCCGTCGAGGACGACGCGATCCGCGGCGGCGTGCAGGTGGTGAAGTCCGACGCCGAGCTCGGCCAGTCCGAGGCGATCGGCGGGAACGGGCATACGGCAGAGGGCTCGGGCACCACGCTCGCCGGCATCGAGTTCACCATAGCGAACGCCTCGGAGGAGAAGGTCCTGGTGGACGGCGCCTGGCACGAGCCGGGCGATGCCGTCATGACCATCGAGACAGCCTGGAACGAGGAGGCTGGCGCCTACACCGCGCAGACCGCCCCCGACGCGCTGCCGTACGGCACCTACACCATCCAGGAGACAGCGACCAACGAGACGTACCTGCTCACCGACGGCGAGCTCAAGACCTTCGAGGTCTGCGAGGACGGGATCATCGTCATGGCGGACGCCGAGGGCGCCGGGCTCGAGTTCCGCGACCAGGTCGTGCGCAACGACCTCAAGCTCTCCAAGAAGGCAGACGACACCAACGAGAGCCTGCAGGTCCCCTTCGCCATCACCAACGCTGCGACCGGCGAGACCCACGTGCTCGTGACCGACCGCAACGGTCAGGCCTCGACCGAGGCGGACTGGAACAAGCACACCGAGAACACCAACGGCAACGACCACCTGCTCGAGGCGGAGTCCATCACGTCCGACTTGATGGACCCCGAAGCGGGAATCTGGTTCGGGGTCGGCGAGGACGGATCGGCCGCCCCCGCCGACGACGCGCTCGGCGCGCTGCCCTTCGGCGAGTACACGCTCGAGGAGCTCCCCTGCGAGGCGAACGAGGGATACGAGCTCGTCGCCAAGACCTTCTGGGTTGAGCGCGACTCAGGCGTCGCCGAGGCGGTCTGGATGACGCTCGACGACCAGGAGGGCCCGAAGATCGGCACCACGGCCACCGACGCCTCCGACGGCGACCAGGTCGCCCAGGCGAACGAGCAGGCGACGATCGTCGACACCGTCCACTACGAGAACCTCAAGTTCGGCGGCGCCTACACCCTCACGGGCACCCTCATGGTGAAGTCCACCGGCGAGCCGCTGCTCGACGCCGAGGGCAACCCCGTGACCGCCACCAAGGAGTTCACGGCCGAGAACACCAACGGCTCGGTGGATGTCGAGTTCACCTTCGACGCGAGCCTGCTCGCGGGCGAGGACGTCGTGGCGTTCGAGAGCCTTTCCAAGGACGGCGTCGAGGTGGCCGTCCATGCGGACATCGAGGACTCCGGCCAGACCGTGCGCTTCGTCGACATCGGCACCACCGCGAGCGACGCGGCCGACGGCGACAAGCTCGTGACGGGCTCCGAGGTGGTCATCGCCGACGAGGTCTCCTTCGAGGGGCTGACGCCCGGCGAGAGCTACGCGCTCGAGGCGACCCTCATGGACGCCGAGACCGGCGAGCCGCTGCTTGACGCCGAGGGCAAACCCGTGACCGCAACGGCCGAGTTCGCACCCGAGGCCTCCGAGGGCACCCAGACGGTCGAGCTCTCCTTCGACTCCGCCGGCCTCGGCGGACACCGCCTCGTCGTGTTCGAGAGGCTTCTCGACGCTCAAGGCGCAGTCCTCGCCGTGCACGAGGACATCGAAGACGAGGGACAGTCCGTCACCGTCGTCGAGATAGGGACCACGCTCATTGATTCCGCCGACGGCGACCACATGGTCGAAAACGGGACGGTGAAGCTCGTCGACACGGTCGAGTACAAGGGGCTCGTCGCGGGCGAGGCATACACCGCGCACGGAACAATCATGGACAAGGCGACCGGCATGCCTCTCGAGGACGCGGAGGGCAACCCCGTGACGGCGACGGCGGAGTTCACGCCCGAGGCATCGGAGGGCACCGTCGAGGTGGCCTTCGAGTTCGACGCCTCCAAGATCGAGGAGGGCGCCGCGCTCGTGGCTTTCGAGGAGGTGCTCGACGTGAACGGCAACGTGATCGCCGTGCATCAGGACATCGATGACGAGGGCCAGACGGTCGTCGTGGATAACCCCGAGACTCCCGGCACCCCCTATGACAAGACGGGTGGCAACCTGCTTCCTGTATGGGTGCTGATCGGCGCATTGGTCCTCTGCGGCGTCGGAGCCGGCGCATATGCGATTCACGGCCGCTGCCGCGAGGGTGCGGACGAGGCCGGGACCGACCAGGAGAAGGGATCTGACGCTTAGTCGGGATCTCTCTCGGCTGAACAGGGCGGGGCGGAGCAGAGCCGTCCCGCCCGCATTTTGAGGAGGTGACGGAAGATGAACGTCAAACAGAGGCTCGCCGTCATGGCAGCGGCGGCTGCGCTCGTCGCCGCCGCGGTCCTGGGTCTGTGGTTGTCTGGCATCCACGAAAGGGCGGCGGACGTGGAACCCTCCCCTTTCTCGGGGAATGAGGCGGAAAGCGAATCTCCGGACGGGTTTCCCACGGTCGACTGGGAATACTGGCTGTCCGTGAACCCCGACATCGTGGCGTGGGTGAGCGTTGCCGGCACGGAAATCGACTATCCGGTGGTGCAGGCGAGATCTGACGGCCCGACCTTCTACCTCGACCACGACGTCTACCGCGAGTGGAACCCCTACGGATGTCCCTATCTCGACGCCGCCTGCGCGGGGCAGGGGATCGACAGCCCGCTCGCGCTCATGTTCGCCCACCACATGAACGACGGCAGCATGTTCTCCGCATTTGCAAGCTATTCAGATGCCGGATTCGCTGTCGAGCACGACGAGATCCTCCTGCAGACGCCCGAAGGAAACGAGCGCCTGCGCGTCGTCGCGGCAGACGTCGTCGACTCAAACGCCGAGTACAAGCGGCTCGACTTCGCCACAGGCGAAGAGCTCTCGTCTTGGCTCGACGAGCTGCTCGGCGGGGCGGACGTAGCCCTCGTCGACGATGCCCGGACAGACAGCATCAAGGCGTTCTGCACCTGCAGCTACGGCAGGTGGAACGGGCACGAGAGGACGATAGTGTACGCGCAAGAGGAGGTGGGATGATGCAGTCAATCGCATGCTTCTTCATCGGCTTCATAATGGCGGCTTGCTCGATCGCGGGATACGCCTGCATCCGGGTTGGAGCCATGAGCGAACAAGAAGAGATGCAAGCCGACGACAACAGAAATGCTATCGATGGCCAACGTGCTCGACGAAAGTGACCAGAGTACCTTTCGTACGTGCGACTTCAGCTTCTCGACTAGACCGACATCGCAGCTTATGCCGCCGGCTAATGAATCCTCTGCTGTTGCAGACTAGAATCGTCTCCAGGCGGGGCAGGGTGTGCGACCAGCTGGACTACCTGCCCCGTTTTTCGTCTACCGCCCCGTCTTCATTCCCGTGCGTATCGACGAAGGTGATCTTCCCGTCTTCGAGAAGCATCGCGTTTGCGCGGTTGTACATGAAATCCATGTCCTCGAGGGATTCGATCTGCCTTTCGGAGACGGCTTTGACGGGGTCTTCGGCGGTGATCCCGTCGATCAGACCGTTGCGCTTCTCCTCGAGGACGCCCTTTGCTGCCCTTCTCATTCGGACGGGGTTGATCCTCTGGATGTTCGCGCCCGCCTCGAAGGCGGCGTTCACGAGGGGGTTGCTTCCCAGGTAGCTGTTCTCCGCGGCGTCGGCGGGCATCAGGGGAGCGCCCTTGACCTTCGACGCCTTCTTCACGAGGGCCCTGTATGCAGATCCTCTCGCGTCCCTGTAATCGCCGAGCATCCTCTCGAGGTCGGATCTCTCTCGGCCGATGCGCACCTCTGAGAAGTCGTCGTCGTAGCGCATACTCAGCTGGGCGACCGCCGAGCAGAGCTGGAACGCGGCGGCGGAGCGTCCCTCCGCCTCGTGCATCTTGTCCGACCAGCCCAGAATCTCTTCGGGCTTCGCCTTCTTCGAAGAGGAGACCTCGCTTTCGAGGCTTCTCATCGCGTCGATCTGGAAATGCCACATGGTCTTCGCGTCCCGCAGGGACTGCTCTATGCCGATGAGCGCCGCCTGTCGCTTGTCCGAGTCGGCGTTGTACTCCTCGAAGCGCACGGAGTAGCGCTGGAGCATGTCGAAGCTGCTCAGGATCTTCGCGTCCCGTTCGGCTTGGAGCTCCCTCCTTATCGCCTCGATCCCGCTTTCTATGCCCTTCAGCTGGTTGGATATCTGGGCCATGTAGGCGGCTCCCACGGCTACCGCGGCGCCTTGGAGGGCGAGGTTCGCTACCGCCGGGGAGCTGAGCCCGGCTTGCTTGATCGCCGCCATCTTGTTGAAGTCGCCGTTCTTCTTGAAGCTCGAAAGCAGCTTCCATCCGTCGCTGCGGCGCGTGCAGAGGTCGTTCCATCCAACGCCCTTCGGGAATTTCACTACCGCCATCCCGTACTGGTTCGCCGCATCGCCGCCGGCGAGGGCGAGCGGGATGAGCGCGTCTACGAAGCCCGACAGCTGCCCGGTCATCCGGACGCTGCGCTTCTCGATCGCCCCGGACTCCAGCTTCGCCAGAGACGCCTCATCCGCAGGGACGATCTCGGCCTTCTTTACCGCGTCGTCTTCTTTCCTGCCTTCGTCTCCCTTCCGAGGATCATCGGCGTTCTTTCTGAAGAAATCCAGCAGCCCCATGCTCTTCTCCTGTTTCGGCATTTCGGACAAAAAAATAGGGCAGAAACGCTTTCGCGATCCCGCCCCGCAAACCCGAAGGTTTTTGTCTGATCTCATTATCGAGGAATCAGAGGATTTGTCAAATATGCACTCTGGACGATTGCCCGTCACGCCCGACTTCCCGTAGACAGACACTTCCTACCTGAGCCATCCGTCGAAGACTTTTGTCAGGAATCCGAAGGAGGATCCGAGGAGAGGGATACCCGAATACCACTCGCTGTTTCGGCTTGCTCTTGTCTCGAGAGCATTGAGGCGCGCGGAGGTTCCGTTTCTCTTCTCTTGCGATACAAACTTGTCGAAGGCGTAGGCAAGGGTTGTGATTTGCAGGATTCGAGGATTACGAAGCTTCGAACGCCTGGCTCTTTTGTTGAATCCGAGGGCGCCAAGGGAAAGAGCGACGTCTCGAGGCGTCCTGATGGGAGGAATCTGTCCGCTCGGCGCAAACCCGTTGATGATGGCGCTCGAATGAGCGGCGGCGTTTCGGATGGAATTCGCGCACCTCAGAAGGTAGTGCTCGCTTCTCATGGATGAATCATTCCATCTGTCTGCGCAGAAAAGGTAGAAGTTGGTGAATGCGCCGAATGACGACAGCTCCAGGAACACCCATGCGGGCATCTCGTCTATCGGGTAGCGTGCGACGAGGGGCCCGAGGTAGGCGTCGTTCTCGAGTCGGGATATCTCGCCTTTGCGCCTGTTGCGGTCGGCGTGGTTGAGGTGCGCGAGGTAGTCGGCGAAGATTGAGTAGCCGTCCTCGCCGGGGTCCTCGGTTATCCTCTCGACGAGCTTTGTCTTGGCAGCGCTCTCCACGTCGAGCGTGAGCGGCAGCAGGAACCCGCGCAGCTCCTGGTCTATACCGGCGAGATCCACCAGATGCCCGAAGTCGAGCCCGGCGTACTCGCCGTCGTGAGCGCCTCCGATGCGCTTGGGAAAGAGCACGCGGTATGCGGCGAGTCTGAAGTAGTGGTCCTGCTCGGAGAGGATGCGCGTGGCTTCTTCCTCGTCGCACAGCTCGAAGGTCACGCCCTTGGATTTCAGGTGCTCTATCTGCTCCTCGATGGTGAGCTTGGGCTTCCTGCTGTCTATTTCTTTTGCTTCTTCCATGACATCGGTCTTTCGTGTTTGATGGGGAATCCGCCCCAAGGGGCGGAGTGGGCATCGCTTCTCGACATCTCTTATTCTACTTGAGGAACTGCGTCTGAAATGCGAGGCTTGCCTGCGCCGCCTTCTTACATGAAGCGGAACACGGCTTTGAACAGCCAGCGCACGAATGATCCGATTCCCCTGAATATCGCTCTAATCATCTCCGTATCCTTCCATCCAGTCGCTCTCGTCGTCGTCCGCGGGCTCCATCTGGGCGGTCTCGGCTGCTATGGCGCACTCGAGCACGTTGGGCGCGACGCCTATCGCCTCCGCCATGAGGACGGAGCTCGCCGCGAGCCTCTCGTCCGCGTTCGAGAGGTAATCGTTCAGCCGCGCTATGCGGCTTGCGACCGAGCCTCCGGGTCCGGCGAAGAGGGCAGAGGCGCGGTCGAGCTTCATCACGTCTACTAATTCGCCGAACATTCTCGCGAGCACCGTCTCGCCGTCCATCGTGACGCTCTCGAGCTCGCCGGCCTCTTTGGGGCTTGCCAGCTGGAACCTCCAGCCCCTCTCGCGCCGTGCCTCGGGAACATCCTCGCCGTCGGTTCGGTAGCCTTCGTTCGCGGCGTAGCAGTGGGCCGTGAGCCAGAGGCCGTTCTTCTCGGCAGCCTCGTACTCGAGCGTGAAGTCGGCGAGCATGCTCCTTCCCGAGAACGGCTGCGCCTCGGTGAAACGGTCGGTGTCGAACACCTCGACGCGCCGCTCGTAGGCGATCTCCACCCTCATCGCTCCTCCCTCCTATCTCGCTGCCAGGTCTGCCGCGCCGGAGTTTCCCGGCTCCGACGCTCCTCGCCCTTGCGCTTCACGGGTGTCTCGCCGGACTTCTCCTCCTTCGGGCGCCTCGTTTGGACCGTCTTGGGCAGGAGCCTGTTCTGCGCCACGTACTCGCGCACCTCGCGCAAGGAGCTCGCGCGCTCGCAGGAATCGCCCTCGCCATGGCTCTCGAGCCTCGCGATCCTCCTGTCCAAATCCGCGATGCTGTGGGCGTTCACCGCCATGCACGTCTCGATGGCGGCGGACAGCCGCCCTAGCTCCGCGAGATCGTTGAGGCCGATCGCCTCGGCTGCATGGGAGAGGACCTCGCGCGAGGCGGCCGGGGTGGGGCGCCATGCGGCAATCCTCCCGAAGCGCCGCCTGAGCGCCTCCTGTCCGAACGAGAGGCCGAGCTTCTCGCCCCCTATGCGCCAGGTGGGGTGGTCGGCGAGCGAGTAGATCCAGTCTCGCCTCCATGACTTCTCGGAGTTCTGCGAGACGTCCACCTCGAGCGTCGCGAGCACCGCCATGAACTCGTCCTCGTTGCGGGCGAGCGCCTTTGCCACCGTCACGCGGTTGCGTATGTCGGCGACCCAGGAGTACCCGCCCTCTTTCGCGATCTCCCTCTCGGCGCGGCGCTCATACACGCGCTGCATCGTCGACGGGGTCGCTTTCCGAGCCGGTCCTTCGTCGGATTCCCTCACGATCTCGTCGCGCATGAAGCGGTACCCGCGCTCCTCGGCCAGCTCCTGGAGGCTGCGGTTGAGCTCCAGCGGGTCGGGGGTCTGCAGGCGCCGCTCGGTGACGAGGTCGGTGTTGTTGACCACGATGTGGGCGTGGGGGATCCTGCCCTCGTTGTCGTCATGCAGGACTATCGCCACCTCGAAGTCCGCGAAATGTCTCTTCGCCCACGCCTGCGCGAGCTCGGCCACCTGCTCCGTCGAGAGGCCGTCCTGCGGGTCGGGGGACATGACGAAGTGCTTGAAGGTGCGGGCTGGCTTGCCGCGGTACGGCGTGTCGTTCCCGCACGCGTGCCGCGTCGCGTCCATAGCGGCGGCCCAGTCGAAGCTCTCGGGTGCCTCCGAGACCGCCTCGAAGGTGTGCTCCTCCTGCCAGGCGAAGTTCATAACGTGCACGCCCAGTGCGCGGCCTCCCTTCTCGAGGTACCGCTTTATCCCGGCGCACCCGGTGTGCCCGGCTATGGGCTTCAGCAGCGGCATCGTCAGTCGCCCCCGACTATCGCGTGCTGCGCGAGCCCCGAGATCTTCCGGGAGAGCTCGCCGCGCCCGTCCTCGACCTGCGCGAGCAGCAGCGCGCATTCGTCGAGCTTGCCGGACACCCATTCCAGGTCGCCTCGTCCGTGGTCGAGCGCGAACTTGATGGAGTTCAGCGCGTGGACGCCCTGGTTGTAGTGGTGACCCCATTTGACGAGCTCGCGCGAGAGCTTGCGCATGGAGAGGCCGTCGAGCAGCACCCCGCCGCGCTTCGCGTTCTCGGGATCGTCGACGACCATGCGCACGACGTAGCGCAGATATTCCGAGCGCGTGAGCCCTTCGTCGTCCGCGCGCTCGCATACCGCGCGGAAGTCCGCGTCGCTCACGCGGGCGGTGAGGACGTTGTCGTATTTCAAGACCTTCGTCATCGTCTCTTCCTTCGCATCCTTCGCCGCCTCGATGTGTGGAAGCTTCGGCGGCGTTTCTGTGTTGGAGGGGCGCGGGGCATCCCCCGCATGGCGGCGCCCGGCGCGGTCTCGTGCCGAGATGCGCCC
>ERZ773210.2956-NODE-2956-length-12778-cov-3.987503_pt1 | contig 12778 bp, 7 predicted proteins | sample MGYA00580528_ERZ773210 | MGnify/ENA primary metagenome ERZ773210 (study PRJEB29015, sample SAMEA2737769) | human gut metagenome | biome: human gut; feature: human-associated habitat; material: faeces | place: China | collected 2012 ...
GTCTTCCGTAGATCATGTACATTCCTTCAGCGTCTGTAGGACATGCAAATGATACTGCGAAGTCTTTGTCAGCTTCCTTCATTGCCTGCGCCAGCTGTCTTGCAAGCGCTTCGCTTCCGGTAATCGCCGCCATCTGCTCGTAATCCAGATCATCTCCAAAGAAAGAGATATCCACTCCCGCTTTTGCAAGCTGTGCCTTAATCTTATCCGTCTCGGTCACAATCGTATTGGTCGTCGTATCGTCCAGTGAAAATCCGTCTTCCTGCATTTTGGCATAATCTTCCGGGGAGGTAGTGTTGGACAACACCGCCATCTGGTTCTTGCGCTCTTCGGCATCAAGCGTCGCGGACGCTTCGATCTCCTCGGCAACCGTCTGCTTGTCTTCCGCTGCCGGCTTGGCATAGGTGGCATCTTTTAAATTCACGGATTTCGCATTGTCACTGACACTGCTTTTTTCCACGGCAGCTCCCGCGGCTCCTGTGGTATATTGGCTCAGAACGGCCCCGCTCTTTTCCTCCGGTCCGATACTCTGCTTTACAACATCTATAATATTCTGGCTCTGCTGCTCTACTCTCATCCTGTGCACTCCTTTTACCTTTTCAGCTGTGGTTCTATAGAGTAATCGAATATGAAGCATAAAAATGGCGCATAACACTATGCGCCATTCATAGCTGATATATATATCGGTCATATCAGCACCATTATTAAGCTGTTATTCGCATTTCACCAGCCCCCGAAATGCAATCAGTAACGAAATACCGCCACGCCGTACGGCTCCAGAGGATACGCGATCGAGTATGGTCTGCCGTCACATTCGGCCTCCACCGCCTTGTAACTCTGCGGACGCTGTCTGCCGCATCCTCCAAACTCTTCGGAGTCACTGTCCAATATCAGCTTGTAGGTCTTCTTGGCAGGCACTCCCACTCTGTAATCCGGTCTTGCCACCGGTGTAAAGCTACACACAAAGAGCAGCTGATTTTTTCCGTCCTTGCTCTTGCGGATGAAACTGTAGATGCTTCTGTCCGCATCGTTCGCATTGATCCACTCGAAACCGCCCCAGCTGCTGTCGAGCTCGTAAAGCGCCGGATTCTTCCGGTAAATATGAAGCAGTTTTTTCACCCAGTTCTGGATATGCTTGTGATCCGGATTGTCGAGAAGGAACCAGTCCAGCTCGCGCTCCTCACTCCACTCGCGAAGCTGTGCAAATTCCTGTCCCATAAATAAAAGCTTCTTCCCCGGATGTCCCATCATAAACGCGTAGCCTGCCATGAGATTGCGGAACTTATCAATGCCAAGTCCCGGCATTTTGTTAATCATGGAGCATTTCAGATGTACAACCTCATCGTGGGAGAGCACCAGAATGTATTTTTCGCTCTCATTGTAGCTCATCGCAAATGTCATCTTGTGATGATTGTCCCTGCGGAAGTAAGGATCCAGCTTCATGTAATCCAAAAAATCATGCATCCAGCCCATGTTCCACTTATAGCTGAAATTCAGTCCGTCATCCTCCACCGGTCCGGTCACCTTCGGCCATGCGGTAGATTCCTCCGCAATCATCACCGTTCCAGGATTACGACCAAGGATCAGCGTATTAATATGCTTAAAGAACTCGATTGCTTCAAGATTCTTGTTGCCACCATAAATGTTCGGAACCCACTGACCGTTCTCCTTGCCATAATCAAGATAGAGCATAGAAGCAACCGCATCCACACGAAGTCCGTCAACATGATAATTTTCAACCCACATGAGTGCACTGCCGATCAGGAAATTCTTAACCTCATTCTTGCTGTAATCGAAGATCTTGGTTCCCCAATCCGGATGCTCTCCCTTGCGAGGATCTGCATATTCGTATGTCGGTGTTCCGTCAAAATCCACAAGTCCATGTGCATCCTTCGGGAAATGCGCCGGTACCCAGTCAAGAATGACACCAATCTTCTTCTTATGGCACTCATTGATCAGGTAAGCAAAATCCTCCGGCGTTCCGTAACGGGAAGTCGGTGCATAATAACCGGTTACCTGATAGCCCCACGATCCATCGAACGGATACTCCGAGATTCCCATCAATTCAATGTGTGTGTATCCCATCTCCTTGACATATGAAACCAATGATTTTGCCAGTTCACGATATGTGTAGAATCCATCATCGTCACGACCCGGGTGACGCATCCATGATCCCGGATGCACTTCATAGATTGCCATCGGCTGCTCATAGACCGTCTCCTTCGTCAAAGCGGCACGTGCCTTCATCCATGCATCATCCGTCCATTTGAATTTTGAAATATCCGTAACGATGGATGCGGTCTCCGGACGAAGCTGCGCATAATTTGCGTACGGATCAGCTTTGTAAAGACGATCTCCACTCTGTGTTACAATAATGAACTTGTACATACAGCCAACCTTAACGCCAGGCACGAACAGTTCATATACCCCCATCGTATCCGGATCCACGCGCTTCATCTCATGGGATGTCTCATCCCAGTTGTTGAACTCTCCAAATACATAAACCTGCTTTGCATGCGGCGCCCATACGTCGAAGCAAACGCCTTTTACCCCATTCATTGTCATAACATGGGCACCCATTTTACGGTAAATATCATAGTGTGTTGCCTGTCCAAACAGATAACAGTCCATCTCTGTAAAATTGCTCATATACTCTCCTCCACCTTCTATATACTATTCAAAATCCTTCTCTCTTAGTACAATTCGATCATCATCCGTATAGCGGCTCGCAGTCAGAATGCTGATTGCCTTCTTCAAACCACCATGAGCCTCACGGTCGATCGCCTCGTCCACAATCTCCTTTACCTCGGTCAGTGTTGTTGCCTGATCAAGTCTCTGGATATTGCTGATTCGATTATAGAGTGCAAGCACTGCCATATCATCAATCTTGTAACCAAGTTCTCTTGAATAGGATCTTGCAAACGTAACAAGCTCATCATTTGTAAAAATCGGTACGGAAATCTGCTCCGTAAACTTCTTTGCAAATCCCTCATCCAGCGATAACGCCTTCTTGATTCCCTTGGATGTATCCTCAATAATGATATAGACACCGCTTCGGTTCTGTTCCAAAAGAAGTGATAATGTAATCGCAGTCTGGCGTGTCAGTTCTCCGGCATTCTCGATGATCAGACATCCGCCTGCCACCTTCTTAAGCATCTGCGCAGCATCCTTCTGATTCAACGCCTCCGCCTGAATCTTACCAATCTTGCCATCTAACTTTCCGGTCTCCTGCTGCAATACTTTGATTACACTTGTCGCAAGTGTTGTCTTACCACATCCGTGACCACCAAGGATCATCATGTTACCAGTAGAAGCAGTCGGATCATGTTTCAGATGGTGTGTCGCTCCGGTCAATGCCTGTCGCAGCTGACCTTCCATGCCTTTGACCGGCATAAAATAAGAAAAGATCGTCTTCTCAGCCTCAGTCAGTTCCAGCATTGCCTCAGCCTCTTCATGTTCCTCCTTCACCAGATTCACTGGTTCGGAAATCTTCGGCATACGAACCGTTCTGTCTTTCCACGCATCACGCTCCGCCTGACATTTTGCCTTAACATCTGCCGGCTTCACTTGCTTCTGCGGAATGTCGATCATCGGAACATCCTTGAGTCCATCAGACTCTTCCTCGATTTCTTCCTGCGCATCCTCAGCTTCTTTCTCCTGTACATCCTCTGGAACATATTCATCGGAGAAGTCTTCTACATTTGCGTTATACGGCTGCTCCTCCACCGGAATTTCTGTCTCGGGAAGTGGCATCTGCATGTCTGTTTCTTCCGGTGCATCCTCCGTCATATCCTCCTCACCCGGTGTCTCCTCCGCAAGGAATTCCTCGGCCTGAAGTTCTTCCTGCACAGCTTCATCTGCTAACGCTTCCTGTGTATATCCGCCATCTTCCATAAGCGGTTCTCCACCAGGATAAGTCGGCTCAAATACCTGTCCCGGAGTCTCAGCATCTTCCGGTTTATCCTGCAGATATTCTTCCTCTAATAATTCTCTCGGTGTCACACCGGCATCCAGCTTCGGGATCACACCGGTCAGACGATCCATGATATTGCCTGCCTGCTGCAGCGCACGTGCTTTCGCGGATTCAAGCTTACGCTGATTCGCCTCTTCCAAAGCAGCTTCCGCTGCACGCTTCGTCTTCTCCCACTCCTCAAGGACTTCCTCGATCGTGATCTGTCCGGTAATCTGGCGCTCCACCTGCATCCGGTCGTCCGTCACCATACTCATCTGTCCGTCCGAATCCTCACCGAGCATCTCCTTGAAGTTAATCTTGAGCGAACCGTCAATCTCCTCATCCGTCTCAATGTGTGGTGCATCCTGTTCAACCGGAACACTCTCCTCCTGCGGAAGCTTGAGATACGGAATCTCCTCAACCATCTTATTGATGTTGTCCAATGTATCGGTAACGGTCTCCTTCTCGGTCGCATCGATAATCTGCTGCATTCCCTTTGCGATCTCTTCCTGAAGGTTCACCGTATTAAATTTCTCCGGATTAATATTGACCGGTGGAATTGCTACCGGCTCATGCGCATACTCTCCGGCGCGCTGCATCTCCTCCACATTGATGTGCGTCATGCCATCCTTTGAATCTCTTGCCTGGCGGAAAGAACGATACTTCTCTTCCTGCGTCTTGGTTAACGGCTGATACAGCATCTTCAGCTCCAACGCACGCTCCACGTAAGGACCGTCACCGAACCAGAGAATCAACTCATCACAGGCATCGATACATTTGTCACTCATACCTGCTTTATGATATAAGTATGCAAGCTCATACGCCCATTCTTCTGTGTATTCCTGATCCTTAAGTTCCTCAAGAATCGGAATCAGTTCCGTATAAGGTGCTCCCTGTGCCTTCTTGATATCGTAGCGAAGCACGTATTTTAAACTATCATGTGGCGCAATCTGTACGAATTCCTCGTAATAATCCTGCGCCGCCTCGAAATCCGCCATCTTGACAGCCACTTCTGCCAGACGATAGATAATCATTCTTCCGATTGGAGACCGGTCATACGCCATCAAGAGTACGTCCCTACTGTCCTCATAACGCTCCGTCTTCTCGTAAATCTCGCCCGCTTTCACAAGCGCATTCACATTTTTGATCTTGTTCCAGTTAATAGTATCTGCAATATCCGCTGCATCTTCATATTTCTCTTCCGCATAGAGCGACTTCATCTGATCCAGCTTCAAATTATATTCATATTTATCCAACGATTGTCACCTCAGATTAGTTTACAAAAAGCCCAATTATTTAATTTTTAGTATACCATAGCCTACAAATAGTGTCAAAAAATATAGCACAAAATCAGACAAAAAAGCCGAAGCAGCCACACGATTTTGTGTAGTGCTCCGACTTCATTTTTCTATTATTTTTCTTCTTTCTTCTCGGCTTCTCCGGTACTCTTTGAATGCTTCTTTTTCTTGGATTTTGATGCCTCATAATGTACTAATGAGCCAGTCGACAGATCAACACTCTTCACATCAACATAAGCATCCGTTGCCTCCGGAAGCTGACGCTTCCTGATCGAATGATCGACCAGTCTCTGCACGATATAATAGATCATCGCAAAAACCGGTACTCCAAGCAGCATTCCAATGAATCCAAATAAGCCGCCTCCGATCACGATTGCAAACATAACCCAGAAAGATGACAATCCGGTCGAACTTCCAAGAATCTTCGGTCCGATGATATTGCCGTCCACCTGCTGCAAAATGATAATAAAAATCAGCAAATACAATGCATGCCATGGACTCTGGACAACAACCAGAAGTAACGATGGGATAGCTCCGATAAACGGACCAAATACAGGAATAATGTTGGTTACACCGACAATAACCGCAACAAGCATCGCATCCGGAATGTGCAGAATCGAACATCCGACATAACAGATGACACCGATGATTGCAGAATCAATGATCTTGCCGATGATAAATCCACCGAAAATCTCGTCTGCCTTGTGCATCGTCTCAATGATAATGTTACCCTGACGAGGCTTGAAGATCGCATAGATGGCCTTCTTGCTTTGTCCGATCAAACGCTCCTTGATCATAAGAACATATGCCGCAACAATGATTCCGATAACAAAATTCATGACGGCTTTCACAATGTTGATCACACCGGATGTAATCTGAAGCAGATACGTCTTGGCCTCCGGAAGCAGCGTCTTTGTTGCCCAATTCTCTACATAATCAACTAAATTGGTCAACATATCACCAATCTTATCGGTAACTTCAAACTCACCGAGTTTACCGCTTTGTACAAGCTTTATAAAATTCTGGACATTGCCCGGCAATGTATCCACAACTCCCACAATGCAGGAGATGACAGATGGTACGATTGCTGCAATCAACAGTACCAGAATGACAAGGAGAAACAGAATCGCTCCTGCAATACCCAGTCCTCTCGAAAGCTTCTTGGCTTTCTGATCTGTTTTCGTCTTATCCTTCAGCAGCTTATAAAATCTTGTCTCCAAAAATTCCATAATCGGATTAAGAAGATAGGCAAGCACAAGTCCGATAATAATCGACTGCGCAGCTGCTACAATCTTATTCCATCCATCTGCAAATCCTTTGTAACGAAGCAACATGAAGAAAAAGAGGATACAGCAGGCAAAGGTAAGAAATACCATCAGTCCGATCTTTGCTAAATAGACATTCTGTTCTCTACCTTTTTGCTTGCGCTCCGACAACTCCTGTTGCGTTGTGTTGTCTGTTGTCTCTTGCAATCCCATGTCCTCCTAGCCTCTGTAGTAGTTGATCAGGCAGCCCTTGAGAATAATATCCTTCTCGTCCGGAGTCAGTTCACCCATCTTGAGCGTGAACGGCTTCATCTGTCCGTCCTTGACAACATATGCTTCAAATTCGGTCTTGCCGGAAGCGATTGCTTCACGGATTCCCGGTACAAATAAGTAATCCAGATTCTGGAATGGAAGGTCTCCCTCATCAATAATGAACGGAATCATACCCCAGTTGATCAGGTTTGAACGATATCTCTTTGTTGCATATTCGTTCGCGATATTTGCCCAGCCGCCAAGTACTTTCTGGCAGGATGCAGCCTGTTCACGCGCAGATCCGTCACCCGGCTTTACTGCAAAAATCGTGCTTCCGAATCCGACATTGCCTTTTCCAACATTCTCAAATGCAGCTTCGATCGTCTGCATAACCGGCTTTAACTCTTCAACTGCCTCAAGCGGACAAGTTCCTGCTTCCACAGCCTTCTGTGCCTTCTGGATCTCCTTTGCACGTCCGACATACTCCGGATCCTTTCTGGAGAGTGCGAACTCTGCAAGACCAAGCGGGTTGGAACGATAAGAAGAAGTCTCACCGGATGGAATCAATTCATCCGTTGTTGTAACCGGATCATGAATCTCGGATACAACCTTCAGCACAAGGTTCTCAGGCAGTGCGCTCATTGCCGGCCAATCCTTGATATTCGGGCCAAACTGAATTTCAACGCTCGGGTCTGCAACACCCTTGCTGTCAAATACACGGTTCTCATAAATCGTCTTGTCGAAGAAGTACTTCGGCTTGCTGAAATTCACATCAATGTCTGCTGCCGATGTCAGGAATCCCTTGTTTGCAGCAGTTGCAGCGATCGAGCGCGCATCCATGAGCGCAACCGAAGAGATCTGTCCGTTCTGTACCTTAGATCCTTCACGGTTCGGGAAGTTACGTGTGGAATGACGGATCGAGAAAGCATTATTGGCCGGAGTATCACCCGCACCGAAGCACGGTCCGCAGAATGCAGTCTTCACAATCGCACCGGTAGCAAGAAGATTTGCCACAGCACCATTCTTCACAAGTTCCATATAAATCGGTGTCGATGCCGGATATACGCTCAAGGTGAACTCATCCGCTCCGATGGAGCATCCCTTTAAGATATCTGCTGCATCACAGATGTTCTCGAATCCACCACCGGCACAACCTGCGATAATTCCCTGATCTACATAGAGACGGCCATTCTTAACCTTACTCTTGAGATCAAGCTTCACTTTTCCGTCAAAGCTTACCTCTGCACGCTTCTCACAGTCATCGAGAATATCCATAAGGTTTGCGTTTAACTCGTCGATCGTATAAGTATTGCTTGGGTGGAAAGGCATAGCGATCATTGGCTTGATCGTGCTTAAATCAATCTCGATAAAGCTATCGTAATAAGCAATCTCACCCGGATTCAATTCCTTGTAATCCTCTTCTCTTCCATGGATCTCGTAGAATTCCTTCACATTATCATCGGTTCTCCAGATGGATGACAGACAGGTTGTCTCGGTTGTCATTACATCCACACCGATACGATAGTCAACGCTTAAGTTTGCAACGCCCGGTCCTACGAACTCCATTACTTTATTCTTAACAAATCCGTTGCCGAACACTTCTCCGATGATCGCCAAAGCGATATCCTGCGGACCAACGCCCTTCATCGGCTCGCCGGTCAGATAGATTCCGACAACGCCCGGCATATCGATGTCATAAGTCTTGCTTAAAAGCTGCTTAACCAGCTCCGGTCCACCCTCGCCGACAGCCATCGTTCCGAGTGCACCATAACGTGTGTGGGAATCGGATCCCAGGATCATCTTGCCACCGCCTGCAAGCATTTCGCGGGCAAACTGGTGAATAACTGCCTGATGAGGTGGTACATAGATTCCGCCGTACTTCTTGGCACAGGTCAGTCCAAACATGTGGTCATCTTCGTTGATCGTTCCGCCGACCGCACAAAGACTGTTATGACAGTTTGTGAGAACGTATGGAATCGGGAATTTCTCAAGTCCTGACGCACGGGCAGTCTGGATAATTCCAACGAATGTGATATCATGTGAAGTCAGCTTATCAAATTTGATCTGCAGCTTATCCATATTACCGGAAGTATTGTGATCCTGCAGGATTCCGTAAGCGATTGTTTCTTTCTTAGCATCCTCTGGCGTAACCTGCTTTCCGGTCTTGCCTGCCACTTCCGCAGCAGCCTCCGGTCCGTTGATGACAACATCTTTGCCATGGATCAGATACGCGCCGTTCTCATAAAGTTTCATTTTCTTTCCTCCTTGTGCCATTGAACACCAGCCGCAGCAATTTAGCTGACTGACGCATTACTATCTCAAATTATATCTATAACTATATCGTAAATCAAGCGATTAGCAACGATTTTAACACTTTCCTGCTAGCGAGCCATCCAGCCGCATCCGGTTTCTATGCTTAGACCGTCTTAACAATCGGGAATGTGATTGTTGCAACAAACAGATCTCCATCCACCGTGATATCAAACTCACCGCCCATCAGATTCGTCAGATTCTTCGCGATCGACAGACCCAGTCCGCTTCCCTCCGTTGTGCGGGATTCCTCACCCCGGACAAAGCGTGCGGTCAGATCCTTACCACCCTCTTCCTGCGCGACCAAAGGTGTCTTTGATACATTCTTGATCGTAAAGATGGCATGATCCTTATCCACATCCAGCTCCACATACACTCTTGTATTCTCAAGCGCATATTTTGCCGCATTCGTATATAAATTTTCAATCGCACGATACAACTGGCGTCCATCTGCCTTGATCATGACCGAATTATGCGGAAGCTTCGTGACAATCGTCAGATTTCTTGCCTCAAAGCGTTCATTGAACTCGCCACCGGTCTGGTAAAGCAGCTCGACCAGATCGATCGTCTGAATATCCAGCTTGATATTGCCGGAACTGATCTTCGATGCCTCAACCAGATCTTCCGTCAGCTGCTTCAGTCTCTGTGACTTCTCATCAAGAATACGGATGTAATGGCGCGCATTCTCATTCTCCAGATTTTCGCGTTTTAACAGATCCACGTAATTGACGATCGATGTAAGCGGCGTCTTGATGTCGTGTGACACATTGGTAATGAGATCCGCCTTCATACGCTCGTTGCGGATGCGGTCCATGATCGCGTCACTTAATCCCGCACGAATGTTGTTGACGGCTCCTGCCAGTTCCCGCTCCTGTCCGTGAAATTCTTCCACATTCAGCTTCGTATCGAGCGCTCCCGATGCAATTGCCTCAATCGCTTCCTGGATTTCAAATCTCTCCAGCGCCTTGCGCGTGCAGAGTCTCGGATTCTTTCCACTCGTAATCACTCTTCTTAGGAAGCATATGAAAATATAGATAAGGCTGTGTGTAAAAAGCGTATTATCCTTGGCACGTCTTACAATGCTTAGATAAATAATGAGGAACACGACATCCATAATATATGCAAGCGTTCCCGCTGCCACCAGAAGTCCCGCAAATTCGAACTGCATATTTCTGATATCCTTGCACAGATAGAGCATGGCATAGATAAATACAATGAAGATCACAAGTTCCACATCCGTATAGATCTTGTCCACGCCACCAAGATAGATATGCTGATCGTCCGCCGAACGACGTCCCGTAATTCCGGTCAGGAATGCAAGCATGACAAAACTTCCCACCAGCCCAAATATCGTGAGCGTGCTGAGAAGTCCCAGTCCATTGTAATGCATTCTCATATTGTAACCGATTCCGTACAGACCGCAGACCATCAGCACCAGACAAAGCTGGTGTATAACAACGGCTGCGCCTTTGATTCCGTTTGAGTATTCTTTCATCCGATGCTAAGCCCCCGCTTCGATCTTGTAGCCAACACCCCAGACAACTTTGAGGTAGCGCGGCTCCTTCGGGTTGATCTCAATTTTCTCACGGATATGACGAATATGTACTGCAACCGTATTGTCCGCTCCGATTGCTTCCTCATTCCAGATTTCCTCGTAGATCTGGCTGATCGAATAGACCTTGCCTTTGTTCTTCATAAGAAGTAACAGAATATTGTACTCGATCGGTGTCAGCTTGACTTCTTCTCCGTCCACCGTAACTTTCTTGAGATCATCATTGATGACCAGTCCGCCGGCTTCATACGTCGTCTCTCCCTGCACGCTGCTGGAAAGCGTTGTATAACGACGAAGCTGCGACTTCACGCGGGCAACCAGTTCAAGCGGGTTAAAGGGCTTCGTCACATAATCATCCGCACCTACATTAAGTCCTAAAATCTTGTCCGCATCCTCCGTCTTCGCGGAAAGAATAATGATCGGAATGCTGCTCGTCTTGCGCACCTGGAACGTTGCGCGGATTCCATCGAGCTTCGGCATCATGACATCGATCACCATGAGATCGATCTTCTTATTATGAAGAATCTCTAACGCCTGCTCACCGTCATACGCCTTTTCTACCTTGTATCCTTCCTGAAGAAGGTAGATTTCAATCGCGTCTACTATTTCTTTATCATCATCACATACCAGAATCGTCATGCTGGTGTCCTCCTATCAGGTTCTTAAAAACCTTCTGTAATCCCTCGGATTTGTCCTTTGCCTTATTGTCCTGCTTATCCTTACCGTCTTTGCCCTCTTTCCACTGGAAATAGTCGGCATCTAAATTCACGCGGATCTCCGCTTCAAGCTGCTTTAATTCCTCGTCATCCTCTTCCTGCTTCGGTGCTTCCTCCGCAGCAACTTCTTTCTCGGTCTCGTCGACCACCGACATACCAAGCTTATCGAGATAATCCTGATTGACCTTGATCTCCGTCTGACGGTTTGCATAGATCGATTTCTCCTGCTTGAACTCCGGCTTTCCTTCGTTCTTCTCCTTCTCGATCTCCTTATTGCGTTCCTCAATCAAATGCAGATACTTCTCGGTATCAACCAGATCCTGCAGCTGACTTTTCAGTTCCGACTGATTCTCCCGGATGTACTGCTGCTCCTTCTTCATCTGCTCATCCACATCCCCGTAGATCTTCGCGACATCTGTCTGCGCTTCCGTCACAATATCACGCATCCGGTTCAACGCCTCGTCCATGTACATCACGGATGCCGCGTAGATGTCCTCTGCCTTGCGGCTTGCATCCCATATGATCTGGTCTCCCTGCTTGCGAAACTCGCGCTCCGCCTTATCACGGCTTCGCTTCGTCAGCTCATACTCATCCATGATCGCATAAATGCATGTGTTTAAATCACTGAGCAGGTCAAGTACCTGCTGCTTATCCACAATAACTTTGCTCGGTTCTTTCGGATATGGTTCACTCTTCGAAAGCAGAACATGAAGACTACGCAATACTTTTTCTGTATTATCCTGTGCTCCCATTTTGTGCTCCTTCTATATCTTCTATTTGTTTATACTCTGATTCTCGCCATCAATTGTTCCGGGTAACAATGCATTGCAACAACATTGCTGCCTCACAATTTCAGTCCTTTCATATGATACAAACGTCAAAATGACCTTTGTATCATATTATATCGAATGAACCTTTGATATGCAATATTTGCGGGAATTCCTTAATGCTTAATTCATAATTACAATCATGTAAAAAGCCTAAAGAGTCTCATTTGACCCTTCAGGCTTTCTGAATAATAGTTTCCTAACTTGCAGGTACTAATTTATTTCCTTTAGTTTATCTAGGATTCTCGTTGACACCTCCACATAATAGTTGGCGTCCGCTTCTGACATATTCTCTGCATCCACGTTGTATAGTTTGTCCATGTAATCCGTATATTTCGTGAGATAGTCGGAATAATCATCCATCATCGACAATACATCATCTGAATTATTATATTTCTTCATGAACTCCACATACTCATCGAAAAACGCCTCATAAGAATCCATCATTTTCTTAAAATCCGGATCCACCTGATCGCTTGCAGTATCATTAGCCTCAGATGCTTCGACCTCTTTCTTCGGTATCGTTTCTTCGCTTACTTGTGTTTTTTCTGCATCATTCTGTTTTTTCACAGAAGCGTTTTTCGTTCCATCGACGCCATTTAATGG
>ERZ773210.2962-NODE-2962-length-12766-cov-5.444497_pt1 | contig 12766 bp, 9 predicted proteins | sample MGYA00580528_ERZ773210 | MGnify/ENA primary metagenome ERZ773210 (study PRJEB29015, sample SAMEA2737769) | human gut metagenome | biome: human gut; feature: human-associated habitat; material: faeces | place: China | collected 2012 ...
CCGTGCAGGCGATCTACGTCCCCGCCGACGACCTGACCGACCCCGCCCCCGCCACGACGTTTGCCCACCTCGACGCCACGACCGTGCTCGACCGCGCCATCTCCGAGCTCGGCATCTACCCGGCCGTCGACCCACTCGGCTCTACGTCGCGCATCCTCGAGCCGGACATTCTCGGCCGCCGCCACTATGACACCGCGCGCGCCGTGCAGCGCGTGCTGCAGAAGTATAAGGACCTGCAGGACATCATCGCCGTGCTCGGTATGGACGAGCTGAGCGTGGAGGACAAGGCCGCCGTCAACCGTGCGCGGCGCATCCAGCGCTTTTTGTCGCAGCCGTTCCACGTGGCGGAAAACTTCACCGGCATGGCCGGAAAGTACGTCCCGCTCTCGGAGACCATCCGCGGCTTTGAGGCCATCCTCGGCGGCGAGTGCGACGACATTCCCGAGCAGGCGTTTTTGTTCTGCGGCTCGATCGACGACGTGCTGCGCAAGCGCGACGCGCTCAAGTGAGGCACGCCATGACGGACACACTGCATCTGGAGATCATTACGGCCGGCGGCGCCGTCGTGGATACGCCGGCAGCACAGATCACGCTGCCGCTCGCCGACGGCGAGGTCGGCATCCTGCCCGGCCATGCGCCGCTGCTCGGCGCGCTCATGTGCGGCGTCGTGCGCTACACGGCCGCCGGCAAGGAGCATTACTGTGCCGTGAGCCCCGGCACGGTGAATGTCGCCGCCGGGAACGTGACCGTGCTCGCCCGCACGGCCGAGCGCGCGCCGGACATCGACCTTGCCCGTGCCGAGGCCGCGCTGCACCGCGCCGAGTCGGATCTCGAGGCGCGCGGCATGGAGATGAACATCTCCACGCCCGAGGCCGCACGCGCACGCGCAAAGGCGCGCATCCGCGCAGCTGAGCTCTGGCGCAAAAACGGATAAAAATGGTCTGAAAATCCCCGCAGCCGTCCCCTGATCCGGGCGGCCGCGGGGTTGCATTTTGGGCCGTGATATGAGAAAATGTCTGTGTATTGCTTACACAGACTTTTTTGCTTTTTTCGTCTTTCACGCTCTGGCGGGGAAATACGCCCCGCACGCTTTTTACAGGAGATGCATCCCATGTCCCAACCGAAACGCGGCCGCAGCTCGCAGGCCCAAAACCATCTGATCACCATCCTGCTCGCGCTCGTCATCGCGGGACTTTCCATGTGGTTCGGCGCCGGCCGTGACGGCAGAAACGACCCCGACGCCGCCGCTACACCCGTGCCCGGCAGCGGCCTGACCGTGACATATCTCGACGTCGGTCAGGGCGACTGCACACTGCTGCAGTGCGACGGGCAGACCATGCTCATCGACGCCGGCATCGGCGAGCAGGCAAATCATATCACGACCTACCTCAAGCAGCAGGGCGTCAAAAGCATCGACTACCTCGTGTGCACACACGCACACGCCGACCACTGCGGCGGCATGAAGGCCGTCATTGCGGCCTTCCCGGTGCACACGTTCTACAGCTCCGTCACCTCGAGCAGCAACGGCGCGTTCCAGCGCGTCATGCGCGCGGCGGAGACGGCAAATCTCACCATCACCGTGCCGGGCGTGGGCGACACGTTCGCCCTCGGCGGCGCAACCGTGACCGTGCTCGGCCCGCAAAAGCACTACAGCGACGTCAACGACCAGAGCCTCATTCTGCGCGTGGACTACGGCAGCAACGCCTTTCTCTTCACGGGCGACGCCGAGTACCAGAGCGAGACGGATGTGCTCGATGCGGGCGAAAACGTCCGTTGTGATGTCATCAAGGCCGGCCACCACGGCAGCCGCACCTCCACGGGCTACCGCCTGCTGTATGAGGCGCAGCCCAAGTACGCCGTCATCAGCTGCGGCGCGGGGAACGAATACGGCCACCCGCACGACGACACGCTCAGCCGTCTGCGCGACGCAGACGTGACCGTCTACCGCACGGACCTCAACGGCACGGTCGTCTGCCGCTCCGACGGCACGAATCTCACCTTTACCACCGAGAAAGAAGGATAACTCCCATGCACCGCACCCCCTCGCCGACGGCCGCGTTCTGGCTCGCCGCGTTCACATACTTCATCTGGGGCTTTACGTTTCTCGCCTCGCGCGTCGCGCAAAATTACGGCACGCCGTTCGTGCTGCTGTTCTGGCGCTTTGCGCTGGCGTTCGTGCTGATGAATCTGCTGTGCCTGACGGGGCGTTTTCACGTGCGCCTGCGCGGGCGCGGCCTCCGGCCGGTGCTGCTGGCGGGACTGTTTGAGCCCGTGCTCTACTTCCCCTGCGAGCAGTACGGTCTCAAGCTCACGAGCACGTCGTTTTCCGGCGTCATGATCGCGCTCATCCCGCTGTACTCGCTCATCTACGGGGCGCTGTTTCTGCATGAAAAGGCCACGCGGCGGCAGGTGCTGTTTTCGGTGCTGTCCGTCGCGGGCGTGATCGTGCTGGCTGTCTACGCCTCCGGCATCGGCTCGGGCAGCGTGCCCGGCTTTTTCATCCTGCTCGGCACGGTCTTTGCCGGTGCGGCCTACATGGTCGCCAGCCGCGCCTGCGCCGACAGCTTTTCGGCCTTTGAGCGCACATACGTCACGTGCCTGATGGGTATGGTGGCGTTCGGTGTGCTGTCCCTGCTCGAGCACCGGCACGATCTGAGTGCCGTCGTGCAGCCCATGACGCACGCGCCCTTCGTGCTGGCCATCCTGTTTTTGAGCGTGGTGGCCTCGGTGCTGTCCTACATCGCGCTCAACCGCGCACTCGAGGTGCTGCCCGTCGCGCGCACCGCAGTGCTCATCAACCTCTCGACCGTCGTGTCCGTGTTCACCGGCGTGCTCATTCTGCACGAGCCGTTCGGCTGGATCAGCGCCGTGGCCTCGGCCGCCATTCTTGTCGGCATCTGGGGCGCGCAGCGCTTCGCCGCGCCGACGCCCACCGCGGGCAGTGAGCCGCTGTCCCCGTCATGAGCGCAGCCTGACCCAAATATTTTCACATCAGAAGGATGACCCCTATGCAATCTACCGAACAGAAAATTGAACGCGCCGCGCTGGCCGGTCTCGCCGCGGCGTGCATGGACGAGCGCGAGCGCTCGACGGAGGTCTCTCTCGCCGAGCTCGCCGCGCTCGTAGAGACGGCCGGCGGACAGCCTGTGGCAACGCTGCTGCAGAGCAAGCCCACACCCGACCCGCGCACCTTCCTCGGCGAGGGCAAGGTGGCGGAGCTCCGGGAGCTGATCCTCGCCAACGACTGCGACCTCGCAGTGTTTGACAACGAGCTCTCCCCGTCGCAGATGCGCGTGCTGGAGGAGGAACTCGGCGTGCGCGTGCTCGACCGCTCGGGCCTGATCCTCGACATCTTTGCCCAGCGCGCCCGGACGCGCGAGGGGCAGCTGCAGGTGGAGCTGGCGCAATACCAGTACCTGCTGCCGCGCCTGACCGGTATGTGGACGCATCTCGTGCGCCAGACGGCCTCGGGCGGCTCGTCGCCGATCGGCACGCGCGGCCCCGGCGAGACGCAGCTCGAGACCGACCGCCGCCACATCCGCCGCAAGATCCAGAAGCTGCAGCAGGAGCTTGAGGACGTGCGCAAGATCCGCCGCACCCAGCGCCGCCGCCGCGAGAAAAACGCCATGCCCGTCGTCGCGCTCGTCGGCTACACGAACGCCGGAAAGTCCACCCTGCTCAACTGCCTGACGGGGTCGGACATCCCTGCCAACGACCGCCTGTTCGACACGCTCGACACGACCACCCGCCGCTGGCGCGTCGACGCCGCGCAGGAGGTGCTGCTCTCGGACACGGTCGGCTTTATCCGCAAGCTGCCGACGCATCTGGTCGAGGCGTTCAAGGCCACGCTCGAGGAACTGACGTATGCCGACGTGCTCCTGCACGTGATCGACCTCTCCAACCCCGAGTGGGAGACGCAGGCCGATGTCGTCGACCGGCTCATCGACCAGCTCGGCGCGGCGCATACGCCGTGCATCCGCGTGTTCAATAAGTGCGACGCCTATCTCGGCATCCTGCCGCACGGGGAGAACATTGTCTGCATTTCGGCCCGCAGCGGCGAGGGCGCAAACGAGCTGACCGAGCGCGTGCGCGCGATCCTCGGCCGCGCCGACCACCACGTGACGCTGCTGCTGCCGTATGCGCAGGGTGCGCTGCTTGAGACGCTGCACCGCGACTGTGCCGTGCTGCGCACCGACTACCGCGACGACGGCATCGCGCTCGAGGTGATCATCCACCCGGAGCAGTGGCCGCGGCTCGAGCCGTTCGTCATCCAGAGCGAGGAGGTCTGAGCATGGACAGCTACCGCATCCCCACAGGCAGCGGCGCATCGGAATACGTGGAAAAGCGCTCGCGCTTTCTCGGTCTCGTGCAGCCGGTCGGCTCCGAGGACGAGGCGCGCGAGATCATCGCCGCCTGCAAAAAGCAGTACCACGACGCGCGGCACAACTGTTGGTGCTACCTGCTGCGCGACGGCACGGAGCGCTACTCCGACGACGGCGAGCCGCAGGGCACGGCCGGCATCCCGATGCTGGAGGTGTTCCGCCGCGCGGGCGTGACGAATGTCGTCTGCGTCGTCACGCGCTATTTCGGCGGCGTGCTGCTCGGCACGGGCGGCCTGCTGCGGGCATATACCGCCGCCGCTGCCGATGCGCTCGCAGACGCCGGGATCTCCGTGGTGCGCCGCTGGCTCGCGTGCGAGGTCAGCATGCCCTACGCGCTCTACGAGCCGGTGCGCGCGGCCGTTGCCGCGCTCGGCGGCGTCGTGCAGGAGACACAGTATGCCGCCGCCGTGACGCTCTGCGCCCTGCTGCCGGAAGAAGCCGGCGAAGCCTTTGCCGCACAGGTGCGTGACCTGACGGCCGGTCGCTGCGCCGTGCGCCCCGTCGGCGAGACGGAGCGCGCCGTCCCCCTTGCAGACGCCGGTCTGTGAGCGGCGCAAAAGCGATCTTTCACCCCGATCAGGAGGTATTTTGATATGGATCTGACCCTTTCCGATTTCACCGCACAGCTTGCCTCCGCGCAGCCCGCACCGGGCGGCGGAGGCGCTGCCGCGCTCACCGGGGCACTGGCCGCAAGCCTGACCGCGATGGCCGCAAACGTCACGGCGGCAAACCCCCGCTATGCCGAGCGCAGCGACACGCTCAAAACGCTCATCGATGCCTGTGAGACGCAGCGCACGACGCTGCTCGCGCTCATCGAGGCGGACGCAGCAGGCTTTTTGCCGCTGCAAAAGGCCTACGCCATCCCCAGGACCGACCCCGACCGCGCAGCGAAGCTCGCGGCGGCAGCGCAGACGGCCTGTCTCGCGCCGCTGGCAATGCTGGAGCACTGTGCACAGACCGCGCTGCTGCTGACCGCAGCGCTCGAGACGGCAAGTCCCCTCCTGCGCTCGGACGTCGGCTGCGCCGCCGCTTTGTGCCGCGCTGCGGCGGAGGCTGCGGCCATGAACGTATTTGTCAACACCGGTCTGCTCGCGCCGGGCGAGCGCGCCGCGACCGAGGCGCGCGCCGAGCATCTGCGCGCGACCGTGGTGCAAAGCTGCGCACAGACCGCGGACGCGGTGTTTGCCGCACTGCGCGGGGAGGGCTGAGCGATGGCAACACGTCTGACCGGCGCGCCGGTCGCAAAGGAGATCTATGCGCAGGTGCGCGAAAAGGCAGCCGCGCTCGGCACGCAGCCGTCTCTTGCGGCGGTGTCCGTGGGCGCGCAGCCGGATGACCGCGCTTATCTGCGCAGCATCGCGCGCTCGGCGGACGGGTGCGGTGTGACCGTGCGCCCGGTCGAGCTGCCGGCAGACTGCACGGCGGATGCCCTGACCGGCACGCTGCGCACCCTGAGCGCGGACGACACCGTGCACGGTGTGCTGCTGCTGCGGCCGCTGCCGAAGGCGCTGCGCGCACAGCACCTGCTCGACGCGCTCGACCCACGCAAGGATGTCGACGGCATGACGACGGCATCGCTCGGCGCACTGCTGACGGGCGCGGCGGGCTTTGCCCCCTGCACGGCCGAGGCGTGCCTGCACCTGCTGCGCGCATATGGCTTCGACCCAGCGGGCCGGCGCGTGACCGTCGTCGGCCGCAGCCTTGTCATCGGACGCCCGGCAGCGCTGCTGTTCACGCGCGCGGACGCGACCGTGACGCTCTGCCACCGGAAAACGCCCGACCTCGCCGCGCGCTGCCGCGAGGCGGACATTCTGCTCGCCGCGGCGGGCACACCGGGGCTCATCACGCCTGCGTGCGTGCATCCGGAGCAGATCGTGCTCGACGCGGGCGTGACCGCGCTGCCCGACGGCACGCTGCTCGGCGACGTGGCGGCGGAGGCGGCCGGGATCGTCGCCGCCTGCACGCCCGTTCCCGGGGGCATCGGTAGCGTGACGACCGCGCTGCTGCTGTTACACACCGTGCAGAGTGCCGAAATTTTTCACCAATTTTAAGCTATTATTCACAAACTGTTGTTCTTTTCCGCAGCGAATGCCGCTATAATATTCGGTATACTCATTTTGGAGGCAGACCTTTGGCCAAGCTGATCGAAAAAATAAAAGACAAACGCGCGCCCGAGCCTGAAACGCCGGCGCGGCGCGACATTCCGGTCGTTCACCCCGCTCCGGAGCAGGGACTCACGAGCGCGCAGGTGCGCGAGCGCACGGACGCCGGCTGGACGAATGCGCCCGTTGACCCGCCGGGCAAGACGGTCAAGCAGATTGTCCTGAGCAATATCTTTACCTACTTCAACATGCTGTTTTTCCTGCTGGCGCTGTGTGTGATCGCAGTGCAGCAGTGGCTGAACCTGACGTTCATGGGCGTCATCATCGTCAACACCGCCATCGGCATCGTGCAGGAGCTGCGCTCGAAGAAAACGCTCGACAAGCTGAGCATCCTCGCGTCCCCAAAGGCCGTCGCCGTGCGCGACGGCAAGCGCGTGACCGTGGACACGGCGCAGCTCGTGCGCGACGACATCGTCGTCTTTGCCGCCGGCAACCAGATCTATGCCGACGCCGTGGTCGCGTCCGAGAGCTGCTACGTCAATGAGGCGCTCATCACGGGCGAGTCGGACGAAATTAAGAAAAACCCCGGCGACAAGCTCCTGTCGGGCAGCTTCGTCGTCAGTGGCATGTGCCGCGCGCAGCTGACCGACGTCGGCGCAGACTCCTATGTTTCGCGCCTGACGCAGGAGGCCAAGCGCGCCAAAAAGCCGCAGCAGTCGGAGATGATGCGCGCGCTGCAGAACCTCGTCAAGTGGATCGGCATCCTCGTCATCCCGCTCGGCGTGGTGATGTTCATTAAGGAGTTCGTGTGGCTTGACCGTGCCGCCCCTATCGCCGTGACGAGCACGGTCGGCTCCATCATCGGCATGATCCCCGAGGGCCTGTATCTGCTGACGAGCCTTGCGCTCGTGGCAGGCGTGGTGCGTCTGGCACAGCGCAAGACCCTCGTGCACGAGCTCGGCTGCATCGAGACGCTCGCGCGCGTGGACACGCTGTGTGTGGACAAGACCGGCACCGTGACGGAAAACAAGATGATCGTCGAGGATGTCTGTCCCCTGTGCGACGACCGCTTCACGCTCGACGACATCCGCATGATCATGGCAGACTACGTCTACGCCATGCAGGCGGACAACGACACCATGGCGGCGCTGCGGCGCTATTTCACGGGCGAAAAGACGCAGGACGCGACGGCGACACTGCCGTTCTCGTCGGCGAAGAAATACGGCGGCGTGTCGTTCCACGACGATGAGACGTATCTGCTCGGTGCGCCGGATGTGCTGCTCGCCGGGCGAGAAAACCCCTATCAGGAGCAGATCGAGGGCTACTCCGCCAAGGGCTGCCGCGTGCTGCTGCTGGGCATGTACGACGGCGCGCTCTCGGACGAGACGCTGAATGCCGACCTGCTGCCGATCGCGCTGATCCTGCTCTCGAACAAGATCCGCGCCGAGGCGCCGGAGACGTTCGGCTACTTTGCCGCGCAGGGCGTGGCCGTGAAGGTCATCTCCGGCGACAATGCGCGCACCGTGTCCGAGGTGGCCAAGCGCGCCGGCATCGAAAACGCCGACCAATTCGTAGATGCCCGCACGCTCACGAGCGAGGAAGCCATCCGCGACGCGGCGGGCAAGTACACGGTCTTTGGCCGCGTGACCCCGGCGCAAAAGCGCAGCCTCGTGCAGGCGCTCAAGGCCGAAGGGCACACCGTGGCCATGACGGGCGACGGCGTCAACGACGTGCTCGCGCTCAAGGAGGCCGACTGCTCGATCGCCATGGCCTCCGGCAGCGACGTGGCGTGTCAGGTGTCGCACATCGTGCTGCTCGACTCCAACTTCGCCTCCATGCCGTCGGTCGTGGCGGAGGGCCGCCGCGTCATCAACAACATCGAGCGCAGCGCGTCGCTGTATCTGGTCAAGAACATCTTCTCGTTCTTCCTCGCGTTTTTCACGCTCTTTGCCACGTTGCCCTACCCGTTCAGCCCCGCACAGCTCACGCTCGTGAGCGCCGTGACCATCGGCATCCCGTCGTTCATTCTGGCCATGGAGCCGAACGAGAGCCTCGTCAAGGGAAAATTCCTGCGCAACGTGCTCTTCCGCGCGCTGCCGGCCGCAATGACGGATCTGGCAATGGTCGTTGGCATCCTGCTGTTTTATATCGCCTTCCACCTCGACGATACGGCCATGATCACGATCTGCACCGGCGTCATGGGCATCGTCGGTCTCATGATGGTGCACCGCACGTGTCAGCCGTACAACACCATCCGCAAGGTGATGATCGTCGTGCTCGGCGTGCTGTTCGTGATCGCGTATTTCGGCTTCCCGGCGCTGTTTAACCTGCAGAAGCTCGATCTGCAGAGCGCGCTCATCCTCATCGTGTTCGGTCTGCTGTCGTGGCCGGTGATGAAGGCGTTCTGCCGCCTGAACGACCGCATGCGCGCCAAATTCGAGGCATGGCGCGCAGCCAAGACCGCAAAGGCCGCCTGAGATATCCGCGCACGCAAAGCCCACAATCGCCCCGCATATTCGGATGCGGGGCGATTTTTCTGCTTTTTTTCAAAAAAAAGAGGGAAATGCACAGCAATGTCGTATAAGAGTATTGCAGCCGGAAATGGCGCAAGGCGATCCGGCCGCATTTTCTGATTTTTTTGTGGAAACGGAGGGATCCCTGTGCTCTGTCCGAGAGAAAAACGTGAGGCCGCCGAGGCGCTGCTCATCGGGCCGCACGGTCTGCTGAGCGCGCAGTCCACCGGGCGTCCGACACCGGAGGCGCCGTGTGAGATGCGCACGTGCTTTCAGCGCGACGTCGACCGCATCACGCACTCGAAATCGTTCCGCCGCCTCAAGCACAAGACGCAGGTGTTTCTGCGCCCCGAGGGCGACCACTACCGCACACGCCTGACGCACACGCTCGAGGTCGCGCGTCTCGCGCGCACGATCGCCCGCGCGCTCGAGCTCAACGAGGATCTCACCGAGGCCATCAGCCTCGGGCACGACCTCGGCCACACGCCCTTCGGCCACGCCGGAGAGCGCGCGCTCAACGCGATCTACACCGGCGTCGGCTTCCGGCACTATGAGCAGAGTCTGCGCGTCGTCGACCGCATCGAGCGCGACGGACGCGGTCTGAACCTCTGCAACGAGACGCGCATCGGCATCCTTAACCACACGACCGGCCAGCCGCGCGGCACGCTCGAGGCCGACATCGTGCGCCTGGCCGACCGCGTGGCCTACATCAACCACGACCTTGACGACGCCATGCGCGGCGGCATCGTGCAGCCGGAGGACGTACCCGCCATCGTGCGTGAGCGCGTGGGCGAGCGCAACAGCGTGCGCATCAACTCCATCCTCACGGACATCATCGCCCACAGCGGCGACGGCGCGCTGAAAATGTCGCCGGAGATGCAGGAAGCCGTGGATGTGTTCACCGACTTCATGTATCAGGGCGTGTACTACAACCCCATCGCCAAGGGCGAGGAGCGCAAGGTGCAGAACATCCTCGGCAGCATCTGGGAGTATTATGTCAACCACATCGACGAGCTGCCCGCGGTCTATCAATCCATCGCGGACGACGAGGGGCCGCAGCGCGCGGTATGCGACTATGTCTCCGGCATGACCGACAGCTACGCGCTGGAGGTGTACTCAGAGCTCTTCATCCCCGCCGCCTGGACCATTAAGTAATTGTCCGCGACCGCCGGACGCAGGCAGAGTGGGTGCGGCACAAATCGAAAAACAGGCATTCCAATCGCCACAGAAAGAAGGTGACGCGCGTGGCCTTTCCGGAATCCTTTTTACAGGAGCTCGCCGAGCGCAACGACATTGTCGACGTCGTGAGCAGCTACGTGCGCCTGACAAAAAAAAGCGGGTCGAACCTCTTCGGGCTCTGCCCGTTTCACAGCGAAAAGACGCCGTCGTTCTCCGTCTCACCGGACAAACAGATCTACCACTGCTTCGGCTGCGGCAAGGGCGGCAGCGTCATCAGCTTCATCATGGAGATCGAGAATCTCTCGTTCCCCGAGGCGGTGGCCTTTCTGGCCAACCGCGCGGGCATGCATCTGCCCGAGCAGTCGGACGACCCCGGCGCGAAAAAACGCCAGCGCCTGCTCGCGCTCAACCGGGACGCGGCGCGCTTTTTCCACGCGCAGCTCAAGACCCCGGCCGGCCAGCCGGCGCGGGACTATCTCGCCCGCCGGCAGCTCACGGCGCAGACCGTGACGCGCTTCGGTCTCGGCTTTGCGCCCGACACGTGGGACAGTCTCGTGCGCGCGATGAAGGCGCTCGGCTACTCCGAGCAGGAGCTGTTTGACGGCGGGCTCGTGCGCCACGGGAAAACGAGCGGTGTATACGACACGTTCCGCAACCGGCTCATGTTCCCGGTCATCGACGTGCGCGGCAACGTCATCGGCTTCTCCGGGCGCATCCTCGGCGACGGGGAGCCGAAGTACATGAACAGCCCGGAAACCATCGTTTTCAGCAAGAGCCACAATTTGTTCGCGCTCAATTTGGCTAAAAAGTCGAAATGCGGGTATATCATACTGGCAGAGGGCAACATCGACGTGGCAAGTCTGCACCAGGCGGGATTTGACAGTGCGGTCGCCTCGCTCGGCACGTCGCTCACGCCGGAGCAGGCGCGGCTCCTGTCGCGCTACACGAGCGAGATCGTCATCGCCTACGACAACGACGGCGCGGGGCAGAAGGCGTCGCAGCGCGCGATCGGCATCCTCGAAAAGCTCGAGGTGCGCGTGCGTGTCCTGCAGATGCAGGGCGCAAAGGACCCCGACGAATATATCAAGACCTTCGGCGCGGACGCGTTCCGCAACCTGCTCGCGCAGTCGGAAAACCACATCGACTACCGGCTCGGCGCCGTGCAGCGCAAGTACGACCTCAAGGTCGACGAGCAGCGCGTGGCCTTCGTCAAGGAGGCGGCGGGCGTGGTGGCCGAGCTGCCCGGCAGTGTCGAGCGCGAGGTGTACGCCATGCGCGTCGCGGAGACGGCGGGCATGCCCGCCGCGGTCGTGACCGACGAGGTGCAGCGCCAGCGCAAACGGCGGCTCAGCCGCGCGCGCAAAGAGCAGGAGCGCGACCTGCTGCGCCCCGCGACGGCGATGCAGCCGCCCGGGCGGAGCATCCGCTTCGACAACCCCCGCTCGGCGGCCGCCGAACAGGGCATCATTAAATTGTTGTATCTCGACCCCGGCCTGTTCCGGGGCCGGACGAATGTGCCGGACGCGGCGCAGTTTTCCTCGCCGGAGCTGCGGCACATTTACACCGTCCTGCTCGCCCACGGCGGCACGGGCACGGTGCAGATCGCGGCGCTCTCGGGTGAGCTGACGCCGGACGAGCTGGCGCTGCTCACGGGCATCATCCAGCAGCCGGCGGAGCTTTCCAACGGTGCGCGTGCGCTCGATGATTACATAAGCATTCTTCAGACCCAGTCCTCCGCCGGCGCTGCGGTGTCGGAGGCGGATCTGCTGGCATTTGCAAACAAACTCAAAGAACATAAAGGGTATGGTGGTAAAGATGGAACAGAAAGACATGAATAATCTCTCCCCGGCGGAACTCAAGGCCATGGCCGACGCGCTGCTCGCGGCCGACGACGAAAAGCAGGCGAAAGCCAAAACCAAGGCCGCACCCGCCGCGGACAAGACCGCAGCAGCGGACAAGCCCGAGGCGGAAAAAACCACGGAGGAAAAGCTCAACGAGCTTATCGAGCGCGGCAAAAAGGCCGGAAAGCTCTCGAGCAAGGATCTCATGGCGCTCGAGGAAATGAACCTCTCGAGCGAGGAGACCGAGAAGTTTTACGACCGGCTCGAGAGTCTTGGCATCGACGTGCTCGGCGATGATGCGCTGCTCCCCGTGGACGAGGACGCGCTGCCCGAGCTCGAGGAGCTCGAGGAGATCGAGGAAGTCACCGAGGAGGAGATGAACGAGACCGAGGCCATGGCCGACACGTTCTCGACCGACGACCCGGTGCGCATGTACCTCAAGGAGATCGGCAAGGTGCCGCTGCTCACGCCCGAGGAGGAGCAGGATCTGGCCAAGCGCATGGCCGAGGGCGACGAGGAGGCCAAGCGCCGCATGGCCGAGGCAAACCTGCGTCTGGTCGTGTCGATCGCCAAGCGCTACGTCGGGCGCGGCATGCTGTTTCTCGACCTCATTCAGGAGGGCAACCTCGGCCTGATCAAGGCCGTTGAGAAGTTCGACTACACAAAGGGCTACAAGTTCTCCACCTACGCCACCTGGTGGATCCGTCAGGCCATCACCCGCGCCATCGCCGACCAGGCCCGCACCATCC
>ERZ773210.2964-NODE-2964-length-12762-cov-7.078067_pt1 | contig 12762 bp, 7 predicted proteins | sample MGYA00580528_ERZ773210 | MGnify/ENA primary metagenome ERZ773210 (study PRJEB29015, sample SAMEA2737769) | human gut metagenome | biome: human gut; feature: human-associated habitat; material: faeces | place: China | collected 2012 ...
TTGCGGCTTGATGTGGTTTTTCAGAAAGCCTTGCGAGGTTTTGAAGGTGGACGGCCTGAGTTTTACTTTTGCGTAGTTTTCCATCCAGACCTCCAGCCATGTTCCCACCGTGTAGGTCTTGGCCCGCCCGTAGTCGATGCCCACATTTTCCTCGATGGCTTTCTTCAGCTTTTCCTTGACTTCCGCTTGCGTCTTTCCAAGGACGTTTTTAATGATGGCCTTTCCTGTTTCTGGATCGTGACCGACTGTGTACCGACCCTCCCAGCGTCCGTCCTTTCGTTTGCGGATATTTCCCTCCCCGTTTGCTCGTCGCTTTGGCATATGTTAAGCAACCAGAGATTACAAGCGGGAATCCTGTCCACAAAAGAGCCAGATCTGGAATATATGTTCCATCGCCATCCACAAAGCAACAAGAGCGGTATATGAGATACAACCTTACCCTACGGAACAATCTCAGTGCAGTCGATCACCAAAAGGGGCCCAATTACCCTCGCACAGGCCCTGCTCCTTGGAAAATGAGCAGATTCATTTTTTATCATCATGCCAGGTATGACCGCCCAAAAGATCAGGCATACTGTAGCAAAGGGGGCCTGCGTATGAGAAAACCAAGCCGCGAGGCTTTGACGAAACGAATCTGGTTTGATTACTTCAATGAGGTCCTTCGCAAACAAAACCTCATTGATTGGAACACCTATCAGAAAATCAAGTTGTCTATCCAACAATAAGAAGCTGTTGATTGCATAAGCTCAAGTCAAAACCACCAGCTAAGCTGGCTGTCAGCATGTCCAGACACCCGGTCATTGTGCCCCATTTTTCCCCGTTTCAGCATCCCTCACCACTCATTTTTCCCGTTTACAAACGAAAAAGCCCAGCTTTCGCTGGACTTTTTCGACAGACTGGGGCATCCAAAAGGGTGCCCTTTTTCATTTCTGCAGGCCATGTACAGCCCACTCTGCTTCTGCCCTGTTCGTATCTAGGATACTCAACTGGCACTTCGATTTGCAGGATGCATGGATCTGGGCGCTTTACTCCCCATCCACAGGCTTGCCAACCATGTATACCCAGCCATGAGGAGGACAGACAGAATATGTCCAGTACCCGATGACCACACCGTCAAAGGGAGCAATGACCCGATCCACTTCCTCTCCGAACAGGTTCGTAATGATGGAAAGCGTGTCGCCCTTACGCACAGAATCCATTGCCTTCTTCACAGGCACATGAATCCCGCCGTTGCGGTTATAGATATAATCAATGTCATAGTGGTGTACGCCCTCATTGGCGGGCACGCTGCCCTCCAGAATCCCCAGCAGGGTCATCACATTGCGAATTCCGGTCTCCAACATCTGCTTGTGCTCATCCCGCTGATACATGCGGGTGCACTGTCCGCCGATCTCGGGTGTAATGCAGGGAATGCCCATCTGATAGGCATACTCATCCTCAATTCCGCTGTTCTCCGCGTAGCGGGTGTTCTTCCACAAGACCTTAAAGCCAAAGCACTGGGCCATTTCACGGGACTTATACGCCACAGGAGACTCCTCTCCGCAGTACAGCACAACAGGCTCCAGATACTCGCTGTTGCCGCCGCCGTGGATGCAGATCACCGCGTCAGCCTTCTTGATGATGTTCTCACAGTACCAGCTGCACACATAAGCCGTCATGGGGCCGGTTCCGCCCGGATAGATGCGATTCAGATCCTGGGGCACAAAGTCCAGGGTATTATAGCGCTTCATTTCGGCAAAGGCCTCTGCATTCAGGGCAGGGATTCCAATGAAGCTTCCCTTCATCTTGGATACATCCAGCCCCTCAAAGGTCTTGATAATTCCCTCAGTACCCTCATACTCGTCGCCGTGGTTGCAGGCATCCACCACCAACGTGGGACCGTCCTGGGCGCCCACCGCCAGCATAATGGGAATATTCACCCATGAACCGTTGGCCCGCTGGGCCAAATGAATAAAACCATATTCCTTGGTGCCCTTCTTTTGGAGTGCCTGGGTAAGATCAAACGATTCGTCATACTCTTTGATATTGGTCTGCATAATCCATATCCCCTTTCTCTATCATACCACACTGTCCGCGTCGCTGTTCAGTGCTTGGACAATGCTTGTGCACTCAGATACAAAGCGGTTCACCTGCCGGCGGAAGGCTGTCCGCCAATACAAAAATTCCTGAGGTGGCAGGTCGTTGCGGTGCTTGCCCCTGACCAGCTGCAGACCGGGCAGCAGGCCCACTGCAAATGTGTTGTCAAAGTGATATTCATCACAGGCACTGCACAGCAGTCTCGTCAGCCGGCCTCCTGCCTCCTTCGCCTGTCTGTCACTGGAAAAGCAGATACGCCCGGCACAGGCCTTGTCCAGCTCCTCCAGTGCCCGTTCTACAGGAGCGAAATCAAAGTCATCGCCGCAATGGGTCCGGATGTCTGCCACAGTATCTCTCATTTGCGCCAGACACCCTGCCGCGTCAAAGGGAAGATGCGCTTCATCGGCAAACTCTTTTACCAGCTCCACCAGCACCCGTGTATCCCTCATCAGAAGCTGGGGGTCCACCTTATCCATGGTATCCTCCACGGAATGCCACCACCAGCCTCCGCCGCTGCCTGCACAGTGCCAGCGGCCACGGTTGGGCGGCGCCTGATAAAAGTCAAAGGACACCTGGATGGGAATGCGCGGCCCGAAAAATGACAGGTCTGATCCCCGCCCCAGCGGGCGGATCACCACCTCAGCCTGCCCGGTGCACCGACGCAGGATATCCCCAAGGGTATCCCCTGCCACACCGGACGTGGAAAACCCGATCTCCTGCGCTCCCATACAGCCGGGAGAGTCCATGGTGGCCAGCGCCACACAACGGGCATCCAGGTCCTCAAACTGCTCATCGCAGTACCAAGTGCTCCCGGCATACCGTCCGTTGGAGTGGGCCGGCCACCACGCGATTTTGACACCCCGCCGCAGCTGCTTCTGGGACAGTACCCGTGCCAGTTCCAACACAGCGGCATTCCCGGTGGCATTATCCGTCACACCATAATCCCAGGAGTCATAGTGGCTGCCCACCAGCACATACTCCGGCGTTTCACCGGCCAGCTCGGCTACAGGGATCTGAAGACGCACACATCCACACTGCAGTACGCTGCGCACCGTCGCGGTACGGCTGCAGGCTCCAGGCGTCAGCAAGGGCAGTATGGATTCTCTGTCACAGCTTCTCAGGCCCACCACCGGAAAATCAGGATAGGTTTTTCCGTTTTCAGGCTCCGCGGTGCCCCACACAGGGCTGACCGTCTCGTAGTGAAGCACAGGCTCCTCGCTGGTCCACAGATGGATCAGGCCCTTTACACCGTATCCCCGCAGCTTTTGAACATAGTCCTCATAAAAATTGTCCCCAATCACGATGCAGCCCCGCGCCCCCGCGTACCAATCCTGCTCCTGTCTGGGCTTCAGCTGGTCGTGGGCATGGACATCATAAAACAAGGGGGCGGTCACTCCGTCCGGACAATGGGCGGAGAAGGAACGGGGAAGGGCTTCAAAGGTCTGATCCATCCCCTCTACAGTAACTGACGCTTCTATAGGAGTGGAGACATATCCGTCACACTCATACACGCGGCATGGAATGCCCCATTCCTGCAGCTTCTTGATCAGATAGCCGCAGGCACGGTGCTCATCTTCCGAACCGCCGATGCGCTTCAGCCCGGAAAACACATCCAGTGTCTCCATCAGGCATTCCCGTGAGAGTTCTTCCATTCCTCAATTCTCCTTTTGGTGCGCAAGGAAACACTGGTACACATCCTGCCAGGCAGCCTCATCCGTCACAAGGCGGAAGGCAGCCAGTGCACAGCACACAGCACCGTCATAGATGCCCTGATGAGCCCGCGCCTCTTTCCCGGTCTTTACCCATGCGTCCGTGTGAGGAGGATCATCTGTCTCGATGGTCTTTACCCGCAGGCAGCAGCTGGGCAGCCGGTGGGTCACCGCGCCGAAATCGGTAGAACCGCAGTCCTTCCGGGGCGGAGCAATTCCGTCACACGCAAATTTTTCTGCACACTCCATCAGCAGCGCACCCATGGCATCATTGATGGTGGTGTTGTAAATATGCGCCACAGGGGTAATTTGTACCTGTGTCTGGGTAGCCATGGCAGCAGCCTGGGCAATCTCCCGGGTCCACTGCTCCACGCTCTCCAGATACGCCATGGAGGAGTGGCGGATCTCTACCTTAACCTTGGCAAAATCGGGCACGGAGTTGACTGCCGTCCCCCCAGCCAGCACAATATTGCTCACCCGGCTGGAATCCTTGAGGTGATTGCGCATGAGCCCAAGCCCTGTCTGCAGCATGGTCACCGCATCCACTGCGCTGCGCCCAGCATAAGGCGCAATACCCGCGTGGGCGGTTTTGCCGTGAAATTCCACATCCATCTCGATCAGAGCCAGAGAGGGCGTCTCCAGCTGGGTCAATGTGCTGCCGTGCACCATGAAGGCCACATCAATATGGTCAAACCCGCCGTGGGCGGCCATCTCGTTTTTGCCTCCGTCCAGCGACTCCTCGCTGGGCGTCCCGATCACATGGATCTCAAAGGGCTGGTCCGAAGACTCCAGCACTCCCCGCAGGGCCATTGCCGCGCCGATCATGGCAGGGGTCTGCATATGGTGGGCGCAGCCATGTCCCTGGCCCCGCAGCGCATCATATTCCCCTAAAAATCCTACTGCGCGCCCTCCGGCAGCCCGCCCTCCCTTGTGGCGGTACACGGCACAAAAAGCCGTATCCAGCCCGGCGTAGGGAATGGTTACTTCAAAATCGTGGGCTCGCAGCCACTTTGTCAGCGCAGCTGAGGAGCGGTACTCCTCATAGCCCGGCTCGGCGTAATCAAAAATTTCGTCGCTCAGCGCGCACAGCTGCGGCATCAGCTCTGAAACGATATTCGCAATTTGCTTCTGAATTTCTTCCATGGCATGTCCCATCCTATATCTTTGAAATTTATAATATCCTGCCGTCGCGCCATGCAGTTGCGGCGGCCAGCTCTAAACGGATCAGTAACCGATCACCACAGCCAAAGCCAGGAAGGCCATAGAAACCAGGCTGAGCAAAATCACCAGCTTAATGACGTACTTCAGCCACACGGAATAGGGAATCTTGGACGCAGCCAAAAATCCCAGCATGGTGGACGAAGTGGGGTAGATGGCATTGGTCAGGCCGTCACCCAGCTGGAAGGCCAGCACAGTGCTCTGGCGGGTCAGGCCCACCAGATCGCCCACAGGCGCCATGATCGGCATGGTGGCTGCCGCCTGGCCCGTACCAGAGTTGATGGGCAGGTTGATGATGTTCTGCACCAGGAACATACCGATGATCTTTACCGAGCTGGGCAGTGCCACAATCGCATTGGCCAAGGCATTGATAATGGTATCAATGATCATGCCGTCCACCATAACGGTATTGATCGTACCGGCCACTCCCACAATCATCGCACCGAAGGTGATATTGGCCATGCCCTGCACATACAGATCGCAGATCTTGTTGCCGCTGAACCCGGCCAGAATACCGCATACCACACCCAGCACCAAAAACAAAGTAGCCATTTCGGTGATAAACCATCCCAAGTAGGCCACGCCGTAAATCAAAACGGCAAGCGCGATGACAACGGCCAGAAGGATCAGCTTGTGCCGTCCGGTCACTTCAATCGCAGATACATCCACATCCTCCAGGTTGGAATCCTCGTTCCCCATCAGGTTCTTGGAGGGATTCTTCTTTACCTTCTCCGCATAATGAATAATATACAGGCTGGTCACAACAATAAACGCCACCAGGATAATCCAGCGATACCAGGCTCCGGAGAACATGGGAGTCACACCCGCGATGGACTGAGCCACACCCACATTAAAGGGATTATAGATGCCCGCCGTAAAGCCCACGATGGAGCCCATGGCGATCATGGCTGTACCTGTGATGGTATCATAGCCCACTGCCTTGGCCACTGCAATCCCAATAGGCACAAACACCAGAACCTCCACAGACATTCCCATGGTGAAGCCGCCTACGGCAAAGACCGTAATGAAGATGGGGATGAGCAGCTTTTCTTTTCCCGCAAACATCTTGCCCAGCTTGGCACAAAAGGCGGTGATCATCCCTGTCTGCATAATCAGCTCAAAGGCGCCGCCGATGATGAAAATAAAGAAGATGACAGATTATTTTGCGGCTTCGCCTTCGGGGAAGATGATCTTGTTCACGAAGAAGAAGATGACCATCGAGATGCCGCCGTTGAGCACCGTGGTGCCGATGTTGTAGATGAAATCAGGCACCAGCAGACCGGCCACAGCCACCCAGATGCAGTTGATGGAGTTGACGATGCAGGTGATGAGGCAGAAGGCCAGCAGGTACCAGCCGATCTGCTTGGCGAGGTTGCCCTTGCTGCGGAAGACAAAATTGCGCTGGATGGGGAAATTGATGCACTCGCCGATGACCATGGCCACCATGTAGGCGCAGAAGTAGGGCAGGCCGCCGTGGGCGGCGTCGTAGCCGAGGATATTCCACTTGAAGGTCTCGCCGAACAGGGTGATGTCGATGCCCGGCCAGCCGAAGTCCACCACCGGCAGGCTTGCAAACGCCTTGGGCAGGAACTGCAGAAGCAGGTATTTGAACACGGTGATGAGGTTGGACACGATGACGAACAGTCCACCCTCCCGCACCCATTTGGCCGCGGCCGGATGCTTTGCGGCAAAGTTATTCCAGAAATTCATGGCCTTATTCCTTTCAGCTGTTTTTGAGCCGGTTTTCCATCTGGCTGTTCAGGATGAGATTCTTGACGAACTCATAGATGACCCGGAGGATGCCCACGAGCCAGAAGCCTTTCAGCTCCCAGACGAGGCCGTCCACCATGCCCATGCTCACCATGCCGTTGGTCATCTTGGCCAGCGCGCGCAGCGGCATATTATACTGGAACACGGTGTTCAGGTCGGGGGTGCCTTTTGCAAAGCTGCTGTCCAGACGGCAGCGCAGTACCTTCTGTGCCACCCAGCCCAGCGGACTGCGGCCATGGTCCATCTCGCCCAGCGTCATGTTCCGGTCGATGCGGACGACATCCTCCGGGATCGGATGGCCCAGCAGAGCCTCGAACTCGGCGTCGGTCACATAGGTGATCTGACCGGAGACGTAGTGGAGCAGGTCGAGACCCTCGTAGGGGTCGGGAGCGTTGGTCCCCTTGACGGAGACTTCCGCCGTCAGGCGGATGTCTGCGCTGGATGCACCCACGCGGAGCTGATAGCTTCCGCCTTCGACTTCCCAGCGGTCAGTCTTGACGTTCCAGTAGCGGAACGCCTTGTCGTCCAGAGCGATGCTCACCGTCCTGCTCTCGCCTGCTTTCAGGAATACCTTTGCAAAGCCCTTCAGCTCCTGCGCCGGGCGGAAGATTTTTGCGTCCTGCTTTGCGACGTAGAGCTGGACGATCTCGGCACCGGCACAGCTGCCGGTGTTGGTGACGGTGAGGGTCACGCCCTTCTCATCTGCCTTCAGATCACTGTACTCGAAGGTGGTGTAGCTCAGGCCGTAGCCGAAGGGGAACGCCACCGGCACACCGGCGGTCTGATAGTACCGGTAGCCCACATACAGGCCCTCGCGGTACTCCACGTTCCGGCCCTCGCCGCCGAAGTTCGCCTTGGCGGGGGTGTCGTCGTGAGCCTGCGCCCAGGTCTGGGACAGCTTGCCGCAGGGGCAGAGCTTGCCGGTGAGGATGTCTGCGGCTGCGCCGGCGCCTGCCTGTCCGCCCAGTGCGCCGTAGACCAGCGCCCTGCACTGGCCGGCCCACGGCGTCTCCACCGGCGCACCGGCGCTCAGCAGAACGACGACGTTCGGGTTGACGGCAGCCACAGCAGCCAGAAGCTGCTGCTGGTTCTCGGCCAGCTTCATGTCAGAGCGGTCAAGGCCTTCGCTCTCCCGCAGCTCATCGAGGCCGAGGCAGAGCAGAACGGTGTCAGCCTTCTTTGCGAGGGCCACAGCCTCTTCCAGCTTCTCGGCGTCCGCTGCACCCTGACGCTCGAAACCGGAGGCATAGCCCACGAAGGTGATGCCGCTGTCGTCGGCCTTGATGCTGTCCAGCAGGGTGTCCACCTGCAGGGCGTTGACGGCGCTGGAGCCTGCGCCCTGATAGCGGGGCGTCTCGGCAAAGTCGCCGATGACGGCCAGCTTCTCATTGGGCTTGAGCGGCAGGATGCCGCCCTCGTTCCTGAGCAGGACGATGCTCTCTGCGGCCGCGCGGCGGGCAAGCTTATGGTGCGCGGCAGCGTCGAAGGTGCGGGGCGCTTTTTCCACCGCAGCGTGGGTGGAGAGCACCAGTTCCAGCATCTCGTCGAGACGGGCGTCCACGTCGGCCTCGGAAATTTTGCCGTCCTGTACAGCCTTCATCAGCTCCCGGATGGAGTCGCCGCCGGGGCAGGGCATTTCGAGGGTGGAGCCGTTCTTCACGCCGAGGGCGTGGTCATTGGAGCCGCCCCAGTCGGTGACGACGGCCCCGTCGAAGCCCCAGTCCTTCCGCAGAATGTCCTGCAGCAGGTGGGCATTCTCGTTGGCGTAGGTGCCGTTGATGAGGTTGTAGGAGGTCATGATGGTCTTGGGCTTTGCCTCTTTCACCACGATCTCGAAGCCGGTCAGATACAGCTCCCGCAGGGTGCGCTCATCGAGCACCGAGTCGCTGGCCATGCGGCGCAGCTCCTGACTGTTGACCGCAAAGTGTTTGGGGCAGGCAGCGATTCCGTTTTTCTGGATGCCGCGCACATAGGCGGCGGCCATCCTGCCCGCGAGGATGGGGTCTTCCGAGAAATACTCGAAGTCACGGCCGCAGAGGGGGCTGCGCTGGATGTTCAGGCCGGGGCCGAGCAGGACAGCCACTTCCTGTGCAGCGGCTTCCTCGCCCAGTGCCTCGCCCACGGCTTCGCCCAGCTTCTCATCCCAGCTGCACGCAGTGGCGGAAGAGGTCGGGAAGCAGGTTGCCGGAACGCTGGGGTTGAGGCCCAGATGGTCGGCGGCGCCGGCCTGCTTGCGGACACCGTTGGGGCCGTCCGAAAGGGTGATGGCCGGGATGCCCTTGCCCGGCAGAGCGCGGGTGGTAAAGACAGTCTCGCCTGAGAGCAGGGCGCATTTTTGCTCTAAGTTCAGTTTCTGGATGATGTCGGTACGCTTCATCGCATTTTCCTCATTTTATCCTGAGCAGGGCAAAGGCCCGCTGTCTGGTGCAGCGGGCCTTTGCCGTTGGTTCAGTTCAGGTGCTGCATGGAGAGAGAGTTCGGTTTAGACTTCTTCCTCTTCTTCCTTGCGCTTCTTGTAGTTCTTGATGGCGGTGTACTCCAGGCCAACGATGAGCAGCGCGGCCACGACGTCAGCGCCGATCATGATGACCTTCCACTTTGCCATGCCGGGGTTCAGGTTCTCAGCCTCATAAGCGCGGCTGTTGACCACAGTGTAGAGGATGTTCTTGGCAGAGGTGCGCATTGCCTGCTTGCTGCTGTTGGTCAGAACGGTCACATTGTTGTAATCGTTGCCGGTGGTGCAGAGCATCAGGTCGCCGCCGTTGCGGACAGCCTGATCGGCGGTCATGTAGCCGTAGACACCGAAATAGTCGGTCTCGACGAAGCCGAGGAAGCCCCACTCGCCGCGCAGGACGTTCTGCAGCAGCTCAGAGCAGCCGCCAGCCCAGCGATTGCCGATGTAGTTGAAGGAAGACATGACAGCGTGGCAGTCAGCATCCTTGACAGACATCTCGAAGGGCTTGAGGTAGATCTCGCGGATCGCCTGCTCGTTGGACCAGGTAGCCGCCATGCAGTTACGGTTGCCTTCCTGATCGTTCAGGGCGAAGTGCTTCATGTAAGCGTAGACGCCGTGCTCCTGTGCGCCTGCGATGGCGTTTGCGGCCATAGCACCGGACAGGACACCGTCCTCAGAGTAGTACTCGAAGTTACGGCCGGAGAATGCGGTGCGGTGGATGTTCATGGCCGGGCCATACCAGCCGGAAGTGTTCATCTCATTGGCCATCTTACCGATGCTGTCGCCGAAGTCGTGGGCCAGATCCTTGCTCCAGGTCATACCGATGAGGGTAGCAGCCGGGAAACCGACAGAACCGACGCCGGTGAAGTTGTTGTTGATGGATGCAGGGCCGTCACAGTCGTTGGTGCGCACCTTGCCGATGCTGTCCACGGCTGCGGTCTGATAGCCGCCGAAGCCGATGGTCTGCTGCAGGTCGTCGATGCTCATCTCATCCAGCAGGTCATCCCACTTGGAATCGTTGTAGTCCACGCCGCGCAGGTCAGCCAGCTTGAGGCCGTTCTTTGCGCCGGTGGTGATGTCCTCTGCGTTGGGGTCCTCGTCCTTCTCGTAGCCGGACTCGGTGTAGGTGAAGCAGTTCTCGAAGCCAGCCTTGACCTCATCGCTCATCTCATAGGTAGCCGGAGCGGCAATGGCCTCGTCGTAGTTTGCAAAACCGTCTGCACGGGACAGATAGGTGATCTCGCCTTCGGCGAAATCGAACTGGTTGATCGCCACGACCTCGTCGCTCTCGCGCTTGTTGGACTCGTTGTAAACGATGTCGGAAGCGACAGTGTAGGTCTTGGAATCCAGAACATTGTGGGAGTCAGAGTTGGTGCTGATGATGTAATCGCCAGCCTCCAGCACATAGCAGCCGTTGTTCTTGTAATCGTAGGAAGCCAGATCCTCGACCGGGATGGTGAAGTCGATGGTCTCGCTCTCACCGGGGGCAAGCTCGCTGGTCTTGGCGAAGTCCAGCAGGTTTGCGGAAGCCTTTTCAATGCCGCCGTTGGTGTACGGAGGATCATTATAGATCTCCACGACATCCTTGCCGGCAGCAGAGCCGGTATTGGTGACGGTGACAGAGAACTTCAGGCTGCTGCCGTCGCTGGTGATGTCGCTCATCTTCTGGGTGAAGGTGGTGTAGCTCAGGCCGTAGCCAAAGGGATAGACAACTTCCTTGTCGTAGTCGATGAGGCCCTCATCGGCGGCAGTCTCATAGAACTTGTAGCCGACATAGATGCCCTCAACGTAGTTGACGAAGGAGGGAGTGGTACCTTCGGGGTCAAAGCCACTGGCGTTGGAATTGAACTCGGAAGCGTTGGTGTACTTGAAGTCGCCGAAGTTGTTCCACCACGGAGAAGCGGTCAGGTCAGCAACATAGGTGTCAGCGGTACGGCCGGAAGGGTTGACCTCACCGGCGACCACGCGGCCAAAGCCCTCAAAGCCGGACTGGCCGGTGCCGGGGCAGAGCAGGACGCCCTTGATCTGGGGGTAATCCTTGACCCAGTCCATCTCGAAAGCGTTTGCGCCGTTGTAAACGACGACGACCTTGTCGAAGTTGGAAGTGACGAGGTCGATGAGCTCTTCCTCGCGGTTGGACAGCTGCAGGAAGTGGTCGCCCTTATCCCAGTCATTGCCCTCGTTCAGGCTGTCATCGTAAGTGCCGTTGTAGTAGCCGGCACCCTTTTCACTGCCGCGATACTCAGCCACACGGCGGATCCAGCTGCCGTCCACGACAGCAGACATATCGGTGGGAAGGTCTGCGCCCTCACCGCCGACGCGGGTGATGACGACCATGGCGGTGTCAGAGTATGCCTTGGCGTTTTCCATCATCTCGTCGGTGTACAGGCTGACATTCGGCTCGGGCAGAGTCCAGTCCTGCTTGGACATACCAACGGTGGGGCGGGTGGAGCAGTAATCGGTGTAGAACTTGCTCAGCTCGTCGTTGGTCTCGATGCCTGCATCATGCAGACCGGTGAGCAGGTCGGTGACAGGGTAAGCGTCGTTCAGAGCGCCGGAACCGGTGCCGCCGTAGCAGGGACTGGTGGAAGCCCAGCCGAAGACGTTCAGCTTGGAGCCGGAAGCCACAGGCAGGATGTTGTCGTCATTCTGAGCCAGGACGATGCCTTCCTGGGTGATCTCATTGACCAGCTCGGTGGCCTCTGCGGAAGTCTCCTCACTGATGGAACCTTCGCCGGAGACCAGATCCAGCATGGTGGACATGGGGCCGGTGCAGATGAGGTTGACGACAATCGCCAGCGCCAGCAGAATGGCGAGGCCGGACTGCGCACGAATCATCTTCTTTTTCGCTTTGGGCATCTTCCGCACCGCGAACATCACGAGGAGCGCGAGTACGAGGACGACACCGAATGCAATCAGATAGTTCTGAATGTTCGAAACTACCTGCATTACATCATCCATATTGATGGACAACATAATTTTCTTCCTCCTTATTCTGAATCCATATTTTCCGGGTACAGCTCCCGGAGCATTGTCACTATTATAAATGGATTCAAAGAAAATTCACAAACATCTTCACAATCTGTCATTTTGGAGGCATATTTTGCAGAAGTTTCAATTTGGTTTCAAATTTTATTGTGCTAATCCACAATTTCGAGAACGGTTTTATTGTGCAGACAGGTCAAGGAGCACGCACGAAAGGCTTTATATTCCGTTATAAACCTACTCATGCGGCTTCCTTTTTGTCCCGTCCGTACGTTACCCTACGCAACTCTCCACAAGTTACCGAGGATTTGGTGTAAAAGTGGTGTAGCGGTTGGTGTAGTACGGCTCAGATGGAAATGCCCAGTTTACCGTTCAATTTTTCAAAGGAATGGGTCTTGGCTTCCTTGGTGGCTTCTGCGTAAATCTCCATGGTCGTTTTGATGTCCCGGTGTCCCATGATGTCCTGAATGATCTTCAGGTTGGTCTCATTTTCACACAGCCGGGTGCAGAACGTGTGCCGGAGATTATGGCAGGAGAAAGGCGGCAGCA
>ERZ773210.2966-NODE-2966-length-12744-cov-10.925368_pt1 | contig 12744 bp, 10 predicted proteins | sample MGYA00580528_ERZ773210 | MGnify/ENA primary metagenome ERZ773210 (study PRJEB29015, sample SAMEA2737769) | human gut metagenome | biome: human gut; feature: human-associated habitat; material: faeces | place: China | collected 2012 ...
TGTAGGAAACCTACCGCCAACGGCGGCAAGGCGCCTTTACCCTACCCTACGACCTGTTATCCAGCCGGGAGGTTGAGAACATTTTTGAGAACAGCGATTTTATCTACATGCTCAATCAGGCTGCTGGCGACCGGCAGATTCTTGCAAAGCAGCTCAATATTTCGCCGCATCAGCTCTCCTATGTGACTCACTCCGGTGAGGGCGAGGGGCTGCTGTTCTACGGCAACACGATCCTGCCCTTCATTGACCACTTCCCGAAGGACACCGAGCTGTACCGCGTCATGACCACCAAACCGCAAGAGGTGGCGTCGGCATGAAAAGAGAACCGCGTTTGCAGTTTTCCGACGCCGATCTTGTCGAGCCGAAGCTGGAAAAGCCCATCAAGCGGGTGAAAAAAGCAGAGGCCAAGGCGGATAAGGCGCAGGCCAAAATCCCCAAGAAAACCGTGGTCAAAAAGGAGCGCGGCTTTGATCCTGCCACCGGCAAGGTCAAAACGCAGCTCCGGTTTGAGGAAGTGGATAAGAAAAAGCCACCCTCCAAGCTGACCCATGCCGTGCAGGATGCCCCCGCCAACCTTGTTCTCTCTCAGGTTCACCGGGAGGTGCGGCAGAGCGAGGATGACAATGTAGGCGTAGAGGCCGCGCACAAGGTAGAGCAAGCCGTGGAGAGCGGCGGGCGGCTGGTGCAGTCTGCCCACCGCGCCCATCAGCTCAAGCCTTATCGTGCTGCCATCCGTGCAGAGAAAAAGCTGGAACGAGCCAATCTTGACGCGCTCCAGAAGAAAGCAGAGATCGACAGCCCCACCAGCAATCCCGTTTCCAAATGGCAGCAGAAGCAGGCAATTAAGAAGCAGTATGCCGCTGCCAAGCACAATCAGGCGGCGCAGACTACGGCAAAGGCGGCAGAGAATACCGCCAAGGCCGCGAAAAAAGCCGCTGAAAAGGCTGAGAAAGCGGGCAAATATGTGTGGGAACACCGGCGCGGCTTTGCCATTGCCGCCGCGATTCTGCTGATGCTGGCGTTTTTGCTCAACGGCCTGTCCTCCTGCTCGGTGATAATGGATGGCGTCGGCTCCGGGATCGCGGCCAGTACCTATCCGTCGCAGGACGCCGATATGCTGGGTGCGGAAGCGCAGTATTGCGCGATGGAAGCAGAGCTTCAGCGCTACCTCGACACCTACGAAAGCACCCATGACTACGATGAGTACCACTTTGATCTGGACACCATCGAGCATGACCCCTATGTACTCATTTCCATAATTACGGCGCTGCATCAAGGGGAATGGACGCTGGATGAGGTGCAGGGTACGCTCCAAATGCTCTTTGACCGCCAGTACATTTTGACCGAGGATGTGGTGGTGGAAACCCGCTACCGCACAGAAACCGACACATGGACGGACGCGGACGGCAACACCCATACGGACACCTATCAGGTGCCGTATGACTACTACATCTGCACGGTCACGCTGGAAAACTTCAATCTCTCCCATGTTCCCGTTTACATTATGAGCGAAGAACAGCTCGGAATGTACGCCACCTATATGGCCACCCTCGGCAACCGTCCCGACCTGTTCCCCGGTTCAGGCTACATCGGCAAGTATGTGGAAGGCAGCTATACCGACTACGACATTCCCCCGGAGGCGCTGGACGATGAGGTATTCGCCGCCATCATCAAGGAAGCGGAAAAATATCTCGGCTACCCCTACGTTTGGGGCGGCAGCAGTCCCTCTACCTCATTTGACTGTTCGGGCTTCGTCAGTTGGGTCATCAATCATTCCGGTTGGGATGTGGGCAGGCTGGGAGCGCAGGGGCTTTGCAACATCTGCACGCCTGTATCCTCTGCCAACGTCAAACCGGGTGATCTGGTGTTTTTCACCGGAACGTATGATACCCCCGGTGTCAGCCATGTGGGTATCTATGTTGGCAACAACATGATGATCCACTGCGGAGATCCGATCTCTTATGCAAACTTAAATTCAAACTATTGGCAGTCCCATTTCTACCGCTATGGGCGCTTGCCGTAAAGGAGAGTGAACGATATGAACCCGAAAATTATGAAGCTCCGTGGGGAGCTGGAGAAGAACAAAGGCAAAATCTCCGATCTGCAAGGCCGCAACCGCGAGCTGGAAAAGCAGATTCGTGAGCTGGAGGACACCGACATCATCGGCATGGTGCGTGAGAACGGCATGACGATGGAGCAGTTTGCCGAGCTGTTCCGCCGTATGCAGGCCGCGCCTGCACCGGCCACTTCGGAAAAGGAGGCGTTGAACCATGACTAAGAACACACCACACATTTTTATCAGTCTGCTGTTGATGCTCCTGTGCATCGGGATTCTCCCCGTTACCGCCTTTGCCAGCGGCGGCGACTATCCCGATGATACGCTGCCTTCCGCCGAAAGCAGCGCCGCAGACACGCAGGAAACAAAACAGATCGGCACGGTCACGACCAACGGCGGCAGCCTGAATGTCCGCACCGGCGCGGGACTGGACAATACCGCGTTTACGCAGCTTCCCAATGGCACGGTGGTCGATGTGATCGGCAGGGACGGCGATTGGGTAAAAATCCTGCTGCCCGCCCGTGCGGGCTATGTGTACGGCAGCTATCTGACCGTCACCGACACCGCCGACAGCACCGTGAGCATCGGCGGCATGATGGGCGGCAGCGATGCGCTGACACCGGACGGCAATTTGACACTGATCGACGATATTGGCTCCAGCACCAAGGCAGGAAAACAGTTCATTACGCTGGAAAGCAAGAACGGCAATACATTTTACCTGATTATTGACCGCGACGATGAGGGCGAAGAAACCGTCCACTTCTTGAATCAGGTGGATGAGGCTGACCTGATGGCGCTGACCGGCGAGGAAGAAACGCCCGCCACTTGCTCCTGCACCAAAAAATGCGTGGCCGGTACGGTCAATACATCCTGCCCCGTCTGCGCGGTCAACATGACCGAGTGCGTGGGCAAGGAGGCAAAGCCCGAAGTCCCCACCGAGCCGACAGAATCCGCCGCCGAGGAACCGGAGAAAAAGAGCGGCGTGGGCGGCATCCTTGTCGTTCTGCTGATCGTCTCGCTGGGCGGCGGTGCTGCGTTCTACATTTTCAAGCAGAAAAAGGCCAAGCCGCAGACCAAGGGTAGCGCCGATCTGGACGATTATGACTACGGCGAGGACGAGGACGAATATGAGTTTGAGCCGTATGAGGGCGAACCGGAACAGGATACTACGGAGGATACAGACGCATGAGATATTTCACCAATAACCCGCTGGAACGCCTGATGATGCAGAAGCCGAAAGCAGCGCGGGAGGACAGCCCTCCCGACGCTGCCAAGGAACACTTCTGCTACGGCTGCAAGCGCTTCGGACAGAGCTGCGTTCGCCCCTGCTACCGTGACGTAAAGAGAATGGAGGCTGCACCATGCGCCTTGTGATCGCCGAAAAACCCTCCGTGGCGCAGAGCATCGCCGCCGTGCTGGGTGCTAAATCACGGCATGACGGGTATCTGGAGGGCGGCGGGTATATCGTGTCGTGGTGCTTTGGGCATCTGGCAGAGCTGGCCGACGCCGCCGTTTACAATGCCGATGATGCCAAATGGACGCTGGCGGCGCTGCCCATCATTCCTACCTCGTTCCGCTTCATCGTCCGCTCTGAAAAGCAGAAGCAGTTTGACATTCTGCGGGAGCTGATGCGCCGGGAGGATGTGGCAGAGGTGGTCAACGCCTGCGACGCTGGGCGCGAGGGTGAGCTGATCTTCCGCACGGTTTACTGCCTTGTGGGATGCTCCAAGCCGATTCTGCGGCTTTGGATTTCTTCAATGGAGGATGATGCCATCCGCAGCGGCTTTCAGCAGCTTAAGACTGGGCGCGACTATGACGGCCTGCATCAATCTGCCCTGTGCCGCGCCAAGGCTGATTGGCTGGTTGGTATCAACGCCACGCGGTATTTCTCCCTGACGTATGGCCGCACATTGAACATCGGGCGCGTCATGTCGCCCACGCTGGCGCTGTTGGTACAGCGTGAGGCGGAGATCTCCGCATTTGCGGCAGAACCGTTCTACACCGTTCAGCTCGATTGCGGCTTTCCCGCCACGACAGGCCGAATGAAGGACAGGAAGGACGCCGACGCCATCGCCAACGCCTGCAAGGGCAAGGCAGTAACCGTCAAAAGCGTGGAGCGCAAGGAAAAGTCTGAGAAAGCGCCCGCGCTCTACGATTTGACCTCCCTCCAGCGCGACGCCAACCGCGTTCTCGGCTACACCTCCCAGCAGACCCTCGACTATCTCCAAGCGCTCTATGAAAAGAAGCTCTGTACCTACCCGCGCACCGACAGCCGCTATCTGACCGACGATATGGAGGGCAGCGTCCCCGGCCTTGTCGCCGCCGCTGCCGCTGTCTGCGGCATGGAGAAGCCGCCGACCATCTGCGCCAAGCAGGTATGCAGCAGTAAAAAAGTCACCGATCACCACGCCATTGTTCCCACCATCAGCGCGGAAAAGGTAGATATGGCCTCTCTGCCGCTGGGCGAACGCGAGGTGCTGAAGCTGGCGGCAAGGGGCTTGCTTCGTGCGGTGGATGAACCACATCGCTACGCAGAAACGGTCATTACGGTGGACTGTGCCGGTCAGAGCTTCACCGCCAAGGGCAAAACCGTCCTTGCTCCCGGCTGGAAGCGCTATGAGCAGGAGCAGGCAGAGGCAGCGCCCGCGCTGCCGGTGGTGACGGAGCAACAGACGCTTTCCGTATCTGCCGCATCGGTCAAGACCGGAAAAACCACGCCGCCCAAGCATTTCACCGAGGATACGCTGCTGGCTGCGATGGAGAACGCGGGCAAGGAGGATATGCCAGATGATGCCGAGCGCAAGGGCATTGGCACCCCGGCGACCCGTTCCGGTATCATTGAAAAGCTGGTGTCCTCCGGTTTTGTGGAGCGCAGGAAGTCCAAGAAGATCACAAATCTGCTGCCCACCTCCACCGGCACGGCGCTTATCACCGTTCTGCCCGAACAGCTCCAGTCTCCGCAGCTCACCGCTGAATGGGAACACCGCCTGAAAGAGATCGAGCGCGGCGAAATCGCCCCGGACAGCTTCATGGATGGGATCGCCGCCATGCTGAATGAGCTGGTGCAGACCTACAAGCCCATCCCCGGTGCGGAAGTCCTGTTCCCCTCCGGGCGTGAGGTAGTCGGCAGGTGTCCCCGCTGCGGAGCCGAGGTGACGGAATCACCGAAAGGCTTTTTCTGCGAGAACCGTGCCTGTTCCTTTGTTCTCTGGAAAAACAGCCGCTTTTTCACCGCCAAGAAAAAGGCGCTGACGAAATCTCTTGCCGCCGCACTTTTGAAAAATGGCCGCGCTCCGCTGATAGGCTGTTATTCTGAAAAGACCGGAAAGACCTATGATGCCGTCGTTCTTTTGGAGGACGATGGGCAGCGCACGGGCTATAAGCTGGTGTTCGACAATGGCTGATGCGCCGCGTATGGATCACAAGCAGCTCCGCCGCGCCAAGAAGCTCATTCGGAAGCTCTGCTGTAATTACGATCATGGCAACTGCCTCGCGCTGGACGATGGAGAGCCTTGCGTCTGCGTACAGGGTATTTCCTACTCGCTGCTGTGCAACTGGTTCCGAAACGCGGTACTTCCCGCCGACCATGAGCTGCTGGCCGACGTGATGCGGGAAAGGCCGGGAAAGCGCTGCGCCGTCTGCGGTAAGCCGGTCTATTCTTCCTCTAACCGCACCAAATATTGCCCCGCCTGCGCCAAGCAGGAGCGTCGAAAGCAGGACGCCAAACGAAAGCGTGAACAATACTGGAACCTCCGCAAATAGAGGGCGTAAAAGCCCCGTGCCGCAAGGCTTTTTCCATGCGGAATCACAAGGGGCTGCGTCATTCTATCCGCAAGCTCAAAAACAACGTCTATCTGCGGAGAATCGCCCCTGTGCAGGATGTGTTTTCTTCTGCGCAGGGGCGCTATTTTTTCTGAAAGGAGATCATCATGGCTGAAAAACAAACCAGCAAAGACCGGATGCGGGAGATCGTTGACAGCATCGAAAATGGCATCAAGGAGCTGTTCGAGAGCGATAAGTACCGGCAGTATCTCTCCACCATGAGCCGCTTTCACCGCTACTCGGTCAATAATACCATGCTCATCTATATGCAGCGCCCCGACGCCACCCATGTGGCGGGCTTCAACAAGTGGCGCGATCAGTTCGGCAGGAACGTCCTGAAAGGCGAAAAAGGTATCCGCATCATCGCTCCTACTCCCTATAAGAAAAAGGTCGAGGAAATCAAGACCGACCCCGAAACCAACGCGCCGATACTGGATGCAGACGGCAAGGCCATCATTGAGGAAAAGGAAATCCGTATTCCTATGTTCAAGGTGGTGTCCGTCTTTGATGTGTCACAGACTGCGGGAAAGCCCTTGCCCCAGCTTGCCGCCGATCTGAGCGGCAATGTGCAGCAGTATGAGGTTTTCATGGAGGCGCTGCGCCGCGCTTCTCCCGTTCCGATGGAGATAAAGCCCGTTGCGCGGGATACGGACGGCTTTTTCAGCATTAAGGCGCAGAGCATCACCATCCGCGCCGGTATGAGTGAGGTGCAGACGGTATGCGCCGCCGTCCATGAGATTGCCCACGCCAAGCTCCACGACTACGAACACATGACGGAGCTTGCGGACGATGGTGAGACGATCCTTGTCCCCGGTGAAAAGAGCCGCAACACCGAGGAGGTCGAGGCCGAAAGCATCTCCTATGCGGTCTGCCAGTATTACGGCATTGAAACGGGCGAAAACAGCTTCGGCTATATCGCCACATGGTCAAAGGGCAAGGAGTTGAAAGAACTTCGCACCAGTCTGGAAACCATCAACAAGACTGCCTCCGAGCTGATTACGGACATTGACCGGCACTTTGCGGAGATTTGCAAGGAACGCGGCATCAATCGTGAAGAAGTGAGCGCCACACAAACAGACGAAGCGCTTTATCTTGTGGATGGCTCGGTATATCTCCATGTGCAGCATACAGACGGCGGTTGGGACTATTCGCTCTACGACAAGGAAAGCAAAAAGCTGCTGGATGGCGGTGTTATTGACAGCAGCGCCATTGAAGATTCGCCGATTGCATCTGTTGCCGGGGCTGTCCGAACGGAGGTATTTGCCATTCAGGGCATGACACCAACCAAGGTGACCTTTGCAGATATGAAAATTCTGGAGGACTTGCAGGAGGCGCAGATTACGCCGCCCTTGGACAGCGAACAGATCACCGGCGCAGTCGCTGTTCCCACCGATGCGGCAGATAATATGCTCCCGGAGCTGGAACAGGCCGTCCCGATGCCTGACCCCACGCTGACGGTGGACGATATGCGCAGCTATGGGTATCTGGATAGCGATATGCTCCCACTTTCCAAGGATCGGGCGGTGGAGCTGCTGGAGCATGACATCACGGTTTATATGCTCCATCCCAGCAACGCCGAGGAAATGGTCTTTGAGGCCGAGGACATCATCAAGCATGACGGAATGTTCGGCATCACAAGACCGGATTGGGATGCGGTCAAAGGCCATATTCCTCCCCGCGATGTGGAGCAGCGTTTTTTGAACAGTCCCACCGATGCTATGGCGATCTACCAACTGCGCCGGGATGCGCCGGTGGAGCTTCGTTTTGCCAATCTCGGCAGTCTGGCCGCGCCGCCTGACCCTGCCAACTATGAAGCTGTCTATACCCGTGAGGTGTACCCGGACGATGATACCGGCAGAATCCTTGAAAACTTCTACTACATTTTCAACGACGAGCGCCCCGGCGATTTTGTGGGACACAGCCTCTCCGTCAGTGACATCGTTGCGCTGAAACAGGACGGCAAGGTATCCTATCACTACTGTGACAGCATGGGATTTCAGGAGCTGCCCGCCTTTCAGAAACCGGAGAATTACCTGAAAGCCGCCGAAATGTCGATGGAGGATGATTACGGCATGATCGACGGCATTATCAACAACGGCTCCAAACAGCCCACCGTTGCCGACCTTGAAGCACAGGTCAAGGCCGGTATGTCCATCTCCTTGATGGATTTGGCAGAGGCGGCACACCGGGAAAAGAAAAAGTCTGTGCTGGAGCAGCTCAAAAGCCAACCGGCCCAAGAACGTCCACACAAAACAGCGCCCAAAAAGAGCGCGGAAAAGGAGCTTTGATATGAACATCACCTTTGAAGAACGCCAGCTTATGAGCCTCTACAACACCGGCACCCGCACGGGCTTGATCGCCGCGCTGGTGGAAATGCGCGGCTACCTCGCCGCCGATGAAACGGAGCTGCGGGCGCTGACGGACAGCACCATCGCAAAGCTGCGCAGGATGAGCGACACGGAATATGACGCGCTTGACCTGTTCCCCGATTTTGAAAAGGAGGATATGGATGCCGAGTAAAGTACAGCTCTATGCGCAGATGGCAGACCGCACGGCGGAGCAGATCACAGGCAGCTACCAGAAGTGGACGGCATTTCTGACCACCGCCGCAAGGCTGTATAAGTACCCCTACAACGAACAGCTCATGATCTTCGCCCAGCGCCCGGAAGCCACGGCCTGCGCGGAATACGACCTCTGGAATAAGCAGATGCGCCGCTATGTGCGACGAGGCAGCAAGGGCATCGCCCTTGTGGATACCAGCAGCGACCAACCCAAACTCCGATATGTATTTGATGTTTCCGACACCAGCGGCGGCGAGAACTCTCGCCGCCCTTATCTTTGGGAATACCGGCAGGAGCATCGTGAGGTGGTATCTGCGGCGCTGGAGCAGCGCTTCGACGTTTCCGGTGAAAGCGGGCTTGCCGATCAGTTGGAGCGTGTGGCGGCGCAGCTTGTAGATGAATACTGGCACGACAATCGGCGCGATATTGTCGGCATCGTTGACGGTTCCTTTTTGGAGGACTATGATGAGTTCAACATCGGAGCCGCTTTTCGGAACGCCGCCGTTGTCAGCACCACCTATGCGCTGCTGTCCCGCTGCGGGATGCAGCCGGGAGATTACTTCGAGCATGAGGATTTTCTGAACGTCTTTGATTTCAACACCCCGCAGACCGTCGCCGCCCTTGGAACGGCCATCAGCCAGTCCAGCGAGCTGGTGTTGCGGCAGATCGAAGTCACCATCAAGAATTACGAGCGCGAGAAAATCGCGGAAAGGAGCGAAAGCCATGAGCGAACTGACCTACACCCGCAGCGGGGATTATCTGATTCCCGATCTGAGCCTGACCGAGCAGCCGCAAGCCCCGCTGGGCAAGTATGGCAGGATGCGGAAGGATTACCTGAAGGAGCATCGTCCGGTGCTGTGGAACAGCCTGCTGCTGTCCGAGAAGCTGTACCCCCATCTGCGGGAGATCGACGAGGCAGCGAACAACCGGCTGGAACAGATGATGCCGGAGCTGATGAAGTCGGCAGGCGTGACGGAAGCGCTGAAAGCCAGCGACCCGATGAAGTGGGTAGGGCTGATGAACACGCTGAAAGCGCAGGCCGAGGAAACGATCCTCACGGAGTTGGTGTTCAGCTAACCATGTTCGATGCCCCTGCTGGGGCGCAGATGTCCTTCTTCCCCTCAGAGGCAGAACAAATTCAATCCATCGCAGAAGCGGAGAGTGTAACACCCTCCGCTTTTTCTATGTTCATTTCTCAGAATGATATTGACCACATCCTGCGCGCGGGCGGTAATGCGGATGCAGCGCGGATGAAAATTGCTGCGGAATTCTCCAAGCAAAAACCTTTAGAGGATCGCGCGGCATTTCTGAAAGCTCTTTACCACGGCGGCAACGGCCTGATTACGGATAACGGCAGGTTTTCCGCATGGTACGGGGACGATGGTATCCATATTGCAACCGGAGATACCTCTCGCTATCTTCGCTCTGCACAAGTGATAGGCTGGGCAGATGCGGCGGAGCGTATTGAGGAACTTCTGGACGGCGGCACATTTGCCACCAATCTTGAAGTCACAGAAGCCCCGCGCTATGAGCGGCTGGGTATTGCTGTGGATGTCTGGAATCTTTATCACGATTTCTCGGATGAAGCAAAATCGCTGGGGTATCTGTCCTGCTTGGGCAATATCCATAGCACCAGCTTTCCAGAGGAAACGGAGCGTCTGACGGACGATCTGCTGAATCCGGCGTTCCGGGATAGGCTCCTGTCAGAATACAAGGTATTCATGGACGCCTACCGCGAAAACCGTGCGCTGCTGCGCTTCCATTACCACCGGCCGCAGGCACTTCTCACACGTTTGGAAGATCTGTCCCTTCCGCGAAAGGAATTCCGCTCCGATATGACGGCTGTTCCAGCAACCGGCAGGTTTATCACCGAAGATGAAATTGCGGCTTCTCTTGCAAACGGAAGCAGCTTTGAGGGTGGAAAGACCCGCATCTATGCGTTTTTCCAGACACAGCATCCTCCCAAGGAAAGCGCCGATTTTCTGAAAAAGGAGTACGGCATCGGCGGGCATACCCATGCCGTATCCAGAGAGAGCGGCAGCTATGAAGATCACGGCAGCAAGGGCATCACGCTGAAAAAAGCGGGCTGTGCAGATGTTCGGATGAATTGGAACAAGGTCGCTTCGCGTATCTCTGAGCTGATTCGGATGAACCGCTATTTTACACCAGACGAACAGGCGCTTTATGATAAGGCGCAGGCACAGGATGTAGTGCGAAACACCGCCTACGACAGCTATAACGCCATCAAGGAATCCCACCCGGACAACATCGTGCTGTTTCAGGTGGGGGATTTCTTTGAAATGTACGGTGAGGACGCAAAACAGGCGGCGGAGCTGCTTGACCTCAACCTTACCACAAGAGAGATACCCGGCGCTGGCCGTGTGGAGATGTGCGGCGTACCGTCGCACAATTTAGAGATGTATGTAGAGAAATTGCGCGATAAGTATGATGTGACGATTGCCGAAGCGCCAGACTTTAGAGGTGAGCGCCACATTTACACGCTGCGCTCTATCGACCATGAAGCAGAAGCCGCCATCAATGCTTATGAAGCAGAGTTCGGCGCGGACGGCACGAGGGTGTTCCGCGATCCCGCCGCAGAGCAGCCGCCCCAGCCCACCGTGCGGGAGCTGTTTGACGGATACAAACTGACCGTTGGCAACGCACTTTCCAAAGATACAGCTTTTGTCAACGCCTGCCGCAATTCAGACCGCCAGAACGCTTATCTGGAGGGTGCGGACGCTATCCGTCGTATTGTCACGGCATCTGATGATCTCCGGCTTGTCCGCCTGTACTTTGATATGCCCGCGTTCCATAACCGGCTGCATCAGGAGCTTTTGGAGGAACTGTATCCCACGCTGGCAGCGACGGTCGCCCCCTCTCCCTATCAGATCACACAGGAGGACATTGACAACGCGCTTCTGGATTGGCACAACAACCTAAAGGGCAAGCAGGAAGTCGCACTATATATGCAGGCGCATGGGCGAGAACGCAGCACCGCCGCATGGCTGGCTGCAAAATATGGCTGGGAAGATAGCAAAACTCCCATGTATATCCATGTAGGAAACGCCGAGCCGGTGACGCTCACATGGGCGCAGGTACAGCGGCGGTTGGCACAGCTCATCCGAGAGAATAAATTTTACGACGAGAATGAGCGACTGCGGTTATTTTCACCTGACCGATACTCCATTCGTCTGCATCCCGGCGAGGGCGGAATTACCGGCATTTGGGATGAGGTGTTGGAACGGTTCTGCGGAGATGGGGAACAAACGCTCCGCTTTGCAGAACAGAATAACACCATTGCTTACTTGGATGGCATCAAACGGGATATGGGAATTGAGCTATCCCCTCCGGCATTTACAACACCGCTTGGCTATACTTATCATATTGGAGATCGCATTTCATCCATAGAGTTAGACCACATAGCAGCAGTCGGCGTTATCGCGCGTGTAGATGAAGATCACGTCTGGCACACGTTACCGAACGTACCCGGACAGGAACCTGTCAGCATCGACCGCAATTCCTTTGAACGCTACCTCGACACCAGATATTTCGAGGTTTCTGAACCGGAGCCGCAGCGCGTCATTGCGGCGCAGCACACAGAACAGCCAACCCCGGAGACGCTGCAAGCGGTTCAAAACCTTATGGGGCAGCGCGTGGAAATTGATGGTAAGCTCTATAATGTTGATTCCGCAGATGAAACTGTCGCGCATCTCAGCGTCGTTTCATCCTCCAGCGAGAGCAATCACGATCCGGAACACAGAACCGAACCGGTTTCTGCTGTCCTCACACGAATTGCAGATCAGGGTCGTGAGCTTGCGCCGAATATTTCGGCATATCAGGCACTTCGTGCAGAGCATCCCGAAAAGCTCATCGGTGTCCGTGTCGGAGAACGGCTGCTTTTTTATGGCGCGGATGCAGAACGAGCCGCCAGCGCTTTGAATCGCCGCCTGCTGCAACGCGATATTCCCGGTATGGGCGAAACCGCTGTGACCGGCTATGATTTTGGACAATGGGCAAGCGCCGCAAAGCGGCTGCTGGAGCATGGACACAGCTTCGTGTTTGCGCAGCCAAATGAAACCGACGGCTATGATGTTATCAACGAGGCCGATGCCAAGGAGTATATCCCCATTGGCATGGAGCTGGAGATTGACGGACGGAAGTTTGTCATTGACAGCGTGAATTTCGGCGCAGATGAAGTATCTCTGCGCGATGTGACTTTTCAAAACAGGCAGGGCTTTCCCATCTTCCGCGCTGAACACATTGCGTTTGTACGCTCGTTTGTAGAAGAGCAGCAGAAGCCGCTCT
>ERZ773210.2968-NODE-2968-length-12735-cov-4.960252_pt1 | contig 12735 bp, 9 predicted proteins | sample MGYA00580528_ERZ773210 | MGnify/ENA primary metagenome ERZ773210 (study PRJEB29015, sample SAMEA2737769) | human gut metagenome | biome: human gut; feature: human-associated habitat; material: faeces | place: China | collected 2012 ...
ACCGCACACTGCCCCTGTCGGCAGACGCGATAAGCGTTCTGATGCATCAAAGGAGAAAAACGGGTAGCAGCGAATGGGTATTCCCATCGCCAAGCGGAGGCCCTATGTCACCGGACAGCGTGTTGCATATGCTCCAGCGGGTGCTGAAACGGGCGGGGCTGCCACGGATACGATTCCACGACCTGCGCCACACCTGCGCAACTATGCTGTGCCGCCGGAAGATCTCTCTGCGAGATATTCAGCTTTGGCTCGGTCACTCAACCTATCAGACCACGGCGGACATTTATACGCATCTGGACTACCGCGACAAGATGAATACAGCCAATGCCGCAGCAGATATGGTTTTGAATATTATGCACAAGAACACATGAACATTCACAAAAAGGTCTGTTTACGCTTCCGCGCGAAGCATGTTTTGGTGCTGATTTGTTGGCAAATTGTTGGCAAACGAAAAATTTTTGCCAACACGCATGGGACAAAATTTTTCAGAGAAGTTGCAGAAAACGATAAAAAAGCAAAAAATTCCTGCACTCTCAAACGAAAGTGCAGGAATCCTTGGTGCCGCCAGCCGGAATCGAACCGGCACGGGTTTAACTCCGGGGGATTTTAAGTCCCCTGACAGTGTCCATTTATTACGCATGACCTTTCCGGTCACTTTCTGATTTACAGATTACAGCATATTATGTGACCATATCTGCAAAATCAACAAAAATACAGAACTTTTAACCACAGTGTCCGAAAAGGTCCAACTGCAATTCTCGGCAATTTCTTCGGTTCTGTTAGAAATTTGTTAGAAAACAGCCATTCCTCGCGACGCTTATTTCAGCTTGAATTTCTTCGTCGCTCCCCGGCCGCTGATTACAATCAATCCATCTTCACTCATTCGACGCGTCAGCATATATGCACGCGTCTTTTTTATATTCAGCAGTTCCTGCAAATCTTCATCATTCATTTCGCCGTACTCTTTCAGATAGTCCAGAACGATCTTCATCTGCGGCGTAATATTCGCTGCCTGCTCTGCTGCTTTTTCTTCGTGTTTTTCTTCGACAGACGCATTCATATTCGGCAAGATCAGTTTGAATGTATTATGCGTTACCTCAATGCGCGGCTGTGCCGGACAGTTCTTATACAGCGCATAGATTTTACGAATGCCCGTGCCGTAGGATTCAATCAAGCGCAGGCGATGAAATACCTCTGCAAGGTTGCGGTTGCGCGGCTGAGAAATACCACTGCGAATATCCTCCGCAGACAGGCCGGGCAGCAGTCCGCCGATTGAAATGAACTCCATGCACGAGTCATTGACGTTGATAATAATACTGCCACTGAAGCTGTAGTCACGATGAACGAGCGCATTCAGCAAGGCTTCACGGATTGCATCTTCCGGATAATCCACCTTGTCAATGCGTTCCAAGCCTTCAAACGTCGAGGCAGTGCGATTGCAGAGTGAAAGATAGGCATAGCTATCGTCAAGCTGCTTGAACACCGAGCCGCCAAATTCCTTTGCATCTTTGAACGTGATGTTCTCCGCATCCCCGAATACCGCAATTTTCGTCGTATGCTGACACTGGTCTGACAGCAGCAGCGCCAGATTTGTGTACTGATCGTCGTATACGTTCCGCATACCCAGAGCGATGTATTTATCCTCTGCAAACTCTACTTTATAGCGTTTGAATGCCGCCGCAGCCTCTTCAAAGGTCAAATCCTGCTGTAAGGCTCGCATTTGCTCATATACGTCACCGTCAGAGTCTTTTATCATCTGTCGGATTTGCTCAGGAGAGGCTTGGACACTGCTGGCTCCCTGCCGTACATAAACGCCGTTCGGCTTCAAACCCTTACCCTTTAAGTAATACGGCTTGTAGCTGCCCTCACCGATTTCAATGCGAATGACCTGATTATCCTGCAGCACATAGCGAACAAACATGGTTACATCCGGTCGGATTGCGTCCCGAACACCATTTGCCAGACGAGTATAGGTTCCGTCTACATCGTCAATCCCTGTGGCATTGCCCTGATCGTCAACGCCAATGTAAATAATGCCACCGTCTGTGTTCGCAAAAGCGATGACTTCTTTGTAAATTTCATCCGTTAACTGAGACTTATATTCAATGCGCTCGCTCTCGTATTGCATATGGTACGCCTCCTGTTGTTCTTACTATTTAGTATACACCGTTTTTTCACTTTTACAACCTTATGTAGTGAATTTTCACTTTTATACATGAATTTTCACCGACATTATTCACCGCAGTATATTCGCCTTAGGTACGGATTTCCGGAAAAATTACACTTATCTATTCTAACCTTTTTACACTTTTTATTATCCATACTGATATATTTAAGGCTAAACTCCTCTGTTAAGGCATTTTGGAAGAAAATCATTCATATCAAAAAATGTAATAAATTTTTGAAAAAAGTTCACTATTCGGCATTAAAAAAAATATCAATCTATAACATGAGAATAAACTTATTATGGAGGTTATTCTCATGAAATTCAAATATTCATTACAAGCTGCCTTGAAACAGCTTGGTTTTGATAAGCCTCGCAAGGCACAGATTATTCCGATGAACACGCTAGATGCTGAACAGGACGCGATTGTGATTGCTGCCACGTCTTCCGGCAAACAGGTCATCTATGAAACGGTTGGACTTGCCCATTCGGACAAGCTGACTATCGTCATCGAGCCTTTGCTTGCGCTGGTCTACAACCAGGTGCAGACGTTACAGGAGCATGGCGTTTCTGCTAATTATATCGATATGACCCGCTCGCAAGAAGACATTGATAAGATACTGAACAAGGTACGCAAGGGAAAGCTGAATTTTCTCTATGTCACACCGGAACGCTTACAAAGTCATTCGTTTATCGAAGCTATGCAGCATTCGGATATCTTCATGGTTGTTGTAGATGAATGCCACTGCATTACGGAATGGGGTTATACGTTCCGTGACGCTTATCTGCACATTGGCGATTTTATCGGTAAGCTGAAATATAAGCCGGTTATCTGTGCCTGCTCTGCGACAATACCGGCTGACTCTTTGAATATCATTCGCGATAGCCTGCATATGGACAAGCCCGCTGTGCTCCGCAGTGATTTACGGCGCGATAATCTCATTCTGCTCAAGAAGGCCGTTACCTGCAACAAGAAAACGCTGGAGGAACGGCTGGAATTTCGTATTAAGAAGCTCTGCAAGCTGATTGATAAATATCACAAGACCGGCTCCGTTCTTATCTTTGCGCAGACGACTACATATATAGATGCGCTGTACAACATTCTGGGAGAAATATACCCCGGCGATGTTACCCGCTATCACTCACGAATCAAGCCGGAACGCCGCAAGAAACAGCTGCTGTTCGACTTCCTACAAGGCAAAAGAAAGATTATGATTGCAACTTCAGCATTCAGTATGGGTATTGATGTTGCCGATATTGAACTTGTCGTGCACTTCAACGCACCAATCAATATGACGGATTACATTCAGCAGATTGGCCGAGCGGGACGCGACGGACGAAAGGCACACTGCGTTCTTCTCTACGACCAGAACGGCGATGATGATGCTATCTCGAACAGCTTTATCAAGAAAGCGAAAAAGCAGTCACCCAAGGTTGCGAAAGTAATAAAGACAAAGCTGAGCCAGGTACACAACTTTATCCATAGCGACAGCTGCATGGTATGCGATATCCTTGAGTACCAAGGACAGCATGAAAACAAAACCTGCAAGCGCTGTACCGTATGCGCACAGAAAAGGAGGGACAGCAAATGATTACGAACAAGCACGGTATCCACACCTTTTCGTTGAAATTACAATGCAAATATTCCGAAATACAGAACATTATTGAACAAAACGAGTGTATTCGCACCGGCAAAGGGAAATTAGGTCTTTCGTCGTATTACCAGATACCGCAGTTCAAGGAGATTGGCGTCGAGATCCATTTAAGTCAGTCCGTTTCGCGTCCGTGCTGGCTGATACTGATTGTCAACCCGTCCTCCCTGCTCGCCGGTACCTATGAACCGACCGCATTATTTCAAGCTGACGAAAAGTCTGTGCAGCAGATAAAGCACCGTCTGCGGAATATCCTTGATAAAATCGGCATTGACCGGCGGCTCAAAGAGTTCAAGCTGTCGCGGTATGATTTGACCTGCAATCTGTATTACAAACACAGGGCTGATGTTCAAGACCGTATTGATATTTTCAAGAAATTCTTTCCTATCCCTCACTATAGTGTGATTAAATTCGGCCAATATTCAAATTCCGATGAGCAATTCAAGGGAGCCAATAAGCATTCGTGGACGATTGAGAATAAGTCTAAAAGCTGTGCATTCTCGGTTTATGATAAATCGTATGAGCTTGAGAAGCGGCATGATATCTTTATTGGCGAGCATATTCTCCGCCTGGAATTGCGATTTGGACGTTCGAAAATCACTAAACTGACCAAATCTAAAGACTGGGAAAGCCAGCTTATAGAGCTTGGCTCTCAGGTTGAAAAGCAGCAGAAGAAGTTTCTCCATCGGCTGCATATGACATACTTTGATCCGGTTTCACTCTCCGAGTTGATGGACCGTATCAATGCCTCTAAGTACCGCGAAAAGACGAAGAAAAAGCTCCGTCGTATCGCGAAAAAGGCGAACGGCTGCGTTTCGCTCGCAGCCGTTCAGAAAGATTGCAGAATTAAGAAATCTGCGTTTATTAAATTGTTGGGGAAGTTTGAGGAGATGGGGGTAGGGTGTATTTCGTTCAAACAATAAAATTTTCGCGATCTAATCCGTCGATTTTGCTCAAGCACCCTATCTCATGCAACATTTGCGAAGTACTCTATCTTCCTGCCAGCATATAATCTGATTACTTATCCTGATACAAACGCCACAGGAAGGTTACGATCTGTGCACGGGTGCAGGTCTCATCCGGGCCAAACAGCGTGCTGCTGATGCCCTTGGTAATGCCCTGCTCGGTTGCCCACTTGACCGCATCAGCGTAGTATGCGCTGTCGGCTACATCGGTAAATGCCGATGCGCCGGCCGAAGCTGTCGCCTTGGCCGCACGATACAGGAAGGTAACGCCATGAGCGCGCGTGCAGATGGTGCCGGGTGCAAACGTTGTATCGCTCGTGCCCTCGGTGATGCCGTTCTCGACTGCCCATGCGACTGCCTTGGCATAGTATGCATCTGCCGGAACATCCGCGAAGCTGCTCAGCGCCTTCGGCTCGGGCGAGCCTGCTGCACGCCACAGGAAGGTTACGATCTGTGCTCTGGTGCAGCCGTCCTCCGGGGCAAACAGGCTGGACGATACGCCGCCGGTAATGCCCTTGTCAGCCGCCCAATTGACTGCATCATAGAAGTAATCGTTTGCGGTCACATCATCGAACGGAGAGGTCTCCGGCTTGGTTTCCTCGATTCTGCTGAATGTCGGCGTAACCGTTACCTTGCTCGACGGCATAGTAAACGTGTACTTGTTATCGCCCTTGTCGGTGACAGTCAGAGTGTTTCCCTTACTGTCGGTGACGATCAGCTTATCCAGCTTGTAGCCATCCTGCGGAGTAACGGTTACCGTGTCACCCTTCTTTGCAGTGGGTTTGTCGGTCGAAATTGAACCATTATCCGACTTGTCGGATGTAGAAATCGTATTCCCAGACGAGTTGCTGGAGGACGAACCGCCGCCAAAGGAACGGCGATTAACCGTTAATTTACCATCTACATAAGTGATCGTATAATTGTCGTTTGCCAACGTACCGCTGATCTTGATGACTGCGCTGCCCGCCTTGCTCATGTCGGGTGTACCGTCATAGGTCAGCGTGACGTTACCCTCCAGCGTGTCCGTGCCGTACATCTCAGAAATAGTATAGTCTGTATCCTTGACAGGCTTGACAGGCAGGACGGGAACTGTACCGCCCACATAGGCGGTCTTGTCCCTGGCTGTGATCGTAACGGTAGCCTTTTGGATGGTCACGGTAAAGGACTGCTCCGCCGAATCCTCGTGGTCATCGTCGCCAACAACCTTGTAGTAGACGGTGTAGTCGCCCGCATTCTTCGCAGTGGGCAGATCTTTGCTGTATGTGCCGTTGTTCAGCTTATAGTACAGTGTGCCGCCCGTGGCGGTGCCTGCGGTGATGAGCGCCTGATTGCTGCCTTTATAGACCAGATCGGGGATGGCGGTCGGCGCGGCGGTAACGGTGGAAGTCTCCTTCAGCGTGACGCTGACGGTGATGGCGTCGGTGCCGGTGTAGGCGTTGTACTCCGGCTTATTGTCGCTGTTCAGATCGACCGCGTCGATCGTAACGGTGATTTTCACAGTGCCGACGTCATCCTTCGTGGTCAGCGTACTGCCGCTCAGAGTCGCGTACGCGTCGCCCTCGCTGATCGTGAAGCGGACGTTGCCGTTCTCCCTCACGTCGGTCACAAGCTCGCTCAGGTCAAGCGTCTTGCCGCCGCGAGGGACGCTCGCCGTCGCGGTGATGGTGGGTTCCTGCTCAGCCGCGATGATATTTCCGGTCACAGTCGGCTGGGTGAGCGTGTAGTTGCTTGCCTTGCTGCCAGTCAGCGTGAAGTTCTCCGATAGCGTTACAGACTTGCCGGTGCCGACGAACTCGTTGTTAAAGTTACCGCTGACCGAAGTCTCCACCACGCAGACATCATCACTGTTGACGATGCCAACAAGCGCACCGGGCTTGACCACCGCATCAGTCAAACCGTCGTACTTCTTTTCGGTCACGCTCGCGCCCATCGTCAGTTTCTTCGGAGCGATATTGAAGTGATAATAGCCCGCTCCGAATATATAGTTGCCTGTCCTGGTAGATGCAATCGTCACAATACCGTCACGATTACCAATGCTTGCGTCGATGTTGTTGGAGTAGGAAACTGTGTACTCATTCGTGGGCAGGGGCGTCGTAGTATCTTTGAAGTTGACCGTGACGCCGGGCTCCTTGGCTGTGCCGTCATACACAAAGCCTTTGCCGCAATCCAGCGTGACATCCAGATCAATGGGCTTCTTCGCAATGGTGAAGTTTGCGGTACCGGTGTAGATCGTGTTGAGGGTTTCGCAGGTCACTGTGACGATGTAGTTACCGGCATTCGTGGGCTTGTCGCTGCTGGGGCCGTAGGTGGTGCCATCATTCGCGGTGCCTGTGTACTGAATGGTCGTTTTGGTGACGCCATCCACAGTGTCGTAGGTCGCGTCCGGCAGCGTTTCACCGTAGGTACACGCTGGCTGCGCGAAGTTCCCAAGCGATGCGCCCCGCTTCGCCGATACAGTGACCGTCACGGTGTAATCGCCAGCCTTGTGGTTGGTATCCCCGGCGTAGTGGGCGGAGAATTCCTTGTTGCTTCCCGTTTCGTTCATCACGGTGGCCTCATTCTTCCACGTCCAGCCATTGGGCAGGGGCACGGTGGAGAGCGCGTTGCCCTGATAGCCGGTCAGGCCGATGGGGCAAATGGGGACGATCTTATTGATCTTCGCCGCATTCGGAACCGTATAGGGGCTGTTGGTCAGTTTGTAGTTTTCCTCTGCGCCAAAGACGAGCTTCACGTCCACCGTCACGTCGACGTTCGTCTCATCGGCGTCCGCGTCGGGGAAGTGTGCGTTTATCGAATAGCCCACGGCGACCTGCTTCTGGTTCACATCCTCAAAGAGGACCGTGACGAGAGAGAGTCCCGCGTCGCCGTCGTAATCCTTGTCCTTAATGCCGTTTGCTCTGACGATTTTGAGGGGCATTTTCTTGATGGTCGCGGTGGTGCTCGTCTGCTGTCCGCTGTTGAGAAGGATATAGTTCCCCACGGCGGCGCCGGTCAGGGTCAGGCCAGTGATCTCGACGATCTTGCCCTCGCCCGCGTTGGCATCCTCAAAGGCGCCGGTGGCGGTGATGCCCAGTTCGTCGCTGCCGAGCTTGCCGTCCATGAATGCGGTGGTTGCAGCGCTGCACGGTCAGGAGCGCGACACCGGTCTGGACCCGACAGGTCTGCAGAAGCTCAGCGATTACTGGGCAGACGTTCGCCTGCGCTACGAGTCGTTTGACGGCGGTCTCAAGGCGCCTTCGACCGATATTTACCGCTACGAGATGCCCGGCGGTCAGTACACCAACCTGCAGTCGCAGGTAGAGGCGATCGGTCTCGGCAGCCAGTTTGAGGACGTGCGCGAGATGTATAAAAGGTAAACAGCATGCTGGGCGATATCGTCAAGGTTACGCCTTCGTCCAAGATGGTGGGCGACCTTGCGATCTTCATGGTGCAGAACCGTCTGACGCCCGAGAATATTCTCGAAAAGGGCGAGGCACTGACCTTCCCGGATTCGGTGGTATCGTACTTCAAGGGCATGATGGGTCAGCCGGAGGGCGGTTTCCCGCCTGAGCTGCAGAAGCTGGTGCTCAAGGGCGAGGAGCCGATCACCTGCCGTCCGGGTGCGCTGCTGGAGCCGGTAAACTTCGACGAAGCGCGAAAGACGGTCGAGCAGTTCCAGCCGGGTGCGAAGGACCGCACCGTGCTGTCGTGGTGCCTGTACCCCAAGGTCGTGGAGGAATACTGCCGCCACCGCAAGGAGTACGGCTATATGTCCCGCATGGGCAGCCATGTATTCTTCAACGGCATGGCACTCGGCGAGACCAATCAGATCAACATTGAAGAAGGCAAGACGCTGGTCGTTAAGTACCTCGGTCTGGGCGACCGGAATGAGGACGGCACGCGCACGGTGCTGTTCGAGCTGAACGGTATGCGCCGTGAGATCGCGGTGCCCGATCCGCAGGCAGAAACCTCGGCGGAGCAGGTGCGTCTGGCCGATCCGCAGGACAAGGCGCAGGTCGGTGCACCGATGCCGGGCATGGTATCGCGCGTACTGGTCAAGGAGGGCGACGTGGTCGAGCAGAATCAGGTGCTGCTGATCATCGAGGCGATGAAGATGGAGACCTCGGTGGTAGCGCGCATGGCAGGCCGCGTAGACAAGCTGCTTGCAGCCGAGAACACCGCTGTAAAGGCCGGCGAACTGCTCGCCGTGATCAAGTAGAGCAGCGATATTGTTGCCATAAATACAGTAAAAACAGGCGGATGCGTGCATCTGCCTGTTTTTTATTCTTGTGCGCGGGAAATGTGGAGAAATGCGGCGCTTTATTTTGGCCAAAATGACAAAAAATAGAAAATTCTATTGCTAATTCAGAGGGAGGAGTGTATAATAAAACTGATATACTAGCGAAGTATATAGAATCTCTTCTGCTGCAATCAGATGGAGGTGGCGCGATACGCAAAACACTCGCAACCGTCCCCCGAAAGGGAATTCTACAATGAAAGGGAGAATCAACATGAAAAAAAGAATGTTGGCCATGATGATGGCAATCGTCATGGTAATGACGCTGTTGCCGACAAGCGCATTGGCGGCAGGCGGTGACACGGGTCTGCAAGAAGGTGATGTTCGTGCCACGAAAGCATTGGTGGTGGACGATAACAACCAGCCTAAGGCAGACACAGACGGTTATTATACGGTTCAAATCACCGTACAAGGCAAGCCTAAACAGGCAGAAAACGGATCAAATGCAGACGTAGTACTGGTAGTGGATAACTCCGGTTCTATGAGCAGCAGCGTAGGTGACCCTTGCAATACTCCAAAAGAGCAGTTTGAAGAACATGATATGCTAGTTTGGAAGAGCTATACCTGCCCGAATTGTGGTGCAGAATATTCAAAAACCCTGCTCTGGGATACAAGACCGGAGCAGTGCACGGGACAAACAGGCAAAACCCCTCGCATTGATGCGGCAAAGGCTGTCGGCAAGGAATTTGCAAACAGCATTCTTGCAGCAGGAACCGATAATCAATTAGCGGTTATTGGTTTTGCACATAACAACGATAGAGGCGGCGTAGATGAAGAGGCCCTTACGGTTTCTCAGGATTTGACGGATAATCTGACAGAAATCAATAATCAGATTGATCAGATGAAGGCTGATGGCGGCACCAACTATACGGCAGCGCTCGCCAAAGCACAGGACTATCTGGATAAGCGTAGCGATACGACCCGTCCGGGCTATGTGATTTTCATTTCTGACGGTGCACCCGGACTGTCCGGCAAGTCTTTGAATGATCCGCAGTGGAATGGCTCTGATCAGATTCAGCAGCTTAAAACTGCCGGCATTACCGTGTATACCGTTGGTATTGCATTGGAAGCCGATGCTGCAGATTATCTGAAGAGCATGGCTTCTGATAATCAGGAGGAACATTTCATCAATGTTTCGACTGAAAATTATAAAGATCAAATGAGCGAAATCCTTCAGACTTGGGCTACTAAGATCAATTCTATCCCGGCGGGCAGAGATGCTACGATTACGGATGTTGTCAACACAGCCGACTTTGACTATAAAATGGATACTACGCCTAATGTTACCAATGATACCACTACTGGCACTATAACTTGGAACATTGGTGATATTACGGAAGAACCGCAGAGCATCAAGTTCAAGGTAAAGCCTAAGGACGGCAAAGACGGAAAGCTGTATACGAACGAGAGCGTTGAATTAAGCTATACGGATTGTGATGGCGTGGATCAGCAGATTAAGGACACTAAAGATATGATCACAGAGCCTAAAATCGGCAATCCGTATATCAAAATCGCAAATCCTGCCGTCGTAACCATCACCTTTGATGCCAACGGCGGCGCATGGGCAGAAGATGTTGCTGGCTACACGATGAATGCCGACAAGACCACGGCATCGAAGAAGCTTAAGCTTTCTGATACGGTAGAGAAGATTACCCCTGATCCTGCGAATGGAACTAAAAAGTTTATAGGCTGGGGCATTAGCGCAGATGCTACAGAGCCGCTGAGCCTGTGGGTACTGAGCCCCAAGGCAGCCAAGCTGAAAGAACTCACTAAGGGAACCGGTATTCTGTATGCTATCTGGGAAGACGCTGCTCAGCCGACAGAAAAGCTGAATTACACCATTCACCAGCATTATATCGGTTCCAATGGCAAGCAGGATGCACAGTTCAATGATGAACTTCCTAAAACGGCATCGGCTGGCACGAAGATTTCTGATCTGATTCCTGCCGAGCTGCAAAAGAATCGGGAGTATTATTATCAGACGTACATTTATCTGTCTTCTGAAACCAAAATCGTGAATGATAATGTTGCTACCCCTGTGGCAGACGACACTGTTTTGAACAAGGATAATACTCAGATTCATCTGTATTATTATCTGGATGCATGGAACGATAAGAACGATACGCTTACCGGCGGTGACGACATCCCCGACAAGTATCAGGCCGTTGTAACCTACAAGGTTGTTGGTGGTACTTGGAAGGATGGAAAGACGGACGATCAGGTTCAGGTATTCACGCTGAAAACCAAGAATAAGGAAACCGGTGTCTGGGAGGATGTTACTCCCGCTCCTGTTCTGGGTGATACCATTCCCACCGGCATGATCAGCAGCTATTCCAGAACGGCAAGCCAGTCCTGGGATAAGGACATCACGAAGGATACCAAGGTTACCGAGAGTGTGACCTACACTTACACCTTCACCAAGGGTTCCTCCGGCGGCGGCAGCTCCGGCGGTGGCGGCGGCCGCAAGCCGACTGTCGACATCCCGGATGACGTACCGACCGGTCTGAACGGCGACGATCACTTTGCGTATATCGTCGGCTACCCGGACGGCAACGTAAAGCCGGGCAGCAGCATCACCCGCGCCGAGGTCGCGACCATCTTCTTCCGTCTGCTGACCGAGGATGTCCGCACCGCAAACTCCACCCAGTCCAACAGCCTGTCCGACGTTTCGCGCGGTCAGTGGTTCAACCACGCGATCTCCACGCTCTCGTCGATGGGCATCGTAAAGGGCAACCCCGACGGCACCTTCGACCCGGATGCACCGATCACCCGTGCGGAATTCGCAGCCATTGCAGCTCGTTTCGACGACAAGGATACGAACACCACCTCGAATTTCTCGGATATCGCTTCTCACTGGGCGAAGGACGAGATCGGCGTTGCCGCAAACAAGGGCTGGATCAACGGCTATCCCGACAGCACCTTCCGCCCCAATCAGTATATCACCCGCGCCGAGGCGATGACGCTCGTCAACCGCGTACTCAACCGCCTGCCCGAAAAGAGCGAGGATCTGCTCGATGACATGATCAAGTGGCCGGATAATGCGGATGCGTCCGTCTGGTACTATCTCGCCGTGCAGGAGGCTACCAACAGCCACGATTACTCGGACAAGAGCAACGCTGACAAGTACGAAAAGTGGACCAAGCTCCGCGAGAACCGCGACTGGACTGAGCTGGAGAAGTAAACGCTTCCCGGCACTCAAGCAAGTAAATACACTTTATGTGTGAGAAAAAGCGCAGCTTCGGCTGCGCTTTTCTGTTTTTCCTTCATTTTTAACTATATATTATAGATGTAGAAGCTCCTGAGATATTCTCAGGAGCTTACTTTTTGTCAAAAAGGAGGAAACGAAAATGTTCAACAATCAAAAGTTCCTGACGCGCGGGATAGAAAGCGAGATTCCCTCATGGCTTGTTCATCTTATGTGGCACATGATCTTGACGATGGAGATTGAGGAAAAAGACTACCTGCAGGTAGTCAAGCTGACGAAAACGCCGGTCGGTCAGCACATCGTCCATGAGCAGGAGCAGCCGCCATACCGTTACGAGCTTGATGTCCCTTGTGACGATGCCGTAGACGCGAAGGTGTTCATCATCGACGATTTGACGCATTCTACTATGCTGCTTGCTGAAGAGTATTAAGTTTTACCAAACGAAATGGAGGAACAGACAATGAGCGAAACAA
>ERZ773210.2970-NODE-2970-length-12734-cov-3.498541_pt1 | contig 12734 bp, 7 predicted proteins | sample MGYA00580528_ERZ773210 | MGnify/ENA primary metagenome ERZ773210 (study PRJEB29015, sample SAMEA2737769) | human gut metagenome | biome: human gut; feature: human-associated habitat; material: faeces | place: China | collected 2012 ...
TATCCGGTATCAGGTCCGAGCTGGTTGTAGCGGAATACATTGTTATCTCTCTTAGCACCGTAGTGGAGCTGCATAGCCCATCCGAGCTTGTTATACTCCTTGCCTACGAATGTCATGAATGCCGTCTTGAACTTAAGCTCTTCTTCCTTTGTGAGAGCAGCGCCGCCAAGTCTCTTTGCAAATATGGCCTCAATCTCTTCTGCTGCAGCAGGCTTGTACATAACATACTCAAGAGCATGGTCTGAAGCACGGCAGCCCATTGAATCGAAGAATGCCATTCTCTTTACAAGAGCTTCCTTAAGTCCTTCGAAGCTCTTAACCTCTACGCCGCTGACTTCGGAAAGCTTAGCAAGGTACTCGGTGTAATCAGGCTTCTCAATATTCATAGCCTTGTCAGGTCTCCATGCAGGAAGTACCTGTACGTCAAAGGTAGGATCTTCAGCTATCTGCTTGTGGTACTCAAGTGAATCAACAGGATCATCTGTTGTGCAGATGAGTGTAACACCGGACTTCTTGATGATGTTGCGGACAGTCATAGAGTCATCAGCAAGCTTGGCGTTGCAGATGTTCCATACTTCCTCAGCTGTATCGCCATTTAATACGCCGTGATAATCGAAGTATCTCTGAAGCTCGAGATGGCTCCAGTGATAGAGTGGGTTGCCGATAGCCTTAGTGAGTGTCTCAGCCCACTTCTGGAACTTCTCTCTGTCTGAAGCGCCGCCGGTTATATAATATTCGTCAACACCGTTAGAACGCATCTGTCTCCACTTATAGTGGTCGCCTCCGAGCCATACCTGTGTGATATTCTCGAACTTACGATCCTCTGCAATTTCCTTAGGGTTGATGTGGCAGTGATAGTCTAAGATAGGCATATTCTCTGCGTAATTGTGAAATAAAGCTTTAGCTGTGTCTGTGGAAAGTAAGAAATCCTTGTCCATAAACTGTTTCATAGTATTAAACCTCCTGATTGTAGTGATGTCTGCGTATGTGCAGATTATGTACATAAATTATAGGTACATTTAAAACTTTGTAGTGCCGCGCTTAACTATATCGGCTGTTATGTTGGTCTTGCATGGAACATTATTCCCATTAAAAACACCCATGAGCGTGTTGACGGTAGTTGTGCAAAGAGCTTCTACCTTGCTGTCGATGGATGTGAGCTCAGGATCCGTACAACTGGCAATAATAGTGTTATTATAGCCAACGATACTTAAATCGTCCGGAACCTTAAGCTTATGGGAATGTGCAAACTTGAGAGCACCTACTGCAAGTGAGTCATCTGAGGTAACAACGGCATCAAAATGTATACCGCGTTCATTAAGCTGGGTTAGATAATCTCTTGCGTTGGAAATATTCTTGTTGCATAGGTGCAGAAGCTCACTATTAATAGGTATATTATGTACAAAATGAGCCTTTTTAAATCCAGCAAGCTTGCATTGACCTGAAAGAGAGGTGCTTGTATACAGATATACAATATTACTGCATCCATTTTTAATGAGGGAATCGGTTACTTCATAGACTGCGTTCTCATCATCGCAGAGTGTTCCGTAAATATTAGGTGCATCGAGATATCCGTTTACAAGCATAATTGGAAGCTTTTCGGCGGCTTCAATAATATACTTATTGTCTGCAGCCCTTGTCTCAAGAAATTTTGAACCAACAAGTATTACAGCGTCAACACGTTTTGAAAGAAGAAGTTCAAGATAATCTTTTTTCGTGGAAAGCTCATTGCCTGTACAGCAAAGAATAGCATCATAGCCATTGGCACGAAGCTCTCTTTCAAGATAGTATACAGCGTTGGCAAGATACACATCGGAGGAATCCGTACACATGATGCCGATTGTCTTCATGGTGTTAAGACCGAGACCTCGGGCAAATACATTCGGTGTATAACCGATTTCCTTCATAACCGTAAGAACCTTCTGCTTCGTCTTTTCGCTGACATTGGTATTGCCATTGATGACGCGTGATACTGTTGCAATGGATACTCCGGCTTTTTTGGAAACATCATAAATATTCATGCGTCTAAATTCCTTTCTGGATAATGTAAGTACTTACATACTTATAGAGCTATTATACAATGTCATTTTTTTAAAAACAAGTAGATTATAGAAAAAATTAATATTTTTTTTAAAATTCTCATTGACTTATTGGTTATTTCACCATATAATCAAAGCATGAAAGCGCTTACATTTAATGAACAGGAATGTAAGAAAATGTAAGAAGCAGGTTATATAATGCTTCATTATATGAATTAAGCGCTGTGCAACTGATAACAATCATTTATATCTAAGGAGAATTATAATGGAAAGATTAAACAAGAAGATTTCAAAGGCAGTTGACAGACCGGTTAAGGTTCTGCAGTTCGGTGAGGGTAATTTCCTTCGTGCATTTGTTGATTACATGTTCGATGTTGTGAACGAGAAGACAGATTTCAACGGTGGAGTTGTTATTGTTAAGCCTATTGAGTTCGGTAATCTTGACAGATTCCATGATCAGGAATGCCAGTAGACACTTCAGTTAAGAGGTATTGTAGACGGCGAGCCTAAGAAGGAGACAAGAATCATCACAACAGTTACAGATGCTGTCGCAGCCATTGAGGACTACGATAAGTATGATGCATACGCTAAGCTTGACTCCTTAAGATTTGTTGTATCTAATACAACAGAGGCAGGCATTGTATTTGATGAGACAGACGAGTTTGCCGCTAAGCCGCCTAAGACATTCCCAGGCAAGCTTACCAAGCTTTTATATGAGAGATATGAACATTTTAACGGAGCAGCAGATAAGGGTCTTATCATGATTCCTTGTGAGCTTATCGCAGACAATGGTATTGAGCTTAAGAAGTGTATCGTTAAGTTCATCGAGCTCTGGAACTTAGGCAATGATTTCAAGAACTGGGTTGACACAGCATGTTCATTCTGCCCGACACTTGTAGACAGAATCGTTCCTGGATATCCTAGAGATGAGGCAGAGGCTCTCTGCAAGGAGTTCGGCTATGAGGATCAGCTCATTGATACAGCTGAGATTTTCGGTCTCTGGGTAATTGAGGGAGACAAGAATCTTCCGCTTGAGCAGCTTAAGAAGGAGCTTCCGTTTGATAAGGCTGGTCTTCCTGTAGTATTTACAGAGGATCATCACCCATACAAGGAGAGAAAGGTTCGTATCCTCAACGGCGCCCACACATCCTTCGTACTTGCTTCATACCTTGCAGGCAATGATCTTGTTAAGCAGTCAATGGATGACTCTGTTATCCGTGAGTATATGGAGGAGACTCTCTCAGATGAGATTATCCCTACACTTTCACTTCCGGCAGAGGAGTGCAAGGAGTTCGCTGATGCGGTTACGGCAAGATTCCAGAACCCATATATCAAGCATAAGCTTTTGGATATCTCACTTAACTCAGTTTCTAAGTGGGAGGCAAGATGTATGCCTTCATTCTTAGGCTATGTTAAGAAGTTCAACAAGCTTCCTAAGTACCTCACATTCTCAATCGCAGCGCTTATGTGCTTCTACTCAACACAGAAGGAGGGCGAGGTTAACGGAGGAAGATGCCTTATCGGTACAAGAGGAAATGATGAGTACGCTATCCGTGATGATCAGGCTGTGCTTGATTTCTTCCTTGCTAACTCAGCTAAGCCTGCTAAGGAGTTCGCACAGGCATACCTTAGCAATACTAAGTTCTTCGGCGGTGAGGATTTATCTAAGATTGATGGTCTTGTTGACACTGTTGCCGGTTACATTGATGATGTAAGAAACAGAGGAATGAGAGCTGTTGTTGATGACCTTGTAAAGTAATAGCCATAATAAATCGGAGGTAATCCATGCAGGATTTTATAAAGATTAACAAAGATGATAATGTTGCCGTTGCCCTTAAGCCTATTGCCAAGGGCACAACGGTGAATGTTGCGGGAACGGATGTTACAACTCTTGAGGATGTTCCTCAGGGACATAAGTTCGCTATAAAGCCGATTAAAAAGGGCGATGCTGTTATAAAGTACGGCTTCAGAATCGGTTATGCACAGGCAGATGTTGAGGTTGGAGGATGGATTCATACACACAACCTCAGGACAGCTCTTGGGGAGCTTCTTGATTATACTTATAATCCGGAAGGCCATAAAGATGTTGAACCTACAGATGAGGCTTACTTTGAGGGCTACATGAGAGAGAACGGCAAGGTGGGTGTCCGCAATGAGGTGTGGATTATCCCTACAGTCGGATGTGTCAATTCAATAGCAAGAGCTATTGAGGCAACAGCAAGACTTAACAAGCCGGAAGGTGTAGATGAAGTTGTTGCCTTTACACACCCTTACGGATGCTCACAGACAACAGAGGATCAGGAGAACACCAGAACGGTTCTTGCCGATCTCATCAATCATCCTAATGCGGGAGCGGTTCTTGTACTTGGACTCGGATGTGAGAACAGCCGTATAGAGGTTCTTAAAAACTATATCGGAGAGGTTAATCCGGACAGAGTGAAATTCCTACAGGTTCAGGATGTTGAGGATGAGCAGGAGGCTGCCGCAGAGATTATGGAAGAACTCATGAACTATGCAGCTGCCTTCAAGCGTGAGAAGGTCAGCGCAAAGGAGCTTGTAATAGGAATGAAGTGCGGTGGTTCAGATGGTCTTTCAGGAATTACTGCCAACCCTACAGTCGGTCTTTTCTCGGATATGCTTGTATCTAAGGGTGGAACAACTATACTTACAGAGGTTCCTGAGATGTTCGGTGCTGAAACAATCCTTATGGACAGATGCGCCAACAGGGAGCTTTTTGACAAGACGGTATGCCTTATCAATGACTTTAAGGAGTATTTCATAAAGAATGGTCAGGAGATTTATGAGAATCCTTCGCCGGGAAACAAAGATGGCGGTATAACCACTCTTGAGGATAAGTCACTTGGCTGTACGCAGAAGTCAGGCTCATCACTGGTTAAGGGCGTACTTGCTTATGGAGAAAGAGTACAGAATAAGGGACTTAATCTTTTAAGCGCACCGGGAAATGACCTTGTCGCTTCAACAGCCTGTGCTGCAGCAGGAGCACAGATTGTTCTTTTCACAACAGGGCGTGGAACTCCGTTTGCTTCACCTGTACCTACAGTCAAGATTGCGACCAATTCAAGACTTGCAGGCAGGAAGGGCAACTGGATTGATTTTAATGCAGGACGTCTTGTTACAGATGATGTTCCGATGGAGCAGCTTGCTGATGAGTTATTCCAGCTTGTTCTCGATGTGGCATCAGGCAGGAGGGTTAAAGCGGAGCTTGCCGGCTTCCACGATTTGGCAATATTCAAGCAGGGAGTTACACTGTAATTGTCGGCTTTATGGGTATATTCCTTTATTATATACCTGTACTAACTTGTATTAATAAGAGAACTTGACAAAAAAAGTAGGCTTTTTTATAATCAAATCAGATATGGAATACAATATATGTATTTTATTTTATGAGAATTAACCGCATGCATGTCAGTGCTGCATACATACATGCGGTAATATATAAGGCAGCACAGAAATGAGGATAAAATGAACGCAGTATTAGAAGAGATTAGTAAGATTGGTATTGTTCCTGTTATAGCACTTGATGATGCAAAGGACGCTGAGCCTCTTGCAAAGGCACTTGTTGAGGGCGGCATCCCATGTGCAGAGGTAACATTCCGTACAGCATGTGCAGCAGATGTAATCAAGATTATGACAACTAAGTACCCTGAGCTTTTAGTTGGTGCCGGTACTGTTCTCACAACAGAGCAGGTTGACAGAGCAGTTGAGGCAGGAGCTAAGTTTATCGTAAGCCCTGGCCTTAATCCTAAGGTTGTTAAGTACTGTGTTGACAAGGGTATCCCTGTAACACCTGGTACATCCAACCCAAGTGATGTTGAGCAGGCTATAGAGCTTGGTCTTGAAGTTGTTAAGTTCTTCCCGGCAGAGCAGGCTGGTGGACTTGCTATGATTAAGGCTATGTCAGCTCCTTATGTTAACATGAAGTTCATGCCTACAGGCGGTATCAACGCAGATAACCTTACATCATACCTTGATTTCAAGAAGATTATCGCTTGCGGTGGTTCATGGATGGTTAAGAAGGATCTTGTTGCAGCAGGTAAGTTCGATGAGATTACTAAGCTCACGAGACAGGCTGTAGAGAAGATGCTTGGCTTTGAGGTTAGACATGTAGGCGTTAACCTTGCAAGCGAGGCTGAGGCTGAGGAGCTTGCAGATAAGTTTGCTGATATGTTCGGTTTTGAGAAGAAGGTTGGCAACAGCTCAATATTCTCAGGCACAGGCTTCGAGCTTATGAAGAATGGCGGACGTGGAACACATGGTCATATCGCTATTGCAACTAACTATATTGAGAGAGCTATCTACCATCTTGAGAGAAGAGGCTTCAAGTTCGATAAGGATTCTGCTGTTGTTAAGGACGGCAAGCTTAAGGCTATCTACTTCGAGGGCGAGTTCGGCGGCTTCGGAGTACATCTTGTACAGAAGTAATTGCTATATTGAAAAGATAACTATATTTCTTTTGGGCGCTGCTTATGCGGCGCCTTTTTTTTCTCATATTTATATGGACGATATAAAATAATTGTGTTATAATAAGGCAGACTTTGTAATAAATGTGATTGTTTATATACAGTTATCCGTGAGAATGGATATGGTAAACGAAATATGGCACAGGAGAGTGAATCCGAAATGGGTAAATTGAAGAACATTTTGAAAAAGAATTTAAGATGGGTTGCGACAGGTGCAGTGTTAGCGCTTATTATGGGAGGAGCCTTTTTAGGATACAGGGCGTATGTACAGGCGGATGCGGAATTTTTGTTCAGCATAAGCATGCAGACTGATTTCTCAACGGTATCCAAGACGGATGCCAGAGCTAAGATTGAACCTCAGCTTGGCACTTTGCCGGCTGATTTTGCAAGTCGTTTTAATCCTTCTAAGTATAGCTGGACAGTCAGCGATGATAATAATCAGCCTGTATTTACGATAAGAGATTCGCAGGCAACTCCGGGTATAGCTGTTCTCAGTGAAGCGGGTGCAGGTACATCGTATCTTACAGCTACATATAAGGATGCTTATTATACAGATGCGGATGGCAACATAAAAGAGCCTGCAAGCGTCGGCTCTAATACAGATGGTCTTACATACCATGAACTTGTAGCAGATTCCCAGAATATTTTCACCGTGAAAGTTCCGCTCCGCATGGTTGGCTATGTCGGCTCAGACATTATGACTGCAGCCAACAATACTTTTATTGTAAGTGCCAATGTATTTGATATAAGATATAATGCATATACGAATCAGGATCAGATTGATTCTACATATCACAATGATTATCATACAGTATCATTTACATATAATCCGAGCGTACTTGCACAGTCTGCTTCTACATTTACGAGCGGTGCGGGAGTTACATCATTCAGTACAGTCGGTGGTGGTTCATCAGGAATCTGGGCTACGGTTGACGGAACTCAGTATAAGCTTTCCGAGCCGGTGTATGTAGGTGTTAAGAATACTTCTAAGGGTGATGCCGGTATTACTGTTGAGCAGGGCTCTTATGTTTCGCTCAGCGAGGGATATACCAACATCCTTGCAGGTAATTTTGGCTATGAGGATTTGGATGGCAATAAGAATGTGTATTTCTGGACACTTCAGGACAGACAGAAATCTGTTGATTCTTCACTTACTCTTGTAGATGTTGTGGATGTATCGGATTCCGGTGTAATAACTGGTAAGTATGCAGGTAAGACAACCGTATACGCAAGCTGTAAGCCGATGAATGAGAGCTATAACACAGATGGTTCGCTTAAGACAGAGTATGCTTCCGGAATAGAAGTAGAGGTTCCTTACGGACTTAAGTTTTCAGAGAATATACTTGTAAGCATAGGTGATAATATTCCACTATATACAACGGCGTTTGACAGCAATGTTACATACTCCTATGAATACAACAATGAGGGTGCGGTTAACCAGATTGGAACAGGTCTTTATGAGGCTGTTAAGGAAGGAACGGCAATCATCAAGGTTGTAATTGAGCGAGTCGAGAACGGTGTTACGGTAAAGACTGAGACGGTTTATGCTAAGATTCAGGTTATTGATAAGCTCATGCTGTCGAAGTCGGAGGCTTCTATTAATGTCGGAGCAAAAACACAGATATCGGCTATTCCGACAAGCACAGATACAACTAAGGTTTCCAATGTAACATGGAAGAGTGCAGATGAGAGTATAGCTACTGTTGAGTGGGATGGTTCTTCGTTTGAATCAGCATTGGATGTGACCATCACCGGTATCAGTAAAGGTAAGACAAAGATTTATGCATACCAGACGGTTAACGGAGTTGTCAAGGTTGCTTCAATGGACTTGACGGTAACAATTCCTGTAGATGGAATCACACTTAGCGAGCCTCAGAATGGTAAATCACATCTTACGATGTACCTTGGTCAGACATTGACCATATATGCAGATTTACAGTACAGTGACAATAATGTACCGGATAACACGGAGCTTATCTGGGAAGCTTCAGGTTCAGCGCAGGCACAGTCACTTATCTCACTGAATCCTGTGATAACCACCGGCGTACATCAGTCATGCGATGTTACCGCACAGGGACTTGGTAATACAACACTTACTGTTTACTCTAAGGATAACAGCCAGATTGTAAACCTTGATATTTTTATAACAGAAAGACCTACATCTATTGAGCTTTCAGATACTAATGTAGTTGTTGCGATGTCTCAGAAGCAATATCAGCTTACAGGTTATGTCCATTCGGCAACAGATGGCTGTGAGCAGTCAATTATCTGGACATCACTTAATACTGATGTCGTGACGGTAGACCGTAACACAGGTCTTGTAACCTTGGTTGCTCCTGGTTCGACAGAGATATGTGCTACATCAGAAGTTGACCCAAGTATAACAGCCTATTGTCATATTGAGGTTGCACAGGATGTATATGGAATCAAGCTTGATAAGACACAGCTTACATTTAACGTAGGTGATACTTACAGACTTACGGCTACGGTTAATCCGGACAATGCTTATGATAAGACTATGGTTTGGACATCCTCTAATCCATCGGTAGTTTCTGTAGAGAACTCTACAAGCTATGAGAATCTTCTTACCGCAGTAGGAAGCGGTAGTGCAACTATTTTCGCCGAAACTAATGATGGTGGATTTATGGCATACTGTAATGTAAGGGTTCTTCAGCCTGTAACAGGAATAACGCTGAGCAATTCAGAAATGACGGTCAGAAAGGGAACGGAATTTTATCTTAATGCCTCTGTTATCCCGGATACAGCAGATGATAAGACAATAGCCTGGTCAACGAGCGATTCGGCTATTGCGACTGTTTCAAGTGATGGTAAGGTATCAACCATAGGAGTTGGCCAGTGTATTATTACAGCGACTAACCCGGCATCCAAGGTTGCAGCATCCTGTACGGTTGTTGTACTGGAGCCGCTCACAGGTCTTTCGCTTAATACTTATTATCAGAATATGGTAAAGGGTACGAAGTTTGTACTTCTTCCTATAGTAGAGCCTTCAACGGCATCTAATAAGAAAGTAACTTTCTGGTCAAGTGATAACGACATAGCTACAGTTGACGAAAAGGGTGTTATCACTGCAGTTAAGGGTGGTATATGTGAAATCGTTGTAACAACTGAGGAAGGAAGCTTCTCACAGAAGTGTGTGATTGCAGTTAAGGAATATGTAACCTCCATCAAATTGTCCGATGAAAAGCGTTACTTAAACTATGGCTCTTCATATACATTGAGCGCTACAGTAGAACCGGAGAGCGCTTCGGACAAGAGAATCATCTGGACCTCGAGCAATGAATCGGTACTTACCGTTAATCAGTACGGAACCATGACAGGTGTCGGATATGGCACTGCGGTTGTTACTGCAACAGCGGCAGATGGAAGCGGAGTAAGTGCTTCATGTATAGTTCAGGTTATCAGACCGGTAACTAATATTAAATTATCCGAATCCAAGATAACATTGTATGTGGGTGATGTATTCCACCTTGTAGCAACTGTCGAGCCGGCAGATGCTTCGGTTAAGAAGCTTGAGTGGACATCATCGGATCCTACTGTTGCAAGAGTATATGATGATGGAGACGTTGAGGCTGTCGGAGTAGGACGATGTAAGGTATATGCAACATCAACCGATGGAAATAATGTTGTGGCAGAATGTACAATCATAGTTAAACAGATAGTAAGCGCAACCTCAGTCACAATCAATTCACATGAGATTTTGATGCTTACAGGTAAGGTGAGAACCTTAACAGCAAGATTATTCCCAATCAATTCAACAGAGACAGTTAAATGGGTTTCATCGGATACGTCAGTAGTAGTTGTTGACAGCAATGGTCAGATTACAACAGTTGGACCTGGCAGCTGTCAGGTTACGGCATATACAACGTATGGAACGATACAGGATACATGTATGGTTTATTCTATGGCTATAAGCAAGTCATCGACTACACTTGAACAATACGATACATTTAATCTGTATGTTGATGGTGCACCTTCTACGGCGGCTGTATCATGGCGAAGCAGCAATCCTAGAATTGCTACTGTAACACAAAGAGGTATTGTGACAGCACGTATGCCTGGAGAATGTACAATTACGGCGACCGTGGATGGAAAGACGGTTACATGTAACGTCATTGTCCGCTCAATTGATCCGGGTAAATTTATAAATAAGACTAACGAAAAGCCTTAATATGTTAAGATAAAAATACCCTATAGCAGATAGAGCTTAGTATCTGCTATAGGGTATTTTATTTATTGCAAAAGCATATAATAAAAACTAGAAGCCCCGTGGGATTAGACCGGGGCTTCTGGTTTTTAAATATGAGGGGGGAGATAGAAAGCATTAACTTTGCTATCCGAATATTATTATAAATATATATTGTGACGTATTTGTGTATAACAAGTAAAATAATAGGGAAAAAATTATAAAAAGAAAATGAATTAATATGCAAAATGTAACAAAATAATTACATTTAAATCAATCAGTTGAATTTTAAAATAAATTATGCTATATTAGTCAAGATTAAAGTAGTGAGCTTTTTAAGGGAGTAATAGATGTTATAATTTGATTTATGGAGGATTGGTTATGATACGTTGTGAAAATTGCGGTCATACATTGAACAGTAACCAGAGAATATGTGATGTCTGCGGTAAGCCGGTTGCAAAAAAGAAGGCTGAGGATATTGAACTTGAGGAGCAGCTTGCACAGTCAATCGCCAAGATTGTTGAGAATGAGACTGAGGATGCACAGGTATATGTAAAGCAGATGCAGGGTAATTTAGATAAGAAAAATGCGGAATCTAAGAATAAAACAGATGTGTTAGGAGTATCACAGCGAAGTTCAGACAGACAACGGACACAGCCGGTTCAGAAAAGTGCTTCAACGAAAAAACCGGTCAAAAAGAAAAAGAATAATGGTGGTAAAATTGCTGCTATAGTGTGTGTTGTTATAGTCTGTGTTGCAGCTTTGATAGGGCTTGCTTTCTTTACAATCAATTCTGTTTTAAAGAAAGCTCAGAATAATTTTGCTTATTACAATAATACAGGTATTGCTTATATTCAGAATGGAAAAAACGCTGAGGCAATACCTTACCTTGAAAAGGCACTCACATTTCCTGAAGCAGCCGGCAAGGTTAACTTAAGATTCAGCCTCTATGACTGCTATGCAGCTACCGGCGACACAGAAAAAGCTATAAGCATGCTTTATAACATTTTGCAGGTGGATCAGTATAATCTCGAGGCAATAGTTTATCTTGAAAATTATTATGAAAAGGCAGGGGTTACAGAGGCACTTGTCGAGCTGTACAACAAATATAAGGATACACAGGCTGCCGATGCGGTTGCGAAGTATTATGTTGAAGCTCCGGCGGTAAGCGTTGAGAGCGGAGAATATACAACTGATTTGGAGGTTAAGCTTACCTCGGATTATGGCTATGACATTTATTATACGGTTGATGGAAGTGAACCTACAAGTAATAGTGCTCTATATAAGAACAAGATAGAGATAACCGAGGGAACAACCAAGCTGCAGTGTATTGCGGTTAATCAGTATAATATCGCAAGCAGTGTAGCATCAGCAGAATATAAGGTCGAGTATAAAGCACCTGATGCACCTACAATCAGTCCAAGAAGCGGTAACTATGAGACGGAGCAGCTTATTGTCATTGGTAATATTCCGGCAGGTGGAAAGGCGTATTATACACTTGATAATACAACTCCTACCAACAAGTCGACTCTGTACACAGGACCTTTTGAAATGCCATCAGGCAACAATGTACTCTCGGTTGTGACATATAATAAGAATGGACAGAAAAGCTCCGTGGTAAAGCGCAACTACGTTTTAAAGCTTGAGGATAAGGTTTCGCAGGAACGTGCACTTGAAATATTGTGGCAGGCAATGGAACATAAAAATATGGTGAATTCTGAGCATCTTTCATCAGATGGTGAACCGGTTAAGCTTGTGCTTGATGAGAAGAAAAATATATCAGGAAGCTCTATATGGGTATTTGATATATATGTCACAACAGAGCAGGGGGATATGAAGGCTAATTACCAGATGGGTGTTGATAGTGAGTCTTCGTACGTTTACACGGTATATGAAAATAATGGTGTGTATACATTGGATGAAGTCATATATTAGAAAATTTAATTGCATAAACAATGTATGATTTTACAGACATTTATATCCGAAGGATTGGGACATCTGAGGTGTGCT
>ERZ773210.2986-NODE-2986-length-12692-cov-5.975390_pt1 | contig 12692 bp, 9 predicted proteins | sample MGYA00580528_ERZ773210 | MGnify/ENA primary metagenome ERZ773210 (study PRJEB29015, sample SAMEA2737769) | human gut metagenome | biome: human gut; feature: human-associated habitat; material: faeces | place: China | collected 2012 ...
TTTTCTTCGGCGACATGTGCGGCGAAGAAAATACTTCTCGGCCTGCAAACGTGCGAGCTGTCCGTCTCCGCGGACAGCGAGTGCGATGCAGTCAGGCCGCAAACCCCTTTGTCAAAAAAGTAATACTTTTTTGACTGTCACAAAAACCCCGCTGCCGAAGCAGCGGGGTTTTTGCTGATTTGTGGTTGCTCTGCGGGCGCTCAGACAATGCGCTTATCGCGCACCTGAGAATCGTAGTGCTTGTTCAGGAAGGGACGCAGCACATAGTAGATGAGCTTGTTCTCGAGGTTGAACATATAGATCGTGAAGGTCGCAACGAAGCCGATAAAGCCGACAAGGCCGACCTTGCCCATGATCTTTGCAGCGAGTTTCATATTCATAGTCGGTACCTGCCTTTCTTAGTACGCCGCGGAGTCGTCGAAGTCGACCAGCGTCGGGTCGAGCGGCTGCTCGTTGAGCACGATGGACATATACTCGTTGACGCACTTACGCATATCACGGCGCGGCACGGTGCGGCAGTCCTCGAGGTCGTGCTCGATGAAGATGAAGTGGAAGCCAAGGTCGCGTGCCTGCTCCTCCATCATGGCGTGCACGCCGAGCATGCCCTTGCAGGCGATGTTGTCGTTCATGAGCACCATGTCGCAGTTGAAGTTCGTGGCCCACTCCCAGACGGAGTTGACGTTGTCCCAGCCGCCGACGGCCATGTGACGCATAACGCCCTTTTCGCTGAACAGCGCCAGATCCTGAAGCGCCTGATCGGGGTCGGTCGTGCTGATCATGTTGTGACCCATGGTGGAGTCCATGTTCAGGACGATGTTGATGCCCCAGCAGTTCTGCGTCCAGGTCGGGAAGTCGGTGTAGTACACGGCGGACGGTCCCCACAGGAACGCACGGTGACGCGTGGTGCCGCCATACGGAACGTACTTATTCTTGTAGCACTTGCGCAGGATCTTCATGACCTTGCGGTCGTTCTTGGTGAAGTAGTCCTCCTGGCCGTTGGCGGAGGCCCAGGCATACAGACGGTACAGGGTCTCGCTGATGCCGGTCAGCGGGCAGTAGGGAGTCTTGAAGTAATCCCACTTCTCGAGCTCGAGACGGTTCTGCTCGTTCATGTGCTTGGCGCGCTTGAACAGGGCATCCCAGTCATACTCAACGCCGTATTCCTTTTCGACGAAGTCGATGCAGTCGCGCAGGACCTGCGCGGAGTACGGGTGGGCGGCCGGCTCGTTGTGGATCATGGCCATGGTGATCTGGAAGTCCGGCAGGCCGATGCGGCGGCGCTGGAACATGGACGTCGCCTCGGAGGCGTTGCAGGGCATGTTCGTGGAGAGCATGGCCTTGCCGAAGAGCGGGAAGTCGTCGTTGAGGGCAACGCCGGTCTCCGCCGCGCAGCGGGAACAGACGTCTGCCGGCAGACCGAAGGACTCGGCTACGTCGATGTAGTACGGCTCGAGCTGCTGGTCAACATCGCAGATGATGAACTCCGGCAGCGTCTGCAGCGGGATGGGGATCAGGTCTTTGAAGCCGGTCAGGAACAGCGGCGGCATGACCTCGTCCACAGGGATGATCTTGTCGCTGTCCTTGCCGCCGATGCGCAGGTCGTGAGACAGCACAAGGGCGATCTTCTTGGTCAGGCTCTGCACGATGGCGTGCATATTCATGTGCGCGATCACGAGCTCGGGGCCGCGGTAGCCCTCAAACAGACGGTCGATGAACATGAACGTGCCGAGGTAGGAGCCCATCCAGCGGTATTCCCAGAAGCCCTTCAGGCACGGGATCGGCGCGGAGGCGACCATGGCAGCCATAGACATGACGTTTTTGAGCCATGCACGGTAGTCGACCATGGTGTCGTGCAGACCGCGCCACTCGCGGTACTTGGCGACGCCGGTCTTATCATAGTAACGGCTGCGGAGACCGCCGACACCGTTCTGAGCCTGCCAGAGGGGGTCGAATCTCTGCATCTTGGAATCAATAAATTTCGTAACAGGGCAATTCATAGTTTTCATTCCCCTCCTGTTCAAGAATTGATTTTCTTGATTTCCAGACTCTCAACGAAGGCCTGGAAACGGGTACGGAGCTGGCCGACGGAGCCGAGCGCGTATTCCTTCTCGATCGTGCAGCACGGCACGCCCATCTCCTCGGTCAGGATATGGGAGGCGAGCACCTTCTCATAGCTCCAGAACTCGCAGAACTTCATGTTCTCGTAGATCACGCCGTCGGCATGGAACTCGTCGACAAGGCGCTTGACCTCAGCATGGCGCTGGTCGATCTTTGCACCCTCCATGAAGCGGGCGCACTGGTTCCAGTGCAGGTAGTGGCGGACGATGGCATCGAACGCGGTCTCGCCGTCGCGGATCTCGATGCGCTCGCGGCTCGGGAAGCTGCCGAAGCAGTAGCGGTCGGCCACGACCATCGCGCCGCAGCCCTCGAGGAGCTTTGTGAACTCGGGATCGTCGATCTCGGAGCCGGCGACCACGATGCGCGCACGGAACGGGAACTCCGGCTCGGGCTTGCGCTTTTTGATCTCGGCAAGCGTCTCCTTCAGGTAGGGGAGGATCAGGTCATGCGGGCAGACCTGGCTCACGAGCTGGATGACATGGAACTCATAGCCGGTAATGGGCGGGTTGGGCAGCTTGCGGAAGTTGCCGATCTCGGTGATGACGTCGCACAGCTCGTTGAACTTCTCGATGGTCGCGCGCATGGCGGCATCGGAGGTGTCCACGCCGTAGCGCTCGGCGAGCTGGTCGACGACCTTGAGCTTGAGCTGGCCCTTATAGTAGTCATAGCTGGTCTTATCGCCCTTGAGCGGGGGATCGATCTGCGTGACGAAGAAGCGATCGTTCTTCACGGGATTGATGAGGAAGAAGTGCTCTTCCATACGCTCCATGGACGCGCAGCACTCGGCGCCGAAGAGCGCATTGAGGTAGTTGTAGCCGCCCTCAATGGCACGCTCGAGGATGGAGCGGACATACGGGCAGACACGGCTGGTCATGTAGTAGGTCGCAACGTCGGTGGACTCGCAGCGCGGCGCGCGCAGGCGGCTCGAGAAGCAGCCCGGCAGGTTGAGCAGAACCTCGGGGATGTAATAGCAGTTGTACCCGAGGGCGATTTTCCCGTCATTGACCGCCTGCGTGACGAGTTCGTTCTGCGCATCCTGCAGGAGATTTTCGAAGAAAATCAGATGTTTCAGGTCTTTCATATTGTCCCTTCTTTCAAAATAATTCCCATTGCAGCTATGTAAAAAGACGACGGAATGCGGATGCATTCCGCTGCCTTCGACATACAAAAAAGCAGTTGCGGCACACGCTGCCGCCGGTAAAACAGGATAACCGCTCCACCCCACGGTTATTACAAAAATACTACCACGTGTTCCATCCGGTGTCAATCGCTACACGCTAATTCTTTCACAAATCCGGACAAGAGGGTGACTTCCGATACAATCTGCGTGCACCGTGCGCAGCCGCTCAGTCACGCCCCGCGGGACGCAGCACGCGCAGATATGCCTCGCTCTGGCGCACGAAGGCGGCCGCGTCAAAGTTATCGTTGCGCAGCGCCTCCTGCACGATCATCCCGTCGGACGCCAGCAGGATCAGCTGCGTCAGGTAATCGGCGGAGACGGCGTCGGTGCGCTCGGCGATCTTCTCGGCGATGAGCCGCTCAAAGGCAGCATAGCGCTCGATGAGCTTGGCGCGCAGCGCCTCGTCGCCGAGCATGGCGGCGTGGATCAGGTGCAGGCGCATCCCGGCGGAGGCGGTGTTGCGCTCGACCACGTACTTGACCAGGCGGTGCACAGACGTGTCCTTGTCCTTGTTCTCCGTCCACGCGATCAGATCGTCCCACTGGCGGTCGAGATAGCGGTTGGTGATGCCGAAGAGGATATCCGTTTTATTTTTATAATGGTAGTACAGCGTACCCTTGGACACGCCAGCCGCCGCGGCGATCTCGGCCAGCGAGATGTCGGCAAACGTCTGCGTATCGAGCAGGCCGGTCGCGGCGTCGAGGATCTTCTCTTTGACATTGTCGTTGCGCGGAGCGGCCATATCGCGTTCCTCTTTTCTGCGTTTGTGTAATCATACGCATTTGATTGTACGCGTTTTTGGTCGTTTTGTCTAGTATGACAAAAAAATTTCGGCAGATTTGCCGCAGACCCCGTTCTTGACTTTGCGCCGAAAAAAAGGTATATTTGACCTACTCAGTCGGTCGGCCGACCGACTTACCGTTTGGGAGGCACCTCTGTTATGCGGATCTCCGTTTTGAACCGAAAACTGCGCAAAGCCTTCGGCGGCCGCGTCACGGCGGCGCCGGAGGACAACTGCATCGTCCTGCGCGGCACGCTTGACCGCTGGGACGACGTTGTGCGCGCCGGCCAGATGGCTGCAACGAAGTATTCCACGTGCCATGTCGTCAACGACATCACGTTCACAGGCGGCAAGGACGCGCCCATGCGCGTGCCCGCGCTGCGCGACGACGCGCTCGACGGGCAGACGCCCGACGTGCTCATCATCGGCGGCGGCATCTCGGGCGTGTCGATCGCGCGCGAGCTTGCGCGCAAGCAGCTTGACATCCTGGTCGTCGACAAGGAGTGCGACCTCGCGCTCGGCGCCTCCGGGCGCAACGACGGCGAGGTGCATCCCGGCATCGACCTCGGCCGCGGCAGCGTCAAGCACAAATATATCCGGCGCGGCAACGCCATGTTCGACCAGGTCTGCAGGGAGCTCGACGTGCCGTTTTCCCGCGTGGGGCAGTACGTCTGCTTCCAGCACGGCTGGCTGCGCCCGGCCGTGTGGTGCTACTGTATGTGGCGCAAATACCACGACGGCATCTCGGACACCCGCCTCATCTCCGGCAGGGAGCTGCTCAAGCGCGAGCCGAACTTCAATGAAAAGACCCGCTTCGCCATCTCCAACCCGGACTCCGGCTGCGTCTGCCCCTACGGGCTGACGATCGCCTACGCGGAAAACGCCGTGCAAAACGGCGCGCGCATCGCGCTCAACACCGCCGTGCTGGGCATGGACGTCGCGGACGGAAAGATCACCGCCGTGCACACCAACCGCGGCACGCTGCACCCCGCGCTCGTCATCAATGCGGCCGGCGTGTTCGCCGAGGAAGTGGCGCGCATGGCAGGCGACCGCTTCTTTTCCATCCATCCCCGCCGCGGCACGAGCAGCATCCTCGACCGCAAGGCCGGTGCGTTCATGCACTCGATCGCGTCCGTCAAGGGCACCGACACCGTCTCCAAGACGCACTCGAAGGGCGGCGGCATCCTGCACACCGTGCACGACAACCTGCTCGTCGGGCCCGACGCCGTGGAGACCTATGAAAAGGAGAACACCGCGACCTACCCCGAGAGCATCGCGCACGTGTTCCAGAAGCAGAAAGGAACGATGCCCGCGCTGACCGAGCGCGACATCATCACCTATTTCACCGGCGTGCGCGCCCCCACGTTCGAGGAGGACTTCATCATCGAGCGCGGCCGCCGCACGCACAACCTCATCCACGTCGCGGGCATCCAGTCCCCCGGCCTGACGACGGCGCCCGCCGTCGCGGTGGATGTGGCGGACATGGCGGTCAGCATCCTCGCGCACGACCGCCCCGTGTCCGCGAATCCCGACTTCGACCCCCACCGGCCAGGCATCCCCGTGCTGCGTGAGATGGACGACGAGACGCGCGCGGCCTACATTGCAAAAAATCCCGACTACGGCGTCATCGTCTGCCGCTGCGAGGAGATCAGCCGCGGCGAGATCCTCGACGCGCTGCGCTCGAACGTGTGCGTGCCGACGGTCGACGGCGTGAAAAAGCGTGTGCGTCCCGGCATGGGACGCTGCCAGGGCGGGTTCTGCTCGCCGCAGGTGGTGCGCATCATCGCCGAATTCCTCGGCGTGCCGCTCAGTGAGGTGCGCAAGTCCTCGGCCAACGCGCCCATCACGTTCGGCCCGACGAAATCCGGGGAGGTGCAGGCATGATGTATGACGTCATCGTCATCGGCGGCGGCCCGGGCGGGCTCGCAGCCGCCATCTCCGCGCACGAAAACGGTGCGCACGTGCTGCTCATCGAGCGCGAGGCGCGTCTGGGCGGCATGCTCAAGCAGTGCATTCACGACGGCTTCGGCCTCGCGCGCTTCGGCGAGCGGCTGGCAGGCCCGGAATATGTCGAGCGCTTCATCGACCGGCTCGAGCAGCTGCAGATCGAGGCGCGCACGCAGACCTTCGTCACGCGCGTGGAGAAAACGTCCGGCGGCTTTGCGGTCGTCACCGTCAGCCGCGACGGCGTCGCCCGCGATGAGACGCGCACGCTCGTGCTGGCCACCGGCTGCCGCGAGCGCACGGCAAAGCAGGTCTTTATCCACGGCACGCGCCCGGCGGGCGTGTTCACGGCCGGCACCGCGCAGAACTTCACGAACCTGCTCGGCGAGCTGCCGACCCGCCGCTGCGTCATCCTCGGCAGCGGTGACATCGGACTCATCATGGCGCGCCGCCTGACGCTTGAGGGCGCGGAGGTGCTCGGCGTGTATGAGGCCAAGCCCACCCCCTCGGGTCTGACGCGCAACATCCACCAGTGCCTGCACGACTATGACATCCCGCTGCACCTGAGCCACACGGTCACGCGCGTGTTCGGCGCAGACCGGCTCACGGGCGTGGAGGTCGCCGAGGTGGACGCGCATATGCGCCCCATCGCCGGCACGGAGCAGCGCATCGACTGCGACGCGCTCATCGTGTCCGTCGGTCTCATCCCGGAAAACGAGCTGGCGGAGTCGCTCGGCGTCCCGCTCGACGGGCACACCCGCGGCCCCGTCTGCGACGGACAGCTCATGACCGAGATCCCCGGCATCTTCTCGTGCGGCAACGCGCTGCACGTCAACGACCTCGTGGATTACGTGTCCGCCTCCGGCGAGCTGGCCGGAAAGAGCGCCGCGCACTTTGCCGCGCACACGCGCGACGAGGTCGCCGTCACGATCTCGGACGACTTCGGCTATCTGGTCCCGCAGCGGCTCGACCGCACGCAGGACAACAGCGCCGTCACGCTGTATTTCCGCAGCGCGGAGGTGCTCGGCCCCTGCCGCGTGGTGCTGACCATGGACGGCAATGAGGTCTGGTCGCGGCGCTATCCCTTTCTGCGTCCGCCCGAGATGCAGCAGCTCACGCTGGACTTTGACAAGCTCGGCATCGCCGGCGCCGGCGATGTCCACTTTGAGATCGAGGTGGCAGAGGCATGAAAGAACTCACCTGTATCGGCTGCCCGCGCGGCTGCACCTTGAAAATCGAACGCGACGACGACGGCTGGTCCGTCACCGGCAACACCTGCCCCCGCGGCAGGGAGTTTGCCGTCTCGGAGATGACCGCGCCCAAGCGCACCATCTGCTCGACCGTGCGCACCGCCTTCCCGGACGCGCCGGTGCTGCCGGTGCGCGTGTCGGCCGACATCCCGAAGGACCGCATCTTCGACGTCATGGACGCCATCCGCGCCGTGACCGTGACCGAACGCATCGGCCGCGGCGACGTGGTCATCCCCGACGTGCTCGGTCTCGGCGTGGACGTCATCGCCACGAGCAGTCTGCTCAAGCACAAACCCGATTGAAATCAGCGCGAAAATCGCTTACAGTATAGGAGAGAGAGCAAACTATATCATAGGAGGGAATCAACTTGAGCAAACCGCTGGTGCTGACCTGCGACATCGGCACACAGAGCGCACGCGCCCTGCTCGTCGACCCGGACGGCCGGATCGTGGACGTCGTCCAGAGCAAATACGCCGAGCCTTACTTTTCAAAAGAGCCCGGCTGGGCCGAGCAGAAGCCGGACTTCTACTTCGACCGCCTGTGCGAATGCTGCCGCGAACTGTGCGCGCGCAGCAACGCCCTGCTGCCGGACGTGATCGCCATGACGATCACCGTCATCCGCGACACCGTTGTGTGTCTGGACGAGAACAACAACCCCCTGCGCGACATCATCCTCTGGCTGGACAAGCGCTCCGTCGATCCGAACGGCGCCATGCCTGCCAAGAACATGATGGTCTTTAAGCTCGCCGGCATGGAGCCGACGGCGAAGGTGGTTTACGCCGCCTCGGCCGGCAACTGGATCATGCGCCACGAGCCGGAGATCTGGGCCAGGACTGCCAAGTACGTCATGCTGCCCACCTACCTCAACTACAAGCTCACGGGCAATCTCATCGACTCGGCCTCGAACCAGATCGGGCACATCCCGTTCGATTACAAAAACCGCCGCTGGATGAAGCCCGGCAGCCTCACGCGCTGCTTCTGCGACGTGCCGAACGAAAAGCTGTGCGACCTCGTGCCGTCCGGCACGGTCATCGGCACGATCACCGAACAGGTCAGCGCCCTGACCGGCATCCCCGCCGGCCTGCCGCTCATCTCGACCGGCTCGGACAAGGGCTGCGAGACGCTCGGTCTCGCCGTGGTCGACTCTGATAAGGCGTCCATCTCGCTCGGTACGACGGCAACCATCCAGTTCAGCACGACGCAGTACGTCGAGCCGCAGCAGTTCCTGCCCGCCTACCCCGGCGTGCTCAACGACCACTACAACCCCGAGATCGAAATCTACCGCGGTCTGTGGCTGCTGTCGTGGTTTGTCAAGGAATTCGGCACGGCCGACGCCATCGACGCCAAGGAAATGGGCGTGGCGCCCGAGGCCCTGCTCGACCAGCGCATCCGCGATCTGCCCGCCGGCAGCGACGGTCTGCTCCTGCAGCCGTACTGGACGGCCGGTATCCTTCATCCGGATTCGCTCGGCGCGGTCATCGGCTTTTCCGATTACCACACGCGCTACCACTTCTACCGCGCCATCATCGAGGGTCTGTGCCTGGAGCTGTACATGGCGCTGCGCATCATGGAGGACCGCTCGGGTCTGAGCATCCATGAGATCCGCATCGGCGGCGGCGGCGCGAAGAGCGATGTGGTCTGCCAGATCGCGGCGGATGTGTTCGGTCTGCCGGTCGTGCGCTCGCAGACGCACGAGGCGTGCTCCATCGGCTCGTCCATGGTCGCGTTCGTGGCCAAGGGCGTGTTCGCCGACTTCGACGAGGCGGCCAAGGCCATGGTCCACGTGAAGGATACCTTCCGCCCCAACGAAAAGAACCACGAGACCTACAACGAAATCTACGAGCAGGCCTACCGCAAGATCTATCCGCGCCTGCGCCCGATCTATCAGAAACTGATCCAAGTCAAGAGGAGGATTGCACAATGAGCAACAAACCGTACAAAGGATTCGAGCCGAACTGGCTGCTCACCCCCGCCCCCGAAAATAGCTACCGCTCCATCTTCCGCTGGGGCGACCCGAACTTCTTCAAATACCCGAAGGAGTCTCTGTACACGCTCATGAAAGAGAAGTTCCAGATGACGGACGACGACTTCAAGGCGTATTCCGACGACACCGGCTTTGACCCCGTGGAGCTGCCCGATCACCCGGTGCAGCTTGCGCCCGAGCACATCGACGCGCTCAAGGCGATCGTCGGCGAGCAGAACCTCTCCACCACGGACTATGACCGTCTGAGCGTGGCCTACGGCGCCACGGCCTACGACCTGCTGCGTCTGCGCCACAAGCGCATCGACAGCGTGCCCGACGTCGTGCTCTACCCCGAGACGAGCGAGCAGGTCGAGCAGATCGTGGCCTATTCCACCGAGCACCACATCCCGCTGTACGTCTACGGCGGCGGCAGCAGCGTCACCCGCGGCGTCGAGCCGACCAAGGGCGGCATCTCGCTGGATATGCGCCGCAACTTCAACAAGGTCATCAGCTTCAACGAGATCGACCAGACCATCACCGTGCAGGCCGGCATGTCCGGTCCGGATCTGGAAAAGACGCTGCAGAACGCGCCCGAGCTCTTCGGCGCCAAGCGGCAGTACACCTGCGGCCACTTCCCGCAGTCGTTCGAGTATTCGAGCGTCGGCGGCTGGACCGTCACGCGCGGCGCCGGCCAGAACAGCACGTACTACGGCACCATCGCCGACATCGTGCTCAGTCAGAAGTACGCCACGCCCATCGGCGTCATCCAGACCAGCCACTACTCCCGCGAGGCCACCGGCCCGAACCTGAACCAGATCATGATGGGCTCCGAGGGCACGTTCGGCGTGCTGACCGAGGTCACGCTGCGCATCTTCCGCTGGATGCCGGAAAACCGCAAGCGCTTCTCCTACATCTTCAAGACGTGGGATATCGCCATGAAGGCCGCCCGCGAGATGATGCAGTGCGAGTGCGGCTACTCGTCCGTGTTCCGTCTGTCCGACCCGGAGGAGACCAACCTCATGCTCAAGCTCTACAACGTCGATGAGACGCCGCTGCAGCCGCTGCTCGATGCGTTCGGCTACAAGGACATGGAGCGCTGCCTCTTCCTCGGCTTCACCGACGGCGAGAAGGGCTACAGCCGCAACGTCGCGCGCAACATCGCCAGGATCGCGCGCAAGCACGGCGGCATGCCGCTGACCGGCTACGTCACCCGCAGCTGGGAAAAGGGCCGCTTCAACGACCCCTACCTGCGCGACACGCTCATGGACTTCGGCATCACGACCGACACCCTCGAGTGCACGGTCAACTGGTCGAACATGGAGCAGGTGCACGCCGACGTGCGCAAGATCTGCCACGCGCTGCCGAACACCGTCGTCACGACGCATATGTCGCACTGCTATCCGCAGGGCGCGAACCTGTATTTCATCTTCCTCACCCGCATGCAGGATGAGGATGCCTTCAAGGCCTACCACACCACGATCCTCGACGCGATCCAGCGCTCCGGCGCGGCCGTGAGCCACCACCACGGCATCGGCAAGATGTTCGCACCCTGGCTCGAGGGCTACATCGGCGAGAAGGAATATGGCGTGTTCCGCGTGCTCAAGAACTACTTTGACCCCGACTACAACATGAACCCGGGCGGCACGATCGGTCTGGATCTCAAGCCGGAGGAAAAGAAGTTCCTGCGCGAGTACACCGACTACCTCGAGCAGCCGAAGTTCGACTGAGTATCGTCATCACCCGGCGCCGGATTGGATGCCCGGCGCATAGCAATGCCGAAGCAGATAAAAGGAATACCCATCTCGAAACCTCCGATATATATTCCCGAGAGAATACCTTCGATGGTAAATGCCATTGGAGCCATTCCATAGGACGCAACGAGTAGATAAACCGTACCAAATAAGAAGCTGACAAAAAGAGCGACACAACTGTCTGTTTTTTCCTTCTGTTTATTCTGTATCATCCAGTAAATAGCCCAAAGCAAGGCGCTTAACAATGCTAAAAGTAGCCCGTAATAAGAGATTGTCTCTTTACCGGAATACCCTGTTCCCCATGAAATTAATGTTACTCCAAGCAGAGAAATGAACATACCTATGTATTTAGAGGAGGGAATAGGGTGGTGAGTGAACAATGCTAACAGAATCAACAGCATAATGGGCCAAATGTAGTTGACAGGTTGTGCTATTTGAGCCGGAAGCAGGTCATATGCTTTAAATAAAACCAGATAATAACCTACTGGATTTAAAAGGCCAAGTAGGGCGTAGTACAACCATTTTCTACCGGAAAGCGATATCACAAGATGCCATTTTTTCCGGATAGTGAGTAAAGTGATAAATAGGGCTAATGCAGTACAACTGGCAATCAGTAACATACCGAAATGCGTGAGATGCATCAAGGCTATCTTGAAAGCAGTAGCTACGGTAGACCAACTTAACACCGCAATACTGGCATATACAATAGCGGAATTATTTTGTTTCATTTCTTTTTTATTCAGTACATCAAGTTTGTTACCATAAATACTTCCCTCCCCAATAAACAGGGAAGGAAGTATTGTTCTATAACTAATACCTATATTGAGCGTTTTTTATGTGATTATTTGCCATATAAACTTAATTCGGAGATAACAACAGATTTAAAGTTCACTTCAGTTAAAGAACCTATACTTTTGTCTGAGGCCTTATATTGAGATAATATTGCAAGTCTCAGTAAAGTAGTCTCGCCTTTTAGAGAGAAGTTTTTAGAACTGTATTGAGTATTTCCCGTTGTAGGAAGTCCGTCTTCAATTCTTTTCAGTTCACCAACTTTCTGCAAGTTACTTACACTCGTTCCGGCATATATGACGATATGGTTCGGCACGGCATTACCGTCACTCTTTCTGGTTGTATAATCCAGTGAAATTTGTTTGCTTAAAGCGTCATTTAAAGTAATATCAATGTATACGCCATAAGTTGGGTCATGGAATGCGCCGGCAGTTGAACCTGACGGCCAATCACACCAGATAGATTGCCAGTGAGTTTCCGGATTGTTATCCAATACATTTTTTATTTCTTCACCGCCCCATTGAACTGTACTGCTAGCTTTCAACGTAGCCTTATTTTTCAGATCAATTTGGGGCAATTGCTCGGTGATCATTACATGGATATAGCATATTGCTTTACTTATGTCGAAAGGCATTCCGGCACAGTCGGTCGGAATAATCGGAAGTAAGTAGCTTCCAACTTCAAGTCCATTGCGGTCTAGCTTTACAGGCAGTTTTGGATTACTGGCAGCTTGAGTAAAAGATAAAGATGCATCAAATTCATAGTTTGCTATAGGTAACAATGGATAGTTAGAATCATTCTTTTCATTATATGCATTTACTGCTGCTGTTAGTTGTGCTACATCTTTTTCAAAATTAACAGAGAAATTCCATTCATTTTTTAAATCTAAATAATAGCGAACCTCAACGGTCTTCTC
>ERZ773210.2989-NODE-2989-length-12683-cov-4.418910_pt1 | contig 12683 bp, 6 predicted proteins | sample MGYA00580528_ERZ773210 | MGnify/ENA primary metagenome ERZ773210 (study PRJEB29015, sample SAMEA2737769) | human gut metagenome | biome: human gut; feature: human-associated habitat; material: faeces | place: China | collected 2012 ...
CTCCCAAACGCCCATTACCGATAGGTAAAGATTCCATCCAAACTTTTGCCGGTTGGGCATACCACAATTCTGTAGTTCCACAGGAATCTGTTGCACTCTGGCATCCGGAAAGGGCCAAAGCCATTGCTGCTAAATAAGTCTTAAAATGTTTCATATTTTTCATGATTAATAGTTTCTTCTGAAACAAAAGTAGATATACCTCTCCCATTAGGTAGAGAAAAACTCGCCATTTTTAGACTCTTTTGCTTCAATCGTAACCTATAAAAGGGAGTTATTCAACATTTAGAAATCTTTCCCGGCACAAATTCCAATACTTCACCATTTGTTATCATTTTCCCGGTGAGGCAGTCATTACAAACTCCAACGTTCCGCCATTCATAATATCCTGATGAGTAATATAATTCTTTGTATATTTCTCCTTGCTCTTGATTTGAGTTATTATTTTCAATATTGCTTGATTTACTTTTAAATGATTTCTTTTTATCTTTCATAATATTATATGTATATGTGATTAATAAGCATTTTCCTCATTGTGCCTCAGCATGTTCAGGAGCGTGCGCCACATGATGCGGAGGTCGAGCCCGAAACTCCAGTTTTCCACGTACCAGATGTCGGCCTTCACGCGGTTCTCCATCTGGTCCAGTGTTTTCGTCTCGCCGCGGAAGCCCTGCACCTGTGCCCATCCCGTGATGCCGGGTTTTACCAGATGGCGCACCATGTAACGGCGGATCAGGCGCGAGTATTCCTGCGTATGGAGCAGCATGTGCGGGCGCGGCCCTACGAGGCTCATGTCGCCTTTGAACACATTGATGAATTGCGGCAACTCGTCGATGTTGGTTTTACGCATCAGGTTGCCGAATTTGAATTTGCGCGGGTCGTTCTTGGTGGCTTGTATGCGGTCGCTGTCTTTGTTGACGTGCATGCTTCTGAACTTCAGGCAATAGAACTCTTTTCCGTCCAGTCCGTTCCGCTTTTGTTTAAAGAGAATCGGCCCCGGACTTTGTATTTTGATGATGATACCTGCAATGAGGTACACAATCGGAAATACGGTGAGCAGAAATAGTCCGGATGTCAAAATATCGAAAAGTCGTTTGACCCCGCGGTTCACCGGGTCTTGCAGCGGCTCGTTTCGTACGCTCAGCAGCATGGTACTGCCTAAATGCGACAATTCCATGCGTTTGGTCAGGAACTCCATGAATACGGGCAGGGCGTAGAAACGAATCATGTGGTCTTCGCAATAACGGAATATCTCGTCCGTTTCTGCTGTATAGTCGGTGTCGGGCACCATGTATAAGTCTGTCACCTCCTGGTGTTGACGCAAGTAACTCATCACCATCCGCCGGTCTCCCAGATTTTTCAGTTGCATGTCTTCCGGCAGTTCTTTACGGGTGAAGATGCCTAAAATCTTGAATCCAAGACTATGGTCGTTCAGCGTATGGTAAATATCTTCTAAGTTCCACGGATGTCCCACCAATATGACGTAGCGTTGGTTATGCCCTTTTGAACGGCTGTGTTTCAGGATATTGTGCACGATAGTTCGCTCCGCATACAGCAGGCAGAAGAAAAAAGAGGCCCCCATGAGCAGTTCTTCGCCGGCCACGTTCATCCGCCGTATCAGACTGATAGCTGCTATCATGAACAGTGTTTGCAGACATACGGTATAAACCGAACGTCCCAGAATGTCGTTGCCGTAAACCATACGTTTCAGGAATACGGGCGGAGCTATATAAAAGGTAGGGAATATCGTCAGAGCACCGATGAGCAATTCCGTTTTCAGGGCGTATGGAAAGTTGAAAGCCAATGCGAAACTGTGGGTCAACGCAAAGGCAAACCAATAACTGACCATCAGCAATATGATATCGTTGCAGATGATGGCGGATTTTACAATGCCAGATTCTTCCAGATTCTTAATTTTCATATATTATCTCTTCGAAAGGTTGGTTACGTGACTGCGAATGTATATATTTTTAGGGAATCCTACAATAATATATTGTTCTTAAATTAATTGAAAACTAAAAAAGCCCGAAATAAAGAACTATTTCGTTTATTTATTTGGAATGTATGTCAAAGATTTCTAATTTTGTGGCTTGAATGAAAATAATCAGAGAATAATTAGGAATAGTATGCCCAACAAAACTTTTCAAACAAACGATGCTGTAGAAGAACAAGGTTCCGATTTTAATTATCGTGAGATATTGGATGCGGTCATTTTGCATTGGCATTGGTTTGCCATATCCATTATCGGTTGTCTTTTCATTGCCTTTTTGTATCTGAGATATAAAGCTCCGGTCTATTCAACCGGGGCAGAGGTCTTGATAAAGGAGGATGACCCTTATAAAAGTCGTATGAGCGGGAACGGATTAGCCGACTTTTCGCAATTGGGAATTCTGACGAACAGTAATGGTTTCGACAATGAAGTGGAAATCTTGAGCAGCAAGACGTTGGCCCGGAGAGCCGTGACCAACCTGAAGCTTTATGTCCGTTATGCGTTCGACGGCACGGTGCGTGATGAGGAGCTTTACCGTACGTCTCCCATTTTGGCCGATATGTCTTCGGTGGACTTGGACACGCTGGCCATGCCGGTATTTCTGGAAATCAAACCTTTGCAGGAGGGGGGGTATCATATAGAAGGCGAGGCGTTGGAAGAACGTTTTGAAGCCGATGTCAAGACGCTTCCGGTGAGGGTGAAGACCTTGTCCGGATGGGTGTCTTTACGGCCTAATCCCGATCCGACCTGTGTGTTTGACGACCGTGCCTTGCGGATTTACATTTATCGTCCGACGCTTATGGCGGAGGCTTTTCTGGAGGCTACTTCCATTGAACCTATCAGCAAGATGACGACAATAGCCCGTATCACGAAGAACGATACGCAACGTCAGCGGGCGGAAGATTATATGAACGAGTTGATTCGCGTGTATAATGAGGATGCCAACGAGGTGAAGAATGAGGTGGCTCTCAAGACGGAAGCCTTTGTCAACAAACGTATCAAGATTATCGATGCGGAACTGGGTACGACCGAGTCGGATTTGGAAATGTACAAAAAAAGGAACCAGTTGGTAGATTTGATGTCGGATGCCGAGGCTGCTTATAAAGGTATAGAGAATTATCAGACGCAGCAGATTGAGTTGCAGACACAGATGCTTCTGGTGAAATCGTTAAAGGAATATGTTGAAAATCCGACCAATTATATGGAGGTCATTCCGGCGAATCTCGGACTGACCGACCAGGGGCTGAATAGCATTATCGCAGAGTATAATGCTAAGGTGGTAGACCGTAAACGCTTGCTGAAAACGGCACCGGAATCTTCGCCCGTAGTGGTCTCGGCTACGAATGCCATTGCTTCCCTTTATCCGGGCATACGTCATTCTCTGTCTACTGTGTATGACAATTTGCGGGTACAGAAACGCAATGTGGACGAACAGTATGATTTGTTCGTCGGACGACTTTCCAATGCACCGACGCAGGAACGCGTGCTTTCCGATATAGGCCGTCAGCAGTCTGTGAAGGCGGCACTTTATCAGATTTTGTTGCAGAAGCGCGAGGAGAACGCCATTTCTTTGGCCTCCACCGTGGACAAGGCTCAGGTTATCGATGCTCCGGAAAGCACTATCCGTCCTATTTCGCCGAAAAAGAAGCTGGTAGCGCTTATCGCCTTGGTGATGGGGGTAGCCATTCCGGCCGGACTGATATACGTGCTGAACTTGTTGCGCTATCGCATCGAAGGGCGTAATGATATTGAAAAGCTGACCGACTTGGCGGTCTTGAGCGATATTTTCGTGGCCGGAGAATTGAAAGACGGAAAACGGGCGATTGTCGTGCGGGAGAATACCAACGATATAATGGAAGAAACGTTCCGTAGTCTGCGTACCAATTTGGGCTTTGTCATGAAGAAGAGCGAAAAGGTGCTCTTATGTACGTCGGTGATACCCGGTGAAGGAAAAACTTTCGTGTCAACCAATCTGGCCATGAGTATGGCTTTGATGGGGCGTAAAGTCTTGGTGGTCGGATTGGATATCCGTAAGCCGCGATTGGCCAAGTTGTTCGGTCTGGTCACAGGACATCATGGGTTGACGACTTATTTGGCCGGGGAAGACAGTTCGGACGAATTTTTGCGTGAACAGATATTCAATTCCGGCATGCATGCCAATCTGGATGTATTGCCTGCGGGTTTGGTTCCGCCTAATCCTGGTGAACTGATTACTTCGGAACGTTTGGACGATGCTTTTGCACGTTTCCGTGAATGGTATGACATGGTGATTGTCGATACTCCGCCTGTCGGTCTGGTGAGCGATACTTTATTATTAGGGCGTCTGGCCGATGCCACTCTTATTGTGTGCCGGTGTGATTATTCGCTCAAACGTAATTTTAATATCGTGAATACGATTCATCAGGAGGGAAAATTGCCGAAGATGAACTTGGTGCTTAACGGGGTGGACTTGCAACAGCGCAAATATGGTTATTACTACGGTTACGGTAATTATGGCCGATACGGCCGTTACGGTTCTTACGGTAGCTATGGCGGTTATGGTAATTACGGAGGCTACGGTAAGGAGACGCACATCGGTAAGTCGAAGTCCCGGCACGGAAGCAGTCATTATCTCCGTGAGGACCATTTCGATGATAAGGATTGATACCTTTATGTATATAGAGCATGGAAAGAAAAAGAGATGGAGGTCAGAACCACCATCTCTTTTTCTTCTTTTGTGTTACGGGCTGGTCTTCTTCCCATTCTTCCTGTAACAGTTGCGCCATACTTTTCTTTTCTTTAATCATCCGGTAGATGGTACCCCAATCCGGAAGTCCGCCCACGTTACGGTCGTCGATGAACAGGTCGGCTTTCAGTTTGCGGCTGTAATGACGGTTTTTGTCGGTGTCCTCTTCCGGAAAGTCCTTGTTTACGGCATAAAACTCTACTCCTCTCTGGCGGCACCATTCCACGGCCTCATCCAGCAAGCGCCCTTCCCGTACGCTCCATAAGATGAGTTGGTGGCGGTCTTCGATGAGCTTTTTCAATGTTTCTACAGCAAAAGGAATCTCACGTCCGATTTCAGGATAACGGTGTTCCACGATAGTTCCGTCGAAGTCTACGGCTATAATCATATTCGTCAAATTAAATTGTTTTTGCAGGCAAAGATAGTTCTTTTTAAAGGTAAAACGAAAAAAAGTCCCTTTTCTTTGTGCTTTTTCAGTCCTTCGTTCGTAATCTGCATAAAGACTCAAAGAAAGACTATACATTAATCTTTAAAAACGTAGAAAAATGAAGAACCGAATCCTTGCAGCTATGGCATTGTGCTGCGCTACTTCTTCAACGATGCCTCTGTGGGCCGCCGAGTATGACGACCCCACGATTGTGACGGTGGAACCCAATCTTGCAACCGACGGGACCGGAGGGGGAAAGTATTATATCTATCATGTGGCTACCCGAAAGTTTATTGCTGCCGGTAATGCTTCCGGTACACAATTGAGCGTAGATTCCATCGGGCAGGAAATAACTATGGCTTACGGGGAAGAACGTCCTCCGTTATTGGTACAGGAACCGAAGGTGCCGGGTAAAGGTTGGATTTTCAACATGCTGAACGGGCCGTCCAACGGCAACCGTTTCCATGAGATTTATGTGACCGGTACCGGGAGCGCATACGTGGATTGCGGTTCGGACGGCCATACTCTGTGGCAAATCAAAAAGCAGGAAAATGGTTATTATGCGATAAAGATTGTGGATCAGGATCCCGATTTCGGGACGGTTTCCGGAAATGAGATGACGGTGAACGGTGTGTGGGGGGTAAATCCCGGCAGCACGGTGGTGTATCCTTTTGCCGATAAGGATCAGGGCGGTTTCGAGAAAGTAGAGACCGATTGGGCCTTTGTTACGCCTGAAGCTTATTTTGTATATCAGGCTAAAAAGGCTTTGCAGGCTCAATTGGAGTTTGCAGACGAGAACGGTTATACGGATGTGGCAAACTATGTGGCGCTTTACGAAAAAACAGACGCCACGGTTGAGGAGTTGGAGAGTGCTGCGGATGAATTGCAACAGGCTGTGACCGACCGGTTGGGGACCGGAGCCTCGGAAGAACAGCCCAAATTTACCGATTTGCTGGCCAATCCTTCGTTTGATGCAGACAACAGCGGTTGGATTGAGGATGGCGGTTCTCCTACGTTAGGACACCAGAAGAATGACAAATATCAGGACCCGGACGATGAATCTGTGGTAATGGACCAGTTTTGTGAGAAGTGGACAAAACCTGGAGGGACCAGTGCCATACATCTTTACCAGAAGTTCGGAAACATGCCCTCCGGCCGTTACCGTTTGTCGGCAGTGACTCTGGGTTATAATCAAAGTAATTTGAACGATATCCCCCGAGGGTTATATCTCTTTGCCGATGCGTCGAAATATGACGAGAAGTTCAGAGCTGAGGCGCATACGGTGAAATTTTATGGCATAAAGAATGGTACGCCGGGTGGTGCCGACGTGCCGACACCGCGTAAGGTCGTATTGGAGTTTTATTCCCGCGGCGGTGATTTGACGCTTGGTTTTATGACCGAAAACACCAATTGCAACTGGTTTGGTATAGACAATGTGAAGCTCGAATATATGGGTAGCGAAGGAGGATTGGCTGCCGAATTGGCTCGCACGGTAAAAAGTGCAGAGGCTTATTTGCAGGAACAGATAGGAGCCAATGCGCACTTCTCGGCGTCGGGCAAGGCGAAGTATGAAGAAGTCTTGGCCTATGCCAAAGAAGCTGCCGGCAATGCCGGACTGACAGATGACGATTGGGCTGCCGCTATCCGGATGGTGAATGCCCGAAAGGATTCCTTGGCAGTGGATATTGCTACTTATAAAAAACTGAACGACGTGGTGATTCCGGCGTTGGAAAACAAACTTACCGACAGTCCTTACAGTGAGGTAGGCTTGACTTCTTATGAGGATTACTTGGACAAACTCTACCGGGCCTATGACGATGGTTCGATGGCTCCGGCGGAAATAGACGGAGCTGAGGCATACGCCGAAAAGCTGTTTAAGCAAGATGTGGCCGACATGATGGAGAGTGGGGCTACTGACAATGTGACAGGTCTGTTGGTCAACCCGAGCTTTGCAAAGAGCAATGACGGATGGACCAAGACGGGAAACGGCGACTTTAAGAACGAAGGTACGGAAATGACCGAAGTCTGGAATGGCCGGGATTGGGAAGTTTATCAGGACATGACCGGTTTGCCCGAAGGGTTCTATAAAATCACCATGCAAGGCTTCTATAGCCCGAGTTCTCCGACCACGTCCGTATGGCATGGGGCTTGGGGGCTTGAAGGAGACGAAGTGAATAAGGTGAAGGCTTCCGTATTCGGGAATGAAGCCTCTGCCTTACTCCATCATATCGCCGATTTCCCGCGTAACGACAAAATGACAGAAGGAGGTTGGGAGCAGGTGACCGGTACGGCCGATGATAACCTGAATGGCAAATGGCTCCCCACCGATAAAGCTTCATCCCAAGCCTTTTTTAAAGAAAATGCGGAGAATTATCTCAATACCGTCAGTTGCTATGTAGGCGAGGACGGCAAGCTCCGTGTGGGAGTGAAGTTGGCCGGTGTGACCATCAATGAATCATGGGTGACGATGGATAACTTCCAAGTGCTTTATTTGGGATTGGACAATCAGGAAGGTGCAGTGGCAGCCTTACAGGCTAAAATCAATGAAGCCAGACAGGTGGGAGCTGACGGGAGCCTGATACCGTTGGACGTGCAGGAGCTTTTGCAGACTTCTGTTTTGGAAGCGGAAGAAGTTATAAAAGGTGAGATTTCCGGTCAGTTGTTCAAAGAAACCATGGCCTCGTTGTCAGCCGCTATAGAACAAGGCCATACATCCATCGAACTCTTGAATAAAATAGACCGTCAAGTGACCCGGTATGATCAGGAATATAATGATGGAGTTTACGATTCGTATGACCAGGATGATGTAGACGCGCTTTTGAATATTGTTTATGAAGTTATGGATTTCATCGACGGCGGTTCATTCGAGAGTGTGGGGCAGATTGAGCAATACATTGCAGATATGAACAATGCTTACGGCAAGATGAAACAGAGTGCCATCGACTTCTCTGCAGCTTCCAAGGACGAACCTTTAGATGTGACCGAGCTGTTGGAGAATCCGTCGTTCCAGCAAGAAGATGAAGAAGGGAACATGGTGTTCAATTATGATGGTTGGGAGGTAGAGGTTTCCAACAACCCGGACGGGGCTGCGGCCAACGACTCCGTATTCGAGTTCTTCAATAACCTTCAGGCTGATATTCATCAGGGCTTGTATTGTATGAAACAAGGTTATTATCGTGTCAAAGTTTATGGATTCTACCGGTATGGTGACCTTATAGGGGCGGCAATAGCTCATCGTGATGGAACGGAAAAGCTATTAACTTCCTTGTATGTCCAAACGGAAACGGAAGACTTTGCAACACCACTTGCCAGCTTGTTCGAATGTGTACACGATGGCTTGCTCTCGCCTGACGATGCGTTGCTACCCGATTCACTGTTCCCCGGTTCCGATCGTACATACCACTGTGTGGCAGATAAACGTTTAGGGGCACGTGCTGCCATGACATGGGGGTATTATGAAGTGGATAAACCTTTCTATGTGAAAGAAGGCGAATCTGTGGTTGTCGGTGTGCGCAAGGATGACGGATTGGTCAACGATTGGGTTTGCATCGACGACTTCTCCCTTGAATATCTGGGTGATGGAGAAACCAATAGACCGGACGATTTCGTGGACAATATTGATGAGGTATTTGTCGGTGGTGAAACGGCTACAGTGGTTGCTTCCGAATGGTACACCATCAACGGTGTGCGTGTAGCCGAACCGAAGCAGCGCGGAATTTATATCCGTCGGGACAAGATGAGCGACGGAACGGTAAAGGCTGAAAAAGTGATGGTGAGATAAATTATAATTAGGTTGTTTTAACTATAAGGTCTATGGGCATAGTCTTTATGTTTCATAGACCTTTTAAAAAAAATAATAATGAAAGTATTACATTTTATTGGTTTTTTATTCTTTTTGTGTGTTTGTTATTCTTGTACTAAGGATGAACTAGTGCAAAGTGATGAAGAGGTTGCAAAAGTGAATCAATCGCAGAAGAAAAAATCTTCCGAACCTGATACATGGATGGCGGGAATAGAGATAACGGATTTATTTGGTAGTTCAATCTACAGTTTAATGGAAGATGTCAAAACCAATCGGTTTGCAGCAGTTGGTGTATATGTAAAATATAAAAGTAATCCGGACAAACCTTTTTGTTGGGAATTGGCGATGGATCCGTTAACGGATAATGGTTGGTCGTTATATGTGGAAGAGTATGTGAAGCGATTGTATTTGGTATATAATCAAAAAATAGCTACAGAAGATGATAGAATTGATGTTCCTGTTTTTTATGAAGAACGTGAGCCAATGTGGGCAAAATGTACCTTTTATAAGCAAGGTACTTTTCAAATTACCCCTTTTGACGGGATGGTTTTAAAAATTGTTTTGGGCTTTGATAAAGCTTCTGCTGGGTGTGGTTTTGTTACTACTTATGAGTCTTTAGATTTAGATTTATCTTATTATAATTCATTGCGTGTTTTTAATTTGTTACAGAATGAGGATTTGGAACTTTATCCGAAACGTTGATTAAGAGATGTTGAAAAGGTAGGAAGAAGTCTCTTTGTTTCTTATTTCTATTTGTGTCCCTACACAGTTTTGGGCTGTGTGGGGACACAAAACTGTTAAAAAATGGAGTTTTTCTGCTTTTTTCTTCTTGAATTATTTTTTTAATAAAATACTTCTTGTAATTTTGCTGCCATAATAAATCCTAATAGAAGGACTAATACATTATATTAACTTAATTTTCAAGAAGCATGAAAAACAGATTACTTGCTTTGATGGCGCTTTGCGGCGCGACTTCATCTACAATGCCTTTGTGGGCATCCGAGAATTGGCCGGATCCGACCTTGTCTTTCGTTGATCCTAATTTGACCCAAGACGAAACGGGCGGTGGTGTGTATTATATCTATCACGTAGCTACCCAAAAGTTCATGACGAACGGTGATTGGAAAAATAACTGGAAGACAGAACTTGTCGTGGGCGATGAGGGGCAAGAGATAACTTTGAGTTACGGTGAAGATTACGAATTAGTCCGTCGTCCCGAGGGCGATCCGGATCGAACGACAGCTAAGGGATGGCGCATGAGTATGATGAACGGGCCAACGAATGGTGGTTATCATGAACTTTTCATCCGCGAGGCTTCCATGGCTATTTGTGTGGATCATAATAAGCAGGGGCATATTTTATGGAAAATCACGAAACAAGATGATGGCAATTACCGTATCAAGATTTTGGATGAAGACACCAAGTTCGGTGTGAATGCCAGCGGTGGATTGTATAAGAATGCTTATATGGGCGTGAACGAGGGTGAAACGGGTGTGAATCCTGTGCTCGATACGAATATGGCCGGATTTGAGAACGGACAACTGGACTGGAAGTTCGTGACACCGGAGGCTTATAACGTATATAAGGCTAAGAAAAAGTTACAGGAGCAGTTGGATGCCGCCGATGTGGCAGGTTTCGATAAAATTGCCGATTATGCGGCACTCTATAATAGAACGGATGCTACAGCGGAAGAAGTAGAGCAAGCTGTAGAGGACTTGAAATTGGACATCTTGGAATTTAAATACAGTTCGGCTACGTCTGGCAAACCGATAGAGGTGACAGAACTGATTTCCCAACCTTCATTTAACGAAAGTACGGATGGATGGGTGACTAAGAGAGAGGGGTCGAGCGGTAATTTCACTCGTAAGGCGGGTGATAAGATGATAGCCAGTGACGGCAAGGAGTGTGAAAACTTCTTTGAGTATTGGATTCCGTCTGCAGAAGGTAACCAACCGAATTGGTCCATTACTCAGGAACTGAAGGACTTGCCGGATGGCAAGTATCGTTTAGGGGCTTATATCATGACCAATGTATTGGCACAAGGCGATGTGACTGGTCCCAAAGGACGTTTCCTGATGGCTAAGACGATGGCCGGTGAGGTTCGTAAAGAAGCGGATGTGCCGGCTATTGAGGACCCGAATCACTCGAACGGCTATTTTGCTCCCTATACATTAGAGTTTTCTGTTATCGGCGGGACGGCTACGATTGGAATGGTCGTAGAAAACGCAAACTCTAACTGGACAGCCGTAGATAACTTTACCTTGCAATATTTGGGAAAGGCCGATGCCGCTACGGTTCGTAGTATGTTGGAGCAAAACATAAAGGATGCGGAAGCCAAATATGCGGAATATACAGGGGCTAATGAACGTTTCAGTGTGTCCGGCCAGCAAAAATACGAAGAGACCATAAAGGCAGCCAAGGATGCGGTGGCCAATGAACAGTTGGATGACGAGACCTTGATGGGATTCATTACTACGGTTCAGCTTCGCATGGACTCCTTAGCTATGGATATTTCTGCATATAAGACTTTGGCACAAAAATCTGCAGAATTGGAAGAAGCTTATGCTGGGACTGAGTACGAGGAAGTGGGACTGCCTTTGTATGAGGATTATTTGGATTTATTAGCTGACGGGCTTGCGCAACGCACGTTCAATCCCAACGAAGTGGACAGCATCCAGCCACGTGCAGACCGGATTCTGAAACAGGCCGTGTTGGAGTCTTTGCAGTCGGAAGATGGCTTGCGTACAGTGACGGGCTTGTTCACCAACATGGATTTCTCGAATGGTACTAATGGATGGACATTGACGGGAAAAGGTGACTTGAAACATGATAATACAGGGGTGGCCGAACTTTGGAATGCTAAAGGAGGCGACGGTGAAGTGTCGCAAGAACTGAATGGCTTGCCTTCAGGCTCTTACAAGATTACGATGCAGGGCTTCTATTCCCCGAGTTCGAACAATTCCAACTCTTGGCAGCAGTCTTGGGGACAGGAAGGTGATACCGCGAATGACATCTTGGGGTCACTGTTCGCCAACGATGCATCAGTGAAGCTTCATCACGTGATGGACTATCCTTTGACGGAAGAAGAAAAGGGTACGGCCGAGCGTTACGAACAAATCACCTTTACGGACGACCCGCAATACAAGGATAAGTGGTTGGTTCGTCTCAAACCGGCGGTAGCGGAAACGTTTACGAAGTTCCCGGATCGGTATGTCAACGAGGTAATTTGCTACGTGGGCGAGGATGGTAAGCTTCGGCTGGGTATCAAAACAGCTACGGCTTCTGTCGATTGGACCGGTACATGGACGGTTTTTGATAAGTTTGAAGTAGAGTATTTGGGAGCTGAAGACATGACCGGCGCCGAGACTTCTATCAATGCTTTGATAGCAACAGCTACGGATATGGTGAATAAAGAGGTTCTCACTACACAAGAAGCCAAGGACGGCCTGAATGCAGCCATCGAATCGGCAAACAAGGCTGTGTCTGAAGGTTTGACGTTGGAAGTGTACAATGAGCAAGTGGCAGGCTTGAATGCGGCTATCAAGGCCGGTCAGGAAGCCATTGATGCGGCTACCGCGTTGGAGAAGAGAAACGACAACCATAATGACAAGCTGACTTCTGTAGGTGAAGAAAGTTATGATGCTTATGTTGATACGGACGGTTTTGCGGAACTTGAAAAGGTAGTTTTGGAAATCGAAGGAAAGATAAGCGGTGAGGGCATCTTTGCTTCCATGGAAGAAAT
>ERZ773210.3003-NODE-3003-length-12638-cov-3.358261_pt1 | contig 12638 bp, 9 predicted proteins | sample MGYA00580528_ERZ773210 | MGnify/ENA primary metagenome ERZ773210 (study PRJEB29015, sample SAMEA2737769) | human gut metagenome | biome: human gut; feature: human-associated habitat; material: faeces | place: China | collected 2012 ...
CTCTGTGCGAGTCCTTCAACAACAGCCGTCTTACCGACACCCGGCTCACCGATCAGAACCGGGTTATTCTTTGTCTTTCTGGAAAGGATACGAACCACGTTACGGATCTCGGCATCACGTCCGATGACCGGATCAAGCTTCTGGTTTCTCGCACGTTCTACCATATCGTAACCATATTTTTCCAATGTATCATAAGTTGCCTCCGGGTTATCGGATACCACTCTCTGGTTTCCTCTTACCGTTGACAGCGCCTGTAAAAACCGTTCACGGGTAATTCCATACTCCTTGAAGATTTCCTTCATTGCCTTATTTGGATATTTGATCAGGCATAAAAACAAATGTTCCACGGAAACATATTCGTCTCCCATTGCTTTTGCCTCATCCTCTGCATGGACAAGTACCTTATTCAGATCCTGTCCTACATAAACCTGTCCGCCGGATACTTTTACACGGGCAGCTAAATGGCGCTCTGCGTTATCCACAAAATGTTCTTTCTGGATCTCCATTTTCTCTATTAATTTTGGAATCAGTCCATCTTCCTGACGTAACAGGGCGACTAAAAGGTGTTCCTGCTCGATCTCCTGATTTCCATATTCATAGGCGAGCTTTTCACAATCGTTAATGGCTTCTACTGATTTCTGAGTAAATTTCTGAATGTTCATACGCTTACCTCCCTCGTATTTATCTCTGTGATCTATGTGAAAAAGAAAAACCTTCTGAAAAACTTTCTGATGGAAAGAAAAGACCTTCCCACCTTGCTGGCTGGAACGTCTTCTGTCAGTTACGAAATTTCTTTCGCAGTGGTTTTCCTTTGTTACGAGTATGTTATATCACGAGTTGTTAGCACTGTCAAGAGGTGAGTGCTAATTTTTTGTGAACTTTTTGTGAATTTCAATGAATATTTGGATTATTTATTGCGTGATAGTCCAGATTTACATACGTTTTACATATTTTCAAGTAAAACATAAAAATAAGAGGGCATTGAAACCCTCTTATAATGGCTATACAACTATTGCAATCTGTGTTTGTTCTAGTCTGTCAATCTCGTTTGTGATATTTTCTTCCTGTGCGTGGCTGTATACATCCATAGTGACTGAAATATTGCTGTGTCCCATAATGTACTGCAAAACTTTAACGTTCATACCGGATTCTGCCATTCTTGTGCATCCGGTGTGTCTAAAAGTATGAGCGGAGATATGAGGTATTAAAACAGGTGGTCTTTTCTCCTCAACTGCTTTTTCTACGATTGCCTCCGGCGGCACATCCTTTCCGAGATCGATCACATCAAAACCATAATTTTCAAGAAGAACTTTCACTATATTCTTTCCGATATCATGGATATCACCTTTTACGGTAGCAAGGATGATCTTCTCCTTCTTTTCTTCTTCCTGTCCGGATGAAGCAAGCACATCCTTGATAACTGCAAAGGCAATCTTCGCAGCATCCGCACTCATCAGAAGCTGCGGAAGGAAGACGGTTCCCTTTTCAAAACCTTCACCGACTACATTGAGTGCCGGGATCAGTTCCTCCTGGATGATATCCAGCGGTTCCCTCGTACCGATCAGGTCACGGGTGATATGATGCGCCTCTTCTTTCAGCCCTCTCTCGATTGCATATTTGAGTGTCATCTCAACGCCTGCAGCTTTTGGTGCATTTCCGGCTGCTGCAGCTGCCTGCGATGCCTGGACTGTCACCGTCTCTGTGGTTCCCGCATAAGTACTGATATAATTCGTACAATTTTCATCAAAGCCCATCAGTGCATTATAAGAACGATAAGCTTTCATCATATCTTCTGAGGATGGATTGATGATTCCTGCCGTCAGTCCGTTCTGCATTGCCATCGCATAGAAATAGCTGTTGACGATCGGGCGCCTTGGAAGTCCAAAAGAAATATTCGATACTCCAAGAACGGTTCTGACCCCGAATTCTTCCCGTACTCTCTTCAATGCTTCCAGGGTAACCTTTGCCCCGTCTTTTTCCGAACTGATAGTCATGGTCAGCACATCGATCACGATATCTTTCTTGTCGATTCCGTATTTGGCTGCTTCGTTGATGATCTTACCTGCAACACGCACACGACCTTCTGCATCCTTCGGAATCCCCTCTTCATCAATGGTCAGTCCGACAACCACACCGCCATATTTTCGGATCAGAGGAAAGACTTCGTCCATAGAAACCTGCTTTCCGTTTACAGAGTTGATCATCGGCTTTCCATTGTAGATACGCATTGCACGTTCCATAGCCTTTCCATCTACTGTGTCAATCTGAAGTGGAAGACTGGTCACGCTCTGCAGTTCTTTTACAACTTTTTCCATCATGGCAACTTCATCAATATCCGGAAGTCCTACATTGACATCCAGAATGTGCGCGCCCTTATCCTGCTGCGTGATTGCTTCTTTCAGAATGTAGTCCATATCTTCATTTTTCAGTGCTTCTTTGAATTTTTTCTTTCCAGTCGGGTTGATTCTTTCCCCGATGATACGCGGCATATCATCCAGGATCACAGCCTGTCCATAAGAAGATACGATCGTATCATGCTTTTTCTCGATCTCGCGCAGCGAAAGATCTTTGCATTCTTCTACCAGCTTTTTAATATGCTCCGGTGTCGTTCCGCAGCATCCGCCGATCACACAGGCTCCTTCTTTTACAACCTCCTGCATGATCCGGGCAAACTCATCCGGCTCTACATCGTAATACGTTTCCCCGTTCTTCTGCTTCGGAAGTCCGGCATTTGGCTTCACAATGATCGGAAGGGAGGTATATCTTCTTAAATCGTTCAGGATTGGAAGCATCTGTTTCGGCCCAAGTCCACAGTTCAGCCCCAGTGCATCTACGCGGAGTCCTTCCAGCATTGCCACAACAGAAGGGACATCCCCGCCTGTCAGAAGCTTTCCTCTTTCATCAAAGATCATGGTTACAAATACCGGAAGAGAAGAATTTTCTTTTGCTGCAAGAATGGCTGCCTTTACTTCATAGGTGTCACTCATGGTCTCGATATGGATCAGGTCTGCACCGTACTTTTCTCCATAACGGACGGCTTCTGCAAATGCTTCATAAGCATCATCAAAATCCAGATCTCCCATTGGTTTTAATAGCTTTCCGGTCGGTCCCATATCCAGTGCCACATAAGTCTCTTTTCCAATCTGCTCTCCTGCTCTTTTTGCATTTGCAATCCCTGCACGGATCACTTCTTCAACCGTATATCTGTCATCATGAAATTTGCAGACATTAGCGCCAAAGGTATTTGCAAGAACCACATCACTTCCTGCTTCGTAATATCTGCGGTGAATCGCTTCCACCTTTTCCGGATGTTCGATGTTCCAGGTCTCCGGAAGTTCTCCCGGTGCAAGTCCTTCTGCCTGCAGAAGAGTTCCCATTCCTCCATCTAAAAATAAAAGTTCTTTTCCCAAACGTTCTCTGATATTCATACCCTACGCTCCTTAATTTCTTCTGTAAATGCAGTCCTTCTTCTCACACACTTCGCAGCCTTTGATGTGACATTTTTCCTGCGTATCACTGATCCCAATGATTGCAGTCACCGATTTTGTCGGTGTGAGCATATAGCTGTCTGTCATGGTAAGTCCGATCTTCTTTGCCGTATCCAGCATCCGTAGGATATCGTCCTGATGATGGATATCAAAATCACCGTATCCCGGACTGAATCTCGGTCTGAGCCATTTATTCTGTGCTTTTAACTCTTCTCCGATCGAAAGCTGCAGATCGTCACAGTACTCCTCCAGATATGCAGCTGCGCATGCCTGCAATACGACAGATTTCGCCATATCTGTCAGTGAATAACGTTTCATCAGTATATCGACACTGGTACCGAGTGTTGCGCCAAATACAACTGCCTCTTTGCAACCTCTGAGATTCTTTCCGAGACTTCTGCTTTTAATATTCATTTTTCCGATCGTCACCTGGTCTTCTCCTGTAACTTTACAGTCAAAAATGCGATAGACGGATTTTGCCTGCGTAGTCTGATCGAGTCCCCCGAAGGAAACATCGATCAGCGCAAGCGTCTGTTCATCTACCGCATGTCTTCCATATCCCAGATAACGAATTGCTTCTTTCGTTCTGGCATCTGTCATCTTTCTTATGTTCCTTTATTTTACGATTTCTGAAAGGTTCTGCATGATTGCAGCAGCTACTTCCGGTTTATTCATCGAATATACGTGGATATTGCGGACTCCATTTGCGATCAGGTCAATGATCTGGTCGGTCGCATATGCAATTCCCGCCTGCTTCATCGCTGCCGGATCATCTCCAAAATAATCTACGATCGCACGGAATCTCTGCGGAACAGCAGTTCCTGAAAGGGCGCAGCTTCTTGCGAGCTGCTTTTTCGTTGTGATCGGCATGATTCCCGGAAGCACCGGTATCATGATTCCCTGTTCACGGATACGATACAGGAAATTATAGAAAATATCATTATTGAAAAACATCTGTGTGGTAATAAAATCCACTCCACAATCTACCTTTTCTTTGAGATAACGGATATCATCTTTCTTGTGTTCCATCTCTACATGTCCTTCCGGATAGCATGCAGCTCCGATGCAGAAGTCTCCCATTTTTTTGATGTCTTCGATCAGTTCACAGGCATGAGAATACTGTCCCGGAAGCGGAAACTGTCCATCCTGCGGGATATCTCCTCTGAGTGCAAGGATATTCTCAATCCCTTCTTTCTGAAGCTGTCTGATGACCTTATGTACCTCTTCCTTTGTTGAAGACACACAAGTCAGATGTGCAAGTGCCGGAATCTTCAGGTCATTCTTGATATGACTTGCAATCTTAACCGTATTCTTACTGGTTCCACCACCGGCTCCATAGGTAACACTGATAAATGACGGGGTAAGTTCTGCGATCCCATCCGTTGCTTTTAACACGGATTCAAAGCCCGCATCCGTCTTCGGTGGAAACACTTCAAAGGAAATATGTACTCCGTCTGCTTTAATTTTGTCTATAATCCTCATAATGAATGTTTCTCCTCTGTAAAATTTTCATTTCATGATACCATATTTTCCGGTAAATTACCAGAATGCATTTTACATATTTTCGTAAAGTTCTTCGTAAAGCTTGGCTGAATTCTTCCATGAGAAGTCTTTTTCCATACCACGCTCTACAATCTTGTTCCAGTCACGCTTCTTGTCATAGTAAATCTGTTCTGCATATCTTACAGTTGCAAGCATCTCATGCGCATTGTAATTGGTGAAGCTGAATCCGGTTCCGGTCTTCTCGTACTCATTGTAAGCTTCTACAGTATCTTTGAGTCCGCCTGTCTCTCTTACGATCGGCACCGTACCATATCTCAGACTCATCAGCTGGCTCAGTCCACATGGTTCAAATAATGACGGCATCAGGAATGCATCACAGGATGCATAGATCTTGTGAGACATCGGCTCTGAATAATAGATCTGTGCAGATACCTTATCCGGATACTTCCATGCGAAATGACGGAACATGTTCTCGTATCTCTCATCTCCGGTACCGAGTACGACGATCTGAACCGCATCCTGGCAAAGTTCATCCATCACACAGTCGATCAGGTCAAACCCCTTCTGGTCGGTCAGTCTGGATACGATACCGATCATCATACGGTGCGGATCTCTCTCCAGTCCGAGTTCTTCCTGCAGCGCCATTTTATTTTTCACTTTCTCCTTGCGGAAGTTTTCGACAGAGTAAGTTCTTGCAATGTTGGTATCTGTTGCCGGATTAAAATCACCGTAATCAATACCATTGACAATTCCTGACAGGCAGTTTGATCTTGCCTGCATCAGTCCTTCCAGCTTCTCCCCGTAAAACGGTGTCTTGATCTCTTCCGCGTAACTGCTACTTACCGTTGTCACACGGTCAGCGTAGACAATTCCGCCTTTCAGATAGTTGGCATTGTCATATGCTTCCAGCTTATCCGGTGAGAAATAGTATGCCGGAAGTCCGGTGATATCCATAACCGTCTTCTTATCCCAGATACCCTGGAATTTGAGGTTATGTATGGTGATCACAGTCTTGATTCCACGGAAAAACTCATTGTTATAGCGGAAATTATCCAGATAAATCGGAACAAGCCCGGTCTGCCAGTCATGACAGTGAATGATATCCGGTCTGAAATCCAGAAGTGGCAGTGCACTTAAGGCTGCTTTTGAAAAGAATGCAAACTTCTCAATATCGTATGCAATATCACCATATGGCTGCGAACCATTAAAATAATATTCATTGTCTATGAAATAAAAAGTGATTCCTTCGTACTGAAGTTCAAGAAGCCCTACATACTGCTGTCTCCAGTTCAGATCCATATAGAAATGAAGTCTGTAAGAAAGTTTATCTTTCCATTCGTCTTTCATGCACATATACTTTGGAAGCATAACACGTACATCGTATTTGTTCTTATCAAAATATTTTGGTAGTGATCCCACTACATCGGCTAATCCTCCTGTTTTGATAAACGGAACTGATTCAGATGACACAAATAATACTTTTTTCATTTAACACCCTCCTTACTCTCGCGGCTTATTTATAATTATACCGCAATTTCATTAGTTTGAAAAGAATTATCTGCGCTTTGATTTCAGTCTGATCGTGTCTGCGACCAGAGCAATAAATTCAGAATTGGTCGGTTTTCCTTTCCCGTTACTTACTGTGTAACCGAAAAGAGCTTCTAAGGTATCCAGCTTTCCCCTGCTCCATGCAACCTCGATCGCATGGCGGATCGCCCGTTCAACACGGCTCGATGTGGTCTGGTTCTTTTTCGCGACTGTTGGATACAGGATCTTTGTGATCGCATTTAAAACTTCCATATCGTCAACCGCCATCAGAATGGAATCCCTCAAATAATGATACCCTTTTATATGTGCCGGGATTCCGATTTCATGGAGCAGTTCTGTCACCTGTGTTTCCAGGTCCTCCTCAGAAGGTTCCGCATATACGGTATAATCTGTGTAAGGCGCTACACTCTTTTCCGCATGTCCGGAGCTTTTGATCCGCTGAAGGATTGTTTCATTGCGAAATGGTTTCAGGATGTAGTAGGCTGCTCCTTTTTCGAAGGCATCTTCCGTGATCCTCTCCTGTCCAATCGCAGTTACAATAATAAAATTCGGCTGTTTCTTTACTGTTTTATCTGCGCCTATCATTTCCATCACACTGATTCCATCCATTTTCGGCATAATTAGGTCAAGAAGTACAACGTCAGGCTGTTTATCTCTTATAATGTGATAAATATCTTCTCCGTTCCTGGCTTTTCCCACCAGTTTGAGATCTTTATCACTTTCTACAATTTCTCCTAGTAAATTCAACATTCTTTCGTTATCGTCAGCAATCGCTACATTCAGTTTTTCCATAAAGCCTTTCCCCTCCTTAAAGTGACAATTTGCACTGGAATGGAACCTATTATAACCTTCTGTATTCTGCGAATACAAGCAAATGGTGTCGCAGAAATCTGACAAGGTTCGCATATTTCAATCTTTTTTCAGATTTTCCAGCATGTTTTCGATAAATATTCCGTATCCTTTTGTCGCATCCTGTACGAAAACATGTGTTACTGCGCCTATAATCTTTCCATTCTGCATAATGGGGCTTCCACTCATTCCCTGCACAATCCCACCGGTCAGTTTAAGTAACCGTTTGTCAGTAACCTGAATTTCAATCCCCTTGTTCACCTCCCTGGCATCCAGGTCAACTTTTGTGATTCTGACTGTATAATCTTCTGTCTTTCCGCTTACCGCACAGCGGATATACGCCTTTCCGACCTGAATTTCTTCCTTTGCCACAGCCGGATAAGCTTCTTTGCTGTCAAATATTCTCTCAATCCTGTCTAATTTCCCATAAATCCCTGTCTCTGTGTTTGTAGTAATCGAACCTAAAATATTGTAATGATTGTAGACAATGATCCCTTCCATCCCTCCGGGATTTCCGTTCTCACCTTTTTTAATATTCTGAATGCTGGTATCATATAATCTTCCCGTTGACATTTCGATCAGTTTGCCGGTATCTACATCATGTATTCCATGTCCCAACGCACCGTATTCACTATCCGCATTCAGAAAAGTGATTGTGCCGAGTCCCTGCGCGTTATCACGCACCCAGATTCCAAGTTTATATGCCCCGCCTTCATCTTTTGTCGGATGAAGTTGTACATCAATATACACTTTTTTTCGACGAATGTGTAAGATAACGGACTTATTCGATAATTTTTTAACCCGTTCGATAAGCTCAGATTTATTATAAATACTGTCAGAATCAACTCCGACAATATAATCTCCCTCCTTCACCAGATGCTTCGCCGGATTCACACCGATCCCATCTTTTCCCTTAATTTCCTGCGTCCCCAGCACCATCACGCCATCCGTCTCCATATAGATCCCAACCGGCATCCCTCCCGGAATCAGAAGGTTTCCCGAAAGTTCACTGACCGAAGCCTCCCTCTCCGCTTTCTCAGCCCGCCATTCCCTGTAGCAATAGCCGCCTCCTATAACCACGATTACCGCTAATAACACACTTAACATTTTCCGATAACTTCTAACCGACATTACACACCCCTTTTTCCTCCCTAAAATTCCGCAAAAAATAAGGCAGGATTTTTTCTCCTGCCTCTAGTATGTGCTCAATCTTATTTTTTCAAACCGGATGCCAGAATTTTCATCTCCCGTGCGTTTTTCAGCACCGCATCCGTAATCTTTGCGCCTCCAAGGATCCTTCCCAGCTCCTGCACAGATTCTTCCCCGTCAAGCTGCCGGATCTTGGTCTTTGTTATCTGATCTTCCACCCGTTTTTCAATCAGGTAATGAGTATCTGCCATTGCAGCAATCTGTGCCAGATGCGTAATGCAGATCACCTGATGTTTCCTGCCGATCAGGCACATCTTCTCGGAAACCTTCTGTGCGGTACGACCGCTGATCCCCACATCGATCTCATCAAAGATCAGTGTCTCGATCTCATCTTTATCCGCCATGACTGCCTTGATCGCAAGCATGATGCGGGAAAGTTCACCGCCGGATGCCACAGTTGCAAGCGGTCTTGTCGATTCACCCGGATTCATGGAGATCATAAATTCCACCTCATCCGTTCCTTCTACTGTGTACCCGGAGGTTTTTGAAAACCGAATTTCAAAGCAGACATCCAGGAAATTCAGATCCTGAAGTCCTTCTGCGATCTTTGCCTGCAAAAGCTTTGCCTCTTTTTTACGGATCTTCGACAGACCCTCGCATTCTTTTTGCAGACGTTCCTCTGATTTTTTCAGTTTTCCCTTTAATTCATTTAAATATTCATCATAATTTTTTAAAATCAGGAGGCGCTCCTCGTCATCCGCCTTATGCTGCAGGATTGCCTCTGCCGAATCTCCGTATTTGACCTTCAGATGATTGATCTGGTTCAGCCGGCTCTCCGTCTCATAGAACTGTTCCGGTTCAAAGGAAAGACTGTCCAGATAACAGCGAAGCTCGCGCCCGGAATCCCCGATCAGATTCTCCACTTCGACCAGCTGTTCATACAGTTCTCTCGATTTGTCATCATGTTCTGCCGCCACAGCTGCCGCACGTACTGCCCGTCCGATCGCTTCTGCCGCACTTATACCGCCTTCTCCTGCTGTATACAGATACGCCTCTTCCAGATTCTCTGCGATTCTTTTCCCCTGCATCATCCGCCGGTAATCTTCTTCTACCGACTGGCATTCTGCCGCAGTGATTCCTGCATTTTCAATCTCATCAATCTCAAATTCAAGAAAAGAAATCTCTTTGGCTCTCTCAGCCTCGTCTTTATCGGCTTCCTTAAGTTCTTTTTCCAGCCGGCGGTATTCCCTGTATGAATCCGCCACTTTTTTCTTCCATTCTCCGGCTTCTTTTGCAAATGCATCCAGAATTGCCAGATGATTTTTTTTATATAACAGTGACTGATGCTCATGCTGTCCGTGAATATCGATCAGAACCTGGGCTGCTTCCTTTAGCCGCCCCAGTGTCACAGTCTCTCCATTGATCCGGCTCACACTTCGGTTTCCGTTAAACCGTCTGGTGATAATGATCTGCCCTCCGTCCGGCGAAAGATCCATCTCTTCCAGCTTCCGTACCGTTTCCGGATTTTCCACATAAAAGGTCAGTTCTACAAGTCCCTTATCGGCTCCCTTACGAAGCATATCTGCTGAATATCTTCCGCCCAGGGCAAGACTGACACTCCCCAGGATAATTGATTTTCCGGCACCGGTTTCCCCGGTCAGGATATTGAGTCCACCAGAGAAATCCACTTCCGCCTCATCGATTAGCGCCAGATTTTTTACATGCAAATTTTGTAACATTCTTTCTCCTGTCTATTGTTCCAGTAGTTTCTTGATCTTTTCCATCAGTAGAATCGTATCATCCACGGTCCGCACAGCGCACATGATCGTATCATCCCCGGCAATACAGCCAACAATCTCATTCCAGTTCATCGCATCCAGTGCCGCAGCCACCGCCATCGCCATACCGGATACCGTTTTCAGTACCAGAATGTTCTGAGCCATATCCATAGAGCTGAATCCATCCCGCAAAATGCGCACATATTTTTCAGTCATTCCGTTCTGTGCACTCTGGAGTACCGCATATTTCTGCCTGCCGTTTTCTGCCGGAACCTTGGTGAGCTTTAAGTCGCGGATGTCTCTGGATACCGTTGCCTGCGTCACTTTAAATCCCGCTTCATTCAGATACTCGGCAAGCTCATCCTGTGTCTCAATCTGATATTTGTTGATCAATTCTACAATTTTGGCATGTCGGTTTACTTTCATCTTCTAGTTTCCTTTCATCTTTTCACGTAATGTTTCCAGAAAGCTCACTTTGCTGAGTTTTACGATTTTCGCTGTCTCCCACGCCTTTTTGATCCGGATCCGGTCACCGGTATGAAGCGGGACTTCATCCGCACCATCATATGCAATCACTGCTTCCTCGATCTGATTTTCCCGTTTTGCACCAATCTCGATCACGATCTCATCTTTGTCCGAGAAAACGATACTGCGGGAATTGAGTGCATGCGAGCAGATCGGTGTCACAACGATCAATGATGCTGTCGGCTCCACGATCGGTCCTCCTGCAGACAGATTGTACGCAGTAGAACCCGTTGGTGTGGACACGATCAATCCGTCCGCATCATAGGAGTTCAGAAACTCTCCGTTAACATAGAGATTAAAATGAACGATCTTCATGCTGCCGGATCTCGTCATGACAATATCATTAAGTGCCACATCCCTTACATTGCGGTATGCAGCGGATCCATACAGCATCATCCTCTCTTCAATCGTATAATTGCCCTCTACGAGCTGTTTTACAGCCTCTTCTACATTCTGCACCTCTACCTCGGTCAGATAGCCAAGGGTGCCCATATTGATTCCAAGCATCGGAAGATCCCGCCCGAACAGACGTCTGGATGCCTGGATAAAGGTTCCGTCTCCGCCTACCGTCAACACACAATCAATATCCTTTGGAATCTTGATCTTTGAAAAATTTCCTTTTTCCGGCTGCTCTTCCAGATAACATTTCTTCCCGTAGGATTCAATGCATTTTTTTATTTTCACGGTGATCTTCCGATTTGCATCCTTCATATCATTCGTGATAATGTAAAACTTTTCCATGTCTTTTTATTTCTTCTCCTCAGCCGGATCCTTTTTCGCAAGTGTGTCAAAAGCAGCATCGACAGTCCCCCGAATGTCTACGCTCTCCACAATCTTTGCCTCTTCCTCCGGGCATTTTTTCAGATGTACCAGATACTCGATATTCCCTTCCGGTCCTTTGATCGGTGAAAATTCAAGTGCTGCTACTTCAAAGCCGATCGATACTGCATAATCGGTTACTTTTTCAATGACCTCGATATGGGTACTCTTTTCCCTTACCACACCTTTTTTCCCAACCTTCTCACGTCCGGCTTCAAACTGTGGCTTGATCAGTGCAACGATCTCGCCGTTCTCTTTCAGGTAATTGCGGATTGGGAGAAGTACCTTCGTCAGCGAAATAAAAGAAACATCGATCGATGAAAAATCAATTGGTTCTCCCAGGTCTTCCGGCTGTACATAACGGATGTTGGTCTTTTCCATGCAGATCACTCTTTCATCCTGACGTAATTTCCAGTCCAGCTGACCATGTCCCACATCGATGGCAAACACCTTGACTGCTCCATTTTGCAGCATGCAGTCTGTAAATCCTCCTGTCGAAGATCCCACATCGGTACATACCTTTCCTTCCATGGATACATCAAAATTTTTCATTGCCTTTTCCAGCTTGAGTCCTCCGCGGCTGACATACGGAAGTGCATGTCCACGGACTTCGATCTGAACCTCTTCCGGAAAGGAAGTTCCCGCTTTGTCCTCTCTCTGTCCATCCACGAATACATTACCGGACATGATGATCGCTTTTGCCTTTTCTCTGGAGGATGCCAGATTTCTCTTTACAAGTAATACATCCAACCGTTCTTTCATTCTCTATCAATCCCTCCTGCTCTCTTCTGCTATATATGCAGTGATAATCCTGGCCACGCAGGATTCAATATCCAGCATCACCTCACTGCGAAGTACGTCTACACTTCCGTGTTCGATATAATCATCCGGCAGTGCCAGATTCAGGACCTCTGCGTCTGTCTCAAGACCTGCCAGATAAGCAGTCACAAATTCTCCGAATCCGCCTCTGCGGATATTC
>ERZ773210.3006-NODE-3006-length-12627-cov-3.415288_pt1 | contig 12627 bp, 13 predicted proteins | sample MGYA00580528_ERZ773210 | MGnify/ENA primary metagenome ERZ773210 (study PRJEB29015, sample SAMEA2737769) | human gut metagenome | biome: human gut; feature: human-associated habitat; material: faeces | place: China | collected 2012 ...
ATTGTGAGGTGTTGTGATATAAATTACATCAACATCCCGATCAGTAAACATCTCATTATAATCCGTATAAACTTTCCCTATGCCATACTTTTCACCAAATGCGACGGCTTTTTCATAGGTTCTGTTACCGACGGCATATATATTCTTTCCATTCTTCCCGGTTTGTAACCAGTCTCTTCTTCCAACTCTCTTGTTGCACATTCAAGAGTTGGTTCTTCCACAGTGTCCTTTGCTCCTGCAGGAATTTCAAGAGAAACTCTGTTCACAACATTTCTCCACTGTTTAACCATAAGAATCTTTCCATCATCCATTACAGGCACAATAGCTGCCGCACCTTTGTGGTTAAGAAAATCCCATGTTACATGATGGCCTTTAGATGTTTGGATTTCATCCTGACAAAACTCAAGAATCTTTCCCTTATAAACAACTTCACGTCCCACTCTTTTAAAATTGCCAATATTGCTCATATTTATATTAGCCTCACTTTCTATATTTTTTAATATGCTTATTTAATATTATTGCATTTATTAAAGCATGCATCTGTTGCCTCAAAAATTGCTTTTCTAAATCCATTCTTTTCTAATTCGGCAACTCCTGCAATAGTTGTTCCGCCAGGTGAACATACCATATCCTTTAATTCTCCCGGATGCTTTCCTGTTTCAAGCATCAACTTAGCAGAACCTAAAACTGTCTGTGCAACAAATTCATAAGCATCCTTTCTAGGCAATCCGCATTTTACGGCACTGTCTGCCAAGGCTTCAATGAACATAAACACATACGCCGGTGAACTTCCGCTAGCACAGACAACACTATTCATAAGTTTTTCGTCAACCTTCTTTGCTTTTCCTGTTGCCTCAAAAATCTTATTAATAACATCTATTTCATTTTCATCAAATTCATTTTCATCAAAACATACTCCCGTCATTCCTTCTCCAATCATAGCCGGAGTATTAGGCATGCTTCTTACAATTCTGCCGGCTTTTAATTTTTCTTTTAACTGAGTAATTGTAAATCCCGGTGCAAGAGAAATAATAACTTTATCATTGTCTAAACTGTCATTTATTTCATCTATAACTTTTTCAAACATTTGAGGCTTTATTGCCAAAATTATGTACTTTGACTTTTCAACCACTTCTGAATTAGACATGGCATAATTCACCTTTTCTTCTTCTGCCAATTCTTTCATTTTATCCACTGATTTTCTATGAAATATAATCCGGGAACCATCAAATGTTCTTTTTGCTCCCTTTAGCATAGCCGTTCCCATATTTCCCATACCAATAAAACCAATCATATCCATTTTGTATACCTCCATATTTTCACACATTTATCATAAAGATTAAGTTATCAAAAAATCTTTTGACACTGTAATATATTAAAGTATATCCCATTATAGAAAAAAAGAAAAGGTGTTATATATAACACTAAGTAATATATAACACCTATTATTTGTAGATTTATTTTGCGTAATCTATTGCTCTGGATTCCCTAACAACGTTAACTTTAATCTGTCCCGGATATTCTAACTCAGCTTCAATCTGTTTAGAAATATCTCTAGCCATTAATACCATATCGGCATCTGTAACCTTTTCAGGAATAACCATAACTCGAATCTCTCTACCTGCCTGAATGGCAAAAGATTTGTCCACTCCCTCGAATGAATTTGTAATATCTTCTAACTGTTTAAGTCTATTTGTGTATGTCTCAAGTGTTTCTCTTCTTGCACCTGGTCTTGCAGCAGAAATAGCATCTGCAGCCTGAACGATACATGCAATAAGATTTTCAGGTTCAACGTCACCATGGTGCGCTTCAACAGCATTAATAACAACTGCTGACTCTTTGTATTTTCTACATAAGTCTACACCAAGCTGAATATGTGTGCCTTCCATTTCATGGTCAACTGCTTTACCTATATCATGTAATAAACCTGCTCTCTTAGCAATTCTTACATCTAATCCCATCTCAGCCGCTAACAATCCTGAAAGATGTGCAACTTCAATTGAGTGTTTCAAAGCATTTTGTCCATAACTTGTTCTAAACTTCATCTTACCAAGAAGTTTTACAAGTTCCGGATGTATTCCATGTACACCTACTTCTAATGTTGCTGCTTCACCTTCTTCACGAATCATAGTCTCTACTTCTTTTCGAGCCTTATTTACCATTTCTTCTATTCTTGTTGGCTGGATTCGTCCGTCTACAATCAGCTTTTCAAGTGCAATTCTTGCAATCTCTCTTCTGATTGGATCAAATCCTGATAAAACAACAGCTTCCGGTGTATCATCGATAATCAAATCAACACCTGTAAGTGATTCAAGAGTTCTAATGTTTCTTCCCTCTCTACCAATAATTCTACCTTTCATTTCATCATTAGGTAGTGAAACTACAGAAATAGTTGTTTCTGAAACATGATCAGTAGCACATTTCTGGATAGCATTTACTACTATCTCCTTAGCTTTCTTATCAGCTTCTTCCTTAGCTTGAGATTCTAATTCTTTCACTAATTTTGCAGTTTCAATTTTAACTTCTTCTTCAACAGTCTTCAACAAATATTCTTTTGCCTGTTCGGAGGTTAATCCAGAGATTCTTTCAAGTTCCTGTACGCGTTTTTCGCTTAATTCGTCTACTTTAGTCTGAGCTTCGGCTAACTTTTCTTCCTTATTCTTCAGACCGTTCTCTTTCTTTTCAAGAGACTCTGACTTTCTTTCAATAGCCTCTTCCTTGTTGAGAACTCTCTTTTCATATCGTTGTACTTCAGCTCTTCGTTCTTTGATTTCCTTATCAAGTTCGTTCTTTGCTTTAAGGTTCTCTTCCTTAGCTTCCAAAAGAGCTTCCTTCTTCTTAGCTTCAGCTGACTTTATTGCTTCATCAATAATCTCTCTAGCCTTCCCCTCTGCTGAACCTATCTTCTTCTCTACAACATTCTTTCTAACCTGTGTTGCGATAAAAGCGGAAATCAGTGCAACTACTATAGCCACTACAATCAATACAATAATCCAAGTAGTAGTATTCACAGGAGCACCTCCTTATTTAGTTTTCATTGTACAATACAACAAATCTATTTTACTTTATTAGTATACTTATGTCAAGTAAACCACTAATAGATTTTGAATAGATTCCAACAATATGTCGTGTAAGATAATGAGAGAACTAATACATATTGTAGCAATAATTCTTCTAACAGAAACCATTTAAGTCAAAGATTACTCAATCACTATAACGACTTAAATTTCATCATCAAATTGACTTTCCAAATGTTCAAAATACTCTGATAATTCATTCTTTATATCCGAATATTTATAGCCTTTTCCCATTAGATATTGATACAACTTCTGCAAATCCTTCCTGTCATCCAGATTATATCTTTTAACTCTCTTATCAATAATCTTCTTTAAAGAGTCAGCATCCGAATAGTCAGTTGATTCAAAGCTTTCGCTAATTATATCCTTAGATATTCCCTTAATCATTAAATCCTGAGATATCTGTCTTCCGCTTCTGGTTTTACCCTTATACTCAATGTACATTGAAGCATATCTCTTGTCATTAATAATGTCGTACTTCTTAAGGAATTCAAGAATCCTCTTGATAACATCCTCAGGGTACATTCCCTGAATTAGTTTATCTTTAATCTGCTTTTCAGTCTTGAAAGTCTTATCAAGAATATATAAAGCTCTTTCTTTTCCACGCTCATATAATAGCTGTTTAATCTCATTATATGTTACTTTAGAAATTTCCTGATCACTTTCTAATTTAAACTTTCTAATATCACCCTTATACAGCAGAAACTTCTCTCCATTATCCAATACAACTTTGTTTCTGTTCTTATAAGGCTCTATCCGCACAACCCTAATCATAATCCCTTATTACAATTCTATATTATTCTTCACCTACAGGCTGTTCTGCTTCTTCCTGCTGTGTTCCGTCAATGTTATAGAAATCTCTAACTTTCTGTTCAACTTCTTCCATTACTGCAGGATTCTCCATAAAGTACTTCTTGGCATTCTCACGTCCCTGACCAATCTTCTCATTATTATATGCATACCATGAACCACTCTTAATAACAACACCACAATTAGCTGCCAAGTCAAGAATATCTCCTTCTCTTGATATACCCTTACCAAACATAATATCAAATTCAGCTTCCTTAAATGGTGGTGCAATCTTATTCTTAACAACCTTAACTCTTGCGCGGTTACCTACCATCTCGCCACCTGTCTTAAGTGTTTCAACTCTTCTAACATCCATTCTAACAGAAGCGTAGAATTTTAACGCTCTACCACCTGTAGTTGTTTCAGGGTTACCAAACATTACACCAATCTTCTCTCTTAACTGGTTAATAAAAATTACAGTACATCCTGTCTTGTTCATAATACCTGTTAATTTACGTAATGCCTGTGACATAAGACGTGCATGCTGCCCCATATGAGATTCACCCATTTCGCCGTCAATTTCGGCCTTAGGAACTAATGCTGCAACAGAGTCAACTACTATAATGTCAACTGCACCTGATCTTACCATTGTTTCAGTAATTTCAAGTGCCTGTTCTCCATAGTCAGGCTGTGAAATATATAAATTATCAATATCAACACCTATAGCCTTAGCATATACAGGATCAAGTGCATGTTCTGCATCAATAAAACCTGCAACTCCGCCTCTCTTCTGAACTTCCGCAATCATATGAAGAGCTACAGTAGTCTTACCACTTGATTCAGGTCCATAGATTTCAACTACTCTGCCCTTAGGTATTCCTCCCATACCCAAAGCAAGATCCAAGCTTAAAGAACCTGTAGGAATAGTTTCCACATTCATAGACTTACCTGAATCTCCTAACTTCATAATTGAACCTTTACCATGCTGTCTTTCAATCTGCGCAATTGCTGCATCCAATGCTTTTAATTTATCTTCTTTATTCATATCGTCGTCTTCCTCTCTTTTCGAACTTGTGTTCGTAATAATATTAATATAATATTTTAGTCCTGTCAATACCAACGGAAATTTTTTTATAGAACTTTCTGTGTAAATTAGCATTTATCGTACATTGCTTTAACCATAAATATATCTTACTACTTGTTCATTCAATAAGCAACATAATAATTGAATTTTTATCATACATTTTTATAATTCTTGGGGATTTAATGTGATTTTTTAAAAGTATTGATTAATCTTTTTCCATATTTTTCCTGTAGGTAAACATTTTATAGTTACGGCTTATTAAGTAACATTTTCATTCATAATAAAATTTAATGAAACAGAAAGATGAGGTAGCGAAAATGAAAGAGATTAATTACAAAGCTATAAGCAACAAAATCAGAAGAAAACGAGTTTCAATGGGACTTACCCAGGAATATCTTGCAACTGCTGCAGATGTAAATGTAAGCCATATAAGCAATATCGAAAACTGCCATAGCAAAGTATCACTTAACACGTTAGTTTACATATGTAAAGCCATGAACACAACCCTTGACTATGTTGTCAGCGAAGAATATTCTTCCGACAACGAATCACTTGACCAACAGATAATTTTAGAACTAAAAAAATGTGATACTGTTTTAAAAGAAAAAATACTCAAAATAATAAAAGACCTACAATAATAGTTAATCTTTCATATAAGTATAACAAAGTTTCATTTAGATTTACTACATATGAAATGAAAAATAGGTTACACAAAATCAATGTAACCTATTTTCTATATTGTTCAATATTTTTAACATTATTTATCAAGCATTTTTTCAATTGTTGCAATCTTAGTGCAAACAATTAAAATATTGCTAGCTTCAACCAATTCTTCAGGTGAAGGGAATGATGGAGCGATTCTAATATTTTTATCTTCAGGATCTTTTCCATAAGGATATGTTGCTCCTGCTCCTGTAAGTACCATTCCTGCTTCCTTACACATCTGAACAATCTTCTTAGCACAGCCTTCCATTACATCAAAAGAAATAAAATATCCACCCTTAGGGTTTGTCCATGTTGCAATGTCAGCATCTTTTAATTCCTTGTCAAGCATTGTAATAACAGCCTGAAATTTAGGTCTGAGTTTTTCAGCATGTTTCATCATATGCTTTTTAACTCCATTAATATCTTTGAAGTATCTTACGTGTCTTAACTGATTGATTTTGTCATGACCAATTGTCTGAATAGTCATCTGCTTCTTAATAAATTCAATATTATTCTTTGAAGTTGCAAGTGCAGCTACACCGGAACCAGGGAATGTTACCTTAGATGTTGATGCAAATTCATAAACCATATCAGGATTTCCTGCCTTTTCACATTCTGAAAGAATATCTAGAATCTGATCCTGATTAGCCTCGTCATCGTATAAATGATGAATTCCATAAGCATTATCCCAATATATTCTAAAGTCTTCTGCTGCCGGCTTTAATGCAGCCATTCTCTTTACAGTTTCATCTGAATAAGATGTTCCTGTAGGGTTAGCATATTTTGGAACACACCAAATACCTTTTATTGCAGCATCCTTACTTACTAATTCTTCTACCATATCCATGTCAGGGCCATCTTCTAACAATGGAACATTAATCATTTCAATGCCAAACTGCTCTGTAACAGCAAAATGTCTGTCATATCCCGGAACAGGGCATAACCATTTGACTTTTTCAAGTTTACACCAAGGTGTAGAACCGTTAACTCCATGTGTGTATGAACGTGAAACCGTATCATACATAATATTTAAACTTGCATTTCCATAAACAATAACGTTTTCAGGCTTAGTACCCATTATATCAGCCATTAACTTCTTTGCTTCAGGAATACCATCCATAACACCATAGTTTCTACAGTCAAAACCGTTTTCACTCTTTAATTCTGACTTGCTGTTAAATACATCAAGCATATCCATTGATAAATCTAACTGGTCAGGTCCCGGTTTTCCTCTGGACATATCAAGGCTAATATTTTTTGCACATATCTCCTTGTAAGCTTCCTTCTGCTTTAATAACTCTTCCTCTAACTGTTCTTTAGTCAAATCTCTGTACGCCAACATAATTTTCCTCCGTTATTTTTCATAGAATTAATTTTTCAAAACCTGAATATTCTTTGCCACATAATCAATCATAGAAATAATTGTAAGTGCAAGAGATATCCATATTAAAATCCAACCAATGATATCAAATGCTTTAAGAGGGATATCAAGGATTAGGACAATAATCATTATCATCTGGAATGTTGTTTTAAATTTTCCCCACCATCCTGCGGCAAGAACAATTCCCTGATCTGCAGCTAATGTTCTAAAACCACTTATAAACAACTCTCTGCTTATAATTATAATAACAATCCATACCGGAATCTTGCTTCCGCAAAGACAGATAAGTGCTGCACTAACTAAAAGTTTATCTGCTAAAGGATCCATAAACTTTCCAAAATTAGTTACAAGATTATACTTTCTTGCAATCTTTCCATCAAGCATATCTGTTAAACTTGCAATAATAAAAACTCCAACTGCAATATAATTGTTGTAAGGTATAGTATTAACTAACATTAATACAACAAAAACAGGAATACATAGAATTCTAAATATTGTTAATTTGTTAGGTAAATTCATAAATTCCTCCATTCTATTCATCTAACTGACCAATAAGATCATAGTCATTAATACCTGTAACTTTAACTTTGACAAAATCGCCTGTCATAAGTTCTTCGTCTGTAATTATGAAAATATTACTGTCAATGCCCGGAACATCCATATAAGTACGTCCCATATAAGCATTTTCACCGGATATTCTTCCTTCAATCGTAGCTATATATGTTTTTCCAATGTGTTTTTCTGAATTGTCAAACACAATATCCTGCTGTAATTCCATAATGTCATTACGTCTGTCTTCTTTTACTTCCTCATCAATCTGATTAGGCATATTAGCTGCCGGAGTATTCTCCTCTGCTGAATAAGTAAACACTCCCAGACGTTCAAATTCCATCTCATTTACAAAATCAAGATTAATCTGGTGATCTTCTTCCGTTTCTCCAGGAAATCCTGTTATTAAAGTTGTTCTAAGAACAATATCAGGAATTTTCTTACGAAGCTTTCCAATTATGTCACGCAAGTCTTTATTAGTTGTTCTTCTTCCCATCTTCTTTAAGATAGTATCGCTTGCATGCTGAATTGGTAAATCCAGATAATTACAAATTTTCTTTTCTGATGCTATAACATCAATTAATTCATCATATATTTCTTCCGGATAGCAATACAAAACCCTAATCCAGTAAATACCTGAAATCTTAGCTAATTCTTTTAAAAGAATATGAAGTGACTTCTTTCCGTAAATATCCTTTCCATACATTGTAGTTTCCTGTGCTACAAGAATAAGCTCCTTAACTCCCTGCTCGGCAAGTTTCTTTGCTTCATCTATCAAGTATTCCATCTTTACGCTTCTATAATTTCCACGTACCTTTGGAATAATACAGTAAGTACAATGTTTGTCGCAACCTTCTGCAATCTTAAGATATGCATAACTGCCCAAAGTTGAAAGATTACGTGGTGCATTAGCGGCCGCAAGGAAATCAACGTCCTTTAAATATTCTTTCTTCTTATGTTCTTTAAAGTAATCATCAAGGGCACTTACAATGCTGTCAATTGCTGTTGTTCCAATACAAATATCCACTTCCGGAATTTCTGTTTTAATTTCTTCATGATATCTCTGTGCAAGACATCCTGCCAAAACTAAAGCTTTACACTGTCCTTCTTCTTTATATCTTGCCATTTCAAAAATAGTCTCAATGCTTTCTTCCTTAGCATCCTTTATGAAACAACAACTATTTATAATGATAATATCTGCCTGTGTCTCATCATCAGTAAATTCATAGCCTGCCTTAGACAAAAGTCCTGACATATGTTCAGAATCTACTAGGTTCTTGTCACAGCCAAGAGATACAAATAAAATCTTCAAATATACACTCCTCTATAAGATTATAGAAAAAAAGTGTCACTACTGACACTTATTCTTCCTCATCATCTCCTAAAATCTTAATTTTAGAATTATAAAGCTCTTCTACAGCTATTGATAAAGGCTTCTTTCCCTCTGCTTTTTCAACTAAAGGTGCATCACCTGCAATAATCTGTCTAGCTCTCTTTGATGTAGCCATAACGATAGAATATCTGCTCTGTACTACCGGCTGTTCGCCATCTTCAACCTCACTGTTAGCTACTGCCATTAAATCTGAATATGATGGATGTAACATATTTATTCTCCTTTCGAAAACTTTAAAATATCATTTTTAATCTTATTAACACAATCAGAACCTATAAGTTTCGGATTATTGTCTGTTACAATGTCATTAATACGTGCTGCACAATCTGCAATCTCATCATTTATTACAAAATAATCATATTTATCAATAACACCTGTTTCTTCTGCAGCCTTGCTTAAACGCTTGTTAATAACTTCCATAGTCTCTGTCTGCCTTCCAACTAGTCTTTCTTTAAGTGTATCTGCATTAGGTGGTAAAACGAAAATCATAACTGCCTCAGGCATCATCTTCTTAACCTGAAGAGCACCCTGAGTTTCAATCTCAAGAATAACGTTATTACCTTCATTTATGTTCTTTTCAACAAAATCTCTTGGAGTTCCGTAATAATTACCTACATAATTAGCATACTCCAAAAGCTGATTATTCTTAATCATATCTTCAAACTTTTCAGTTGTAAGGAAATGATAATGTGTACCGTCAACCTCGCCCTCTCTAGGACTTCTTGTTGTGGCTGAAATTGAAATCTTGTAATCTGAATAATTATCAAGAATATATTTTACAACTGTTCCTTTTCCAACTCCGGAAAAACCTGAAATAATTAATAACTTACCTTTTTTCATAATATGACCTACTCTATATTTTGAATTTGTTCCCTAACCTTCTCGATATCCGTCTTAAGTTCAATAGCCTTATCAGAAATCTCCTGGTCAGATGTTTTAGATAATGTAGTATTAGCTTCCCTGTTCATTTCCTGTGCTATAAAGTCCAATCTTCTTCCGATTGTTCCGCCATTAATTAACGCTTCCTTCATAGCCTTAATATGACTGTCAAGTCTTACAAGTTCTTCATCAACACAAACCTTGTCAGCAAACATTGTAACTTCCTGAGCAATTCTTGCTTCATCAATCTGAGTTTCTTCTAACAATTCATGAATCCTTGTTGTGATTTTCTCCTTGTATTCTTCAACAATAATCGGTGACTTTTCAGTAATAAACTGAACATTTAAAACCATACCGTCTAATTTCTTAATTAAATCTGTTTTCAGTCTTTCACCTTCAGCAATTCTTGTTTCAACAAGTCTCTCTGCTGCTCCGTCAATAGCCTTAATAACTAAAGACTTAATAATCTCTTCGTCATCAGCTTCATTCTCAATGGTTATAACATCAGGACTTCTCATAATGTAACTTGTTCTTACATCATTCTCAATGCCAAGATCCTCACTTATTCTTGCATAACATTCAAAGTATTCCCTTGCAAGTGTAGGATTATATCTTACACATTCATTGCCCTCTCCCTGATTTTCATAAGTAATGAATACGTCAACTTTTCCTCTTTCAACGTATTTTTTTAGTTCATTTCTTATGTCGCCTTCAAGAAAATTAAGCTTCTTAGGAACCTTAATTCCCAATTCTAAATATCTGTGATTAACAGATTTTATCTCTACAGTAACCTTTCTGTCACCTTCTGAAGCCTCAAACCTGCCAAATCCCGTCATACTTTTTAACATTTTTATCTCCCGGCCTTAGAACACATGTATATTAGAAAAAATGTTCCAATACCGTATTCCAAAGGTTTTTATAGTTTATGACCTAGTTATAGTCATAATTCACTTTATTATAATTCAAGAAAGCCCTACCGTCAAGGTTGACTTAATAAAGAAATAATAATAAAATTCTACTAGTATTTTAAACACAATGATTAGTACTCTTCTTTTCTTGCAAGATGTATTATTCATAAACACATTATAATAGGAGAAATATTATGGCTTTTGACGGCGTTACAGTGGCTGCTCTTGTTAAAGAATTCAACACCACTTTAAAAGATGGAAGGATATATAAAATCGCACAGACAGAATCAGATGAGCTTATGCTTACATTTAAAGCTGACAAGTCTCAGTATAGAATGCTTCTTAGTGCTAACGCAAGCCTTCCTTTAATATATTTTACAAATAATAATAAACCAAGTCCAATGACAGCACCTAATTTCTGTATGTTACTTAGAAAACATATTAATAATGGAAGAATTGTCAGTATAACACAGCCTGGACTTGAGCGAATCGTTGATTTTGAAATTCAACATCTTGATGAACTTGGCGACATAAAAATCAAGCATCTTATAATTGAATTGATGGGTAAACACAGCAATATTATTTTTACGGACGACAACAATATGATAATCGACAGTATTAAACATATTACTTCTGTAATGAGTTCCGTAAGACAGGTATTGCCTGGTAAACCTTATTTTATTCCGGACACCATGGATAAACACAATCCAATGGAAGCTACAAGAGAATCTTTTATGGAAACTGTTTTTTCAAATGCTATGCCTGTTTCAAAAGCAATCTTTACATCTTATACAGGAATTAGTCCTGCCATAGCTGAAAGTCTTTGCTTTGAGAACAAACTTGATTCTTCAATGCCCGCCAATGTTTTGGCACACGGCGACCAGAATCTTATTTGGATGAGTTTTTATCAGTTAATTAACCGAATTAAAGATGGAAACTTCACTCCTTTAATATATGAGAAAAATGGCAAGCCTGAAGACTTTGGTGCTGTTCCACTTTCAATATATGGTGATTGCACTGCAACTAATTACGAAAGTATTAGTTTATTATTGGAAGACTTTTATTCCAAAAAGAATCTGTACACAAGAATGCGCCAGAAATCTTCCGACTTAAGACGTATTGTTTCCACTGCTCTTGAAAGAGACAGAAAGAAATACAATATTCAGCTTAAGCAGATGAAGGACACTGAGAAAAAAGATAAATACAAAGTATATGGCGAAATTCTCACTGCCTACGGATATTCAATTGAACCTGGTACCAAGAAATTTGAAACCGAGAATTTCTACACAGGAGAGCCTATTACAATTCCATTAGATGAAACATTATCTCCTATAGATAATGCCAAAAAGTTCTATGACAAGTATGCCAAGTTAAAGCGTACAGGGGATGCATTAATTGATATTATTAAGACAACTAAAGCATCAATTGATTATCTTGAAACAATCAACGTATCAATTGATATGGCAACAAGCGAGCATGACTTAAAGGCAATTCAGCAGGAACTTGTTCAGACAGGCTACATTAAACATAAGAAAACAAATAACAAAAAGGGAACTTATTTACAGATTTATGAAAGCTATTACGATCCGGCGCGCAAATGCGGAGTTCATCATTCTTTCAAGTCTGAGGTATAAGCTCCCTCTGCCAGACCGTCCATTAACACATTGCATCTGATTTCCTGTATACTGTTGTCATTCTGAAGAATATCTGCATAGTTGGATTGTATTGCATCGTATGTTCTGCATACTTCCTGACTCTTGCTTAAATCCTTTTTCTCACATCTTCCTTTGTAACCTTTCTTACGCATAGCAGCACCTCCTGATATTGTGCAATTCCCTTTTTCCCGAATGGGGAATGATTTC
>ERZ773210.3014-NODE-3014-length-12578-cov-8.774176_pt1 | contig 12578 bp, 10 predicted proteins | sample MGYA00580528_ERZ773210 | MGnify/ENA primary metagenome ERZ773210 (study PRJEB29015, sample SAMEA2737769) | human gut metagenome | biome: human gut; feature: human-associated habitat; material: faeces | place: China | collected 2012 ...
ATGTTGGATTGAACATATCAAAATCAGGCAATTACACAAATTTATGTACAGACTCGTTCCCGTCGACGATGCGCCAGGTAATTTTTTCGTACTGCAGACTTACGCTTTCAACATGGTTCATTTTATCGTTGGCAGCGATTTTCACGTTCGGCACGCTGCAGTTAACACCCGTAACCTTTACGTTCTCCATTAGTACAGTGTAATAACAGACTTCCTGTCCGGCATCATTAATATGATAGAACTTAATTTCAGCGCTTTTGAGTGCCTGACCGGTAGATGCTGCTTTGTAAAGGTAGGGCGTGGCGCTATCAACTTCCTTTTCAATCCGCATAGATGAGTGTTGACGCGTGCCGGTGATCTTGCCGTTAGCGCTGTCTACCGGGAGGTTTAGGCCATGACTCAGTCAATGCTACCTTCACGATCCTGAACATCTACAGAACCTTTAATATGTGCTCCACCGTCGTCTTTTAGCCACATGTAGGGAGGAATAGGCATTCTTTATTTCCTTATTTTATTGAGTAGTAGCGTTGTTAAGCGGTAAATAACCGTAGCGAGGGTCAGTACGATTAAAATATCGATATTGGTATATGTGTCGTATAGTGTTTCAGCATTCACATCACCATAAATAAAATCACATAGAGATGAGACCACGTCATGATCAAGATAGCGTTCAGCAGGTCCCAATGTGCGGCCTACTAAAATGCTGATGCATAGAAACCAGACCGTTTTGAACAGCCTGATGCCCCATTTAAGGGCACGCGTTGGTATATCCACTTTCACTCACCTCAACCCAACCGCGTGCCATCAGTGAACGCATACAGGGAACCTGAATAAGCTCTGTACTCATGAGAGCATTCCGAATCAGTGCGTAATCAGAATTATGGGCAATCGTGATACATCCTTCAGATACCGTACCCGGATGCAGCCGAAACAAACCCCGATAGACGTTATCAATCCAGGTACCATCATCGATTCCCAGTCATCCTTGTACAAAGCAAACCACTCATCGCGGCCAAATTCTGCACCGGACCTGACCTTATTCCACCGATCCTGAACCTTCGCTTTTAAACCTGAAAAGAAACCTCCAGTCCCTCTGTCAACAATCCAGTATTTACCTGGGGGAATTGGACCCGACCCTTTAACTGCACCACAAAATCCGTTGTTTCTGTAAATTCCCTGCCCGGAATGCGCCATAAACACGCCAACGCCGTACAGGTTAAAAGGCGCATAGTCAGCACCATTTAGCAGCATCGTTCCTTTTAAGGCCATCTTTTCTCCACATCCTTTTATTAAGAGAAAGTCAGCCTACGCCTGACGTGACCATAGATATTCAACCCACATCATATTTATGAACGGCTCATTTTTTTTAAGAAAATGACCTGACAATTTTTAATCACGCTTTCGCGTTAACCTTAGTAAATGCTGAATGAATAATTAACCAGACTCAGCTAACAAAACGCCATGCCTGCTTCTCTGGCACACGCTCCGCAATTCCCGCTATAATCCCCAAAATTTCCAACCGGTTTAGAAACGATCATGACAAAACTCACCTTACAAGAGCAGATGCTGAAAGCGGGCCTCGTCAGCAGCAAGAAAGCGGCGAAAGTGCAGCGCACGGCAAAGAAATCACGCGTTCAGGCGCGTGAGGCTCGGGAAGCGGTAGAAGAGAACAAGAAGGCGCAGATCGAGCGTGACAAGCTGCTGAGCGAGCAGCAGAAGCAGGCCGTGCTGGCGAAAGAGTTTAAGGCGCAGGTGAAGCAGCTGATCGAGATGAACCGCATCACCGTGGCGAAAGGCAACATCACCTTTAACTTCACCGACGGTAATCTGATCAAAAAAATCGAGGTGGACAAGCAAACCCAGGCTCAGCTGATCAACGGCCGTCTGGCGATTGCCCGCTTGGTCATCAACGCCAGCGGCGACTGTGAATACGCGATTATCCCGGCGGTAGTGGCCGATAAAATTGCCCAGCGCGATGCCGACAGCATCGTGTTAAACAGCGCGCTCAGCCAGGAAGAGCAGGACGAAGACGATCCGTACGCGGACTTCAAAATCCCTGACGATTTGATGTGGTAAACCACATTCAGAACGGGGCGGCGTGGCGGGCGTTAACCGGCTCGCCGCTCACGGGATGAATAAAATTCAGCTCGCTGGCATGCAGCATCAGCCGGGGCGCGTCTTCAGCGCCCGGCACGTCAAGACCGCCATACAGATCGCAACCCAGAATCGGGTGCCCCAGCTGCTGGCAGTGAATGCGCAGCTGATGGGTTCGCCCGGTCTCCGGGATCAGTTTCACCCGCGTTAACGGTAATCCCGCCCCCTGATAAAACCGTTCCACGACCTGGTAGCGGGAGCGGGCGGGTTTACCGGTAATGGCGCAGATCGACATCAGCGGGAACAGCGCCGGGTCTTTGGCAATCGGCGCATCAATGACCCCTTCATCATTTTCCACGTGGCCGCAAAGCAGGGCGCTGTAGACTTTCTCCACGCTGCGCTGGCTAAACTGCTGGCACAGTGCCGCGTTAATGGCCTTATTGCGCGCAACCACCATCAGCCCGGACGTGCCAAAATCCAGACGGTGCACCAGCGTGCAGCCCGGGAACGCCTGAACCAGACGATAGTGGACGGAATCAAAGTTTTGCGGATTTTTGCCCGAGAGGCTGAGCAGGCCGGAAGGCTTGTCGATCAGCAGCAGATGTTCATCCTGCCAGAGGATCTGAATGTCATCGTGACACGGTGGGGCAATAAAAGAATCAATGATCGCAGACATCAGGCCGCCCGGCTGGAGAGTGGGAGCGGATGATAACGAAATGCGGGGGAAAAGAAAAACCCTCCCACCAGGCGGTGAGAGGGTAAAGTCTTACGCGGCTACCAGGCTGTCGATGGCGGCTTTCGCGTCGGTCTGCGCTTTGGTCGCCACTTCCGGACCGTAAGCGATACCTTCCGCGAACACGAAGTTCACGTCAGTGATGCCGATGAAGCCCAGGAACAGGCTCAGGTACGGCGCAACCAGGTCGGTTGGGGTGTCTTTATGGATACCGCCGCGGCTGGTCAGTACGATTGCACGCTTGCCTTTCACCAGACCTTCAGGGCCGTTCTCGGTGTAACGGAAGGTTACGCCAGCGCGCGCCACCAGGTCGAAGTAGTTCTTCAGCTGGGTTGGGATGTTGAAGTTGTACATTGGGGCGTTGATGACGATGACGTCATGTGCCTGCAGCTCAGCAATCAGCTCGTCGGACAGGGCCAGCGCTTCCTGCTGACGCGGGCTCAGCGGCGCATCGCTTGGGCGCAGCGCGCCAACCAGCTCGCCATCGAGCACAGGAATTGGGTTTGCAGCCAGGTCACGCACGGTGATTTCGTCCGCAGAATGCTGTTCACGCCACTGTTCAACGAAGTAATCAGACAGCTGACCAGACTGAGAGTACCCTGCCAGAATGCTGGATTTCAAAACTAATACTTTGCTCATGGGTGATTCCTGTTGTTGCATTTGATTGAAGGGGGTTGCCCCGTTGCTTGTTGACACTCTATTCACAATCCTGCCACAGAGATAGCGCAATATATCGAAGCCTATGTTCGAATTTTTTGAATAAGGCACGAAAGGCGTCAGTGTGGTACTCTATAGCAATCATTAAAAAGAGAGTTTATCAGGGCGTGTACTGCCCTTTAACGCTATGACAGAACAACAAAAATTCACCTTCCCGATGCTCCTGCAACAGCTCGATTCTCTGACGCTGCGCGACAAACAGCGCTTCGCCCGCCGTCTGCACGGCGTCAAGAAGGTTAAAAATCCTGATGCACAACAGGCCATTTACCAGGAGATGGCGAAAGAGATTGAACAGGCAGTAGGGAAGGTTGTGCTGCGCGAAGCTGCGCGCCCGGCGATTACCTACCCGGAAAACCTGCCCGTCAGCCAGAAGAAACAGGACATTCTTGAGGCCGTCCGCGACCACCAGGTTGTGATTGTCGCGGGTGAAACCGGTTCGGGGAAAACCACCCAGCTGCCGAAAATCTGTATGGAGCTGGGCCGCGGGATCAAAGGCCTGATTGGCCACACCCAGCCGCGTCGTCTGGCGGCGCGCACCGTCGCCAACCGTATTGCCGAAGAGCTGCAGACGGAGCCGGGCGGCTGCATCGGCTACAAGGTGCGCTTCAGCGACCACGTGAGCGATAACACCATGGTCAAGCTGATGACCGACGGTATTCTGCTGGCGGAAATTCAGCAGGATCGCCTGCTGATGCAGTACGACACCATCATCATTGACGAAGCGCACGAGCGCAGCCTGAACATCGACTTCCTGCTCGGCTACCTGAAAGAGCTGCTGCCGCGTCGCCCGGATCTGAAAGTGATCATCACCTCCGCGACCATCGACCCGGAACGCTTCTCGAAGCACTTCAACAATGCGCCGATTATCGAAGTGTCTGGACGGACGTATCCGGTTGAAGTGCGCTATCGCCCGATTGTGGAAGAGGCGGATGATACCGAGCGCGACCAGCTGCAGGCTATTTTTGATGCCGTTGACGAGCTGGGTAACGAAAGCGCGGGGGATATCCTGATCTTCATGAGCGGCGAACGCGAAATCCGCGATACCGCCGATGCGCTCAGCAAGCGCGACCTGCGCCACACCGAGATCCTGCCGCTGTATGCCCGCCTGTCCAACAGCGAACAGAACCGCGTCTTCCAGCCGCACAGCGGACGCCGAATCGTCCTGGCGACCAACGTGGCGGAAACCTCGCTCACCGTGCCGGGCATTAAATACGTGATCGACCCGGGCACGGCGCGCATCAGCCGCTACAGCTACCGCACCAAGGTCCAGCGGCTGCCGATTGAGCCCGTTTCGCAGGCGTCTGCTAACCAGCGTAAGGGCCGCTGCGGCCGCGTGTCGGAAGGGATCTGCATTCGTCTCTATTCCGAAGACGATTTCCTGTCGCGCCCGGAATTTACCGACCCGGAAATTCTGCGCACCAACCTGGCGTCCGTTATCCTGCAGATGACCGCCCTGGGGCTGGGCGACATCGCGGCGTTTCCGTTCGTCGAAGCGCCGGATAAACGCAACATTCAGGACGGCGTGCGTCTGCTGGAAGAGCTCGGGGCGATTACCACCGACGAGCAGGCGACGGTTTATAAGCTGACGCCGCTGGGCCGCCAGCTCAGCCAGCTCCCGGTCGACCCGCGCCTGGCGCGTATGGTGCTGGAAGCGCAAAAGCACGGCTGCGTGCGCGAGGCGATGATCATTACCTCGGCGCTCTCCATTCAGGATCCGCGCGAGCGTCCGATGGACAAACAGCAGGCCTCGGACGAAAAGCACCGCCGCTTCCACGATAAAGAGTCCGATTTCCTCGCCTTTGTGAACCTGTGGAACTACCTCGGCGAGCAGCAGAAGGCGCTCTCCTCGAACCAGTTCCGCCGCCAGTGCCGGGTGGATTTCCTCAACTACCTGCGCGTGCGCGAGTGGCAGGATATCTATACCCAGCTTCGCCAGGTGGTGAAAGAGCTGGGCATTCCGGTGAACAGCGAACCGGCGGAGTACCGCGAAATTCATATCGCGCTGCTGACCGGCCTGCTGTCCCACATTGGGATGAAGGACGCCGAGAAGCAGGAGTATACCGGCGCGCGCAACGCCCGTTTCGCCATCTTCCCGGGTTCTGGCCTGTTCAAGAAGCCGCCGAAGTGGACCATGGTCGCGGAACTGGTGGAAACCAGCCGCCTGTGGGGACGCATTGCCGCCCGTATCGATCCGGAATGGGTGGAGCCGGTGGCGCAGCATCTGCTTAAGCGCTCGTACAGCGAGCCGCACTGGGAGCGTGCGCAGGGCGCGGTGATGGCGACCGAAAAAGTGACCGTTTACGGCCTGCCGGTGGTCGCCGCGCGCAAGGTCAACTACAGCCAGATCGATCCGGCGCTCAGCCGCGAGCTGTTTATCCGTCACGCGCTGGTGGAGGGAGACTGGCAGACGCGCCACGCCTTCTTCCGCGAAAACCTGAAGCTGCGCGCGGAAGTGGAGGAACTTGAGCACAAGTCCCGCCGCCGCGACATTCTGGTGGACGATGGAGCGCTGTTCGAGTTTTACGACCAGCGCATCAGCCACGATGTGATTTCCGCCCGCCACTTCGACAGCTGGTGGAAGAAGGCCAGCAAAGAGACGCCGGACCTGCTCAACTTCGAAAAGAGCATGCTGATTAAAGAGGGGGCGGAGTCGGTCAGCAAGCTCGACTACCCGAACTTCTGGCATCAGGGCAACCTCAAGCTGCGGCTGACCTATCAGTTTGAGCCGGGGGCCGACGCGGATGGCGTGACCGTCCACATTCCGCTGCCGCTGTTAAACCAGGTCGACGAGAGCGGGTTCGAGTGGCAAATCCCCGGCCTGCGCCGCGAGCTGGTGATTGCGCTGATCAAATCCCTGCCGAAACCGGTGCGCCGCAACTTTGTGCCTGCGCCGAACTATGCGGAAGCGTTTTTGGGCCGCGTCACGCCGCTGGAGCTGCCGCTGCTGGACGCGCTGGAGCGCGAGTTCCGCCGCATGACCGGCACCACCATCGACCGCGACGACTGGAACTGGGATCAGGTGCCCGATCACCTGAAAATCACCTTCCGCGTGGTGGACGATAAAAACAAAAAGCTGCAGGAAGGGCGTTCCCTGAGCGAGCTGAAAGAGGCGCTGAAAGGCAAAGTCCAGGAGACGCTCTCTGCGGTGGCCGACGACGGCATCGAGCAGAGCGGGCTGCACATCTGGAGCTTTGGCCAGCTTCCGGAGAGCTACGAGCAGAAGCGCGGCAACTATAAGGTGAAAGCCTGGCCTGCGCTGGTAGACGAGCGCGACAGCGTGGCGATCAAACTGTTTGATAACCCGCAGGAACAGCAGCAGATGATGTGGCGCGGGCTGCGTCGCCTGCTGCTGCTCAACATCCCGTCGCCGATCAAGTATCTGCACGAGAAGCTGCCGAACAAGGCCAAGCTGGGTCTCTACTTTAACCCGTACGGCAAAGTGCTGGATCTGATTGACGACTGCATCTCCTGCGGCGTGGACAAACTCATTCACGAAGCGGGCGGCCCGGTCTGGACGGAAGAGGGCTTTGCTCAGCTTCACGAGAAGGTGCGTGCGGAGCTGAACGACACCGTGGTGGAGATTGCCAAACAGGTCGAGCAGATCCTCACCACCGTGTTCAACATCAACAAGCGTCTGAAAGGGCGCGTGGATATGACCATGGCGCTGGGCCTGTCGGACGTGAAGGCGCAGATGGCGGGGCTGGTTTACCGCGGCTTTGTCACCGGCAACGGCTTCAACCGTCTCGGCGATACGCTGCGCTATCTCCAGGCGATTGAAAAACGGCTGGAGAAGATGGCTATCGACCCGCACCGCGACCGCGCGCAGATGCTGAAAGTGGAGAGCGTGCAGCAGGCGTGGCAGCAGTGGCTGAACAAGCTGCCGCCAGCGCGCCGCGACGATGAAGACGTGCAGGCGATCCGCTGGATGATCGAGGAGCTGCGCGTCAGCTTCTTTGCCCAGCAGCTCGGTACGCCGTATCCGATTTCGGATAAGCGTATTCTGCAGGCGATGGAGCAGATTTCCGGTTAAACCCTTGCCCGGTGGCGCTGCGCTTACCGGGCCTAGGGGAGAACGGGTAGGCCGGGTAAGGCAAAGCCGCCACCCGGCTGGTTATCGTTCTACAATCGCCAGCGTAAACCCATCCCATCCCTTAATCCCCACCGTTTGCAGCGCGGTGGCGGTTAAGCGCGGGTTATCCCCCATCATCTCAATAAAACGCCGCACGCCCAGCACGCGCGCATCGTCGCTTTCCCCGTTGATTACCTCGCCGTCACGCACCACGTTATCGCCGATAATTACCGTGCCGGGGCGGGAGTAGTGCAGCGCCCATTCCAGATAGCCGGGATTGTTTGGCTTATCGGCATCAATAAAGATCAGGTCGAACGGCGGAACCTCGCCGAAATTCTCCAGCGAGCTCAGCGCCGGACCCTCAATTAATTCAATGCGTTCGTTTAACCCCGCAAGCTGAATATTCTCGCGCGCAACGCGGGCATGCGTGGGATCGGCCTCGAGCGTAATCAGCTTACCGTCCGGCGGCAGCGCGCGCGCCATCCAGATTGAGCTGTAGGCACCCAGCGTCCCGATCTCAAGAATGCGTCTTGCCTGCGTCATGCGCACGAACAGCGCCAGCAGCTGCCCCTGATTGGCCGCGACATCATGTTCAGGCAGCCCGGCGCGTTTGTTGTTTTCCAGCACCTGATTCAGTACGTCATCGTCAGGAATAAGCGAAGAAATCATGAAATTATCAACTGCAGACCACTGTTGTTGCATAGATTGTCTCCTGAGGGGGAATCGCCGGGTGGCGGCTGCGCCTTACCCGGCTTACAGGGCTGAGGAATAAACGCCGGGTGGCGCTTCGCTTACCCGGCCTACGGGGCGAAATGTAGGCCCGGTAAGCGAAGCGCCACCGGGCAGGTTTTCAGGCACTGACCCAGCCGCCGCCCAGCGCTCTGTACAAATCAATCTGCGCCAGCAGCAGGTTATTTTTCACCTGCACGACGCTGGTCTGGACCGAGAACAGCGTGCGCTGCGCGTCCAGCACGTCCAGATAGGAGGAGTAGCCGTTGCGATAGCGATTCTGCGCAATGCGCAGCGTCTCCTGGGCCACATCCTGCTGGGCAAGCAGCTCCGTCAGCTGTTCCTGATAGCGACTTATCGCATCAAGGCTGTTGTTCACTTCGGCAAACGCGTTACGCACGGTCTTTTCATAGGCGTACAGCGCCTGGTTTCGCTGGGACTGTGAAATGTCCACCTGAGCATTCAGCGCCTGGCGGTTCAGCAGCGGGGCGAGAATACTGCCTCCGACGCTCCAGAGCTGAAGCGGGTTGTCCAGCAGGCCGGAAAGGGTGCGATCCTGAACCGAACCGTTGGCGGTCAGGTTGATCGACGGCAGCAGGCTGGCGCGCGACGCCGCGAGCGAGGCATCCGCCGCCACCAGCTGGCGTTCGGCCTGAACGATATCCGGGCGGCGGTTCAGCAGCGTAGAAGGCAGCTGCGACGGCAGCGTTAGCGGCGTCAGTGCTGCAAAGGTTTCGCTACGCGCCACGTCGCCCGGGTTGCTTCCCAGCAGCAGGCTGAGGGCATTCTCCTGCTGTGCAATCTGGTGCTGCAGCACGGGCACCTGCGCCCGCGTTGAGCGAAGTTCGGAATCCGACTGCATTAGCTCCAGGCGCGAGCTGTAGCCCGTCTCAAACTGACGTTTCGCGAGGTTAAATGCCTCCTCGCGCGATTTCAGCGTGGACTCGGTCACCCGCAGCTGCTCGTCAAGCGAGAGCAGGGTGACATACCCGGATGCCACAGACGAGGCGACGGTCAAATCCGCGGCCGCGGCGGCGGCTTTTTGCGCCTCCAGCGTAGCTTCGGCAGCGCGCGAGGTGCTGCGGTTGACGCCCCAGATATCCACGTCATAGCTTGCCGTCAGGCTCCCTTTGTACAATGTGCCGTAAACCGGCAGCCCGGTCGCAGCGGATTGTGAACGGGCGCGCGTCCCGGTTACGCCCGCGTCGAGGGAGGGAAACAGGCTGCCGTCGGCCGCATAGACCCGCGCCTGATACTCGTTTATCCGTTCGCGGGCGATCAGCACGTCGCTGTTGTGCTGTAGCGCCTGATCCACATAGCGGTTCAGGTGGTTGTCATGGAAATTACGCCACCAGAGCTGCTCCGTCGGGCTGGCAGGGCCGGAGACGGTGCGCCACTGGGTGGGGATGTGCAGCGTCGGCTGCGCCGGCTTGACGTCAACGGACTGGCATCCGGCCAGCATGACCGCCGCCACCAGCGCGGCTATCGGGCGAAGGATCATTACTTCGCCTCCCGTGTATCAATAGTCACCTGTACCGACATACCCGGACGCAGCAGCGCGGAGTCTTCTGGCTTACCGAGCACCTCAATGCGCACCGGAATACGCTGGGCTATTTTGACAAAGTTGCCTGTGGCGTTGTCCGGCGTGATGGCGCTGAACTCCACGCCGGTTGCCGGGGAGATGCTCTCCACGCGGCCCTGATACGCTTTGTTGTTCAGGGCATCAACGGTGAACTTCACCGGCTGACCGACGCGCAGCTCCGCGAGCTGGGTCTCTTTAATGTTGGCGATGACCCAGTGCTGCGGCGGCACCAGGGTGGTGAGGTGCGTCCCGGCGGTCACGTAGGCCCCGAGACGCACGGCGATCTGGCCGAGCTGACCGTCACGCGGCGCCACAATGCGGGTGTTTTGCAGGTCAATCTGCGCCAGCTCCAGCGCCGCTTTGGCGTTTTCAACATCCGCCTCCAGCGCACCGCGGTTCACAATCACCGTCTGCAGATCCTGACGCGACATCTCAAGCGCGGCTTTCGCCTGGTCGATATCCGCGCTGCCCTGAGCGGCACTGGCCAGCGCGGCGTCGCGCTCGCGAATGGAAAGCGAGCCGTCAGACGTCAGCTCTTTCACCCGTTTTAAATCCGCCTGGCTTTTCAGGCTCTGGGCGCGGGCATTTTTCAGCGCGGCGTCATTTTTGGCGATCGTTGCTTCGGCGCTTTTACGCTGCTGCAGGTTGTTATTCAGGGCGGCAATTTTCATCGCCAGCTGCGCCTCGGCCTGGTGCACGCGCTGACGGTAGATACGGTCATCGATCTGCAGCAGCAGGTCGCCTTTTTTGACCTGCTCAAAGTCCTGAACCTTCACCTCGGTGATATAGCCGTTCACCTGCGGGCTGATAAACGTCGTCTGGCCGCGCACGTAGGCGTTATCGGTAAACTGCGCGTGACGGGTGAACGGCGGCAGTTGCCACGCATAAAGGATCACCAGCACGCCGACAATACCGATGGCGGCGGCGGTGAAAACGGAAACAATGCGCACATTTTTGCGGGTGTTGGCCTGCTCTTTGGCGGCATCCTGCTGACTCATAAACTCTCCAGAACTCTTTCAATTATTTGTTGCCGGTGGCGTTCTTCAGCGCCAGACGGGCAGTGATGCGCAGGCGCAGCAAGCGCCATAAAATCCAGACCAGCGTGGCGGCAGCGATGCTCGCCGTCAGCAGATAAGTATCGTTATAAGCCAGAATATTCGCCTCCAGCGCGGTGACCGTTTGCAGCTGCGTTATCGCCTGGGTGCCCAGCAGCGCGCTGTCGCCAATCAGGCTTTTGTACATTTGGGTATAAAGCTGAATTCGCTCGTTGACCAGCGGGTTGAGCGTGGTGAGCTGGTCCGCCAGCAGGCTGGAGTGGTATTTCTCGCGCCAGGTCTGGAAGGTGCCGAGGATCGCGGAGCCCAGCAGGCCGCCCAGGTTCTGGCTCATGCCAAACATCACCGAGAAGCTGACCAGGTTACGCGGGTCGGCGATCACCCCGCCAATGGCGGCCAGCATAGCGGGCGCCAGGAAGAAGGCGCTGCCGAAGCCCAGCAGGAACTGGCTTACCATCAGCTGATCCGGACGGGTCAGGTTGTTGGACTGGCTGTCCAGCAGCGAGGCAACAATCATCAGCGCCAGAGACGTGATGATTGGCCACGCCAGTTTCGTCGGCTTGATGGTGAGACAGCTGGTGACAATCCCGCAGACGATCCCGGCGAAAATGGACCACGCCAGATGCGTCATCTGCTCGTTCTGTAAGCCCACGTACTGCAGCCAGCCGATGACGCCGGTGTTTTGCTCGGCCAGCACGATACGGATCAGCAGCATAATCAGCCCCAGGCGGACGATGCTGCCGCTCGACAGCCAGCGGGTGTTCAGCAGCGGGTTGCTGCGGTTATGTTCAAAGACGATGGCTGCGACAATCAGCACCAGCGATAGCGCCAGCGACCAGCCGATCCACGGCGCTTCGAACCACCAGTCAAGGCGGCCCAGAGAGAGGACGGCACAGAGCAGGGCCATCCCGGAGGCCAGTAAAAAGAAGGTGATAAAGTCCTTCTTCTCAAAGACCTTGCGCCGGTCGCCCGGCGGCAGTTTTAAGGCGATGACGCAGGCCAGGGAGATCAGCGCCAGTCCCAGCTCGAAGAAATAGAGCCCGCGCCACTCGTCCAGCTGCAGCAGCTCGGTTGAAAACAGGCGCGCCAGCGGGATGGCGAGCGACGATCCGGTGATGCCGATGGTCAGCGCCTTCAGGCGGTGCTTCGCAGGCCAGGCTTGGATCTGATAGTAAATCCCCAGCGAGCTGAGCGCGGCGGCCACCATGCCGTGCGCGGCGCGCACCATCAGCGCCGAGCTGAGATCGTTTACGAACAGGTGGAAGAAGGTGACCAGCACGTACAGCACCAGAAAGCCTTCCGTAAAGGCGCGCAGGCCATACTGCTGGCGGAATTTAACCAGCAGCAGGTTGATGGAGATGTTGGTCATCACATAAACCGCGGGCAGCCAGGCGATTTCGGTTGACCAGGCGCCGAAGGTCCCCTGCAAATTTTGCAGGTTGGCGGTTACCACCGCATTCCCCAGCGCTCCCGTCAGGCAGACCAGCAGGCCCACGACGCCATAGGCAATGCGTTTTGGCGTACTGTGTTCGGGCGTAGAGGGCGAACCCAGCAGGGCGGGTTTCTCATGTGGCTGCCACTCGCGAGGAGCATAAGGGT
>ERZ773210.3018-NODE-3018-length-12547-cov-4.319565_pt1 | contig 12547 bp, 10 predicted proteins | sample MGYA00580528_ERZ773210 | MGnify/ENA primary metagenome ERZ773210 (study PRJEB29015, sample SAMEA2737769) | human gut metagenome | biome: human gut; feature: human-associated habitat; material: faeces | place: China | collected 2012 ...
CGCCTACGACAAGAAGGGCGAGGACGTGCAGGTGCTCGACCTGAGCGAGCTTTCCGACGTGTGCGACTACTTTGTGCTTGCCACCGGTACCAACAACCGCCAGGTCGATTCGATTGTCGACGAGATCGAGGAGAAGGTTGCCGAGGCTTGCGGCGAGCATCCGTTCTCCATCGAGGGCCGCGAGCAGAAGATCTGGATGCTCATGGACTACGGCTCGGTCGTCGTCCACGTCTTCACTCCCGAAGCCCGCGACTTCTACCGCCTTGAAAAGCTCTGGGGTGACGCCCCCCAGCTTCCCCTCGACCTCCTCTAGTAGTTCATTTGGGACGGGCTTTTTAGCTAACCTCTACCGTTCGCCGGGCAGTTGCATCATTCGCAGCTGCCCGGCTTTCTTTTTGTCATAGGGACTAATCGTTGAAGCGGGATTGGCGGCCGAAGGATAGGGCAGTGTCGCCGAACTTGTCTCGGACGGCGTCGATAGCGACTGAGAGGTCGCGACGGTCGCTGGATTGGGCGCCGCGATCATCGACTTCACAGAACAGGTCGGTCTGGATGCCGCCCTGATGATCGAAGTCGCTCATGCCGATGCCCGCCAGGCGCACATGCATGCCTTCCTGCCAGATGTTGTCGAGCAGCTCGAGCGCCACCGCCACAAAGATGTTCTCATCGTCGGTCGGATGAGGCAGCCGGCGCTGTGCCGAGCGACCGCTTCCATACGAATACTTGAGCTTGAGCGTCACCGTGGCGCCCGTCAGTCCCTGACGCTCGACCCTTTCAATGCCCTCGAAGCGGATGTTGCGCCGGGCCTTCTCCACGGCGCGGCGGCACGAAGAGAGCGACACCGCGACCGCCAGCAGCAATACGTACACCGAATAACGTTGTATCATCTTCATCTTTCTCCTATATATATTTGTGCGATACCGAAACTCTGGCTCCGCGCCCGGCAGTTGCGAAATCCCGCCCGGGCCATCATCGCCATGAACTCCTCCGGCGCGGGAAACTCCCCGACCGAGGCTGGAAGATACTCGTAGGCCCGCTTGTCGCGCGACACCAGCCCGCCGATGCGGGGCAGGATTTTGTAGGAATAAAATTCGTACAACGCCCGGAACACCCGGTTGCGGGGACGCGAAAACTCCAGGATAACGACTTTGCCCCCGGGTTTTATTGTGCGGGCCAGTTCGCGCAGCCCGGCCCCGAGGTCTCCGAAGTTGCGCACCCCGAACGCCACGGTCGCCACATCGACCGACGCGTCGGCCACGGCGAGACGCTCGGCATCGCCCCGGTCGAGGACGATGCGCCCGTCCAACCCCCGGGCCTCGATCTTGCGGCGTGCCACGGCGAGCATCTGCTCCGAAAGGTCCACCCCGAGCACCTGCACGTCGCGGATGCGGCGGGCCATGGCGATCGCCAGGTCGCCCGTTCCGGTCGCCACGTCCAGGATGCGGCCGGGCTTTGCGCGGCGCACCTCGCCGACCACGCGGCGGCGCCACACGCGGTCGATGCTCATCGAAAGCGTATGGTTCAGCAGGTCGTACTTTGGCGCGATGTTGTCGAACATCTCGCGCACCTCCTCCTTTTTGGTCTGATCTGTATTGTATGGTTTCATTCGTATCTAATCGTTTCTTCGGGCTTCACGGTGGAGACCACGGCCGTCGGGATCACCAGCAGGGCGACGATCGCGGCGACGAACCCCGCGTTGAGCGCCAGCCACCAGCCCCAACCCAGCGACACGGGCACCTCCGAGAGCAGGTATCCCTCGGAGCTGAGCTTCACCAGATGCGTCCATTTCTGCACGAGGCACAACCCCAGTCCGGCGGCATTGCCCCACGCCAGCCCCCGCAGGGTCACCAGCGCCGCCCGCCAGAGGAAGATGCGCCGCAGACAGCCGTTGCGCATCCCGAGGGCTTTCAGCAGACCGATCATCCGCGTCCGCTCCAGCACGAGGATCAGCAGCGCCGAGGTCATGTTGAAGAAGGCCACCACGAGCATGATGACGATCACCACCGCGGCGTTCACATCGTGGGCCTTCAGCCAGTCGAAAATATTGGCGTACCGCTCCCGGACGCTCGTCACGGCGAGGTTTTCGGAATCTTCGGCATCATCGTACAACAGCGTCCGGCCCAGCGTCCGGGCGAACGTGTCGGCGCCGGCCAGCGAGCGCGTCAGGATCTCGTAGCCCGAAATCTCGTCCGGTCCCCACTCCGAGAGCCGCTGCACGTTGCGGATGTCCGTCACGACCACCACGCCGTCCATCTCCTCCATCCCCGACTCGTAGACGCCCGCCACCTTGAAACGGTCGCGGCGCGGCATTTCGCCCGGCTCGACGAACAGCATCTCGACCTTGTCGCCCACGCCCAGCAGCAGTTTGTCGGCCAGCGTGCGCGACAGCAGGATGTCCTTCGTGCGGACCTCGCCGCCCACACGGGGCAGCTCCCCCGCGACGAGCCATTCGCGGAAATACGACCAGTCGTAATCCGCCTCGACACCCTTGAGCATCACCTCGCCCACGGCGTCGGCCGTGCGGACGATGCCCCCCTTGACGGCATAGGGAGCCATCGCCACGAACCCGTCGGTCCGGCGGATCAGCTCCTCGACATGCGCGCTGCGGCGCACGGGCTGCGCATCGAGCGCGTTCACGCCCCTTATGTCGGTCACCGCGACGTGAGCCGCAAACCCCGTCATCTTGCGCGCCACCTCGCGTTTGAAGCCCATGATGACGGCCATCGCGAGGATCATCACCGCCATCCCCAGCGCCACCGACACCACGGCGATACGCTCCATCACCCCGGGCTTGTTCCCGGGCGCGGGCTGCGCCATGCGGCGTGCGATGAAAAAGGCGAGATTCACGGTGCGCTGTCTTGTCGAAAATTTGTACAAAGTAACATATAAATTTCGTATTTCCGGTATCGTAACGACACTTTTTATCAGCCGGAAGGTTTTACAAACGCGCCCGCAATTCTGTTTTGCAGCCATCCTACTTTTTTGTATCTTTGCGGAAAACAAACGTTTTTCGTATGCAAAAACAGGCATTGATTACGGGAGCCACTTCGGGCATCGGACGCGCCACGGCGCTCCGGCTGGCAAAGGAGGGATACGCCGTCATCGCCACGGGCCGCCGGGCCGACCGGCTCGCGACGCTGCGCGCGGAGATCGAAGCGGCGGGCGGCCGCTGCACGACGCTCGCCTTCGACGTGCGCTCCGAGGAGGAGGTGCGCCGCAACCTCTCTCCGCTCGAAAACATCGACCTGCTGGTCAACAACGCGGGTCTCGCCGCCGGACTGGAGCACATCGACCTGGGCGACACGCGCGACTGGGACGCCATGATCGACACCAACGTCAAGGGGCTTCTCTACGTCACGCGCGTCATCGCGCCCAAGATGGTCGCCGCGGGCCGCGGGCACATCTTCAACATCGGCTCGATCGCCGGGACCGAGGCCTACGAGAACGGCGCGGTCTACTGCGCCTCGAAACACGCCGTGCACGCCATTTCGCAGTCGATGCGCGCCGACCTGCTTTCGGCCGGGATCAAGGTGACGGAGATCCGCCCGGGAATGGTCGAGACCGAATTTTCCGAAGTGCGTTTCCACGGCGACAAGAAGCGCGCCGACGCGGTTTACGACGGCGTCGAACCGCTCACCGGCGCCGACATTGCGGAAGCAATCGCATGGGCGGCACAATTACCCGCCCATATGAACGTTAATGATATGGTGCTGATGCCCTCGCAACAGGCGGGAGCGTATTACACGCACCGGAAAACAAAACAGAAAACGCTATGACATTTCCTATGATTGCCCTGCTCCAGGCAGGTTACTATGCAGAGCCGCACGCCGCGCGCTACGACGCCGCGACGATGGGCATGTTCGTCCTGATCATCGCCATCGGCGTCATCGGGTTCATCGTGCAGGCGCGCCTGCAATCGGTGTTCAAGAAGTATTCGAAGGTGCAGTTCCCCGGCGGGCTGACCGGCGCCGAGGTCGCCGAGAAGATGCTGCGCGACAACAACATCCACAACGTGAAGGTGACGCACGTGGGCGGACACCTCACCGACCATTTCAACCCGCAGACGATGACCGTCAACCTGAGCGACTCGGTCTACTCGTCGTCGAGCGTCGCCGCCGCGGCCGTGGCGGCCCACGAGTGCGGCCACGCCGTGCAGCACGCCCGCGGTTACGCCCCGCTGACGCTGCGTTCGCAGCTGGTTCCCGTCGTGCAGTTCGCCTCGACGGCCGCCACGTGGGTCATCATCCTGGGTCTCGTCATCCTCGCCTCGACGCAGAACGAACTGCTGTGCTGGATCGGCGTGGGCATGATCGCCATGTCGGCCCTCTTCTCGCTCGTCACGCTGCCCGTCGAGTACAACGCCTCGGCCCGCGCCGTGGAGTGGCTCCAGACCAGCCGCACGATGCAGGGAGCACAGCTCGCGCAGGCCAAAGAGGCCCTCTCGTGGGCGGCCCGCACTTACCTCGTAGCGGCGTTGAGCGCCATCGCGTCGGTGCTTTACTACGTCTTCCTGATCCTCGGACGGCGCGACTGACCCACCGATGAACACCCCCGGAAAAGATTACACCCACCACAGCTGGCTGGCGGCCGCAGCGCTCATCGCAGTGCTCGTGGCCGTAAGTTTCATCCCTCCGCAAAGCGTCGGGGGCGTGAAACTCCGCCGCGCCAACATCCTCTCGGACCTCCTTTCGTTCGACGACGCCGAAGCGGCCGAACCCGCCGCCGAGCCGGCGCTCTTCGACGAAGAGGAGTTCCATATCGACATGGCCGCCGTCGCCGAACGCATCGAGGCCGACACCACCCCGCGCGAGGTGCAGATCACCTACGAATGGCTCCTCGCGCAGGACACGGCCCGCCGCGAACGCGCCGTGCCCGACTCGGCGCGCTTCGTCGCGACGCTGACCCCGATCGAGGATTTCAGCGACAGCGGACGCATCCGAGCCTTCTGCGACACGCTGCTCAACGCTCCGCGCCCGGTGCGCATCGCCTTCCTGGGCGACTCGTTCGTCGAGGGCGACATCCTCACGGCCGACCTGCGCGAACGGCTCCAGTCGGCCTACTCGGGCGGCGGCGCGGGATTCGCCCCGATGGCCTCGCCGCTGACGGCGTTCCGGCGCACGGTCAAAACCCAGTCGAAGGGCTGGACGACCTACAACATCATGCAGCGCAAAGCCGCACCCGCGCGCCTGCGCGAGAATTTCTACGTCTCGGGCTGGGTGAGCCAGCCTGCGGCCGGGGCTTCGACCCGCTGGGAGAGCACCGACTACCGCAAACGCCTCGATTCGTGCACCACGGCGCGCGTCTTCTTCCTCTCGCCCCGCGACAGCCGCGTCGAGGTGACGCTCAACGACGCCCAGCGCCGCGAATTCGACATCGCGGGCGACGACGCCGTGCGGCAGATCGCCGTTTCGGCCCCCCGTGTCCGCTCGCTCGCCTTCAAGGTGCTCTCCGGCGCGGAGGACTTCGTCGGCTACGGAGCGGTGTTCGAAGGCCGGGGCGTCGTGGTCGACAACTACTCCGTGCGCAGCAACAACGGGCAGGCGATGTTCTGGACCAACCCGTCGGTCAACGCCCAGATCAACGCCATGCTGGGCTACGATCTGGTGGTGCTCCAGTACGGGCTGAACATCATGCAGCCGGGCGTGAAGAACTACACCAACTACGCCGGGCAGATCGAGAAGATGATCGCCTATGCCCGCCAGTGCTTCCCGGGGGCGGCGGTGCTCGTGCTGGGCGTCAGCGACCGTTCGGTGAAGACCGACGCCGGATTCGAACCGATGGACGCCATCCCCCACATGCTCGACTGCCAGCGCCGTGCGGCGCGGAACACGGGCGCGGCCTTCTGGCCCACGTGCGACGCCATGCGCGCCCTGGGCGGCATGGAACAGTTCGTCAAGAACGGCTGGGCGGGCAAGGACTACACCCACATCAACTACGCCGGAGGGCGCCGCGTGGCATGGGCGCTGTTCGACGCCATCAACGCCGGAGTCTCGGAAGTCTACACCGAGCAGCGGATCGCCAGCCTGCGCCGCCGTGCGGCGCAGGCCGTCCTCGACTCGGCGCGCAGGGCCGCCGGCGACCGCAGCATCCTCCCGTCCTCCGCACCCCTTAACCCGCGCGCGCAATGACCTTTCCCGCAACGGACGGCATCACCGACAGGCTCCAGGCGCTGTTTGCCTACGACGCCTCCTCGCCGCTGATTTTCAGCAGCGGGCTGTTCCTGTTCCTCTTCGCGGGATTCCTGCTCGTTTACAGCGCCTTCCGCCGCGCGCCGATGGCCCGCATCGTCTACGTCATCGCCTTCTCGCTCTATTTCTACTACAAGTCGAGCGGCATCTATTTCCTGCTGCTCGTCTTCGCCGCGGCGAGCGACTTCCTGATCGCCCGGGGCATCTACCGGGCGCGCTTCCGGTGGACGAAACGCTGGCTGGTGGTATTGAGCGTCGCGGTGAACCTCGGCATGCTGGGGTATTTCAAGTACACGAACTTCCTCATCGACATCTCCAACCAGCTGTTCGGACAAGGCTTCCTGCAATTCCAGAACATCTTCCTCCCGGTCGGCATCTCGTTCTTCGTTTTCCAGTCGATGAGCTACACCATAGACATTTACCGCGGCCAGCTGAAGCCTTTGTCCAACTGGCTCGACTATCTCTTTTACCTGTCGTTCTTTCCGCAGCTGGTGGCCGGCCCGATCGTCCGCGCCCGGGACTTCATCCCGCAGATCCGGCAGAACCCGGTCGTGGTCACGCGCGAGATGTTCGGCACGGGCGTCTTCCTGATCCTCACGGGCCTGTTCAAAAAGGCGATCATTTCGGACTACATCTCGCTCAACTTCGTCGACCGCATCTTCGACGAACCGCTGCTCTACTCGGGATTCGAGTGCCTGATGGGCATCTACGGCTATGCGCTGCAAATCTACTGCGACTTCTCGGGCTATTCGGACATGGCCATCGGCATCGCCCTGCTGCTGGGCTTCCGCTTCCCGAAAAACTTCGACGCACCCTACAAGTCGGCGACGATCACCGAGTTCTGGCGGCGGTGGCACATCTCGCTCTCGACGTGGCTGCGCGACTACCTCTACATTTCGCTGGGCGGCAACCGCAAGGGCCGCATCCGGACCTACGGCAACCTGCTCCTGACGATGCTGCTGGGCGGACTGTGGCACGGCGCGGCGGTGCGTTTCATCCTCTGGGGCGGACTGCACGGCGCGGCCCTGGCGCTGCACAAGCTCTGGATGGCCCTCGTTCCGGGCGCCAAGGCCACCGGAGCGCAGATGCACTGGTGGAGCCGCGCGGCGGGCATGCTCCTGACGTTCAACATCGTCTGCCTGGGGTGGCTGATGTTCCGCGCCGAGTCGATGCAAACCGTCTCGCTGATGCTGCACCAGATTTTCGAAAACTTCAACGCCGCGATGATCCCGCAGGTCGTGACGGGCTACGCCGCCGTCTTCGCGCTGATCGCCGCGGGTTACATCCTGCACCTGCTGCCGTCGGCCGTCGACGCCGTCGCGCAGCGGATCGTGGTCCATGCGCCGCTGGTTCTGCAGGTCCTGATGGCCGCGGCGATGATCTGGTGCGTCATGCAGATCAAATCCAGCGACATACAGCCGTTTATCTATTTCCAGTTCTGATACGTATATGGACCCGCTCATGCATCCCGGAATGTCGTTTTCGCCGCTTGCAGCGGCGTTTACAAATTGGACCCACCCCCAAACCTCCGCCTTGCCGGGGGCTTGTCGCGACGCAACCGGAATGCGGACAATCCGGCAACCGGATTATCTGCCCGAACTTTCACCTTCGACTTTTAGCCTATGAATTGCGACCATAACCTCTTTTTAGCCCTGAACTTCGACGGCGGCCCCTTCATGGACCGCCTGATGCTGACCGTCTCGGGCATGACGATGTGGCTGCCGCTCTACGCGCTGATCCTCTGGCTCGTGTGGCGCCGCGACGGATGGCGCAACGTCATCCTCTTCACGGCGCTGATGATCGCCGCGCTGGTCCTCTCGGACATGGTTTCGGGAATCTTCAAGCACAACGGCGTGCTGGGTGGGCTGCTGCCCGACTTCGAACCGCGCTGGCGGCCGATGTTCACCCCCGCGCTCGAAGGGCTGGAGATCGCTCCCGACTCGCTGCGCAAGCTGCGCTGGCTGACGCCCGACTCGCTCGCCGCCGCGGGCGTCACGCATGACTGGGTCGTACACGTCCCCGTCGAGGCCGTGAGCGGCCGCTTCGGGACCGTCTCGGCCCATGCGGCGGTCATCGTCACGCTGGCCGTGCTGTCGGCCTCGGTCATCCGCCGGCGGTGGTTCACGGGACTGATGGTTCTCTCCACCCTCCTGATCTGCTACTCACGCATCTATCTGGGCAAACACTACCCGATGGACCTCGTGTGGGGTACGGCGGTCGGCATCGCGCTGGGACTGGCGGCCTTCTGGACCTACCGGAGACTGTCCCGCCCAAAAAAGGAGCTGCAATAGCAGCTCCTTTTCCGTCAATACCACGCCGACAGCGTGCCGGCCCGGCTCTTGGCCGCGTCGGGAATCCCCGGAAAGAATTTCATCCGCATCTTCGACTCGATCTCCGATATGGGAACGATAAACTGCCCCAACTGCGACTTCTCCGTGGCGGCGCTCGTCGTCAGAGTTTCGACCCAGAAGGCGATGGTCTCCAGTTCGTCGGCCGTACACTCCTGAATGGGTTTGCCCACCTGGACCGTCTTCTTGCGCACGGCCATCTTGAACTGGTGCGTCGGCATGACGCAATCCTTCGAAAGCGAACTCAACGCACCGTTGTTCGAGGCGTCTTTCTGAACCCAGCCGTCGTTTTCGTAATAACATCCGGCCACGATGTAAAGCGTGTCGGCGGGAATCGCGCCGCCTGAAATCGCCTCCTCGATATTCCCCCAGATCTTCCCGAAGGGACTCGGCTTGGCGGCCTGCGGCGCAATGTTGGTCGGCCGGAAGGTCTGCATGTTGATTTCCAACCCCTTACCGGGCCGCTCGCGCGACATGCAAAGGTGCCCGCGCGACCAATAGCCGCTGCCGTAACGGCCGGTCACCAGATCGGCGACCCAATACTGGTAAACGTCGCCTGCCGACGAGGGGTAGATCTTCGCCTGCTGCGTTTCCGGAAGCGCCGGGTCCGCCGCCCACGGCTCGTCGGAGCGCCCCGAACCTTCGAGGTAGCAGCGATGATGCGGATAGGCCACCCAAACCGGATTGTGGCGGCGCTTATCGTAACAATAGGTGTAGTTGCGCACCCGCTTGCCGCCCGAAACGGTCGTGGTCCAGGTCGTATGTACGAACTGGTCGGAGGAGGGCGTTTCGAAATTGGAGGGAAGCTCGGCCCAGCGAAGGCCCGCACCCGTCCCGAGGTCGACCTGCTGACCGCCGCCGCCTGCCGAGAGCCGGATGTCGTCGAAATTCAGTCCGTAGGCGCGCTCCGTACCCGTCGGCGCAAGGCGAATCCACAGTTTCGGAACAGGCTGCGCGAGCGTGAAGCCCACCGTCGTCCCGGTCCACGTGTTGTAGGCCGACGCGCCCGTATAGACGAGCGGTTTCCAGACCGCACCGTCGGCGCTCACCGTCAGCGAAACGTCATCCGCCGGGAAGATCGCACCGAAAGCGAGGGTGAAATTCGTCTGCCCCACAGGCAGCGAGATGTCCTGGATCACGAAATAGTCCGTCGACGCGTTGTAGAACATTTTGGCGTAGGCTTTTCCCGAAGCCCCGGAGTATTTGCCCGCCGAACCGTAATTGTCATTGTTGATACGGACATTGTTCACGGCATAGGTCACCGTCGAGGCTCCCGTGCCGGTCTGGGTTTTCCACTCCTGATTCGCACCCGCCCAGACGCCGCCCGCTCCGTTGCCGAAATCGAGGCTGAAAACCGTCTCGGCGGGGGTCTCCGAATTGCGCACGATCACGCAGGTTGCAGTCTTGGCGCCGGAGCCCTCTCCGGCCGTAACGGTCAGCGTGGAGCGCTGCCCCGCGGGCGCGTCGGCAATGGTGATCGTGGCGCTGCCCGTACCCGAGGCGGGCGAGAACTTCAGCGCGGAATTGGGACATGCCGCTTTCCACGAAGCGTTCGTCGTCACGGTGACGACGTTCGATGCGGGCGAGGCCGGATCGTAGAGCAGTTCGGCGGGAGCGACCGAGAGCGTCACCCCGACGGCATCGGCGGCGCGGGTCACGGTGACCGGCTTGCCCGAGGTCTTGCCCGAGGCGGCGCGCACGCCCACCTGAACGGAAGCGCCCTTGGGCATGTCCCGCACGTAGAACACCCCGTTACCGGAACCCGAGACGGGTTCCACCCGGACGGCAGCCGACTCGGGCGTCCAGAAAACCTGCCACCCGGTGTTGGCGATCACACGGACCGCATTGTTCGCCGGAGTCGTTTCGTCGAAGGTGAACGATGCGGATTCAATGGCGGCATAGCCCTCGTCCGAAGAGTCGTCGCCGCCGCACGAGGCGAGCAGCAGCAGGCACAGGGCGAACGCCCCTGAAACCGGGAAGGGGAAACCCAGCGTGCCGCGAAAGAGAATGGAGAGTTGTTTCATAATTCAGGTTTTAGTCAGACAAACAAATATAGCGATAAAAACCGAATAAACAACAACCGCCCGCGCCCGGTTTTTCCGGGCCGCCGCGCCGCGGTTGCAGCCGATTGCGGAAAGAGTTGCTACTTTGCCCTTTTTTCACTAATTTTGCACGGATATAAAACGATACATCAAAAACACACGATATGGCAATCGAACTCAGCGAACAGGAACAGCTTCGCAGGCAGTCGCTCACGGCGTTGCGCAATCTGGGCATCGAACCCTACCCCGCCGCCCGTTACGAAGTGACGGCCACGGCGCGCGAAATCGCCGATAACTACGACGACGCGAAGAAGAATTTCCAGGACGTCCGCATCGCCGGCCGCATCATGTCGCGCCGCATCATGGGCAGCGCCTCGTTCTTCGAGCTGCAGGACCACACGGGCCGCATTCAGGTCTACATCCGCCGCGACGACATCTGCCCCGAAGGCGATCCGACGCTCTACAACACGGTTTTCAAGAAACTGCTCGACATCGGCGACTTCATCGGCGTGGAGGGATTCGCCTTCCATACCAACACCGGCGAACTGTCGGTGCACTGCCGTAAGTTCACCGTGCTGTCGAAGTCGATCCGCCCGCTGCCCGTCGTCAAGGAGAAGGACGGCAAGACGTTCGATGCCTTCACCGACCCGGAGGTGCGCTACCGCCAGCGGTATTTGGACCTGATCGTCAACCCGCAGGTGAAGGAGACCTTCGTCCGCCGCGCCAGGATCATGGCCACGATGCGCGAGTTCTTCAACGAACGGGGATACATCGAGGTCGAGACCCCGATCCTCCAGCCCATCCCCGGCGGCGCATCGGCGCGTCCGTTCATCACCCACCACAACTCGCTCGACATCGACCTCTACCTGCGCATCGCCACGGAACTTTACCTCAAGAAACTGATCGTCGGCGGATTCGACGGCGTTTACGAATTCGGCAAGAACTTCCGCAACGAGGGCATGGACCGCACGCACAACCCCGAATTCACGTGCATGGAGATTTACGTGGCCTACAAGGACTACCTCTGGATGATGGAGTTCACCGAGCAGATGCTCGAACGGGTGGCCATGGCCGTGAACGGCACGACGGAGCTGACGATCGACGGCAAGCCGATCTCGTTCAAGGCCCCGTTCCGCCGCCTGACGATGACCGACGCCATCCGCGAAAAGACCGGCTACGACATCACGGGCCGCTCGGAGGAGGAGCTGCGCGAAGCGTGCAAGCAGTTGAACGTCGAGGTCGACGAGACCTTCGGCAAGGGCAAGCTGATCGACGCCATCTTCGGGCAGTACTGCGAGGAGGAGCTGATCCAGCCCACCTTCATCACGGACTACCCGCGCGAGATGTCGCCGCTGTGCAAGCGTCACCGCTCGAACCCCGACCTGACGGAGCGTTTCGAACTGTTCGTCAACGGCAAGGAGCTGTGCAACGCCTATTCGGAGCTGAACGACCCGATCGACCAGCTGGAGCGTTTCCAGGAGCAGCTGCGTCTCTCGGAGAAGGGCGACGACGAGGCCATGTTCATCGACATGGACTTCGTGCGCGCGCTGGAATACGGCATGCCGACCTGCTCGGGAATGGGCATCGGCATCGACCGGCTGACGATGTTTATGACCGACCAGTCCTCGATCCAGGACGTGCTGTTCTTCCCGCAGATGCGCCCCGAGAAGAAGGTCGTGAACGATCCCGCGGAGGCCTACACCGCCATCGGCGTTCCCGAAGAGTGGGTTCCGGTGATTCAGAAGATGGGGTACCTCACCGTCGAGTCGCTCCGCAAACTCGCCCCCGGCAAGTTCTTCAACGACCTGTGCGGATTCAACAAGAAGAACAAGCTCGGACTGAAAGCCCCCTCGATCGACGAGGTCAAGGCGTGGCTGAATTAAAAATTAAGAATTGTGTAATTTCCGCCCGCATTTCGGCTGACAATCCGGTCGCGCTGCGACAAGCCCCTCCCGAGGGAGGGGTTTGG
>ERZ773210.3026-NODE-3026-length-12537-cov-3.103349_pt1 | contig 12537 bp, 10 predicted proteins | sample MGYA00580528_ERZ773210 | MGnify/ENA primary metagenome ERZ773210 (study PRJEB29015, sample SAMEA2737769) | human gut metagenome | biome: human gut; feature: human-associated habitat; material: faeces | place: China | collected 2012 ...
TGACCGCAGCCCCAAGCTGGTAGCAGGCGTACCGCCTGATTACTATTCTGCAACCGGTCAGCTGTGGGGCAACCCTGTGTACAACTGGACGGCGCACAAGGCGGAAAACTACGCGTGGTGGATCTGGCGCATGAAGAGCAACATGGCGCTGTTCGACGTGGTGCGTCTCGACCATTTCCGCGGTTTTGCCGCTTACTGGGAGGTCGGCGCGGACGAGGAGACCGCCATCAACGGAAAGTGGCGCAAGGGTCCGGGCATGGAACTGTTTAACGCCATCGAGAAGGCACTCGGTCCGGTGCCGCTCATCGCGGAGGATCTCGGCGTGCAGACCGATGAGGTCAAGAAGCTGCTCGAGGAAAGCGGTTTCCCGGGCATGCGCGTGCTGATTTTCGGCTTTACGCCGGATTACGACAACGAGCACCTGCCGCACAACTATAAGCCGAACAGCATCGTCTACACCTCGACGCACGATTCGCAGACCGTGTGCGAGCAGATCATGGACATCTGCTCCGAGCCGGAAAAGCAGTTTGCATACCGCTATCTGCGTACCTCGCACGCTGAGGCCATGGGCTGGAGCGCCATCAAGTGCGTATGGGCGTCCTCGGCGAACATCGCTATGACGACCCTGCAGGATCTGCTCTCGCTCGGTGCGGATTCCCGTATGAATACGCCTGCCACCATCGGCGGCAAAAACTGGCGCTGGCGCGTGCGCGCGGAAGCGCTCAACCCGACGGTTTCGTCCATGCTCGGTGAAATTACCAAGACGTATATGCGCGGGTAAGAAAATGTGCTATAATGATACCGCATCACGGGATTCTGTGGTGCGGTATTCTATTTTCACGGACAAGAAAAGGACGAATATGTATGAAAATGACAACTGCCATTTTTGATTTAGACGGTACGCTGCTCAACTCGCTCGGTGATCTGTGCGACAGCGTAACCTATGCCGTGGAGAAGCACGGCTTTCCGCCGGTGAGCATGGAGCAGACGCGCATCCGCATCGGCAACGGCGTACGCAAGCTGGTCGAGCGCAGCATTCCCGAAGAGAGCCGCACGGACGAGATGATCGACACTTGTCTGGCGGATTTCCGCGCGTTCTACGGCGAGCACATGATGAATCGCACGCATCCGTATGAGGGCATTGTTTCGGTGCTCGAAACGCTCAAGGAGAACGGCGTGACGGTCGGTGTGCTGTCGAATAAGTACGATTCCGCTGCGAAAGCGCTGATTGAGCACTATTTCGGCGATCTGGTGTGCATTACCTATGGCGAACGCCCGAATATCCCGCGCAAGCCCGATCCGACAAGCGTGCTGCAGCTGCTGGACGAGCTGGGCGGCGATAAGGAAACGACCCTCTACATCGGCGACAGCGCGACCGATATGCAGACCGCAGTAAACGCAGGACTGACCGCCATCGGTGTTACCTGGGGATTCCGCTCGGCGGAGGAGCTGCGTGCATCCGGTGCGGACGCGCTTGCGTATGAGCCGAGCGATCTGCTGCCGCTGTTCGAGTACGGCGTGCCCGATGTGAGCAAGGCGGAGAAGGCTCTGACCGGCTACGGCTTCGGTTTCCACTATTTTGCAACAAAAGACGAGGCGGTTTCCTACCTGAGAGACACCTGTGCAGGCAAATCCGTGTCGATGGGCGGCTCAATGACGATGAAGCAGCTTGGTTTTCCGGAGAACTTTGCGGACAGCACGGACGTGCACTGGCATTGGATCGACAAGGGCGTGTACTGCCAGGCGCCGGACGTTTACCTGTCTTCAGCGAACGGACTGAGCGAGACTGGCGAGATCGTCAACATCGACGGCAAGTGCAACCGCGTGGCGGCCACACTGTTCGGACCGAAGCGCTGCATTTTCGTGTGCGGCGTGAACAAGCTGCGTCCCGACCTGCAGAGCACCATCGAGCGGGCAAGAAATATTGCCGCTCCGCTCAATGCCAAGCGGCTGAATAAAAAAACACCGTGTGCGGTTGACGGCAGATGTCACAACTGTAAAAGCCCGGAGCGCATCTGCCGCGCCATGGTCATCCATATGGGCGTGCCGAGCGGCTTTGAAAGCTGTGAGGTCGTGCTCATCGGCGAAAAACTGGGATATTAACAAAAACCCGTGTATCTCTTGTGAAATACACGGTTTTTTGTTAAATGAGCGCCTCGAACACCCATACCATCAGCGGCATGGTGAGAATGGAAAACAGCGTTGTGAGCACATACAGTGCGCTGGAATACTCAGCATCGCGGTCGTAAAGCTGCGCCATCGAAGTAACCGTAGCGCACGCAGGCGTGATGCACGCGAGATACACGGTCAGCAGAATGCTGTGTCCATCCGGAATCCAGCTTGCCGCACCGATGACGCGAAGCAGCAGTACTGTGATAATCGGGCAGATAATCAGCCGCAGCAGCACAGGAACATAATGCCGACGGCGCATAAACAGCTGGCGGAGCGGCGTGTCCGCAATGACGATACCGGCCAGCAGCATACCGATCGGGCCGACCATCGCGCCGAGCTGAGAGAACAAATCGTTCACCAGACCGGGCAGCGGCAGCCGCAGGATGAACAGTGCACCGCCGATCAAAATAGCGATGATATTGACATTGCCGATGATCTTTTTCCACTCGAAGCCGCGCGTACCGCAGAGCAGACTGCGGCAGTGCGTCCACAGGAGAACCTGCTGTACGACGAGGAACGCACAGGAATAGATCACATAATCCTCGCCAAGCAGCGCCCGCACCAGCGGAATGACCAGAATGCCCGCATTCGTGTAGATGATGCAGGTGCGCTCGATCACATCCAGTCGCAGCGGACGGCGCAGCAGCCGCGCCAGCAGAAGAAGCAGCGCGTGCAGCGCAATCGCCAGTACAAAGGCGTACAGCAATCCGGTAACAACAGCAGGGGTGTAATCCACCTGAAAGGCGTTGATGATGACACACGGCATGACCGCATATACCATCACGACCGACAGCACGCGGCTGTCCGCACTTTTGAGCAGCCGGGCCTTGACGAGCATGCAGCCGATCAGAAGAATGAGAAACAGCTCGGCAATCTGCTGCGCTAAAATAAGACTGATTTGCATAATATCACTTTCACAGCAAAAAGAAGAGGGAAAAGTGGAGAGCACACCGCAGCCGATGTTCTCTCCACTCTTCATTTGAATTGTATTTAGAACAGACCGGTGATCTTACCGTTGCTGTCTACGTCGATCTTCTCCGCAGCCGGAACCTTGGGCAGACCGGGCATGGTCATGATTGAGCCGGTCTCTACAACAACAAAGCCTGCACCGGCAGCCAGACGAGCGGTGCGCACGTTGACAACAAATTCGGTCGGACGGCCGAGCAGCGATGCGTCATCGGAGAGCGAATACTGCGTCTTTGCAACGCAGACCGGCAGGTTGCCGTAGCCCATCTCGGTAATGTTTGCCAGCTCCTTCTTTGCGGCAGGCGCGATGGTTACGCCGAGTGCACCGTAAATCTCCTTGGCGATCTTGCGGATCTTGTCCTCGAGCGGGAGAGAATCCTCGTACAGCATGTGGAAGTCGGCCTTGCTCTCGTCAAGCACAGCCAGAACCTCGTCGGCCAGCGCCTGACCGCCTTCGCCGCCCTTGGCAAATACCTCGGAGAGTGCTACGCGCACACCGCGCTCGGCACAGTGCTCGCGGATGAAATCCATCTCCTCATCGGTATCGGTCGGGAATGCGTTGACGGCAACAACGACCGGTACGCCGAACTTCTTCATGTTATCCAGATGCGCATCCAGATTGCAGATACCGTGCTTCAGCGCATCCATGTTCGGCTGGTTGAGATCAGCCTTGGCTACACCGCCGTTGTACTTGAGCGCGCGGACGGTCGCAACCAGTACGATGCAGTCCGGAGCCAGACCGGCCTTGCGGCACTTGATGTCCATGAACTTCTCCGCGCCGAGGTCAGCGCCGAAGCCTGCCTCTGTGATGGCGATGTCGCCCAGCTTGAGCGCCAGCTTGGTTGCCTGCACGCTGTTGCAGCCGTGTGCGATATTGGCGAACGGACCGCCGTGCATCAGGCAGGGCGTGCCCTCGAGCGTCTGAACCAGGTTGGGCTTGATGGCATCCTTCATCAGTGCCGTCATGGCGCCCTCTGCATGCAGGTCGCGGGCGTAGATCGGCTTGCCGGTGTAGCTGTATGCCACCAGAATATCACCGAAACGCTTTTTCAGGTCGTCCAGATCAGCGGCCAGACACAGGATAGCCATAACCTCGGACGCTACGGTGATCATGAAGTGGTCTTCGCGCGGCACACCGTTCACCTTGCCGCCCAGACCGATGGTGATGTTGCGGAGAGCACGGTCGTTCATGTCCATTACGCGGGTGAACACAATACGGCGCGGATCAATGTTCAGCAGATTGCCCTGCTGCATGTGGTTGTCCAGCATGGCGCACAGCAGGTTGTTTGCTGCCGTGATGGCGTGCATATCGCCGGTAAAGTGCAGGTTGATGTCCTCCATCGGAACAACCTGCGCGTAGCCGCCGCCTGCCGCGCCGCCCTTGATGCCGAATACCGGGCCGAGAGACGGCTCGCGCAGCGCGATCATGGCCTTTCTGCCCATTTTTGCGAGCGCCTCGCCCAGACCGACGGTCGTGGTGGTCTTGCCCTCGCCGGCAGGAGTCGGGTTGATGGCGGTGACGAGAACGAGCTTGCCGTCCGGCTTGTCTGCGGTCTTTTTCCATACGTCTGCGGACAGCTTGGCCTTGTACCTGCCGTACAGCTCAAGATCCTCAGCGTCCAGACCGGCCGCCGCCGCTACCTCGGTGATCGGGCGCATCTGGCAGCCCTGTGCGATTTCGATGTCGGATAACATAACATTCCTCCTGATAACTGGAGCGCGGCGAACGGATGTCGCCCGGCCGCACACACTTAAATGTTAAAACCATTATAACAATGTTCTGCACAGTTTTCCAGTGAGGGACGCGAAAAATTTGACGAAATTCAATCTCGAAAAATGTGCGGCATTGTGGTATGATATAACTTGATATTATAATTTCCGTATGGAATGACAAGAACACGGAAAAGGAGGGTCTGCATGGACCTTTTCAAATCGGTGGCGCATTATCTGAAAAACACCGATCTGTATCTGGCGGTCATCGCCTTTATCTGCTCTGGCTATGGCATGGCGCTCATCTATTCCGCCACGCTCAACCCGGTCTCGATCAAGGACGACGGCTCGACGAAAAATCTGTATGTGCAGGGCGCGGCCATCCTGATCGGCTTCGGCGCCTTCGTTCTGATGAGCCTCATCGATCTGGAGGGGCTGCGGAACAGGTGGAAAAACTTCGTTATCGTGAACATCTGCCTTCAGCTGCTGCTGTTCACGCCTCTCGGCATGGAGGTCAACGGCCAGCGCGCGTGGCTCAATCTGGGCGTGACCAGCCTTCAGCCGGGCGAGCTCGGCAAGCTGATCTTCATTTTCACGATGGCGGCGCATATCTCCGAGGTCGGGGAGTATCAGCGAGCTGCGCGGTCTTGCGGTCATCGCGCTGCATACGCTTATCATGATGGCGGCGGTCGTCGTCTCCTCGGGCGACTCGGGCATGGCGATCCAGTATTTCATGATCGCGGTCATTATGCTGTTCGCAGCCGGTCTGTCGCTCAAATGGATCGCGCTCGGCGCGGGCGTCGCGGTGGCGAGCGTGCCGGTGCTGTGGAATTTTGTGCTGAAGAAATATCAGATCACGCGAATACTCGTGCTGTTCGACCCGTCGATCGACCCGCAGGCTGCGCTTCAGACGACCTACGGCAAGATCGCGATCGGCTCGGGACAGCTCACCGGACAGGGCCTGACGCACGGCACCATGACACAGCTCCAGAACGTCCCGGAGAACCAGACCGACTATATCTTTTCGGTCGCCGGTGAGGAGCTCGGCTTTCTCGGCTGCATAGCGATCATCCTGCTGCTGAGCCTGCTCATCGCGCGCCTGTTTTATGTATCCTATCGCGCGTCCACACCGTTCTCCTCGCTGCTCGCGGTCGGCGTTGCCGGCATGTTCCTGTTTCAGACGTTCATGAACATCTTCATGAATGTCGGTCTGCTGCCGGTCATGGGCCTGACGCTGCCGTTTTTTTCATACGGCGGTACCTCGGTGCTCACGATGTACGCCGCGCTCGGCATCGCCGCGGGCGTGCGCATGAGGGAAAAGCCGAGTTGGCTTCAGCACTGAGCGCTTTTACCAAAGTAAAGCGGTGAAAACATACCGGAATTGTGTAATATGATTATTTTTGTGAGATTTTGCAATTTTTGCGGCGGCATCTTGCAAAATTATCGAATTTCCTGTATAATTAACAGTATAAATGGAGGGTAAAACAATGATGACAAACCGCATAGTAACCATAGCCGCATTCTGCGTCTATTTGATTTTTATGCTCTGTATCGGCATGTATTTTGTCGGCAAGAATAAGACCACGACCGAATACTTCCTCGGCGGACGAAAGCTCGGCTCCTGGGTCACTTCGATGAGTGCGCAGGCGTCCGATATGTCCGGCTGGCTGCTGATGGGTCTGCCGGGCGCGGCATATCTGTCCGGCATTTCCGCCGGCTGGATCGGCATCGGCCTTGCGATCGGCACTTATCTCAACTGGCTGCTCGTAGCCAAGCCGCTGCGCCAGTACACCAAGGTGGCAGGCGACGCGATCACGCTGCCGGAGTATTTCAAGAACCGCTTCCATGACGAATCCGGCTGGATCTCGGTCGTTTCGGCGGTATTCATTCTGGTATTCTTCCTGTTCTACACCGCGTCCGGCTTCGTTTCCTGCGCAAAGCTGTTCTCGTCCGTTTTCGGCATTCCGTATCTGGTATCGCTCACGGTCGGCGCAGTCGTCGTTATCTCGTATACGTTCGCAGGCGGCTTCTTCGCCGTGTGCTGGACCGACTTCTTCCAGGGTCTCATGATGTTCTTCTGCGTGGTTGCGGTTCCGCTGATCGCGGTTTTCCGCATGGGCGGCCCGGCGGAGTTCATTTCGAGCGTCGAGGCGTTCAACCCGAACTTCCTGAGCATGTTTGTTGACGGCGCGACCAATACGCCGTACACCGCGCTAGGCATCGTCTCGCTCGTTGCATGGGGTCTCGGCTACTTCGGTCAGCCGCACATCCTCGTGCGCTTTATGGGCATTTCCTCTCCGGCGGCGATCAAAAAATCCCGCCGCATCGCGACGGTATGGGTCGTTATCTCGCTGACCGCCGCGGTCATGATCGGTGTTTCCGGCCGCATGGTTCTCGGCGACGGCCTGCTCGACGGCAACGGCCAGCAGGAGATCATCTACATCACCATGGTCTCCAAGTTCTTCCCGCTCTTTATCGCAGGCATCTTCCTGTCTGCTATCCTCGCAGCCATCATGTCCACTGCGGACTCCCAGCTGCTCGTTACCGCGTCTGCACTGACCAAGGACTTTTATCACAACAAGATCCGTCCGCAGGCGACCGAGAAGGAGCTGATGTGGGTTTCCCGCGGCTGCGTTATGGGCGTTGCGGTCATCGCCGTTCTCATCGCGACCAACCAGAACAGCACGGTTCTCGGTCTGGTCTCCTACGCATGGGGCGGCTTCGGCTCGGCCTTCGGTCCGCTCGTTCTGTGCTCGCTGTTCTGGAAGCGCACCAACAAGCAGGGCGCTTATGCGGGCATCCTGGTCGGCGGCATCGTCGATCTGGTCTGGGCGCAGCTTTCCGGCGGCATCTTCGACCTGTATGAGATCGTTCCGGGCTTTGTCTGCGGTCTGATCGCGATTTTCGTCGTCAGCCTGCTGACTGCGGCTCCTTCGAAGGAGATCACCGACGAGTTTGACTCGTACCGTTCCTGCGAGGAATAAAAATGAAAGCGCGTGTGCGGCGGCTCCTGCTTGTGCTCGCAGCGGCGGCGCTCCTGCTCGACGGGGGACTGCTGCTTGCCGAACGGCTCGGCACCGCGTCCCTCCCCGAGGAGGACACCGCGTATTTTCTTGATGTAGGCGAGGGAGACTGCACGCTGCTCGTTTCGGGCGGCAGCACGGTCCTTGTGGATGCCGGTACACCGGAGGGCGCACCGGCGCTCGTGCGCGAGCTGAAAAGTCTTGGCGTGCGCAGACTCGACGCCGTCATTGCGACGCATCCCCACGCCGATCATATCGGCGGCATGGAGGCGGTGCTCCGCGCGTTTCCCGTGCGCAGCTTTTACATGGGTGCGGAAACGCAGAGCAACGCGCTGGATGCGGCGCTCCGCCGGCGCAGACTCACGCCCCTCGTCCCGTATGACGGTGAGACGCTCACGCTGAAGGGCGGCGCTTCGCTCACGTTCCTCGGTCCGGCGGAGGATATCCCGGCTGACCGGATAAATGACCGCTCTCTGATCACTCTGTTTCAAACCGGCAGCGCTTCTGTCCTGCTGATGGGAGATGCGGAGGAGCCGGCCGAGCAGTCGCTCCTGCGGCACCATCCCGGGCTTCGGTGCGATATTCTGAAGGTCGGTCATCATGGCTCGGATACCTCGTCCTCTCCTGCATTTCTCTCTGCGCTCGGAGCGCAGACCGCCATCATATCCTGCGGCACGGACAACGACTACGGTCATCCGGCCGAACAAACGCTAACCAATCTGACACTTGCGGGTGTACGCGATATCCGCATGACCGCGGAAAGCGGCACGGTCGCGCTCCCGCTCATCGCTTACAAGGAGAATGCTGTATGAAAAAGACCGGCATCATCGATCACTTTGAAGGTGACTATATTTATGTAGAAATCGGTGAAGATACGGTAAAGATTCCGCGTGAAGGCGCTCCTGCAATGTTAGCAGAGGGCACTGTCGTTATCGTGGAGGACGGCCGCATCGTCGACGTGGATGAGATCGAGACGCAGCGCATGGAAAACGATATGCGCCGCCGATTCGAGCGCATCCTCGGCGCAAAATCCGACGTATAAACCTTAGGCAGCACCGCACAGTCAGAGCATATGCAATTATGCGGTATTGCTTAATCTGCACCACCAAATTTCCCAAGAAGGCAAGGCGAAACACATGGAAAAGAAACCTTTTTTGACACTCCAGCAGGCGCAGGAGATCAGCAAGACCTATCCGACCCCGTTTCATATCTATGATGAAAAGGCGATCCGTGAGAACGCGCGCAAGGTAAAGGCCGCGTTTGCATGGAACCCGGGCTATAAGGAATATTTCGCGGTCAAGGCGACCCCCAATCCGCGTCTCGTTCAGATCCTGCACGAGGAAGGCTTCGGCTGCGACTGCTCGAGCTATACCGAGCTTCAGCTCAGCCGCGCCTGCGGCATCACCGGCCACGACATCATGTTCTCCTCGAACGTCACGCCGAACGAGGACTTCAAGCTCGCAAGCGACCTCGATGCGATCGTGAATTTCGACGACATCACCCACCTCGACTACTACGACAAGGTAGGCGAGTGGAAGGAGACCATGTCCTGCCGCTTCAATCCGGGCGGCGACTTCGTTCTCGAAAACGAGATCATGGACACGCCGCAGGAAGCCAAGTACGGCATGACCCGCGAGCAGCTGATCGAGGCGTTCAAGTACATGAAGCAGAAGGGTGTCAAGCACTTCGGCATTCATGCGTTCCTTGCCTCGAACACGGTCGCAAACGAATATTATCCGGCACTCGCCCGCATCCTGTTCAAGCTGGCCGTCGAGGTTCAGAAGGAAACCGGCGTGCATATCGCGTTCATCAATCTGTCGGGCGGCGTAGGCATCCCCTACAAGCCGTGGCAGGAGCCGAACGACATCATGGCGATCGGCGAGGGCGTACACCGCGCCTTTGACGAGGTGCTTGTCCCGGCCGGCATGGACGACGTTTCCATCTACACCGAGATGGGCCGCTTTATCCTCGGCCCCTACGGCGCGCTCGTTGCAAAGTGCATCCACCACAAGCACACCTACAAGGAGTATGCCGGTCTGGATGCCTGCGCGGCAAACCTCATGCGTCCGGCGATGTACGGCGCATACCACCACATCACGGTCCTCGGCAAGGAGAACGCACTGCATGACCGCACCTACGATGTAACCGGCGGCCTGTGCGAGAACAACGACAAGTTTGCGATTGACCGCAACCTGCCGCGCATCGACATCGGTGACTATATCTATATCCATGACACCGGCGCGCATGGCTTCTCGATGGGCTATAACTACAACGGCAAGCTGCGCTCCGCAGAGCTGCTGCTCCGCGAGGACGGCTCGGTCGAGATGATCCGCCGTGCGGAGACCCCGAAGGACTACTTTGCAACCTTCGACTTCACCGGCCTGTTCGACGACATCAAGTAAACAGAGAAACAGCAAGGGTACACCGTTCTCAGGTGTACCCTTGTTTTTTGCATAAAAGTAGCGCAGCAGCCATTATAACTGCTACGCTGAAAAAGTATAACTTTTTGGGGTCACCTCATGATGTGGCTCTCAGTCTGTCGAAAAAGTCCGTTTTTCAACAGCTTAAGGTGTGTCTCCGTCAATGATGCCCTGCGCGATGTCGCGCTTGGGGCAGCGGCGGTTCATGGCCTGCTGTTCTATGTAGCTGTGCGCCTCCGGCTCGGACATTCCGCAGCACTCGATGAGCAGGCATTTCGCCCGGTCGACGAGGCGGATATCCTCGATGCGCTTCTGGAGGCGACGGTTTTCGTTTTGCAGTCCGCTCAGACGGCTGCGCGCGGCGCGTGTCATGCGAAGCGCCTGCATGAACAGCACGCGCGAGAGCGGCTTGGGTACGACGAATACGCCGTCGTCCTCCACCTTTTCCGCGACGCTGTCCGCGATCTCCGCCTTCGCGAGCAGGATAACGCCTGCGGTGGTCTCGCCTGCGGCGAGCTGCGCCAGCTCGTGACCGAATTCGTCGGGCAGCGGCGTGTTGACCAGGACAAGGTCAAATTCGCCGTCAACGAGCGCACGCCGCGCTTCGCTGCCGGCCATTGCACGGCACAGCTGCGACTGCACACCGCAGGAGGACAGGAACTGCGCGAGCATTGTGTGTGATTTATCGGTCGAGGAAACGACAAGAATACGTTCCATGAAACGCATTTCCCCTCCTTTCGATGGTGTCAGTAGCGTTCGAAGTAAAGCTGACGCTCGGCAGCGGTGCGGTCGTCGGCCAGCGCGATGCGGTCATGCTCGGCCTGCTTGGCGGCGAAGAAGGCTGCGCGCATCTTTTCGGGCAGGTATTTTGCGATAAAGTCGCTGTTCTGTGCGGTGCGGATGGCCTCGCACAGCGACTCGGGCAGCGCATCATACCTTGCGCGGACCGCCTCGCTCGAGGTGAACAGGTTTTCCTCGCACGCAGGCGCAAGCTCGAGCCTGTCCTCGATGCCGTCCAGACCTGCGTGGATGAGCAGGGCGAATACGATGTAGGGATTGATGCAGCCGTCGAACGAGCGCAGCTTGAAGCGGTTGGGCTTGCCGCCGGTCGCGAGCGGGACGGTGATGAGCGGCGCGCGGTTCTGGTGCGACCAGGTGATATACTTGGGCGCTTCGAACTCTCCGAGACGCTGGAAGGAATTGGTGAGCGGATTGCCGAAGATGGTCATTTCGGCGGCGCGGCGCAGCACGCCCGCAATGAACTGACGGCCCTCCTCGGACTCCTCGATGGACGGATGAAACAGGTTCTGGCCGTTTTTGGTGATCGAGACCGCGAGATGCAGGCCGCTGCCCGGGGTGTTCTGGAGCGGCTTGGGCAGGAAGGACGCATACAGGCCGCTCGAGGAGGCCATGGACTTGACGACCCACTTGAAGGTCACGAAATTATCCGCTGCCTCGAGCGCCTCCGCGGCGCGGAAATCGACCTCGTTCTGGCCGGGGCCCTGCTCATGATGCGAGGACTCCGGCTGAATGTTCATCTCCTCGAGCGTCAGGCAGATCTGACGGCGCACGTTTTCCGCCTTGTCGAGCGGCGCGACGTCGAAATATTCGCCGTGGTCGTGGGGGATGGTGGTCGGGTGGCCGTTCTCGTCGAGCTCGAACAGGTAGAACTCGCTCGCGGTGCACATGGTCAGCGAGTAGCCGGCCTTGCGCGCGCGGCGGCTCGCCTGCCGCAGCAGATAGCGGCCGTCGCCCTCGAACGGCGTGCCGTCCGGGTAGCGGATGTCGCAGTAAAAGCGAACGACGCGGCCCTGTGCCGGGCGCCACGGCAGCACGGAAAGCGTGGCCGGGTCGGGGAACAGCAGCAGGTCGGATGCGTCAACGTTGAGGAAGCCGCGCAGAGCGGACGCGTTGAAATGAATGCCGTATTCAAAGGCGCGCGTCAGCTCGGTCGGCTGAATGGCAATATTCTTCTGGTTTCCGAAAATGTCGCAGAACGCCAGACGGATGAATTTTACGTCGTTTTCCTGAATAAACTGTACGACTTCGCTCATGGTGGTGTCCATACGGAGAGCCTCCTTTTCTTTTATCCGGACAGGCGAAAAAGCTCCGACTGCAAAGGGGAGCTTTTCCGTACCGGTCTGAGTATGGTCTTACGCCTCGAAGGTGTAAAGCTGCTTGTAGCCTGCCGCCGGGTTCGGGGTCAGGACGAAATATTTCTGCTCCAGCAGGTCGGCAGAATTTGC
>ERZ773210.3029-NODE-3029-length-12530-cov-3.273828_pt1 | contig 12530 bp, 9 predicted proteins | sample MGYA00580528_ERZ773210 | MGnify/ENA primary metagenome ERZ773210 (study PRJEB29015, sample SAMEA2737769) | human gut metagenome | biome: human gut; feature: human-associated habitat; material: faeces | place: China | collected 2012 ...
GCTTCCAGTTTCAGGAGAACTTTGATTATCCCTACGTGTCCGGCTCTGTGAAAGAATTCTGGAGACGGTGGCATATTTCCCTGTCCTCCTGGTTCCGGGATTATGTGTACATTCCCCTTGGCGGGAACAGGAAAGGAGCGCTTTGCACCTACCGAAACCTTCTGATCGTGTTTTTCCTTACCGGAATGTGGCATGGCGCAGGAACCGGATTTATTCTCTGGGGACTTTATCACGGACTGTTTCTGATCCTGGAACGGGTGTGGCTGGGGAAAAAGCTGGAGAAGCTGCCTGGCTTTGTTGGCTGGGGATATACCATGATCGTGGTGTTCTTGGGCTGGATCCTTTTCCGTGCGGAGGACTTCGGACTGTTTTGTTCTTATGTGAAGAACCTGTTTGTGTCCCATGGAGGAATGATTCTGACCTCCGCATATCTGGACAAAAAGCTGCTGTTTCTGTTGATCATGGGAATTCTGTTCGCGGGATTTGTTCAGAAGGTGTATGGGCTTTTGCGGGAAAAAATGCCGGGGAAATTTCCAGAGAATGGCGTGGTCACAGTGCCAAGAATCGTGGCATCTATAGCGATTTTGTGGCTTTGTGTGATGTCGTTAGTGAACAACAGCTACAATCCGTTTATTTATTTTAAGTTCTGATGGAAAAGCATTGTCATGGTATACAAAAATATCTTTGTTAAAATAAGAATTTCTACATTATTTACAAAATTTTTATATTTTCTGAAAATGAATTGACTTTTGATTTTGAAGTTGTATAATAAGCCACAACAAAACAAAATACGAACAAATAAACGAAGGCGTTTATCCAATCAGGATAAGCGCCTTTTTCGCTGTCAGGGAAAAAGGCGGAATTAAAAAGCTTTGTGGAAAACATAAATATTTTGTTTTGTGAAGGAAAAAGAAAATGTAGAAGAGAAAAAGAAGGAGGACTGTGTATGAGAAGGAATATGTTAAAGAGATTAGGCTGTGCTGTACTTGCTGGAATTATGGTGATGGGTGTTACGGCATGCAGCAAGAAGGAAGCTTCGACAACATCGGCAGACGGAGTGAGACATATCGTGGTTGGCACAGGTAACGGAGCTGCTCCTTTCTGTTATCTGGATGAAAATGGTAATTCGGTAGGTTACGATATCGATGTTCTTAATGAACTCGATGCGAGACTTCCTCAGTATGAATTTGAAATTCAGGCGATGGACTTTTCGACGCTTATTGTTTCGATTGATTCAGGTTCAATCAATTTTCTTTCACATCAGCTTGTGCAGTCTGATGCAAGAAAGGAGAAGTATCTTTTCCCAAGCCAGTATTACTGCCTGTCACCTATGAGCCTTGCAGTCAAAGCTGATTCGGGAATAACAAGCATGGCGGATATGGCAGGAAAGACAATGGAGCAGAACCCAAGTGCCTACGAGTATCAGATGCTCATGGCATACAATGATGCACATCCGGGTCAGGAGCTTAATATTGTTGCTGTATCTGACCAGTCAACGGCAGACACATTTTTAAAGGTATCCAACGGACAGGTGGATGCATCGCTTACATACAAAGCAACCTTCGACAGCGTCGTTCCTGAGCTTGGAATTGACAATCTTACACTCACGGACGTTGTGATGTGCGAGGATACCTACCTTATGTTTCCTAAGACGGAGCAGCAGTTATGTGATGATATAGATGCTGTTTTAAAGGAAATGATTGCAGACGGAACAATCTCTAAGATTTCCGAAAAGTGGTACGGCGAGGATGTATTCGGCCTCTATGCAGATATGGTTTCAATCACGGCAAAGTAAGCGGTGGAAAGGAGTGGAGAATTATGGGACATAAATATGACTGGGCGTCGATACCAAGCTATATCCCAAAGGTTATGAAGGCTTTTCCACTGACCATAGAGATACTTCTTCTGTCACTGCTCTTCTCTTTGATAATCGGTGCGCTGGTTGCGGTCGGCGCACTGAGCAAAAATAAGGTGGCAAGGGCGGTGACGAAGGGGTGGATATCCTTCATGCGGGGTATCCCGACACTTGTGCTTATATTTTTACTTTACCTTGGACTTCCGCAGCTTATGAATGCACTCGGGGTCAACATGAGCGGCATAAGCAAGACCACCTACATAGTTGCGTGTCTTGCACTAAGCACATCGGCAAACATGGCTGAGATGATGAGGGCAGCGTATCTTTCCGTGAACAAGGGACAGAGGGAGGCAGCCTACAGTGTAGGAATGAAACCGTTTACGGCATTCAGAAGGATTGTTTTTCCGCAGGCGTTAGGCGTAGCTATTCCGACGCTTGGAAACAACATCATAATGCTCTTTAAGGAGACCTCACTTGCATTCACAATCGGTGTCATAGATATTCTCGGAAGGGCAAGGGCGCTAAGCTCGGCAAGCTACGGAACCAACAGACTGGAAATTTATATAGCGACAGGGCTTATATTCTGGGCGGTGTGCTTTATCCTTGAGAAGCTTACAAAGCTTGTTGAGAAAATATATACCAAGGGCAGAAAACAGGCGGCAAGCTAAAAAATAACGGGAAATGGGGAACAGCGTATGATTATTAATTTCAGATTTATTGCAGAGTCAATCCCGAAGCTTCTCGGTGCCATACCTATAACACTTCTCATGGCTTTTGCATCGGCGGTTATAGGCTGGCTGCTCGGACTTGGAATTGCTCTTATAAGAAAAAATAAGGTTCCGGTGCTTTCACAGATATTTGCGGTGTATGTCTCGTTTCTGCGAGGTGTGCCGATGATAATTCTTTTGTACATATCCTATTATGCACTTCCGAATATCATCTACAGCTATGGTGTAAGCATTGGCAGGGAGATAAATGTCGATGCGGTGCCTGCAGTTGCTTATGCCATCATAGCTCTGGTGCTTGAGCAGTCGGCGTATGCGTCGGAGATATTCCGTTCATCACTCGCGGCGGTCGATGAGGGGCAGATGGAGGCAGCCTACAGCGTGGGAATGACAAAGACACAGGCACTTGTAAGGATTGTCCTTCCTCAGGCGATGGCGATAGCACTTCCTAACCTGAGCGGACTTTTCTTAGGGCTCGTGAAGGGAACCTCGCTTGCCTACTACGTCGGTGTTTACGAGATTACGGCTACGGCCAATCTCCTGGCGATGCCGGCACTCAACTTCATTGAGGCGTACATAATGACCACGATAATATATGAGCTTATCAGTTTTATATTCAATAAGATATTCAGGACTGTGGAGAATAATCTGAAGAAGTTCAGAGCTGTGGCAGCTTGATGGTGCAGACAAAATACTGTGTTTAATTAAGCTCCGGAAAGAAATTTTCAGAAATATGTTTAACAAAATGGAGTTTCAGAAATCTGTTTAATAAAAAGGAGGTCGGCACTATGGCGGAGATGGTTGAACTTAAAAATATACAGAAGTCCTTCGGCAGCAATCACATATTAAAGGGTGTCAACATGAGCATCGGAAAAGGGGAGGTTGTGGTAATTCTCGGACCGTCCGGTTCAGGCAAGACAACACTTCTAAGGACAATAAATTTTCTTGATGCGGCTGATGAGGGAAACATATCGGTGAGCGGCTTTGAGGTGGACGCAAAGAAACATTCAAAGTCACAGGTTATAGAATTGAGAAGAAAGACCGCGATGGTTTTTCAGAACTACAATCTTTTTGCGAACAAGACAATACTTGAGAATGTCATGGAGGGTCTTGTCACGGTAAAGAAATTCAAGAAATCCGATGCCGAGGCGATGAGCCGTGAAATATTGAAAAAAGTAGGGCTTGAGGAAAGATGCGATTTCTATCCGGCACAGCTTTCAGGAGGTCAGCAGCAGAGAGCCGGAATTGCGAGAGCGCTGATACTTGACCCGGACGTTATCCTCTTTGATGAGCCGACCTCGGCGCTCGACCCGGAGCTTGTGGGCGAGGTGTTAAACACAATCAAGGCGGTGGCACAGACAGGAATTACAATGATTGTCGTCACACATGAGATTGCATTTGCGAGGGAGGTCGCCTCGAGAGTTGTGTTCATGGAGGGCGGAGTCGTGGTCGAGGAGGGAAAGCCGGAGGAAATTCTGGTTGCGCCGAAACACCCGTCGACACAGAGATTTCTAAAGAGAATAACCAATCCGAATGCGGAGTAGAAGGGAAGGAAGGTGTAAGATATGTCAGGATTATCAGCGGTTAATACAATATGGGTGCTGATAGGTGCGGCACTGGTTTTCTTCATGCAGGCGGGCTTTGCCATGGTGGAGGCGGGCTTTACAAGAGCCAAAAATTCAGGAAACATCATTATGAAAAATCTTCTCGATCTGGCAATAGGTACGGTAATCTACTGGTTCGTGGGATTTGGAATAATGTTCGGGAGCGGAACAGTCATAGGAACACTTGATTTTTTCATAACGGGAAATTATGACAGTATTCTTCCAAACGGTGTATCAATATGGACCTATGTTATTTTCCAGACAGTGTTCTGTGCTACAAGTGCTACTATAGTGTCGGGAGCGATGGCAGAGAGAACGAAATTTTCCGCATACTGCATCTACAGCGCGGTGATTTCACTTATTATCTATCCAATGTCGGGGCACTGGATATGGGGCGGCGGCTGGCTGGCACAGCTTGGCTTCCATGATTTTGCAGGTTCGACTGCGGTACATATGGTTGGCGGTGTTGCGGCACTTGTGGGTGCTAAGATGCTCGGAGCGCGCATCGGCAAGTATGACAAGGACGGCAATTCCAAGGCGATACCGGGACACAATATCGTGATAGGTGCGCTCGGTGTGTTCATTCTCTGGTTCTGCTGGTTCGGTTTTAACGGCTGCTCCACGGTGAGCATGGAGGGCGATAACATAGCGCTCGCGGGAAAAATATTTATGAATACCAACCTGAGCGCGGCGGCTGCGAGTGTGACAACCATGATTTTTACATGGATAAGATACAAAAAACCGGACGTGTCAATGACGCTTAACGGAGCACTCGCCGGACTTGTAGGAATCACCGCAGGCTGCGATGTGGTAAGCCCGGCAGGGGCGGCGTTCATCGGTCTGGTGTGCGGTATTGCGATTGTGCTCGCAGTCGAGTTCATAGACAGAAGGTGCAGGATTGATGACCCGGTGGGCGCCATAAGCGTACATGGCGTATGTGGTATGATAGGTACCGTCATGACAGGTCTTTTGTCGGAGCCGGAGGGCTTGTTCTACGGAAAGGGCTTTGGATTTTTCGGAGTCCAGCTTCTCGGCGTGATAACAGTTATGATATGGGTTATAATCACTTCGTTTATCCTGTTTAAAGTTGTAGATAAGACAGTGGGACTGCGCGTTTCAAAGCGTGAGGAGATTGAAGGACTTGACACAAATGAGCATGGACTCGGAAATGCATATGCGGACTTCCTTCCGAATGTTCAGGTAGACTCGCTTACAGGCGAATTTGCACAGGTCAGCGGTCTTGAAAAACCAACAGACGTCCCGGTGGATGTGGCAATTCCAATCGCGGCTGCATCTGATTACAGGGCTGCCGACAGGAAGGGTGTGCTCACAAGAATTGATATTATATTAAAACAGTCCAAGTTCGAGGAGCTGAAGGATGCCATGAATGATATAGGCGTTACGGGTATGACGGTTACACAGGTTCTCGGCTGTGGTATCCAGAAGGGTGCAACAGAGTACTACAGAGGTGTGCCGGTAGACATACAGCTCCTTCCTAAGGTGAAGGTTGAGATAATTGTTGCCAAGGTTCCTGTCGAGACGGTTGTGTCAACAGCGAGAAAGGTTCTCTACACAGGACATATCGGAGACGGCAAGATATTTATCTATGATGTGAGAGACTGTGTGAGAGTGAGAACCGGCGAGACGGGATATGACGCGATGCAGGGCATAAATGAGGCGTAGGCTTGAGGTGAAAGGAGTAATGGCACTATGAAAGTTGTTGTGTGTCAGGGTGAGACGACCGGGTATCCGTCAAGAGATGAGCTCGTCGCCCTATGGAGAGAAGAAATCGGGAAAATACCGCAGGTTGATGAGCTTGTGGTGAGGGAAGGTTTTGATTACGAGAAGATGGAGGAGATAGCCGGGGACGCTGATGCGCTTATCGGTGTGTGGATAAAAGATGAGTTCTACACGGACGATTTTTTTGACAGGCACAAAAAGCTCAAGTATATCGCAACGACAGCCCACGGCTTCGGAAAAATTGATGCACAGTGTGCAGGAAGGCATGGGGTCACATTTACCAATACCGTATACGGGAACGTGACTATAGCGCAGTATGCGATGGCACTTCTTATGAATATCTGCCATAGAATTGATGTGCTGAGCGATATGTACCGCGAGGCGTGCGACGAGCACAAAAATGTGATGATGGGAAGAAATCTTCCAAGGCAGATAAGACAGATTGAGCTGTATGAGAAAACAATCGGAATTATCGGACTTGGGGCAATCGGGCTGTGCATGGCTAAGATGGCAGCAGGCTTTGGAATGAAGGTTATAGCCTACAACCACCACAAAAAGACGGGTCCGGAGTATGATTTTATCGAGCAGGTTCCGCTTGATGAGCTCCTTGGCAGAGCCGATGTAATATCAATACATTGTCCATCGACTGACGAGACCAGAGGAATGATTGACAAGAATGTCATTGCTAAGATGAAAGATGGTGTAATCTTAATTAACACTGCGAGAGGCGACATCATTGTCGAGGACGATTTAGTCGAGGCGTTGAATTCAGGAAAGATATATGCAGCAGGGCTTGATGTTGTGTGCAATGAGCCGATTACCGGCAGGATACCGCTTATGAACTGCCCGAATGCGATTATAACGCCTCACATGGCATGGGCTCCTGCGGAGGCGCGCTACAGGACGGTGAGGATAGCGGCGGAAAATCTTAGAAACTGGATTGAAGGACATCCGACAAGTGTGATAAACGGAAAGGGCTGATGCTGATGGCGGTAAATGAGAGAACACTGAAAATGGGAAGTGCACCGATATTTCCACTGCTTGTCTCAATGGCGGTGCCGGGGCTTCTTGGAACCTTAACTACATATCTTTACCGCACGGTCGACCAGATATTTGTCGGAAATTTCGTTGGGCGCACGGCACTTGGAGGAATATCTGTGCTGGCGCCGTTCAACAATGTGATAATAGCTCTCTCGCTGTTCATCACGGTCGGCGGCACCTCTCTTTTAGCGCTCACTATGGGGCGCAGGGATTACGAGGAGGCCAACAAGCTCTTTACAAATATCATAATCCAGGCGATAGGAATGGCACTTATAGTGTCGGTGCTGTTCTTCATATTTGCTGAACCGTTCGTCGGAGTGTGCGGTGCAAAGATGGGGACAGAAACCTTCCGGTATGCGGTCATATATCTGAAGATTGTCACCTGCGGCCAGGTTTTTAACATGTTAAACCAGGGGCTCGCGGCGATAATCAGAACCGAGGGAGCGGCAAAGTACTCAATGTTTGCAAATATCGTTGGTGCGTTCTTTAACATAGTGCTCGATGCACTCCTGATAATCGTATTTAAAATGGGTGTCGCAGGAGCTGCCATCGCCACGATAGTGAGCCAGCTTATGGGGGCAGCGTTCAGTGCGGCGTTCTTCCTTACGGGAAAGAGCTCACTAAGATGGGCGGGCTTTGGCGTGGCCGATATAAAGCAGATGATCTATATAGCTAAGATGGGAATTGCACCATCCATATTTCAGATGCTGTCGTTGTTCACCAATATTCTTCTGAACAAATCACTTCAATATTACGGAGATTTAGATCCGGTGTATTCACTTATCGGCGGAGGTGAGCTGTGCATATCGGCGGTCGCAATTGTGAACACGGTTGACAATTTCATCGTCTCAATGACATCGGGAATTAATCAGGCGGTGTCGCCGCTGATAAGCTACAACTACGGGGCGAAAAATTATTCGAGAGTAAAGAAAGCGTCACTCTGTTCGCAGGCTATGGCAGGCGTGTTCGCGATAGTCATATGGTCGGCGATGATGCTTGCTCCTGAGTTCGTCTGCAGCCTGTTCGGAAAAGGAGATGAAGCTCTTATAAGCTATGGGGCGATGGCGATGAGAGCCTGCAAGATGTTCGCACTTTTCGGAGGCTTCCAGATGCTTGTGAGCATGTATTTCAGCTCGATAGGAAAGCCACAGGTTGCAACCTTCGTGTCAGTTTCCAGACATGGACTTTTTCTCATTCCGGCGATGCTTATAATGCCGCAGTTTATGGGACTTAAGGGTGTACTCTATGCTAACTCTGTCTCTGACGGCTGCTCGCTTATAGTGGTATTATTTATGTATTTACATGAGATGAGAAGATTATCAAGGCTTACGGACGGCGAGGAGATACCCGCAAAAAGGTTGATCAATATATCAAAAAAGAGTCTTACAGAATAGGGAGGATTAAATTTATGGACATTGAAAAATTAATGAGCGAGAGCGCAGCAAAGAAGCCTGCAAGCCGCAGGGCGAGCAATGTGACGGCAAATGCGGATTTTTCAAAACTTATCAGAATGGGATTTAACGAGCACCCTTATGGAATGTCACCTAAGGCTCTTGAGATTATGAAGGAGGAGACGGAAAAGTCCAACTTCTATGGGGATTTCGGGAAGGGGGCGCTAAAGAAAGCCATCGCGGATTTCTATGGTCTTGACTTTGCGAATGTTGCAGCCTCGGCAGGCTCAAGCCCGCTTATCGAGACGATAGGCTGTGCATTTTTAAATCCGGGTGACGAGGTGCTTATGTGCCCGACCTTTGCGGCATTTATAGACATGGCACAGATACGGCAGGCAGTTCCGGTTGTGGTTCCGTTAAATGAGGATAAGACCTATGACCTCGAAGGTCTTTACAAGGCGATAACCAAGAAAACGAAGATAATCGTTGTGTGTAATCCTAATAACCCGACAGGAACCTATGTTGGCAGGGAGAAGGTCATCGAGTTTATAAAGAAGGTTCCCGATGATGTGATTGTGCTGATGGATGAGGCATATCTTGAGTTTGCGACGGCGGAGGACTGTCAGAGCATGTATCCGCTCATAAAGGAGCTGCCTGATAAGCCGATTATAGTTCTAAAGACATTTTCAAAGTATTACGGCATGGCAGGTGTGCGTGTCGGCTATGCCCTCGCGGCACCTGAGCTAATCGCTGCCATAGAGAAGTGTCCGAGTGCGATGATAAGCAAGGCAGGTCAGGCGGGAGCAATTGCGGCACTTGCCGATCAGCAGTATTATCAGGAGGTTAAGAAAAAGCTCGTCGAAGGAATGACCTACCTGGAGACGGAGATGGAGAAATTAGGCTGCAAGGTATATCACTCCCAGACGAACTTCATTCTGTTTGACCCTCACATAGACGCACAGCTTGTGCGGGCTAAGCTGATGGAAGCGGGAATAATGATATCCGCACCGGGAATATGCCGTGTGTCAGTCAGTACGATGGAAAATAACAGACTGTTTATCGAGACACTTAAAAATATTATGGGAAAATAGACAGGAGCATTGCCACAGAAGCGTTAGAACTCGTCGAGGAAGGACAGTCATGCGTTACGGAGCATATAGTTAATCCGTGGTAAATATATTTTAGAATAATATGCATTCAAAAGTGCCATTCACATCGTGAAGATATGTGAATGGCATTTTTGTTTTAGCAATAATTGATGATAACTTGACAGTTTTTAATAAGCTAATAAATCCATGCTGTTATAGAATAAAATCAGTATATTTTATTAAGGAGAAGCAGCATGGCAAATCAGTTCGAGGGAAAGAAATACAGAAATATGTTTACGGAAGTAGGCATAGAAGAAAATGATATAGCACAGAGACTTGAGGACATCAAGGACTATTATTTTTATGGTGGGGATGATGAGAGAGTTTATTATCCGGTTGGTACGGATATGGGTTATATTTGTGATACCGGTAATAATGACGTAAGGACAGAGGGAATGTCGTATGGAATGATGATATGTGTCCAGCTTGATATGAAAGAGGAATTTGACAGAATCTGGAAATGGACTAAGACATATATGTGGATGAGCGAAGGGGAGAACGAGGGATATTTTGCATGGTCATGTGCGACGGACGGAAAGAAGAATGCCTATGGTCCCGCACCGGACGGTGAAGAGTTCTTTGCAATGGCACTGCTTTTTGCCTCACACCGCTGGGGGAACGGCGAGGGAATATTCAACTACGAGAAGGAAGCCTGCGATATACTTCATGCATGTATACATAAGGGTGAGAACGGAAGACCGGGTGAGCCTATGTGGAACAGAGAGAATCATCAGATACTTTTCGTTCCGGGGGTGGATTTTACCGACCCATCATATCACCTTCCACATTTTTATGAGCTGTTCGCATTGTGGGCTTATGAGGAGGACAGAGCTTTCTTTAAGGAGGCAGCTAAGGCAAGCCGTGAGTATCTTGTAAAGGCTTGTAATCCTGTCACCGGGTTTTCGGCGGAATATGCTGAGTTTGATGGCAGCCCTATGAGAAGAGGACTTCCGTGGACAAAGGACAGACATGACTGGTTTTTTAGTGATTCATACAGAACAGTCGCCAACATAGGTCTTGACTATGAGTGGTTCGGGATTGATGTAGGACAGTGCAGGGCGGCAGAGAATATACAGCGCTTCCTTGCGGAGGATGGCAGAAGGAACAGCTTTTCAATATATGAGGTCGATGGCTCTAAGGTAGGCTCGTATGCACTTCATCCTACCGGGCTTCCGGCTACGATAGCGCAGGGCTCTCTTGCTGTGAAGGACATTTCAATAAGCAGGGAGTGGATAGAGCGTTTTTACCACACCGAGCTAAGAAACGGAAGGTGGAGATATTATGACAATTGTCTGTATTTCTTCGCATTCTTAGCGCTCAGCGGAAATTACAGAATCTATTAAGAATGGAGAATAAAGATGGGAGTAGCAGCACCTAAGGACCCGGAAAAGAAGCGCATGGGGTTCTATATAATGAGAAATAAGGACATATTCGGTTCACCGGCTCAGTCGGGCGGTGGTGTCCAGTTTCTGTATCAGAGTGATGGAAGAATTGTGAACAGTGCCAAGCTTGTCGGCGGAATTGAAGATGATGGCATGCTTTCAATGCTTGTAAAAACAGAGGATTTTAAAAAGCTGGTGTACAGTATCGGTGTGACTGTTGAGATGGAAAAGCCTGAGGCGGTGGATTTCGTTTTCCAGATGTACGGAAAGACGGATCCTTATGTATCAGGAACCTCAATAAGAAAGACGGTAGTGGCAGACGGCATGGAGAATATTGTCAAGCTGAGTGATGTTGAGTGGTCTGCTGATGATGACATTATTGGACAGATAAGGTTCGAGATGAAGGAGGCAGGAAGGTTTGCCAAGGTTTCGGTCAGGCTCTATCTGAATGATGGTTATTCGGCACCTGAGATGCCGGAGGAGAATGATATTGATTTCGGGTCGGCAGAATACAAAAGGATGCTTGAAGCTTCACTGGTGAACCTTGGGGATACAAAAAGGCTTGAGAAGGCACTGTGTAAGGCAAGGGCAGGACAGGATGTAACGATTGCATTCATCGGCGGCTCCATAACACAGGGAGCAGGGGCAATTCCAATCAACACGGAGTGCTATGCATATAAGACCTACAAGGCATTTTGTGGCATGTTCGGTGATGGAGATAACATTCATTACATAAAGGCAGGAGTCGGGGGAACACCGTCCGAGCTTGGAATGATAAGATACGAGAGGGATGTCCTTAGGAATTTTACCGTGCAGCCGGATATAGTAGTTGTCGAGTTCGCAGTAAATGATGCGGGGGATGAAACGAACGGTGTATGCTATGAATCGCTTGTCCGAAAGATTCTTATGTCCGAAAATGAGCCGGCTGTAGTATTACTGTTTTCTGTATTTTCGGATGATTACAATCTTGAGGAGAGATTAAGACCGGTAGGTTTCAATTATAAGCTTCCTATGGTGAGTGTGAAGGAGTGCGTTGTACCGCAGTTTTATGATGCGGCAAGAAGAATTATCACTAAGAATCAGTACTTCTATGATTGTTTTCATCCGACGAATGCCGGACATAAGGTTATGGCAGACTGTCTGGGCACACTTTTTGAAAAAGTGGACATTAAAGCGCAGAAGGCTCTTGAAACAGCAGGCGGGGATTTGAAGGAAGCACTTAAAGCTATCGGAGATACGGCCTTTGACAATGAGAGTATTGCACCACATTACGGAAATAGCTTCGAGAAGGTGGAACTCTTTGACAGGCAGAACCTTCCGACAATGGATATTGTGTGGAACTTTGACATGGGCGGCTTCAACCGTATTGATGATGAACTCCAGTGTGTTGAGATGGATATGGACATTGAAACGACACCGGAATTTCCATATAATTGGAAGCATGACAGAAGTGGACGCCCGATGGAATTTGATATAAGGTGCCGCTCACTCATTATGATTAACAAGGATTCAGCCTCAGCGGATGCCGGAAAGGCAGAGGTGTTCGTGGATGGGGAAAAGGTTCTTACAGCAGATCCGAGAAAGAATGGCTGGACACACTGCAATCCGCTTATCTGCTTTTCGGACCGGGAGCAGGCACTCTGC
>ERZ773210.3035-NODE-3035-length-12517-cov-3.372653_pt1 | contig 12517 bp, 21 predicted proteins | sample MGYA00580528_ERZ773210 | MGnify/ENA primary metagenome ERZ773210 (study PRJEB29015, sample SAMEA2737769) | human gut metagenome | biome: human gut; feature: human-associated habitat; material: faeces | place: China | collected 2012 ...
TTTTCTTTACTCCTTATATTTAATATGAAACACGTTAAATTTAACGCTATAATAAATTTATAAATTTTATGAAAGGTGGATTTAAATTGAAAAAAAGTCCAGAATATAATTTTCTAAAAGAATTATTATTTTTTTTATTTGATGCAGTATCATTTATTTTTGATTTCTTAAAAAAATTAATAGATACATTTTTAGAGTGGATAGAATCCAAAAAGAATTATGATCTGGTTGTTAGTATAATATGCTTATTATCACTTGTACTACTTTTTTTATTAGGCAAATTACACTTATATGATGATGTAGTTGTTAACATTTTAATTTTTTGTACATTAATACCAGTGTTAAAATCAGCATTGGAACTGTTAAGTACTTTCTTTGAAAAAGTATCTAATTTCTTTTCTGAATTACAATATTATTTACATTACATAAAACTTGCTATAAAAATAATTTGTGTAAATTTTCTTTTTTCTATTATTTCAATTTTCATTTCATATTACATAGTGAATTATTTATGCGATAATCCTAACAACCGATATGCATTATTATATATTTTAATAGCTTTATTTATTAGTTTGATTATAATGGTGATTTTATCTTTATTTTATAACGCCAGTATTTTAAAAAGATTTAAATTAAAATATGAGCAAACAACTGTTTCTTTTACAATTGACTTTATTTCAGGAATACTATTTACGTTAATAATAGGTTTAAAAACTACTTTATCAAACTATTTTGATAAAACATTAGTAATTTTTTATGGAAAATTAATTTCTGAACAATTTGTTACAGAATTTGGAATTACCATAGGAGATTTGATAACTTTAATGATTTACTGGTTTTTCGCTTTATCTTTATGTTTTCAAATAGCAAATAGGACTACAAAACTTGTAATAAACACAAGTAAAAATGATAAAATAGAATCATCTAATATATCAGATTGATAACTAATAACTGAAACTATTTTGCATATATTTAATACAAATAAATGATAAATTGCAAATCGTATCACCTTTAAAAACATATCATCTAAAAAAAGAATAGGGGATAATAATAAACTAAACGCTTCAATTACTAAAATAAGGCAACCAATAATTACACCGATAGCGCATATAATAGCAAAAGGTAATGCTGTTATCTTGGTTGATAACATCTTTTTGAAAAACAGATGAAACAAATTACTTTGAAATAGTATATAAAATAATATTAATGTTATTACCGTTAATTTAAGAATATTGATGCGAAAATCAGGTAATACAAAATTAAAAATCTTTAAAATTAAATTACTCATTTTCATCATCCTTTCATTATTATTTTTATTTATTAAAAACAACATAATGATGTTTGTACAACCAATAATCTTTAATAGTATTAAAGATCATTAATATAAACTGTTCAATGGATTCCAATAACATATTGTACATTGGTATATCAAATGCAACATCAATATTAAATGTAGGGGATTTTATAAACAAACAACACACTAAATATAAAATTGATAAATGTAATAATTGTGCTAGATACTTGGTCATTACCTTTTCTTCTAAAACAAACTGTTGAAATGAACCGACAGTCATAGTAAATAAAGTCCATATAAAAATCAAACTTCTAAAATATGGTTCAATGAACGATCCAGTAAGATATACTTGATAAGTACCTGTTATCATAATATTTATTCCATAGATAGCCATTAACGACATTAACAGCATTAAAGAGTTTAATGGTATTTTCAGTAATTTTTTTATAAATAGTATTAAGTTATTGATAAATAAGATCAAGCTACTTACTTGCCGAGTATGTAATGTTAATGAAATTTTAGGAGAACAGTTATCTCCGAAGCCTATATCATATTTATTGCCATTTGTATCAATGTAACTACATTGATTTATTTTCTCTATTTTTAAATGCATTGATAATCTCCTTTAAAAAAAACTTATTACTAAATAGAAAATACTTATTAAAGTTATAATTATACAAATAAGAGGATGATATTTTTTTAACGGTTCCTTTATCAATGGCTTTAAGATGATATATAATAAATAAACAATAACAAATATTGGAACAGGTCTCATAAGACGTGCAATAGTTTGTACATAAAAATCATATTTATAAGAACCACTGTTAAAATTCATTGCATAAGTATTTAATAAATAAAAAGAAATAAATGATAAGATTAATAAAATTAATGATCTAAATATTTTTTTATTTTTCATAATGGCACTCCTTTATTTAATGTTGTTTGATTTTTCGAAGTTACTTACTTCATTTTCAATTATCTTTAGAAGATTCTTTGCTCTTTCTAAATCTTTTTCATTAGCATAGGATTTTTTTATATAAACATAAGGTCTTACTATATAAAATAGAATTGCAAGTTTTACAATCTTTATCTTGCTATGGCAACTTGACATATTATTCAACTCCTTTCTTATTCATAAAGTTATATTTGCTTCCCATAGCAACACCTAATTGATATCCCTCATTATTATTTCTTTTAAAATGTGATATAGTAGTTTTATAATTGTTGTTTATATATGATTTAACAGTAGGGTGTAGATCAATGATTGAAATTTCAAATTTTTCTTCTTCTTTTAATTCTAAGAATCCTCTATCTAATTGAGCTTTAATTCCCAAAGCAAAACCTTCACACCAATTTCTTTTAAATATTCTAAAATCTATATTTCCTATATAGCACTCTTTTAAATCTAGTAAAGCTTCTTCCATATAGTCTAGAACTGGCAAAGCGATTTCTTTACATAGAGTAATATCATCCGTAAATCCTATAATTCCTAAATATGCTTTTGAATTTAATTTTCCATTAAAGAAACCTTGAGTTTGACAATATTCTGCTATTGATTCTAAAGTCCAAAGTAAATATGCTGTATATTTTTTCTCAAAATAATATTCTTCGACAATTTTAGAAGAATCATCTTTTTCTAAAATATTTTTTCTATCAAGCTTATATTTAAACATTAGCTTTTCAGCACGATACGCTGCTAACTGAATTTCTTGATCAGAAGCTGATGGATCTTCAGCAATAGCTAATAGTTTCTTTATTTTTCTAACAACATCATTTAACTCCATGATTTCACCTCATTTTCATTATTTACACAGTTTTTAATTTCTTAATTAATTCTTATATTTTATTTTTAATAGCAAATCATCATATCATGTCTCATTTTTTAATAACTTTGAGAAGGCTTCCTCTTTTTCTTGAAGTTTTAAATATAATTTATGCTTTTCTTGTATATTATGAGTGTACAAGAATCTAGAATAGAGTCTATTTTTTTCAGCAGTGAGTGATTTTGCTAATTCTAATGACTTTTTATCTTTGATTAATACTCGCATACATTCATATTCATCAATTCGATCAAAGAGAATGTTTTTTGATTTTGTCACATACAAACATATTTCAATGATTTCATCTTTGGTTAATTTTTTTAATTCTTTAGTTAGTTCTTTTTGCGTATACATTTTTAGTCACCTCTTTTTTACAAATATGAGAAGGGGATGTAATAATTTTTAACAAGTATATAAGTAGTCCCATAGAAGAAATAACTTTAGCGATTTTCTTTAATTTTTTATTTAACCTTTTTAAAACAAATCTAAAAATAAAATTGTTATTACAGAAATTATAATTTTTAATGCTTGCTCAAAAATATCTGTTTCATTATTACTATTGAAAACAATTCTAATGTAACCAGCTAAATTTATAGGAAATTCTAAAATTATGATTGCTTTGATAATAAACATTATTATGGAATTAAGTGGTAAAAGACTTTTTATGAATATGCCTAAACAAATTAGTAAAACATTAATATATAATAATTCGCCTTTAGAAATTTTCATTACTATTACTCCATTTTTATAAGATTAAAATAATCAATAATATTATTATAATTGCTAACAGATAGTTAGTTACTGTTCTGTTGTTTGACTTCATTCCTATGTTTTTCTTAATTTTTTGCCATTGTGAATCTCCTTTTAGAATTATATTTTTGGTTTAGAATGTTAAATTTGAAAATTCCAGCTTTTAAATCCACCACCAGTGGCATATTTATCTTGCCATTCTTGTTCTGAAAGCGTTATTTCCAATTCTTTTTCCATTTCTTCTTTTGTTTCATAAACTTCAAATTGCTCATCCACGTATTCATACCAATTTACAGTATCATCGATTTCGACATTTCCTTTATTACAGAGAATATGTTGTTGGAATTGTGTTCCGTCTTCTTTTGAATACACTTCCATAACAACATCATACAGTTTGCAAGCTTCCCATAAGGTTAAGCATTTGTTACATACTTTCTTTTTTTGATGAACTCTATCATAAAAACATAATCGATGTATTTCTTTTTTCATATCGTTAGCAGCATTAACTAATTCGTTTTTGATTGTCCAAGGAACCCAACCATCTATGATAGCACTTTGTTTGTTTTCGTCATATCTGATATTGGTATCTCCCGCTCCACGTCCTATCCAAATATCGTCTTTTTGGATAAGTGCTTCATAAAATTTTTGCATATTTTCAAAACTACCCACGATTTTCATTTCAAATTCACATATATTTGCCATTGTTAATTTCTCTCCATGAGTTAGACGCCATCATTAATTTTTAGTTCTTTTTCTTTTCTAGCTTTAGCAATTTTAATTTTTGAAATATCAATTGGATCCAATCCCAGTATTTCTTTTAATTGAAGCAGAGCAATTTCTATATCTGCAATTTTTTCAGCAAAATTGTCTTTGTAATTACTATCTGGACAGCAGTTGATAATATTCTTCAAAAAATATGTGTATGATTCAGTTATCTGTTGCCATAGACCATCTTCATCATATTTATACATGACAGGTGCTTTTAAAAATGTTTTTTCTACAATAGAGTATTCTTCTAACTTGTCTTCAGCTTCTTTTCTAGTTACAAATGCATTATCTGCTTGAATGAAATCTCTATCAAAGTTACTGTTTGTAAAACTTAGAGTAATGACTTTACCATCTAAGATAACGAAATAATCATCATTTACTTTTAAATCACTAATTCTTTTTCTTGGTTTAGGAACTCCTTTTATTTGAATTTTATTATTTTTCATTAATTCTTCTACAAATTCTTCTTTATTATCAGTAATTACAATTTTTTCTTTGCTAGTTGACATTTTGATCAATTCCTTTCATATCTTTTTCTTTTATTTTTACTTTTTCAACTTGTTTTGCCGTTCTTATTTTTTTAATACTCCAAATAAAGAATATAATTGAAAAAGCTATAAATATGTAAGATAAAATAGTTTTGTTCATCGTTTATCCCCAATATTTTTATAATTTATTTTCATGTTTAATTCTTTTTTATTCTTCTAACACGTTATAGTTTGCATTCTCATTTGGCACTGCGTGTTTTGGAAAGCTTTCTCTGAATATAGTTCCAGATTTTTTTGATTCTTTTATCCATAAGTTGTGATTGGGATATAATGCTGTACATTCCCAACCGTAAGATTTCATTCCAACTTTTATTCTATCTTTTACAACGCTAAATCTGCTTCCTCCAGCCATTTTGTTTTTTCTCCTTTATGTTGTTTAAAATATATTCGTAAAGTGTAAGCTGTTCAGTTCTTTCATCTTCGTAATAGCTATTAACTAATTGATCTACGCATTGACGCGCTTCTGTACGTGTAACATTTGAGAAGTGCTCATACAATCTATAGTAAAAAGCAACTTCTAATGCTGAAATCTGTTCATCACCTAACATATCAAAAACGAGAATAACTTGATCTTGACTTGTTAAATTATTCAATGCTCTTGCTGTTGATACACATTCATCAATTTCTTTTTTTTTCATGCTATTTACCTTCCTTATCATTTTCTTTTTTATTGGATTTATTGATTATTTTATTGTTTACTTGTTCTCCAGCGCGTTTTCCTAAAATTCTTAAAAATTTAATGTAGAAGAATAGGGCAATACCAACAATAAGTAAAACTATTGTGAGGAGAGCAACAATTAATATTGTTGCTTGAACCTCTACAGAGAGTGTATTCCACCAAGTTTGTATAATTCTGTTACGCATGATTTCATAAATGATCAACCCAACACCTAAAATAAAGACAACAAAACCAATAAATTTATTTTTATTTCTATCGAAAAAGTTTTTTATTTTATTCATTTGTTTCTCCATTTAATCCTAGCGCTTCTATGATCCTTCCGTAATTTTCAGCAGTAGAAGTGATTTTGATTGTAAATTTATTGTCTTTATAGGTTGTATCAACAGGGCATCCTAATTTTCTACTAGCAAATTTTTTTCTTTTATTAAGTTCCTTTTTAAAAGAAATTTGTTCTTCAGTAAGAAGAGGTTTTTTCTTATCTTTTGCGTATTCTTTTCTTTCTCCATCCTTTAGTTGTTTTTTGAGAGAATCAAAAGCAACTTGAATAGTTTCTTTTGGTAGGTGGGTTTTAGATGAAATATATTCGTATTTGTCAACTTTTTTTCCTTGATTTACTAGATTAAGAACTTCACAAGCATATTTAAATATTTCATCTTCTAATTCTTTTTTCAAATCACCGACTTTCATTTTACCAATCCCTGTTGTTTTAGCAATTTCTTCTCTAACTCGACTGTTGAAATCGCCTTTAAGTTTTTTTAGTGCAAACAGTTGATAACCTTGTAAAAACAATGCTTTCTTTTGTTGTTCAGTTTCAAACTTACGATAACCGTTATAATCCATAATGAGTTGTTGTTCTTCGATTTCATCTACTGGTTTTGGAACAACGATACAGTTGACATTTTTTTGAATATGTCCTGTGCCATCTAATTGATCAACATTTTCAACATTGTATCTTAAAGCTTTTAATCTTTTATGACCTGATAAGAGAATATATTCTCCATCATCACGATAACAAGCTAAAGTATCAATTATTCCTTTAGGGTTGTGGTAAATCTTGTCAGCGAGTTCTTGAATTTCTTCTTCGGTGTCGAATTGTGGATTTAAAGGGTTTAGCTTCAATTTGTTTATATCTATCATTTCTACTTTATGTTTATTTTTTAGATCGTCAGCAAAATCAATATTGCTGGATTCAAAACTGTTTATATTTCCTGTAAAATCTAACATTTTTATCTTTCTCCTTTTTTTCTATGTTTGTATTTAACAACTTTAGGAAAAACATACAAAAGCTTATTCCTTATTTTTTTATCAATTGTGTGTGCTTTAAAATAATATGTACAGTTGTAAGTGTTGTCATAGAATCTTTCATTTAATTTATTTAGTCCTATTCCTAAGAAATAATGTAAATAGATAAACTGTTTTTCAACTGCACTGAATCTATTTGAAGCAAAATCAAGGAATTGATAGACGAGAGTATCAAATTCGTTTATATTTTTATTTTTTCCTTTTCGTGAAATAGAAACAAGCAGAGCAAGATCAGTTTCTTCATCAATCTCGTATGCATTTATTCTTTTTATTTGATAAAGCTCCGAACTTGTAAATGCTATCAGTATGCAATTTAAAAGATTATCTACTCTTTCTAATGTTAGCTCGTTATCTATCAAATCCATGATTTGACTCCTTTCTAATTTCTAATTTCTAAATAATCTGTTCGATTTCATCTACGACTTTTTTTGAATCATAGCCAATATTTAATTTGCTATCTATTAGATATTGGTTATTCATTGATGCTTCGCTTGCTGGTTTACCTCTATAACGAACGTAACCATTTAATAAATAATCACCAGCAAACGCTTTGAATACTTTATATAGTTTTTTATTGACCTTGTTATTATCAAAAATTGAAAACATAAATTTAAAATTAAGATTTAAATTATTTTTCTTTTGAATATCCATCATATAGTTGTAAGTATGTAAGAAACCTTTTAATGATCCTTTGTCACTTTTTAAAGGAATCAATACAAGATCACTGGCATAGATGACACTTGAAATAATCATATTTTGGTCAGGTGGACAATCAACAATAACGTAATCATATTTTTCTTGAACTGGTTCAAGAGCTTGTTTTAACTTACTTATTGTTCCACCTGTGAAGGATTCAATAATTAATTCAATTTTTGTTCTTCCTAAATCCAGCGAAGATGGGATAATGTCAAGATTTTTGACATCAGTTTTCATGATGTAGCTTTCTATATTTTTTTCTCTATCTTTGTAGACATCGGCTAATGTATTTTTGATACCATAATCCTTGTATAAAGAAGAATATAATGATTGCATGAATGTAAGCATCTTTTCATCGCTTGATTTGTCTTTAAATAGTTCTTCGTAGTCAACAAGCATTTTATCTAGAAATTCATCTTCGATATTATTTCCGATATTTACTACTAGATCAGTAGCGTTTGCTTGTTGATCAGCGTCAATAATCAATACTCTATGTCCTTTATCAGCTAGACCTTTAGCGATTGATGTTGAAGTTGTTGTTTTTCCAACTCCACCCTTTAAATTTGTAACCGCAATTAATTTAAACATTTTTCTTTTCCTCTATCTTTCTTTTAATCTTTTTCATAATATTCTTTAGAAAATTTTTCATAAATAAAATCAATTTGTTTTTCGTTTAATTCGACCCATTTTCCGTTTTTGTTTATTCCAGCAAAAATAACATTTCCTACAAAAGTTGTCTTTTCAATGCCACCGTGGTAAATTTCAAAATTAAATTTTTTATCTTTTAATTTTCCGTCTTCATCTACAAGAAGAATGATATTTTCTTCTTTAAATACTGGTGTATTAATTACTTCGATAGTATCGCAGTCAATTAAATGAAGCAGGGTACTAAGTTCAAGATTTTCAACAGATACTTTTGTAATAGATTTAAGTGGTTCTTTGATTAATATTTCCATGTTCTTCCTTCCTCCCATTCTTCGAGTTTTCCATTTGCTTTCATTTCTTTTTTCTCTTTTTTTAACTTTTTGATGATTTTTTCCTCTTCTTCATCAGTAAAGACATACCAGTCACGACCGAAGCACTTATAAAGTTCAACTTGTTTGATTGTTCTTACACGGTCATATTCATCAACACAATGAATAGTAAAGTTAACTTTTGTTTTTTTATTACAGATCATGACGTTGTAATAACCATCTTCTTTCTCATAATTCATTTTTTTCACCTCCTTTAAATACACATACTTCAGGTAAACATAACGCTAAAATCATCAATGCTTCTTTTTTGTATTTGTAGAACAACGATTTTGATATGTTTAATTTAGTAATAATTGAATTTATTGTTTTTGCTTCAAAATAGTAGTAGATGATGATGTACTTGTGCATGTATTTCAAATCATTGACTTCATTCAAAATTATAGAAATATAAGTGATTTCATTTTTTTGCTGATCTAATTTTTTATTGAGATAGGATGATTCGCCATTTTTACCAATTATTGAGTTTTCAGCCTTTAAAATTGATGTGGTCTTGATAGAAATTGGAAGTGTTGGAACATTATCTAACTCAATTCTTACATCATCTGAAGTCTCTTCTATACGATGTGGAAAGCGATAGGATATAGAATCAGCTACATAGTTTAATGTTTTATCCATTAGCTTGAATGTATCGTTGCTTAATATGACATCTAACATTTTTTTATTCTCCTTCCATCTAATGTTTTATTGGTAATATCTTTCAAATCCTAAATAGATTTCATCATTCCACCATGAATTTAGAAGTTGATAGATAAAGTTTTCAAATAAAGTGAGATTGTCTTTAATACTTGCTACAGATTGATTAGTTCCTAGATATACTGAATTACCAGTAACAGGATCATGCCAGTTTGTTTGGTAGAGAGTTTTATCAATGTGATGTATGAGTTTGTGAAAGGATCTTTCCACGTCATACCAGTATTTTGATTTATACAAAGCTTCTTGCATGTTTACGACACTTGCATTTATTCTTGCAATCATTTGATTTTTAGCAGTTAATTTCTCTTTATTTTTAAAATTTGATTTTTTAATAGTAATTCTAGAAAAATACTTGATTTGATTTTTCCAAAAATCACGATCTTTTAAAAGCTTTACGTATTCAATTATCTTAACTAGTCGATTTCTTAAATTTTTAATTGTACGATATTTGAATACTTTTTCCTCAACAGGGGAAACATAGAATGTTTCTTTCAATGTATTTCCATCCATGTCTTTTTTTACATCACCTTTTTTATGAAGTAGCACCGCATCTATATCATCTTTTTTAGAAATCTTTTTTGTGTTTGGATTCCAATAGAAATCTCTATTGTATTTCAATTTCTTTTCCTGCTTACGTTTGAAGTATTTTCTTGTAAAACAAAGAACTTGAATATAGTTGCCTTTACCTTGTTTGGTAAATTTATAACAATAGAGAAAACTTTTAAGTTTATAACACGGATGTAAAGAAGACATATAATTCTTAATGAATGTATGTTTTTCATCATCTTTGAGATCAGGAATCATGATTTCCAAGAAATGCCCATAGATGTTTGAATAGCATTTTTTATCTTCCTTTTGACCATAGGAATAACTATGTTTCTCTTTGTAATCGCATAGATGATTGATTACAGTTACATAATCATCTTGATTGCTATAAACTGGTTCATTTGATTTCAACCACTCAAAGATAGATTTTCTATCGTTGAATGTATCGTAGGCAACGTATTCAGATGATGTGATCACGGCTAACTCCTCCTTGTCCTCTAAATAGACATTAAAGCTTTGCTTTAATGTTTTTTTACTTACATCACCTACGAAAACCATGCGCTGGGATGCAATATTTAGTTATGAATAAAAGAAAAATCACATCCGTTAAGATGTGATTTATATTTAAATATTTTCTGTATTTCTAAATTTGTAAATTTTGAGTACAGTCCGGTCGGCCGCACCAATTAGTCATTAACTTATCGTCTGATAAGTTTTTTTATTTACTAAAAAAGGCGCCGAAGCGTCTTTTCGTTTTATTCTTTAATTAAATCATAAATTGCTTTTGCAAAGATTTCTGTTGATTTTAATAAAGAATCAACTTTAATATTTTCATTATTACCATGAATGGCATTATCTTCGCCTTTAAATTCACACCCAAAGGCAACACAATTTGGCATTGATTTAGCGTAAGTTCCGCCACCAATAGCTTGAGGAGCACTTGTTGTATCTCCTGAAACTTCTACATAAGCTTTGTGAAGTTTTTGAATAAGTTCGCTGTTTGGGTCAACATATAAAGGTTCGTGAATATCACTTTCTAAAGTTAAACCATAAGAATGACATAATTCTTCAACATCATCAGCCATTTTCTTTAAATCAATTTCATGAGGGCAACGTAAATCCAATTCAATTTCAGCTTTTTCTTTGACATAACGAACAACACCTAAGTTCATTGTTAATTTACCCATAAGTCCTTCATGATTGATTTGTAAACCTTTACCATCATAATCATTTAAGTAAGTTGCTATAAAGTGAACAAGTTTATTATTAATGATACCATCTAAGTAAGTTGCAAGTAAGCTTACTGCATTAATACCTTCTTCTGGTAAAGAAGCATGTGCACTTTTTCCTTTTAAGATAAGCTTAGTACAATTTCCTTCTTCTTCAATAACACCTGTTACATGATTCTTTTCTAAAAATTCTTTAAAAGAAGCTTCATATTGTTTATGATTCCCTTCAATGATGGCTTCACATTTTTCTGGAACGATATTTACACGATCTCCAGCGACCATTGCGACAAGACCATCCTTTTTAACATCACCTTTAATGTCAAAACGAACAATTCCTTTTTCTCCATAAACAACAGGGAATTCAGCATCTGGGGTAAATCCCATTGATGGGAATGGATTATTTTGGAAGTAATGGGCAACGCACGAAGAACCACGCTCTTCATCACAACCAAAGATGACACGAATTTTCTTTTTAACTGGTAAGTTTAAATCATGAATGATTTTTGCAGCATAGTATCCAGCAAGAAGCGGTCCTTTATCATCGGCTACACCACGACCATAAAGTTTATCATTGACTTGGACTACTTTAAATGGATCACTGTTCCATCCAACTTCATTAACAGGAACAACGTCTAAATGTCCTAGAATGCCAAAACTTTCTTCTTGATCACCAATATCGATATGTCCTGCATAGCCATGTTCATCATAAGTAACAAAACCATCGCGTTTTCCGATTTCTAACATGGCATCAAGAGCATTACGGCAAGCTTTACCATAGGGTTGGTTTTCACCTGCTGTTTTTTCATCATAAACAGAAGGGATAGCACATAATGTTTCGATATCTTGAATTAGCTGATCCTTTCTTTTTTCAACTTCTTCTTTAAAGTTAATCATTTTAAAATCACCTCGAATCATATTATACATTTTTCGCAATAATTTTTAAACAATTTTGATAAAATAATGTTATGATAGAAACAGTATAGGGAGGAATGTTTATGGAAAATATAAGATTTCACATTACTGTTAAAGGAATTGTCGTTTATCATCAAAAAGTTTTATTGATGAAAAGGGTAAGACCTTCAACAGATGGACTCGGTTATTGGGAACTTCCTGGTGGTGGTTTGGAATATGGGGAAACACCAAACGACGCTTTAAAAA
>ERZ773210.3042-NODE-3042-length-12509-cov-3.242653_pt1 | contig 12509 bp, 9 predicted proteins | sample MGYA00580528_ERZ773210 | MGnify/ENA primary metagenome ERZ773210 (study PRJEB29015, sample SAMEA2737769) | human gut metagenome | biome: human gut; feature: human-associated habitat; material: faeces | place: China | collected 2012 ...
GCAGACCTCGCCATCCTCGATTTGAACGGGGAGGACTACGGGCTCCTCCACTGGCTGGCGCTCCTGCTGAGGTTTCGCGAGTTCGACGCGTCGGGCCCTCTGGCCCTCGAGGCCAAGCAGTATCTTCTGGAAAACTTTGCCATCGACCTCGCCCCCTATGACGCCATCGTGGGCTACCGGGCCGACGACAGCTACTTCTCCTTCGCCCAGGATTTCATCTCGGGCGCCATCTCCTACCAGCAGTTGGGCCGCGCCATGCATCTGGGCAGGCTCGGTCAGCAGTTCGTGCTGAAGAGCGAGCGCGCCTTCGACCGGCTGCGCTTCACCGGTTACGAGGGGGCCTCGCGCGACGAGTGGTACGAGCGCAAGATGAGCCGCGACCGGGCGGCGCGCCGCGAGTATTTGGACGAGGAGCGAAACCGGCGCCAGCCAGGCGATCTGTTCATAACGACCATCATGGACGAGGGAATGGGGGGCGGCGATGAGCGCCTACGATGAGGTCTACCTGCAACCGGCCCGCGCGAATATGGGCCGTATGTTGGATGTGGCCGTGGGCAGCATGGGCTTCGGGCTGGGGGAGTTCTATGGGCTGTTCCTCGCTTCCGGCCTCGCCCGCCGCTTCGGGGCCGGAGACTACGCTCTCATTACGGGATGCTCGGGGACGGAGCTGGCCTTCCGCGTCGCGGTAGAGGTACAGGCAGAGGAGCCGCCGCGTCCCCGGGTGCGTTACCGCTACGACCGCAGCCCTGAGTACTGGTGCGGTTGGGCGCTTGCCCGCTACCAGTGGGAGACGGCGATGACCTTCGACATGATCAACCGCATCACGCCCATCGAGGACGTCCGAAAGATGTACGACGCCTACCACGAGATGGACATCCGCCATTTCGAGGATGCGTTGAATGAACGCCGCGCCCGCTTCTTCCGGCCGCCTCTGCGCATGCGGCGCATGGCTGCGAAGCTGAGCCAGGCCCAGCTGGCCGTCATCTCCGGCGTGCCGGTGCGCAGCATCCAGCAGTACGAGCAGCGCCGCAAGGACCTGAACAAGGCCGCCGCCGAAACCGTGGCCGCCCTGGCCCGCGCCCTGTTCTGCTCGGTGGAGGATCTGCTGGAATAGCGTCCAGTAGCGATTCGCTGGAACATACGGTTCCTTAATCCGAGGGCTGCGGGCGCCAGCGTGCCTGCAGCCCTCGGGCAACGTTTACCCAACAGCTTATGTTGCGGCGGATGTCAAGACTTTCCTGTCATCGGGTTTTGCGTATACTAGAGGCAAGTCCTGTTCCCGCCATATACTGCGATGGACCGACGTATTATGACGAGGGAGCTCTAGAAGCGGTTGGAACGGAGATTCGCATCCGTTGATGCGAAAGCCGGGAGATCCGATGCGAGCACCCACCTTTTGAGGTGGGTTCATCCTCTGGCGTGGGGCAGGGCTATTTTTGTGTCTCGATTTCGGCCGAAGTGCCTTCCTCGTCCTTCACGGGCACGAGCGACCCGGTGGCGTCGGTAAGTTTCTGCCCGGTCAGGTCGCCCATGGCCTCCTCGATAAGATGGTTGTGCACATAGGGGGCCACGGCGCGGATAGCGGCATCGGTGGCAGAGGAGGCTTTGGAAGCCTCGGCGATGGTGAAGCTCAGCGAACCTTTGAACCCGTAGTCGCTGATGGACGAGAACGATACGCTGGGCCGTTTCTTCAGCTTGCTCACGCGGGCGACAGCCTTCTCGGCGGCGTCCTCAATGTGATGGGCCGTGGCGGTGAGGCGCTCGCTGTTGGTGGTGACCACCAGGGGAATGGAAATCTCATTCAAGGGCGACAGCTTGCAGACGGCCGTGGAAGTCATGAGCGAGTTGGGGATGTTGGTGATGGTGCCCGAACTGTCTTTGATGGAGGTGTAGCGCCAGGTGACGTCCTGCACGACGCCAGTGACGCCGGATGGTCCCATGCGGATGTTGTCGCCGGGTTCCACGGTGCGCGACACGCTGACGGTCAGGCCGCCGATGAGGTTCGAAAGCGTGTCCTGAAAACCCAACGACACCGCGATACCGACGACGCCAAGGCCGGTGACCATGGCGGAGATGTTCACGTTGAAGCACATCGACAGCACGCAACAGATGCCGATGACCCACACGATGATGCGCACGAGATTGATGAAGATGGAGCTGGAAGGCAAAAGGGTCGTCTTGTTCAGCACGCGGCGCATAAAAGCCACGGTGATGCGCGCGACGACGAAGGTGATCGCGCAGATGATCACGACGCCGAGCAGGGTGTTGAACCAATCGGCGTGGATGAACTTATCGAATATGTCGAGCAAATTGGGCATGGCCCCATTATAGAAGGGCGCCTCCATCCCGAAGGAGGAGGCGCCCGGTTTTCACGGTTTCGTTATGCGATCCTAGTTGGTGGAAGGGGTGGTGGTGCCGGTGTCGCCGCCCTGGTTGCCCGGGTCGGTGGTGCCCGGATCGGTGGTGCCACCAGGATTGTTGGTGCCGGGGTCGGTCGTGCCGGGGTTGGTGGGCTGCTCCGGCTTGGGGTCGGGCTCGGGTTCGGGCTCCGGGCCCTTCGAAATGGTGATCTGCACGGTAGCGCCAGGCTTCACCTTGTCGTTCAGCGGATCCTGCTTCATGACGCGGCCCTCGCCCTGCTTGTCGCTGTACTCGCGGGCCTTCACGTCGGCACCGAAGCCCTCAGACTGCAGCTTGTCGATGGCCTTCTCCTCGGTCATGCCGATGACGTTGGGCACGGTCGTCAGCTCGCTTCCGCGGGAGGTGACGACCTCGATGGTGGTGCCGGGCTTCACCGGGTCGCCGGCGGCGGGGCTTTGCGAAATGATCTTGCCCTCGGCGACATCTTCCGAGTATTTGCTCTCGGCTTCCACAACCTTAAGGCCGGCGTCCTCGGCCGCCTGGCGCGCCTTGTCCATGGTCATGTTCTTGAAGTTGGGCGCGTCCACGGTATCGGGCCCCACGGCAATGGTGAGGGTGATGGTCGTACCCTTCGGCTGCTTGGTGCCGCCGGCCGGGTCTTGCTGCAGCACGGTGCCCTCATCGACGGACTCGTCTTCCTTAGGAGTGGTAGTTACTTGGAAGCCCGCTTGCTCCAAGGTGAATGTCGCCTCGTCCAAGGTATTGCCCACCACGCTGGGCACCTCGATGGGCTCGTCGGCAGGGGCAGCCGGCTTGAAGCCGCCGGACACGGCGAAGGCGATGCCGGCCACCAGCGCGATGGCCAAAATGGCGCAGAGGGCGATGATAACGGGCTTCTTGCTCTTCTTCGTGTTGGCGTCGTGGAAGTTCGTCGCTTGGAAATTGCCCGTGGAACTCGGCGACATGGCCGCTGTGCCGCCGGCAACCGTCGGCATAACCTGGGTGCTCGTGATGCCCGGCACGGGAGCGGGCACGGCGCCCATCATGCGGGTCTGGGCCTCGGTGAACGACGAGCTCATGGCGCCGGCCGGCAGGGTGACGGGGCGTCCGGCCAGGTAGTCGTTCAGTGCGATGCGCATGTCGTTGGCCGTGGCGAAGCGGCGCGCCGGATCCTTCGAGAGGGCCACCATGATGATGTCCTCGAGGTCGGGGTCGATGTTCGGGTTGATGGAAGAGGGCGCGGCAGGCTCGTCCTTCACCTGCTGCATGGCCACCGATACGGCGTCCGGGCCATCGAAGGGGAGCTTGCCCGTGGTGGCCTCGTACAGCACGATGCCCAGCGAGTAGATGTCGCTGGCGGCCGTGAGATCTTTGCCCTGGGCCTGTTCCGGCGAGATGTAGTGGGCGGTGCCCAGCACAGCGGACGTTTTGTCGTTCACGGAATTCTTCGCTCGGGCGATGCCGAAATCCATCACCTTCACGTTGCCATCGGGCTGCACCATGATGTTCTGCGGCTTGATGTCGCGATGAATGATGTCCTGGTTGTGAGCCACGGTGAGGGCCTGGCACACCTGGGCGCCGATTTCGGCGGCCTTGCGCTGGTTGATAGCGCCGCGCTGCTGAATGGCGGTCTTCAGGTCGGACCCGCGCACGAACTCCATGACGATGTAATAGGTGTCGTCGTCTTGGCCCCAGTCGTACACGTTCACGATGTAGGGGCTCTGCAGGTTTGCAGCCGCGGCGGCTTCCTGGCGGAAGCGCTGGGTGAAAGAGGGGTCGGCGGCGAATTGGGGCAGCATCACCTTCACGGCGACGACGCGGCCCAGCGTGCTATCTTGGGCGCGGTACACCTCGGCCATGCCGCCGATGCCGATGCGATCCTTTATCTCGTAGCGGCCGCCGAAGACCTTGCCCGTCATTGTTCCCTGTCCGGTCACCTTGATACTCCTTAAAGTTCCATGTACGAGTGCGTTTGCGGTTTAAGTATGCGAACTCTGGTGAGTCTTGCCATTGTACTACAGCGCCCCCGTCACTTCGAGAGCCGTTTCCAGAACGTCGTGGGCGGCGCTGGCGCCAGCCCCCGATTCGCCCTTCTCGATGACGACGGCCACCACGACCTTGGGGTCGGAGGCGGGGGCCATTCCCACGAACCAGCTGTCGTCGCTGCCGTCACCGCGCTCGTGGGTGCCGGTCTTGCCGGCCACGGCCACATCGTCCAGGGCCGCCTTGCCGCCGGTGCCTTCGGTGACGACACCCTTCATGATGTCGATCTCAGCGGCGGCGGTGTCGGCATCCATGGCCTGCTTGAGCTTCACGGGAATGGGCGAGAAGCTGCGCTCGCCGTTGGCGTTGTAGATGCCGTCGACCAGGTAGGGCTGCATGATGGCTCCCTCGTTGGCGATGGCGGCGCCCACCAGCGCCATCTGCAGCACGGTGGCCTGGGGTCCGGCGGGGCTCTCGTGCTCGCCCACGGGCTCGCCGCAGGCGGCCCAGGCGGTTTCCCAGGTGGTCATTTCCTCGGGGTCGGGCATGAGAGACGTGGCCAGGGGCAAATCGAAGGGGATGTCTTCGTTGAACCCGAAGCTGCACGCCATCTGCACGAGCAAATCGCTGCCGAGCTGCACGCCCACCTGGCCGAACACGGTGTTCGACGAGTACCACATGGCCTGTTCCAGGGTGATCTTGCCGTAGGAGCGCTTCTTCACGTTGGTCACCGGCGCGTTGCCGATGTCCATCTCGCCGGGGGAGTCGTAGGTGGTGTCCGCCGTGGCAATGTGATCCTGCAGCGCGGCGGCCAGGGTCACCATCTTGAAGGTGGAGCCGGGCGCGTACAGCGCCTGGGTGGCGCGGTTGAACAGCTCGGAGGAGTCGCTGCCGCCGTCCGCGGCGGCGGTGAGCAGCTCCTCGTAGTTGGCGGCGTCGAAGGTGGGGGAGGAGGCCAGGGCGTACACGGCGCCGGTCTCGGGGTTCAGGGCCACCACGGCGCCCACCTGGCCGGCCAGGGCGTCCTGGGCCGCCTGCTGGATGCGGGAATCGATGGAGAGCACGACGTCGTTGCCCTTGGTCTGGATGCCCGCGAGCGAGTTCACCACATCGGTGAAGCTGGCGTAGTTCTGCTCGCCGCGCAGGGTGTCGTTGTAGGCGGCCTCGATGCCGGCGGTGCCGAAGCGCTCGGAGGTGTAGCCCACGATGTGCGCCGCCAGCTCGCCGGCGGGGTATTCGCGCTTGTAGGAGCCGTCCTCTTGGCGCACCGATGTGGCGAGTACCGTGCCGTCGGCAGTGGAGATGGTGCCCCGCTCCATGCGGGCCTCTTTCGCGATGGTGTGGTTGTTCGACGGCATGCTCTGGTACTCCGGAGCCTTGATGATCATGAGGTAGGTGAGGTTCGCCACAAGCACTGCGAACAGCACCGAGAAGACGATCATGGTGCCGGTGAGTCGCTTGCCCAACGCCACGCGTCCCAGCACGGCGTCCGACCCGTGGGCGCCGATGGCCCCGGTCTGGCGCATTTCGGAATCGACGCCGGTGCCCTCGTCGCCGCAGCGCAGCAGGCAGCCGACGATGATGAAGCTGGCGATGAGCGACGAGCCGCCCTGGCTGATGAAGGGCAGTGTGATGCCGGTCAGGGGGATGAGACGTGTGACGCCGCCGACGATGATAAACGCCTGCAGCACGATGATGGAGGTGAGGCCCACGGCAGTGAACGAGCTGACGTCGGACTTTGCCCGGGCCGCCGTGACGATGCCGCGGATGGCGAAGCACAAATACAGCAGCAGCGCCCCGGCCGCGCCGAGCAGCCCCGTCTCCTCGGCGATGACGGGGAAGATGAAGTCGCTCTCAGCGACGGGGATGCCGCCCTCGGCTACGGGCTGACCGCCCATGCCCCGCCCGATGCCGGTGCCGAACAGGTCGCCGTCGGCGATGGAGTACAGGCTCTGTACCAGCTGGAAGCCGCCGCCCTGGGCCTCGGCGAAGGGATCCTGCCAGATGGCGACACGGGTCTGCACGTGGCCCATCATGCCGTAAAGGGCCACAGCCGCAATGGCCGCAAGCCCAATGGACACCACGAGGTAGAGCTTCTTCCCCGTGGCCACATACAGCATGATGACGAACACGGAGAACAGTACCAGGGCGAGGCCGAGGTCCTTCTCCAACACGACGACGATGAAGGCGAGCGCCCACATGACGATGAGCGGGAGCAGGGTGGCGAGGCTCGGCAGCCACAGCGGCCCCACCTTCCACGTGAACACCGAGAGCATCTCGCGGTTGGCGGCCAGGTAGGCGGCGATGAAGAACACGATGAGGATCTTGGCCAGCTCGCCGGGCTGGAAGCTGAAGCTGCCGAAGCGCAGCCACAGTTGGCCGCCGCCGGACTCGTAGCCGATGACCGGCAGCATGGGCGAGAGCAGCAGCAAGATGCCCACGATCATAAGCGTGTACTTGTAGTTGGCGAGCTTGTCCAGATTGCGCACGACAGCCAGCGTCGCAATCATGGCCGCGATGCCGATAAACAGCCACAGCAGCTGGTTTACGGCCAAATCGGGCACAATGCGGGTCACAAACGCGATACCGATGCCCGACAGCGCGAACGAAATGGGCAGAATAGCTGGGTCGGCTGCGGGCGCGAGCAGACGTACGGCAATGTGGGCCACGAGGAACGCGGCGAAGATGCCGAGCGGCACGCCCAGGGTGTTGAAGGACAGCTCCTGGCCGCCGGTGACCACCATCATGGCGAAGAGCACGATGACGATGGGCGAGGCGATGAGCAGGAGCATCAGCTCTATGTTGCGCCGGGTCATCGGTTGGTTCCTCCCGCAGCGCCGCCTTGTGCGTCGCGGCTCGTGCCAGCGCCTGTGTTGCCGGAGCTCGCGTCGCTCGTGCCGGAGCCAGCGCCCGATGAAGGCGACGCACTTTGCGAGCCGCCCGTCGCGCCTTGTGCGTCCGTGCCGCCCTGGGTGCCCCCGGCCGTGCTGCCGCCGGCACCTTCCGCGCCCTTTGCGGGCTCTTCCGGCTTGTTGGCCTCGGCCGCTGCCCGAGCCGCTTCCTCTTCGGCGGCCTTGCGGTCGGCGATCTCCTTCTCGTATTCCGCGACGAGGCTGTTGGCGGCTTCCAAAGAATCCACCTTGATGCCCTCCTCGCGCAGGCGATTGGCGGTGCCCGGTTGCAAATCGTCTAACGCCACGTCGGTCACGCGATCGAGGTGATTGAACGAGAATCCGAAGATGTCGCCTGGAACGCCCTGGTACACGGCGACTTTCCCATCCTGAGCCACCAGATAGGCGGCGTTGGACGCCAGATAGTTGAACCCATAGGCGCACCCGGCGATGATGGCCACCAGCAAAAGCGCCAGCATGATGGCCGTCGCGCGGCTCTTGCGCGTCAGCTTGCGGCGGTGCTGCTCGGCCAGACCCGTGACGTCCACGACGATGACGGTGACGTTGTCGTAGCCGCCCCGGCCCACGGCCTCGTTCACCAGCTGAGCCGCGCAACGCTGGGGCTCGCTGTGGTTGGCGAGGATCTTGGCGATCTGGTCGTCTTCCAACATCGTGGAAAGGCCATCGGAGCACAGAAGCAGACGGTCGCCGGCTTCCACGGTGATTTCGAAGAGATCCGGCTGGGTGCGCGGGTCGCTGCCCAAAGCGCGGGTGATGACCGAGCGCTGGGGGTGCACCCGGGCCTCGGCCTCGGTAATTTGCCCGGCCTCGATAAGGTCGGCCACAAGCGAGTGGTCGCGGGTGAGCTGCTGCATCTGCCCTTTGTGAAGGAGATAGGCCCGTGAGTCGCCCACCTGGGCAATGACGAGCTTATCCTTCTCAAGCATGGCGGCGGTGCAGGTGCAGCCCATGCCGGCGCGGCCGACGCCTTCGCGGGCGGCGCGGATGATGGCGAGGTTCGCCTCTTCCACGGCCTGGCCGAGCGCCGAGGCATCGGGGTGTGCCGGTGCGCGGTCGCAGATGACGTCCACGGCGATTTCGGACGCCACTTCCCCGGCGGCGTGGCCGCCCATGCCGTCGCACACCACGTACAGCGGCGGGGCGACGGCCAGCGAGTCTTCGTTGTGCTCGCGCACGCAGCCGACGTCGGTGCGACTGCCGAAAGTTGCGCCGCTCTTCTTGCGCTTTGCCCGGGCCATTATTGGTTCCTCACGCGGATGTTGACGTCGCCGATGGTAACGAGATCCTTGTTGCGCAGGGCTACCGGGTCATGGACGGGGCGTCCGTTCACGGCGGTGCCGTTCTTCGAACCCAAATCTTCCACGAAGAGGTTCTGGCCCATCAGCTGGAAGCGGGCATGACGGCCGGACACGTAGCCGGCGCCGATGACGATGTCGGCCCCGGGCGAGCGGCCCACGATGACGGGCCCGTGCACGGCGATGGAGACGCCGCGCAGCTCCTTGGGGCCGCGTTCCACCGACACCGTCCAGCCGCGCTCCTTCTTACGGGAGCCTTTGACCATGCCGATGCCGGTGCGCATGATGGCGAACAGAAACAGATAGAGCAGCGCCACGAACAACAGGCGCGCGATGAGCAGAACGAGATCGATCACCGATAGCCTCCTTTGGCTCGCTGAGGTGCGGGCGGGCTAGATGAGCTGGAACTCGAGGTTGGTGGTGCCCACGATGATGCGGTCGGCGTCGTGCAACGCGGTGGATTTGATCTGGCGCCCGTTCACGAAGGTGCCGTTGGTGGAGCCGAGGTCGGTGAGAATCCAGGCGCCGGACTCGTCCTGGCGGATTTCCGCGTGCACGCGCGAGACGTTGATGTCGGGGATGACGATGTCGTTCTTCGACTCGCGCCCGATGGTCTCGGCCTGGCCGGGCAGCGTGAAGGCGCGGTCGTTGGTGATGTCGTAGATATAAGCTTGGCGCGGCTCGTCGTCCTCGTAGTAGTCGTCTTCCACGTACTCGTCGACGGGAGCGGCCTGGTAGTCGTAGCCGCCGGCGGGTGCGGGTGCTGGCGCCGGAGCGGGAGCGGGCTGCTGGTAGCCGTAGCCCGCTTGCGGGGCGGCCGCGCGGGCCGGACCGCCGCCGGGACGGATGCCGTAGCGGGCGTACTCTTCCTGACGTAGCTGCTCAACCAGCGGGGAAGCCACCATCTCGGCGATGACGTCGAACTTGCCGTGGCGCAAATCATCGTCGACGATGAAGCGCACAAGGGGCTGGCCGTCCATGACGAGGCCCTGCTCGGCGGCTTTGGCGGAAAGGTAGGTTTCGGTCTCGCCAGCCAGGGTGGGGTAGTAGCCCAGAAGGCGGCGGTCATCGTCGGCGTTGACGAGCACGGTATAAAGCGTGGGAGCGTACTGCTTGCCTGCGCCGACCATCTTCTCGCGGCGCATCTGCTTCTCGGCCTTCTTGGCAATCTGCACGGGAGACAGCGGGGCCGCGCCCATGCGATCGGCGGCGCCTTCCACGGTGTCTTCCATCTTGCCTTCGAATTTTGAGAGGAGTCCCATGTGCTTCTCCTTGTTCTTGCGTGTTTAAGCTGCGTTCTTCTTGTGTGGTTACGCTGCGCTTTCAGTGCAGCGTTCAGTAGCACAGCAGCTTATTTTGCCATAAAACCTATGCACACACCTCATCGACCAACCATTTTACTTAATTGCCACAGTGACAATTTTGTTCGATTGGCCGGGAAACAGCTTGATGCCAGGTGAATTGATGAGGAGATCGCTTCTCATTTCGCACGATACCATGGGCTTTCCAGAAAGGAGGAGCGCCCATGGCCACGTTCGAGGAGTTCATGAAGGTCGCCGAGATTTCCATCAAGGACAAGACCTCTCACAAGCGCATGAACGAGATTGTGCGCATCATGCGGCAGTACAAGGTGCTGCACGGGCTTACCCCCGAGCAGGCCGTGGAAGTACTGCAGGCGCTCGGCCCCACGTACGTGAAAATCGGCCAGCTGGCCTCGAACCGTTCCGATCTTCTGCCCAAGGCCTACTGCGACGCCTTCGAAAAACTGCGCGATGACGCGAATCCAATGCCGTTCGATGTGGTGATCGAGCAGATCGACCGTGCGTACGGGAAGTCGTGGCACGAGGTGTTCGCCTCCATCGACCCCGTGCCTTTGGGCGCGGCCTCCATCGCCCAGGTGCACAAGGCGACGCTGCTCGACGGCACAACGGTGGCGGTGAAGGTACGCCGGCCGGGTGTGGCCGAATCCATGGCCGAGGACATCATGCTCATGAAGCACCTGTTGGCTTTGGGGGAGTTCGCTTCCAATTCCCATCGCAGCATCCTGCTGTCGCTTGAGGGCTTCGTCGAGGAAATCGAGCGCACGACGGCCAGCGAGGTGAATTTCACCTCCGAGCTGCACAATCTCATGCGCTTCCACGACGAGCTGGCCGACGAGCAGGGCGTGACCTCGCCCGTGGCCTACCCGCAATATTCTTGCGAGTCGGTGCTCGTCATGGAGTTCGTCCAGGGCACCGAAATCTCCCACACCGAAGAGCTGTGCCAGCAGGGCGTCGACATGAACGCGCTCGCGCGTCGCGTGTGCCAAAGCTACGTGACCCAGGTGCTCGACGACGGGTTCTTCCACGCCGACCCGCATCCGGGCAACATTCTCGTGCGTGACGGAGACGTGGTGTGGATCGATCTGGGCATGGTGGGCACGCTGACGGTGTCGGAGCGGATGCTCGTCGGGAAGGTGTTCACGGCGGTGGCCACCGACAACGCCTATCTCTTGAAGGAAGCGGTGATGGGCCTCGTGCATGTGCTGGGGCCGGTGGATCACGGGGCACTGCTGGAGGCACTTTCGCGGTTGCTCGCCGAGTACAGCACCGCCGAGATGAAGGAGATCAACGTGGGCACCGTGCTCACCGAGGTCATCGAGGTGCTGCGCGGCCAGAACATGATGATGACCTCGTCGGTGACCATGCTTGCCCGCGGATTCGTGACCATCGAGGGGGTCATGGCCCAAGTGGCGCCCGATATCAGCGTCATCGAGATCGTGTCGAAGCACGTCATCGCCCAGCACGCCGACCCGAAGTTTTTGGCGACGCAGCTGATCGATCTCGCCACGACGAGCGCCGCTTCGGCCGAGGCCTTGGCGAAGCTGCCGACCCAGCTGTCGAACACGTTGGAGATGCTCGACCGCGGGCAGATCAAGGTGAACGGCGACATCGAGGTGTCCTCGCGCATCCTTGCCACCGCCTACGCCTCGGTGGGTCGCATATCGTTGGCGCTGCTGTCGGCGGGGCTGTTCCTGGGGTCGTCTATCCTGTGCACCACGGCTATGCAGCCGCAACTGCTCGGCGTGCCCCTGCTCGGCGTGCTGGGCTATGTCGGCGCCTTCGTGCTGGGTGCCTACACGGTGTTCCACATCCTGGTCTCCCGCCATCGCCTTCTCAACAACGAGGAGCCGCGGTAGGGGTGTGTAACGTCGTGTCTACAGGTGGGCGGCGGCGGGGAAACGGAAAAGGACCGTGGTAAAATGGCAGTTGCTCATTAGGATGAGCCACAAGGTAAGCATTTTCCGGCGATGCTAGAGCATGCGAGCTGCTTTCGGTGGCCGAGCTGTGGTTCGTAGGCGTCGTCGCTTGAGGTGCCGCGAGGGTAAGGAGGCCCCCATGTACAAGAAGATTCTCGTTCCCTACGATAAGTCCGACCCGGCGAAAAACGCCCTGGGGGCTGCGCTCGATCTGGCGGCCGGTGTGCCCGGCGCCCAGATCACCGTGCTGTCGGTGGTCGACTGGCACGACTTCAACGCCGAGACGTTCAAGATTGCCTCGCGCATGTCCGGCGTCATGGGCGACACCATGGATATGGATGTGATCTCCGAAGTGGAGAACGAGGCCATCAAGGCCGACATGGACGCCATTGCCGAGAACATCGCGCCTTTGGTGGGCGACGCCGAGGGCATCGGTATCGCGGTGGTGAACGGCTCGCCGCATGATTCCATCACGGCCTATGCCGACGAGGGCGGCTACGACTGCATCGTCATGGGCCACCGTGGTCTGGGTGCCGTGCGTGGGATGCTCGGCAGCGTGTGCTACTCCGTGCTGCACAAGACCAACGTGCCCGTGCTCATTGTGAAATAGGTTCGAGGCCATGGGACGATCGGGCGGAGGCGGCGGCTTCTCGGGAGGCGGCGGCTTCGGCGGAGGCGGCGGCGCCCGGTAGCGAGAGGCGCGGGCCGCGGTTGCGGTCG
>ERZ773210.3043-NODE-3043-length-12508-cov-3.163816_pt1 | contig 12508 bp, 8 predicted proteins | sample MGYA00580528_ERZ773210 | MGnify/ENA primary metagenome ERZ773210 (study PRJEB29015, sample SAMEA2737769) | human gut metagenome | biome: human gut; feature: human-associated habitat; material: faeces | place: China | collected 2012 ...
TTGTTGATGATGGAAGTACTGACCGGAGCAGAAAAATCTGTGAAGAGTTTGCAGAAAAAGATTCTAGAATAAGGATTGTGGGGCAATCAAATTGCGGAAAAATTGAAGCGCGATATGTCGGTGCAATGTACGCATCGTCAGATTATATTACTTATGTAGATGCTGATGATTGGATTGCACCTGATACATATAGATCATTGTGGACATATGTAGAAAAGGATATTGATATTATTTCATATCGAATTATACGATATGTGAATGAAGAGTATCAAAAACAATCACGCGATTCTGTTTCAGCAGGGATTTATGTTGGCGATGCATACTATGAAAATGTATGTAAAAATATGATTTGGGATACGACAAGGAATGGGTTTGGTGTGGATCCGTCTCTATGCAATAAGCTGTTCAAACGAGAGTTGCTATTGGAAGCCTTGAAGCAGGCTCGCCAGATTTCGATTGGCTATGGTGATGATGTTGCGGTGATCTATCCGATGATGTTACATGCAAATTCTTATGCCGTAAAAGATATTTTTTCTTATTTTCATCGTCAGCGGGAATGTGGAAAGATTCCTGATTATTTATTAGACGGTTGTTTTGTTAATAGACTTACAGATTTATATACATATATAAGAAGGCAAGTCGAAAAAAGCGAGAACTATATTAAGCAATTGGATTGCTTTTATCAATATAGTATTAATTTCAGGATGAACAGCATTAATCAAGCTGCGGAAGTGAGAACCTACCTTTTTCCGTTTGAAGCGATACCGAAGGACTGTAAAGTGATTCTCTATGGAGCAGGTAAGATTGGAAAAATATATTATAGTCAACTTATAGAATCACACTATTGTAAAGTGGCAGGGTGGATTGACAATAGTAGTAAGCTGGGAAACGATGATACTTCTATTCTAAAAGAACAGGCTATCAAAACGTTGGAATTTGATTATGTTGTGATTGCGATAAAAGATGAAGGCGTTGCAAAACAAATTGCTGATAAATTAAGCACTGAATATGATGTAAAAACGCAGCAGATTATTTGGAAAAATCATGAATACAGATTGATTTAATTTATAGAATATGGGATGTTTACAGTATGAAATATAGTATTTCTGTGTCGGAAAAATTGAAGAAGAAATATGAAGAAATTGATGGCAATCAAGCGAGGTTTTGTGTTTTCGGAGCTGGGAAAATAGGAGAAATTGTGTCAAACCTTCTAGAAAAATACCGGTTATTCGATTGTTTTATTGATAATGATCTGAAGAAGCAACAGAGGGGGTATTTGAATCAAAAAGTGATTTCCCTTAAACAATTTCTGCAATTAGAGAACAAACCATATATTATTATTGCTGCATCGCAGGCGAATTGTGCGGAAATAGCAAAAGAGTTGAAAAAAGAGGGACTGTGCAAGGGGGAAAGTTACTGGCTTCATGATGAATTTATAAGGGATGTTCTGCCTATTATTTTATATTTTAAGTATAAACACATTTTTTTACCTCTTGTGCAGATTTCTTTGACAGAGAGATGTTCGTTGAAGTGTAAAAAGTGTGCTCATGCCTGTTATGCAGTGGATTCTAATCATAAGGATCTTACCTTGAAACAGGTTTATAAAAGTGTTGATTGTTTTTTTGAACATGTGGATTATATACATGAATTTGTTTTGATCGGCGGTGAACCACTGCTTTATAAACAACTGGATAAGGTTATTCAATACATTGGAGAAAATTATCGAAATCAGATAGACATTTTTAGTATTACCACGAATGGGACAATATTACCGAGTGCGGAGATACGAAAATGGTGCCAGAAATACGATGTGTTGTTTCGCATTTCTAATTATTCACAGACGATTCCAAGACTTGAGCATCAATACGAAAAATTAGCAATGATGCTAAAAAATGACGGAATCCAATATACATTGATGGAAAAAGATCATTTATGGATGGATTATGGATTTGAATATGTGAATCGACATGCATCAGAAGAAGAACTGATACAGGTATTTGATGCTTGTCATACGCCTTGTCACGAGATCCGTGAGAATCGTTTTTATTATTGTGTTATGGCTCGATCTGTTTCTGAAAATTTGAATATGAATGTGGGAAATAATGATTATTTGGATTTGGATGAACTGCCGGGAGAAGAAGGTGAGAAAAAGCTGTTAGCATATTTTCTTGGCTATTCGGATAAAGGGTATTTGGATATGTGTAATTATTGTCATGGTGCGGAGTGTGTTAATCACACGATACCGGTGGCAGAGCAGATAACATGATGGAGGCAGAATGAATCAAAATATTGTTGTGTATGGTACGGGGCAGTGGGGAACATTGATATGTGACAAAATCGTAAGGGATGGAGAAACTCTTGCAGCCGTTATTGATTCGAATCCAGAAAAATGGGGGACTCTTTTTTGTGGGATGCGAATTATGTCTCCTCTTTTCTTTGAAAACTATAGTGGAGAACAGATTTTTATTGCAATTGCTAATGAGAGTGAATCTGAAAAAATAATTGGAAAGTTAAAATCAACTGGAATAGATGAAAATAACATTTGGGATTTGATTAGAATAAAAAGAGAGTTTTTGTCGGTCTTTCCGACCAATCAGGTTGTCATACCAGACAGAAATCCACAAGTGTTATTTGATTGCATGGCGGGATTGGGACTTGGAGGAGTGGAAGAATGGACCAAACGTATAACAGTGTCATTGGAGCAATGTAGTGTAGAAGTGAAAATTTTAACTCGCGATGGAGATTATTTATTAGATGAAAAAACAAGACAGAAAACTATATTTGTTAAGCAAAGCAAGGGCAATCCATACGAAGAGAAAAACCTTATCGAACTATATAAAGTGATAAGTGGGATGATGCCGTGCATATTGGTAACAAGTGATATAAATAGTCTGTTTATTGTAGCGCAGGTGCTGAAAAAAGATTATCCAGAGAAAATACATATTATTTCTGTGGTACATAGCGGCATTATACAATTATATTATAGATATGGGCGATATCAAGATTTGGTGGATAAATACATCGTAGTTAGCCATGAGATAGAAGCTGGAATGATTTGCGCGGGTATCTGTAAAAAAAAAATAGTGTTTTCTGATTTCTTTATTGATACGGATGAAACGCTAGTTAGAAAATATAGTGATATATCGAAACCAATTCAGATTGCATATGCGGGGCGACTTACGATTTCGTTAAAAAGACTAGATCTAATAATTAAACTAATGGAAGAATTGGAGAAGAGGGATGTCAGGTATGAATTTAAAATTGCAGGAGATGGCGATTACGTACAGAATATATTGCAATATATAAGGGAAAAAGGGTTGCAAACGAAAGTGAACGTGATTGGTAGAATTAAGCATGAAGAAATGCGTAATTTTTGGAAAAGTGCTGATATAGCTGTGAATATTTCTGATGTTGAAGGTATATGCTTATCTAATCTTGAGGCCATGGCAGAAGGGTGTGTACCAATTATAACGCAAACTTCGGCAAAGGAGTATATCATTGATGGGGAAAATGGTTTCCTTGTACCTATAGGTGATTATAGACGAATGGCCGAGATAATTAAATATATTGAGGATAATAGATCTTTACTCGACAAAATGGGATGGAAGGCTTATCAGACAATACATATTAATTGTACAAAAGATAGAGAGATGCGAGTGTGGAAACGTGTAATTGGAGGAATATATAATGAATTCACTTTTGTCGGTTATAATTCCGATATATAATGTTCAAGAATATTTGAAACAATGTGTAGAAAGTGTTATTAACCAAAAATATCAAGATTTAGAGATTATTCTTGTAGATGATGGATCAACAGATGGTTGTAAAGAGATTGTTGATATATACGCCAAAAGAGATACCAGAGTACGCGTTATACATAAAAAAAATGGAGGACTTTTATCAGCGCGTGCTGCCGGAGTAGAACTTGCAAAAGGACAATATGTTACTTTTGTCGATGGAGATGATTGGGTTGATGCGTGCATGTATGAACGGTTGATGAGGCGCCTTATGAAAGATGGAGCAGATCTCATAACCTCGGGATGTTATCGCTATTTTAATGATGCTTATATAGTTGAATCCTATGATAGGATGATACCAGAAGGGGTATATGAAAAAAAAAGATTGGAAACAGATGTTTATCCTATTATGATGCATGATGAGAGAATCAATGCTTATGCATTTGATCCATCCACTTGTTTTAAAATTTTTAGAAAAGAGCTTCTTTTTCCAATTATGCAGAAACTCAAACGTTGTCATTTTTATTATGGGGAAGATGCTGCTATTTCATATTTGTATGTTTTAGATGCTCAGCGAGTTATATGTACCAACGACAAATATTATTTTCATCGGCAACGCAATGAAGCGTATGTTCCAAGTTATTTAAATGATGAGTTGTTTTTTGAAAAGTTATTGGAATGTTATGAGTTTATCAAAGGTGAAATAAAAAATAGTCAATATTATGAAATAATCAACAAACAATTGGATTTGTTTTTCGCACGATCGGCAAATTTAAAAAGGATGAAGTATGGGCTGCCGATATATTATCGATTAAATTATTTCCTTTTCCCGTTTGATAGTGTGCCTTCTGGCTCAAATATTGTTTTATATGGAGCCGGAAAAGTGGGACGAGACTATCAAATGCAGTTGCAGAATGCCGAGGGATGGTCTCTTGTGGCACGGGTTGATCGAAATTATGAGTCTATGGGAAATGGTGTGCAAAGCCCGGAAGTGATTTTAGAAGTTGATTTTGATTATATTGTAGTGGCAATTGTGGATGACGAGGTTTATGCGACAATTAAAAAGTGGTTAAATACACATGGAATAAACGATGAAAAAATAATTCACAAAATATATAGGTGTTCTTTATAGTTTTTTGAGAAAAGGAGTTACAAGAATGAAATTTGTGATTGCGGGAGCTGGAATACGAGGAAAAAAATTAGAAAAAGCATTGTCATTATATGGAATAAAAGTAACTGCTTTTATAGATAATGATAAAAATAAATGGGAAAAGATGATTCAAGGAATCCCTTGTTTCCCAATTGATTATTTTGCAACGCAGGCGAAGGATTGTATTGTTTTAATTTCCCCGGTAAATGCTAGTGATTTACATATGGCATTGCTTCAATATTATGAGAATGTATTAAATCCAGAGTTGACGAAAGCTTTATTAAATGGATCGTATATTGCTGGATATGATGAATTTTATCCTATTGGGCATTATTATAGTCTTTATCCTAATGCAACTGAAGTTTGTGAACTACCGGATTATGCAAGTTTAGATGAGATTGGTTTAATGCAGATACCGGGGATAAATCTTAATTATGAAGTACAAAGAGAATATCTGAACAATATGGTACAATTATATCCTCAAATTTTAAGGTGGGATTGTCCGGATGAATCATCACATAATTATAGATTTCGAATAGATAATCCGGCCTTTACAGGGGGAGATATAGTTGCCTTATATTGTATGCTTAATATTATTAAACCTAAACGTTGGATAGAAGTAGGAAGTGGCTGGACTTCTGCTTTGACATTAGATGTAAATGAGTTTTGTTTTAACAATAGGATGGAATTGACGTTTATTGAGCCTTATGCAGATGTTTTACGCAAAATAACGAAAGAGTCAGATCATATCAACTTAATCGAAAAAGGGTTGCAAGATATTGAGGAGGATTTTTTTGATCAATTGGGTGAGGGCGATGTACTGTTTATTGATTCAACGCATATATCGAAGACTCATTCGGATGTAAATTATCTCTTTTTTAATATTTTGCCTCGCTTGAAATCTGGTGTAATCATTCATTTGCATGATATTTTTTTCCCATTTGAATATCCGAACGCATGGATTAAGCAGGGATTTGTATTGAACGAATTGTTTTTGCTTCGGAGCTTTTTGCAATATAATAATTCATTTGAAATAATATATTTTCAAAATATGATGGAAAAAATACACCGAAATGAAATGGAAAGTGCATGGCCGTTTCCAGGGAGGTCGATTCACGGAGGCAGCTTTTGGATGAGAAAAAAGTAGTGAAAGAATATATGCCGCTTGTATCTGTCATCATGCCATCGTTAAATGTGGCACCCTACATAAAGCAATGCATAGAAAGTGTTCAAAATCAGACGCTGCAAGATATAGAAATCTTATGTGTGGATGCGGGATCGACGGATGGAACATTGGAAATATTACAGGAATGTGCTATTTCAGATTCAAGAATAAAAATTTTACACAGTGATATGCGAAGCTATGGTCATCAGGTGAACATGGGGATTCGATATGCTCATGCGAAGTATGTTGCAATTGTTGAGACGGATGACTATATCGAAAGCGAAATGTATCATAGATTGTATGAGATTGCTGAAAAATATCGGCTTGATGTGGTAAAAGCGGATTATGATTTTGTCTATTCGGAAACGGATGGAACAAAGCATTTTGAAACGGTAAAGATGTATGGTGATTGTTCGCAATATTATCAAATTGTAAATGGGAAGACAAATCCTGAGTTACATTATTGCGATATCAGTGTGTGGAAAGGACTTTTCCGTAAGGCCTTTTTGATGGAAAAGGGAATCGCGTTTAATGAATCGGCGGGAGCTGCTTATCAGGATATCGGATTCCATCATCAGGCGGTTTGGTACAGTGAACGCATGATGTATGTGCCGGATTCTTATTATCGGTACAGAAGAGATAATGAATTATCATCCAGTAATTCCTTGAAGGCGGTACGTTTTTTTTATCAGGAATATAAGCGCCTTATAGAAAAATGCGGATTTTTGGAAAAGGATTTGCAACAATATCGTGCGATTGTGTGGCGGATTGCAGTCTGTTTCCTGATTGAGTATCAGAAATGCGTTTACGGCGGTGCTCAGATTACGGAAGAATGGACGGACACTTTGGAGTGGATTCGTAATTTTCTGGGGCAGGAAATGGAAAAAGGAAATTTGAAGCCGGAAGAGGCCGGCGAAAAGTTTGCCGGTAGAATTAGAACAATAATTTCGGATAGATTCCTTTTTGAACAGGATATGGAAGTGTTGGCTCAAAAATATAATGCTGCGAAGTCTGATTTGAAATTGAAAATCAATGGAAATCCGGTGATTATTTTTGGCTGTGGTTCGTATGGAAAAATAATGATGCATTTCATGTGGGAAAATCGGATTCATATGGAGTGTTTTGTGGATAACAATGTTGTAATGCAAAATATGAAATGCAACGAATATGATATTGTCAGTCCACTGCAGCTCAATCCAATTCAGAGGAAGAAAATTGTGATTGCAAATAAGTATCATGTGACAGAAATTGTGGATCAGCTGCAAACACTTGGAATTGATAAGCGAGATATTATAATACCGGATGAAATTTTATTTACGGATCATTTATAAGAGATTCATAGGAAAGTAGGAATATACATGGAAAGCGTTTGCTTAGAAACTGAGATTGTTCGGAATCTGCCGATCGGTTTGTTATGCTGGTATGGATTTGAAAAAGGAAGTAAGATTCTTTGGATAAAAGAGAAAGAGAATACAAAGTTTGATCGGATATCGGAATATCTGCAAAAACATGGATACGAGATCGAAGTTTGTGAGATGGATTCAACTTCGATTCCGGAATGGACGGGCTACGGATATGAGTATGTTATTTTGATTGAACTGCTTGAAAAACATCAAAACAAGGAATTGGTATTAGAATTTTGCAAATCGGTTATGGCGGAGAATGGTACGTTTCTCGTGGGAATGAATAATGCATATGGATTGCGTTATTTTTGTGGGGATCGTGATCCATACACGGACCGCAACTTTGATAGCATTGAGCAGTATCGAAGGATCAGCGAGCGTGATCGGGATAACTTGTCCGGCAAGATGTTGGGGAGAGCCACCATAGAAAAGATGTTAGAAAGGACGGGATTTATCGACTTTCGGACTTTTTCGGTTATGCCTTCCTTGGAGTGTCCGCAATTAATTTATCGACAGGATTGTTTACCGAATGAAAATCTTGCAGAACGCTATTTCCCTATGTATGGGTATCCGGATACCGTTTTCTTGGAAGAAGAGTACTTGTATGGGAATTTGGCAGAAAATGGCTTGTTTCATTCGTTGGCAAATTCCTTTTTGTTCGAATGTTCATTGGACAAGGCTTATGATGCAACCATGCATGCAACAATTTCGCTGAATCGAGATAAGGATAAAGCACTTGCAACGATCATAAAAGAAAATGACGTGGTTGAGAAAATAGCGATATTTGAAGATGGCAAACAAACCCTTCAGCGCTTGAAAATCAATATGGATACTTTGCGGTCCAGAGGTATTAAAACGGTATGGATGGAAGAACATAACGAAAAAATAACGATGCCGTATTTAAAGGGTGTGGTTGCTTCGCAATATTTTATGCAATTGATTGATAGAGTAGATCGGGACGTGTTTATCCAAAAGGTAGATGCTTTTAAACAATTGATTTTACAGTCCTCGGATCTGATTAGAGATGAAGAGTCTGGAGAGGTTCTTCTTAAAGAAGGATATCCTGATCTTGCATTGCTCAATTGTGTGGTTGTAGAAGATGAGTTTGTCCTGATTGATCAAGAGTTTATGGAAGAAAATCTGCCTGTAAAAGTTCTTTTAATGCGTTTGGTAGATGATTTATATAGTTCCAATTTGAAACTTGAATCGGTGATTCCACGTAGCTTTTTTGAAGAGCACTATGGATTGGTCGAAAAAAGAGACCAATGGAGAGCGTATTTGTGGAAATTCGGAACAAAATTGCGTAATGAAGATGTGTTAGGGTCTTATTTGGAAGCACATCGAAGAAATTTAGAAGTGGTACATACAAACAGGCAGAGGATGAATTATTCTTATAATGAATTTCAGCGCTTGTTTGTAGATATTTTTGATGATTTAGATGGAAAGAAAATTTTTTTGTTTGGATCAGGAGCTTTTGCAAAGAAATTTCTGGCGCTTTATCATAACGAATATGAGATTACAGGCATTATGGATAATGCAAAGGATAGATGGGGACAATTGTTGGACGGGGTGCCTATTATTTCACCACAACAATTGCAGGAGTTAGATGGAAACACGTATAAGGTAATTATTTGTATTAAAAATTATATGGGTGTTTTGAAGCAATTAGAGAATCTTGGTGTGAAAAAAATATCTGTGTATGATCCTAATATGGAATATCCGAGAAGAACACGGTTGGTTTGTGAGGGGCAGCCGGAAAATCAGGAACGGAAGCCGTATCAGGTGGGGTATATAGCAGGTGTATTTGATTTGTTTCATATTGGACATCTGAATTTGCTGCGCCGTGCAAAAGAAATGTGTGATCATCTTATTGTAGGAGTGGTAACGGATGAAGGCGTTAGGACAAATAAGCGGGTAGAACCTTATGTGCCGTTTGCTGAACGGATTGAAATGATTCGAGCATGCAAATATGTGGACGAGGCAGTGGCAATTCCGTTTGGTTATGCGGGTACACGGGATGCACTTCGGAAATATCATTTTGATGTGCAGTTTTCCGGAAGTGACTATGAAACGGATCCAAACTGGCTACAGGAGAAGTCGTTTTTAGAGAAACATGGTGCCTCCATGGTATTTTTCCCATATACACAGAGTACAAGTTCAACGAAGCTAAAGGCTGCAATTGATAAGCAGATTGAAAAGGAATAAGGATGATATCAAAAAGACATAGGAGAGAGAAATAGATGCAGGTAGTTTATCAGTTGTCCGGTGTGGTAGATATGTGGAGACCGAATTTTGGATTAAAAAAATTTGCAAAATCGGGATTAAAAGCAGGGAGTTTGGATTTGTCCTGTTTTGACTGGCTTTTTGATACATCCAAGATTCAGGAAAAGAAGCTATATGCATCTCAAATGGTAGAATGGATATTGGTGGAAAACCCAGAAAAGATAGAAGATTTTGTGACATCGTATCTTAAAAGTTGTAAGACGATGGGGATTTCTTTGCCGATTGCAATTATGCCAAGCTGTGCGGAACCGCAGATACATTTGAAGCACTATGAATTTTTTTTGGATTCATGCATAAAAATCTGTAGTAAATTTGGAATCGATTCGATTGTAGTACCTCCTTTGCCAAGTTCCTGGAAGGATAACGAAGCTTTTTATAGCGGATTAAATAAAAGGGCTCAATCGACAGAAATACAGATTTTACTGATGAATATATCGCGAAACTATAATGGACATTATAATCGCGGAATTTGTTGTGACGCGATAGAGGCAGCACAGTGGATTGATCGGTTAAATCAAGAACAAGAATATGAAGGTGAGTGTTTTGGCTTTTTCATGGACATGCGGTGTTGCAATGTCTGCGGTCAGAACATGTACGAATTTGCAGTTGCATTGGGAAAACGAATGAAAGGTGTCCGGGTAAGTGATAATGAGGGACAAACATTATCTTCGTTAATACCATTTTCCAGTGTATTCCAGGGACAGTCCAAAGTGGATTGGCTGAGCTTTTTTAGAGGCATGAGGAAAATAGAGTTTGATGGGATTTTATTGGTAGATGCAAGTGACAGCGTGGCGGTACTTTCTACAATGTTGAAAACAGATTTTTTGCAATATGAAAAAAAGATTGGAGAATATCTTGAATTTCAGATTGAGTTGGAAAAGATGATTAAAAAGTATCCCAAGCGTGTCCTTTTTGGAGCAGGAAATATGTGCCGAAACTACATGAAATGCTATGGGAAAGAATATCCGCCACTTTTTACGTGTGATAATAATTCTAATCTTTGGGAGACGGAATTTGAGGGTCTGGTAATAAAAAATCCGGAAGAATTAAAAAATTTGCCGGATGATTGTGCAATTTTTATCTGCAATCTTTATTATGAAGAAATTAAGGAACAGATAGAGGCGATGGGGCTAAAGAATCCGATTGAATGGTTTAATGACGAGTATTTGCCGATACGATGTACCGATTGGTTTGACGGCAGCGAAAGAAAAATAAGGTAAATACGCGGAAAGAATCTGTTGATTAAGTTCGTAGAACAAAGGGGGATGTAATGCTTGAAGTTGGCGTACAGACGCAAAATGTTATCACTGATAAGAATCCATACGAAGGTTTTGAACTGTTGCGAGAGGCTGGATTTACATGTTGTGATTTTAGTTTAAATGGGTACCTGAAAAACACAGATATTTATCGTGCGAATAAAAATAATTTCTTTGATCAATCGGTTGAGGAATTGGAACTTTTTTTTGCTGAATATAAGGCCGCTGCGAATAAAAATGGAATTCGCATTAATCAGATGCATATGCCATATCCCATTTATATTCCAAATGGCAAAGATAAGCTAAATGATTACATGTGGAATGAGGTGGCACCCAAAAGCCTGGAGATCTGCCGTTTTCTGGAGTGCCCGAATATTGTTGTTCATGGATTTAAGCTTTCACATTTCTGGGGAACGGAAGAAGCAGAGTGGGAGAAAACCAAGGAGTTTCTTGATACAATTTTGCCGAAGGCGAAAGAATATGGAATTACGGTGTGCCTGGAGAATCTGTATGAATCAGTAGGTGGGCATCTTGTGGAAGGGCCGGGATGCGATTCCCAAAAGATGGTAGAACGTATTGATCAAATCAATGATGCATATGGAGCGGACGTATTAGGATTCTGCTTTGACACGGGGCATGCAAATCTGGTTGGACTTGATTTTGAAAAGTTTATTACAACACTTGGGTCACGTCTAAAAGTATTGCATATGCATGACAATGATGGCGTTGGAGATCTGCACCAGATACCTTATACATTTACCAGGACAAGAGAGAATCAGTCCGCCACAGATTGGGAGGGATTTGTTAGAGGATTGAGAGAGATTCATTTTGACGGAGTGCTAAGCTTTGAGACTGCGCCTGTATTGAAATCTTTTCCGGAAGAACTTAAGGCGGAAGTTTTGCATTTCATTGCATGTATAGGAAGAAATTTTGAAAGACTGATTGGAGAAGACAAACATGAGCAATATTGAATCCCTAAGCCTTTGTAGGAATTTTGTATCCTGCTTCGAGCATTGATTTCTCAAATTGGTCGATCGACATTTCGGCTTTCTGTGCACCGCGCATAGCGGAATAATCTCCTTCCTGTACAGAAGAGAAGATTTCGTTGAGACGTCCTTCTTTGCGCCCCTCTTCAATATAATCTGAAGGTAATGTTAAAATATTTCCACCCATAATATCACCTATTCCTTTCCGGACTTCACTATCCTTTGGAATGATATAATCTGCAATCTCCTGTATTACACAGATCATATTTTGATAAAGTCCTGACTTCTTTTCTTTTTCGGCAGTCTCCATAAGCAGCTGATTAATTTTGCGATAGTCTTCTAGCAGCTGTTCTACTTTCTTTTCGTTCGTTTTGTTGCTTTTCAGAAAGTACTCATACCGCAAGATATGATACGGCAACAAGATGAGAAGTTGTTTTTCAAACAACGCATTTACCGTGTACTTTTGTGCGTGGATAATCGGCACCTGATAAGTAACCTGCTGTCCGTCCGCGAACTTTACGATTGCGG
>ERZ773210.3048-NODE-3048-length-12489-cov-3.431719_pt1 | contig 12489 bp, 10 predicted proteins | sample MGYA00580528_ERZ773210 | MGnify/ENA primary metagenome ERZ773210 (study PRJEB29015, sample SAMEA2737769) | human gut metagenome | biome: human gut; feature: human-associated habitat; material: faeces | place: China | collected 2012 ...
CAACAAGCTGCTGATGCTCATCGAGCACATGGCAGAGGTTGACAACAAGTAATTGTTGCCCACTGGCGTAAAGTCATAAAAATCGGCACCTGTTCTTGTTTAAGAGCAGGTGCCTTTTTACGTTTAAGAGTCCTTTTTATTTCCCTCTTTCTGCGCTATAATGAAAGCACAAAGAGAAAAGGAGGCGCAGGATATGAGCATGGAGGACTGGGATTTCGGTTATTACGGAAAGGGTCTGGACGGATATGTACATTTTCGACAGGGCATAAAGGAGATCGAGAGCCACGCGCCGTACAGCAAGTGCCGTCACGGTCGCGATGACAGCCTCGATGACCTTGACGAATACGACGATCCGGAGGATGACCTATTTTACGAGCCGCCGCAGAAAACGCCGGTCAGCAGCGCGAAGCCTGTGATGCCGTCGGAGAGCACGACGAAGGAAGCAGACTCGAATCCGCAGACTGTACAGACATCTTCGCCGGAGGCTGAGCCGCAGCAGGAAACGTCGACAAAGAGAAGTATATGGGACTCGAAATGGTGGAAAAACAAGTGGGATTATGGGTTTGCCGTGAGTGCAGCGGTCAGCTTTTTCTTTGTCGCAGTGGAGGAGATCTTTCAGACGGAGGCAGGGGAAACGGTCGCCGTGGCAACGGGAGCGGTATTCCTTGTATTCCTGGTGATCGAGGTCGTGCGGCTTGTGATGTGGATATTGAATCCTCCGCCTCCTCCGGGCTTTTAATCCCATGTAAAAAAGCGCCTGCGTCCCTTTTCGGGAGCAGGCGCTTTGCTTTTTTGTGCCGGTATCAGGCGTCGTTGGTGAGCTTTGCTCTGTCGAGAGCATGGAACACGAGGCTCATGATCATTGCGACGATGGCGGCGAGGGTCATGCCGGACAGCGATACATCGCCGAGCGACAGGGTCACGCCGGACAGGCCGGTGACGAAAATGACCGACGTCAGGATCATGTTGCGGTTCTTGCTGTAATCAACGTGGTTGTCGACCAGAATGCGCAGACCGGAGGTGCCGATCATGCCGTACAGCAGGAACGAGATACCGCCGATGACCGGACCCGGAATCGTCTGGATAAGGGCTGCCAGCGGGCCGACAAACGAGCAGATGATGCTCAGCACAGCCGCGCCGCCGATAACGCGCACGGAGTACACCTTGGTGATCGCCATAACGCCGATGTTCTCGCCGTAGGTGGTGGTCGGGACCGAACCGATGAAGCCGGAGATCATGGTCGAGAAGTTATCCGCGAACAGAGAGCGGTGCAGACCGGGGTCCTTGAGCAGATCGCGGCCGACGACCTTGCTCGTGACGAGCTGATGGCCGATGTGCTCGTTCGCGATGACGAGGATGACCGGCAGGATGATCAGGATGGCGTTGATGTCGAACTTCGGCGTCTGAAAGTTCGGAATGGAGATGAAGCTGGTGTGCAGCGCATCGACGATGGTCTGGGTGTCGATGACGCCGGTAATAACGCCCGCGATGTAGCCGCAGATGATCGCGATCAGGATCGGAATGGTCGAGAAGAAGCCGCGAAACATGACGCTGCCGAATACCGCAACGGCGAGCGTCACGAGAAAGGTGACGACCGTGCCGACGGTCACGCTGTCACCGACGATGCAGCCGGTGGAAGCCGCCGAGCCGGCCAGTTCGAGACCGATGAGCGCGACGACCGGGCCCATGGCTACCGGCGGCAGCACGACGCTGATCCAGTCCGTGCCGCATTTGTAGATGATAAGCGCGAGGATGCAGCCGCACGCGCCGACTGCGACGAAGCCGCCGAGCGCGTACTGGTAGCCCCAGTTCTGGATGACGATGGTCGCGGGTGCGATGAACGCAAAGGACGAGCCGAGGTAGGCCGGCGCCTTGCCCTTGGTGATCAGGATGAACAGCAGCGTGCCGATGCCGTTCATGAACAGCACGATGGCCGGGTTCATATGGAAGATGAACGGGACCAGTACGGATGCGCCGAACATCGCGAACATATGCTGGATGGACAGCGGCACGAGCAGCCTCGGCGGGACCTTGTCCTCGACCTGAATGATTCTGTTGTTCTGCATGTGTTTTTCTTTTCCCCCTAAAATCTTTATTTCTATTATCCGTCAGACGAACAGTGCTTTGATGTCGTCTATCCGGTCACACGTCATATTATACCCCATTTCATAGCCCCATTCCAGCTTTTTAATATCTTTTTCGAAGGTGGCAAGGGGCGCGTCCGGCTGGAGCAGGACCGTGTCCGCCGGGTTTTCCTCCGCGAGACGGCGGCACAGGCAGACCGTGTCGTTGTAGAGACCGGGACGCGCGAGCATGGTTTCGGTCATGGCCGGGTATTTGCGGCGGAGTGCATGGGCGGCGAATTTCGAGCCGCGCGTCAGGGTCTTGCGGTAGCTTTTCGGCTGCGTCAGCACGATGAGGTTCTTTCTGTTGCCGTCGTGCAGGCTGCGGACGATGGGGATGGGGTCGGCGACGCCGCCGTCATAGAATGTGCCGCCGCTCAGCTGAACCGCCGGAAAGTAGAGCGGAATGGCGCAGGTCGCGCGCAGCATGGTGCAGGTGCGGTCGAGCTTCGCGCCGTCGAGATATTCGGCTCTGCCGGTCTCGGCGTTGGTCACGCCGACCAGAATGCGGCCTTTATAACGGTGATACGTCTCCCAGTCGAACGGGATGAGCTGGTTTGGGATGGTATCGAACACGAAATCCGTGCCGAAGATCGAGTGGTCGTGCGGCAGGTTGCGCACGCCGAAATAGCGGCTGTCGCCGCGGTAGCGACGCAGCACCTCCAGATTGCGCCCGCGCTGGCGGGAGAGGTAGGAGATGGCGTAGGTGATGCCGGCGGAAACGCCGACGACGTAGTCGAACATGATGTCATGGTCGAGCAGCGCGTCCATGACGCCGCAGGAAAATACCGGGCGGAAGGTACCGCCCTCTAAAACGAGTCCGGGCAATGCTGAGTCTCCTTTTTGCTGTTATCTGCGTTTTCTTGTGGGCGGTTTTTTGCCCTTCTGGCCGCCGCTGCGGCCCCTGCCGTGCGAATGACGGCGGCGCGAAGCGCGGTTGCCGAAGGGCGGCCGGTCGTCATCGCGCGGCGCGCGCTCGGGCTTTTCCGAGACGGGCAGCGAGCCCTCCGCCGGGGCGAAGTCGATCTGGCCCGTGACCTCGCTCGCGGCGAGCAGCTTGACGCGCAGGGGCGTGCCGATGGTGAAGCGCTTGCCGGTGCGGCGGCCGACCATGGCCATGTGCTCCTCGTCGTACTGGTAGAAGTCGCCGGTCATCAGCTCTGCACGAATCAGACCCTCACAGCCGTTTTCCAGCGCAACGAACACGCCGAACGACTGCACGCCGGAAACCTCCGCGTCAAATTCCTCACCGATAAACTGCTGCATGTAGGACGCGATATACAGCTTGTCGATGTCGCGTTCGCAATTGTCGGCAGCCTGTTCGCGGTTTGTGGACTGGTCTGCGGCTTCCTCGCACATCGTTTCGTCTGCCGCGGTAAATTCTTCACCGAGCAGCGCCTTCTGCAGCATGCGGTGCGCCACCAGATCGGGATAACGGCGGATTGGCGAGGTAAAGTGCAGGTAGAACTTCGCCTTCAGACCGTAATGGCCAATACACTCATCCGCGTAGCGGGCACGCGCCAGCGAGCGCAGCAGAAGCGTCGGCAGCACGCGCTGCTTCGGGTCGTTCTTTGCGCCGCGCAGCACGGTCTGGAACTGCGCCGTATCCTCCGGCTTGGACGGGTCGATGCGGTAGCCGAACGGACGCGCAAACGACGCAAACACGCGCAGCTTGTCCGGATCGGGATTCTCGTGCACACGGTAGACGGTCGGCAGCTCGCGCTTGCACATATACTCGGCAACCGCTTCGTTGGCCTGCAACATGAATTCCTCGATCAGCTTTTCACTCTCGCCGCGCTCACGGAACCGGATTTCAACCGGCTTGCCGTTCTCGTCCACGCGGATTTCCGCCTCCGGAATGTCCAGCTCGAGTGCGCCGCGCTCAATGCGGCGCTTGTACAGCGCGTGCGCCAGATTGTTCATCGTCTCGGCAGTCTCGACCAGAAAAGCGTATTCCTCGCGCAGCCCCTTGTCGCCCGCGAGGATTTTGTTAACCTTGTTGTAGGTCATGCGGGCCTTGGAGCAGATGACCGACTTGGCAAATTTCGCACCATACCGGCGGCCGTCTTTATCGACCTCCATCAGCGCAGAGAACGCCAGACGGTCCACCTTCGGGTTGAGCGAGCAGATGCCGTTGGACAGCGCGAACGGCAGCATCGGCACAACGTGTCCCGGGAAATAAACCGACGTGCCGCGGCGGAACGCCTCGGCGTCAAGCGGCGAATCCGGCGTGACGTAATGGCTCACGTCCGCGATGTGTACGCCGAGCAGATAGTGTCCGTTTTCCAGCTTTTCGAGCGAAACCGCGTCGTCAAAGTCCTTCGCGTCATCGCCGTCGATGGTAAAGATCAGCTTGTCGCGCAGATCGAGCCGCTTGCCGGCGGTGCCCATATCGACCTCCTGCGGAATGGCGAGCGCCTGCTCGAGCACCTCGTTCGGGAATACATCGTACACACCGTTTTCGTGCAGAACAGCCGCGATAGCGGCCTCCATTGTACCGCTTTCACCCAAATCCACGCGAACAACGCCCTGCGGCATAAACTGCTCATCGCCGTAGTGCGAGATTGAAACAGCCACGCAGTCACCGACGGCGGCTTCGCCGAGGTCATGCTTGTCCACTGCGATCTCCGGATACTTTTTCGAGGTCGGCTGCACGAAAAATGCCTTGCCGCGCTGCACGAGTTCGCCGGTCAGCTCCTTGCCGGCGCGTCCCAGCACGCGAATAACGGTTGCCTCCTTGCGGCCGCGGTTGTTCTTGCGCTCACTCACCTTGACGAGCACGCGGTCGCCGTGCCACGCACCGCCGGACGCATTCGGCGGGATGAACAGATCATCCGGCTTGGCTTCGCCCTCCGGATAATCCGGCGCAACAAACGCGAATGCCCGCTCGGTAGCCAGATAGGTTCCGGCCGCACAGCCGTAGTGCGCGGAGACCGCAAAGCGGTTTTTCTTATTTTTCATCACCCTGCCGTCCGCAATGAGCGCATCCAGCGCGTTTTTGAGATTGTTTTTTCCTGCATTCGGCAGCTTGTGCCGGATGTCCTCAATGCGGCATGGGTGCACCAGAATTTCCAACAGTCTGGATTCCAATTCGGTGTCTGCTTCTTTATTTTTCATGTTCGCCCCTCCAATCTTCGGCTTCTGGCGAAAAATCAATGCACTATTTCATTGTTATTATACCATTCTCAAATCTTATTGAAAAGCCAAAACCAAGTAAACCCATCACCATCCGCAAATTTGTACAGAATGTGACGAACAACATGAATTGACGCGGACAAGTCCGCATGGTACTATATAATAAGTTATCACAGTGATTTGGAGGGAATTTGCATGAAAGCACTCATCACGGGTGCGTCCTCTGGACTGGGACGCGAAATGGCGCGCCTGCTGGCGGCACGCGGCTACGAGCTGATCCTGTGCGCCCGCAGAGAGGAACGCCTGCGCGAACTGGCGGCAGAGCTTCCGGTACCGTGCCGCGTCATCGCGGCGGACGTGTCGGACGAGCAGGAATGCCGCCTGCTGTACGAGGCGGTACAGAGTGAGGAGCTGGAGGTCGTGATCAACAACGCGGGGTTCGGTCTGTTCGGCGAGTTTGTCACCGCCGATCTGGATGAGGAGCTGCGCATGATCGACACCAACGTGCGTGCCGTGCACATTCTCACCAAGCTGGCTGTGCGGGATTTTGTGCAGCGCGGACGCGGCTACATTCTCAACGTATCGTCCTCGGCGGGATTTTTGCCGGGACCGCTGATGGCGACCTATTACGCCACAAAAAACTATGTTCTGCGCCTGACAGAAGCCTTGCGCGAGGAGCTGCGCCGCGCCGGCTCTCCGGTGCGTGTGTGCGCCCTCTGTCCGGGACCGGTGGACACCGAGTTCAACAAAGTCGCAGGCGTGCGGTTTTCGCTCTCCGGTCTGTCGGCAGTGCGTGTGGCGCGCGAAGCTGTTGACGGCCTGTTTGCGGGCAAGGCAGTTGTCGTTCCGGGTGCAGCCATGAAGGCCATGACACTGGCGCGGCATTTCGCGCCGGACAGCATTCTTGCCCGTATCACCTATCATTTTCAGCATAAGAAGGGCGCAAAATGACTGCAAAAGAGATAAAAAGAACGCTGCAAAGCGAATTTGTGCGTACACTGCGCAAGCCGTTCGTAGACGCGGTAAAAGCATATGAACTGGTAAAACCGGGCGATAAGGTTGCGGTCTGCATCTCCGGCGGCAAGGATTCCATGCTGCTGGCACTGCTGCTGCAGGATTTACAGCATACAGTGGATTTTGACCTCGTGTTCCTTGCAATGGACCCGGGTTATGCGCCGGAGGGCCGCAGGCACCTCGAGGAAAACGCAAAACGACTGGACATCCCGCTCGAAATTTTCGACACCGACGTACTGCGCGTGGCAGGGATACACTCTGCCGAGCACCCCTGCTTCCTGTGCGCAAAAATGCGGCGCGGCTACCTGTACACCGAAGCACGCAAGCGCGGCTGCAATAAAATCGCGCTCGGTCATCACTATGATGATGCCATCGGCACCGTGCTGATGGGACTGATCTACGGCGGTCAGGTGCAGGCCATGCTGCCGCGCGTCAAGGCCAAGAATTACGAGGGCATGGAGCTGATCCGTCCGCTGTATTTCACGCGCGAGCAGAGTGTCCTCGACTGGGCGGAATATTGCGGCCTGACCTTCCTGCCGTGCGACTGTCCGGCGAAAAAGCTAGAAAGCGACACCAAGCGCGCGGAAATCAAGCAGCTGATCGCGTCTCTCGCGGCAAACAACCCGCAGATTGAAGCGAACCTCTTCAACGCGGTCAAGAACGTCGATACCGCCAAGCTGCTCGGCTGGCGCGATGCGAACGGCAAACATAATTTTCTGGATCAATTTGACTAACGAGGCGCAGTTATGAACATCAAACGTGCAAAAAACGAAATCAAAAATGCGCTCAAGGCGTATCTCACGACCGATGAATTCGGCGCGTATCGCATTCCGCCGATTCGGCAGCGGCCAATCCTGCTGATGGGACCTCCGGGCATCGGCAAAACGCAGATCATGCAGCAGATTGCCGAGGAGACCGGCGTCGGTCTTGTCTCCTACACGCTGACACACCACACGCGCCAGTCCGCGCTCGGTCTGCCGTTCATCGACAAGGTGATGCTCGGCGGCGAGGAACGCACCGTCACCGCCTACACGATGAGCGAGATTATCGCTTCGGTGTACCGCGAAATGGAACGCACGGGCGTCAAAGAGGGCATTCTGTTCCTCGATGAGATCAACTGTATTTCCGAGACGCTCACGCCGATGATGCTGCAGTTTCTGCAGTGCAAGACCTTCGGCAACCAGCAGCTGCCTGCTGGATGGGTGGTCGTAGCGGCCGGAAATCCGCCGGAATACAACAAATCCGTGCGGGAATTTGACGTGGTAACACTCGACCGCGTCAAAAAAATCGACATCGAAGAGGATTTCGGCGTGTGGAAGGAGTACGCGTACCGACGCGGCATCCACGGCGCGATTCTGTCCTACCTCGAGATCCGGCGCGAGCATTTTTACCGCGTAGAGGCCACCGCCGACGGACTGCAGTTTGTCACCGCACGCGGCTGGGAGGATTTGTCCGAGCTGATGCAGGTGTACGAGTCGCTGGGTATTCCGATTGATCGTCAGGTTGTGGAGCAGTATCTGCAGCTGCCGCAGGTGGCAAGCGATTTTGCGAATTATCTGCAGCTTTATGACAAATACAAGCAGGTTTACCGCGTGGATGAGCTGCTTTCCGGCACCTGGGAGCCGGTTCGCGCTTCCGAACTGCGGGACGCGCCGTTTGACGAAAAACTGGGCGTGCTCGGTCTGCTGCTAAGCCGGCTGGCGGACGGTGCCCGTGACGCATACCGTCTGGATGCGCTGACCGATGCACTTCATGCCGACCTGCTCGCCATCCGAGAAGGCGAAAAGGCCATCACTTCCCTGCCGGATGAAAAGCGTACCGCGCTTGCAGACAAGCGAAACGGCGGCTCGTCCGACAAGGACGCGCTCTATGTCGCCTCCCGCGAGGTGGAGCGTCTGGATGCCTACCGGCAGACGCTCATGCTTGAAAAAGTACCCGTGGATCAGCAGTTTGACCGCCTGAAGGCGCTTTTCTCCACCGATGTGGACGCACGCGCGGCCGCCGCAGACAAGAGCGACACCGAACTTGCGAACGCCTTTGCCTTCCTCGATGCCGCCATTCCGGACTCGCAGGAGCTGGTGCTGTTCGCTACCGAGCTGACCGCAAACTGGTTTACCTCGTGGTTTATCCAGAACTTCGGGTGCGATGCGTATTTCGCGCATAATAAGCGCCTGCTGTTCGATGATACGCAGAAACAGCTTCTGCAGGATATTGAATCCGCAAGAAACGAAGAATCATGAACAGTTTATCCGGAAACCCGGTTGCGCATTAGGCTGCAGCCGGGTTTCCGGCGTATGTAGAGGGTATTTCATCTGCGGTTTTCCACCGTCAAGAACGGGTTTGACCTCTCTATGGTTGCCATCAGCGCTGGATTGTGCCTGTTCCATCACTGCCCGTTTTACGGCATCGGTGTCGGCACAGTGCTCTCCGCACTGCTGCTCGGACGGGTCATCAAGCTTTTTGAGCTGCTCCCGCTGTCCGGCGCATAAAAACGCCGCCTGCACACATCATTCCTTGATGTAGCGCAGACGGCGCAGAAACTCTTCGTTATCGGTTTTTTCGCAGATGGCGTCAATGCCGGAGGAGATGATCCAGACCGCCATGCCGCGCCGCGCGCACAGCACCAGCATATCAATGATCATCTTGTGATGCGCCGATTCCTGTCCCGCGAACGGGAAAAAGCAGATCAGCAGCTTGGGATTGAGCAGATACCACCGATAATACGAAAACCGCAGACGATCGGGCAGTGACCATGCGCTGAGCGGACGCAGCAGCATTTCGCGCGGGAACCAGCGAGTCGCCTCCTCCAGAATACTGGAGACGAGCTTTTTGCGGATCAGCCGCTTGTCTGCCTTAGGAATCAGACAGGTGCACAGATTGTCGAGCGCGGTCATGTTGTCAAACAGCACGCCGCCCGGTCGGTCGGGCTGCTCAATCTGGATGCCGATCTCGGTGCCGATGATACGGTTCAGCGCGCTGTGGTCGTAAATTCTGCCGTCCAGCCGGAAAATGCCGTTCTGCCAGCCCTGATTCCCCAGAAAGCAATCGTGCAGACGACGTCCGGTGCTGTAATTCTCATCGTGCAGAAAGGCGATCTCGCCGGCGCATACCTCGAAGGACAGCGGCGGCAGTGGCGGCAGGGACAGCTCAAATACGGAAAGCACCGTCTTGCCCTTTGCGGGCGCTGTGCGCTCCATCCATGCCGGACGGCTGGCACGCTCCCAACCGAGCAGCTCAAACAGGCGCGGCCCGTATTCCTCGGGATACAGCCGGAAAAAGGTGCGGCGCTCCTTAATCACATCAATGCGGCCGGCATAGCGGAACATGAACATCTCATCCATATCGAAAAGGAGCACCGCCATGCCATGCCCGAGCAGAAGCTGTACGCACTGCATCAGCCGGTCCTGATCCTGCCGGCGCAGTGCCTCTGTCAGCCGATCGAGGACGAGCAGCCGGCAGCCGGTGAACCATGCGCGGAACACCGAAAGCCGGTAATAATCCAGCACCGAAAGGTCGGCAAGGCGCGTCTCCCACGAATGCTCCAGCCCAAGCTGCCGCAGCATATCGGTCGCGGCAAGCGATTTCAGCCGTGCCGCACTGCGGTTCTTCTGCCGGTATGAGGTCGTTCTGCCAAGCGCCAGCACAAAATCGCGCATGGTCAGCTCCCTGCCCGCAAAGCGGGATTTGTCCACCAGCATGGTGTTCTGCCGGATCCAGTGCTCGATCACTGCGGCGCCTGTCTTGCTGCCGCAGCAGAAGGCGCGTCCGTCCGTCAGTGCAAGGCGTCCCTTGAAAAGATCCAGATATGCAGTACCGGAGGTCAAATACTCATCCACATATACGCCGATGCACTCGCCGCAGGAAACCGAGATATCAAACCGGTATTCACCGGTATCGCTGCGGAATACACCATGCTCAATGCGTATCAGTTCTTCCTTCATGTCACTCCTCCTGCAGCAGCAGCGGCAGTGTAACGCAGCATTCGGTACCGATTCCCTTCGCGCTGAATATCCGCAGACCGTAATTTTCTCCGAACATCAGCCGTATACGGCTGTTGACATTGCGCAGCGCAATGCCGCCGCGTTTGCGGCTGACGGCGTTCGCGCTGCCATGGGCAAACTCCTCGTTCAGCTGCTCCACCTGCTCCTCGGAAATACCGATTCCGTCGTCCTTGACGCGCAGGAACAGCGTGTTTTCGCTGTTTTCCACCGAAATATGTACGGTTCCCTGCCCTATCTTGCCCTCCAGGCCATGCACGACGGCGTTTTCCACCAGCGGCTGCAGGATCAGCTTGGGCATACGCGCCTCAAGCAAATCCTCGTTTTCCATTTCCAGTTCCATATCCAGCTTGTCACCGAAGCGGCAGCGCTGGATGGTGAAATAGTTCTCGGCGTTGTCCAACTCGTCCGAAAAGGTGACATATTCCTGCACATTGGAGATGGTGTAGCGAAAAAAAGTCGCCAGTGCCTCGGTCGTCTCCGCGATGTCCTCGCAATCCGCCAAGAGCGCATCCGAACGGATCGCCTCAAGCGCATTGTACAGAAAATGCGGATTGATCTGGTTTTGCAGCGCCAGATACTCCGCCTGCTTCTGCCGCAGGCGGGTGATCTCCTCGCCGCGCAGACGATCCTCGATCTCGTGGAAAAAGGCAAAAATATCGCGGCAGCGGCTCCAATCCTCGTGCAGCACCGCGTCCAGATTGCCGTCCCGCCGATAGCGGCGCAGCGCCCGGCGCAGCTTCCATTGTGTTTTCAGCCACATGCCCTTCACCTACCTGTACAGCTTTTTATAGTCCGACGGACTGATTCCGGTGGTTTTCTTGAACAGGCGGGAGAAATATTTCAGGTCACGGTAGCCAACCTGTTCGGCAACGTCCTGCACCGAGCATTCATCGCCGCACAGCAATTCCTTCGCCTTATTCATGCGCAGCTCGGTCAGATAATCCATGAAATTCTGTCCGGTCTCCTTTTTGAACATGGCGGAAAAGTAGGTCGCGTTGAAGCCGACCGCATTGCTGACGTCCTCGAGCCGCAGAGATTCCTGATAATGCTGCTGGATAAAGTGCTTTGCGTCCGTAATGGGACGCGCTTCGCGCTGAGAGCGCTCCCGGCGCAGACGGTTCAGCTCACCGCTGACGCCGTCCTGCAGCAGCCGAAGCAGCTCCTGTGCGTTGGTACACTGCCACAGTCCGTCCTCCATGCGCTGATAGAACTGCTCATCGGCGCTGCCGTCCTGCTGCAAGCCGTAGCGCACTGCAGTTAGTATCTGCCGGAACCAGTCCTCCAGCATTTGTCCCCAGAGCGGCTGCATAGACATAACTGTGCGGTAGCTGTCCTCCAGCTCCTCGGCGTACTGCTCGGTGTTCAGACATGCGGCAGCCTCCTGAAAGCGACGCTTCTGCGCGCCGTCCAGCGTATAATGCAGGGAAAAATCCGGTGTTTCGGCTTCGGCGTCCCGCCAGTTTGGTGTGTGGCACAAACCGTCGATGCACAGCCAAAGCGCCTCCTTCAGCGAAACGGACAGCTTTTCTGCGGTGCTCTGTCGGCTGCCAAGGCAGACGGCGGCGCGAATGCCCCAGAACAGGTCGCGCTGCTTTTCGATCTCCTTGCGTATCTTGGTGAAGCACCGCTTGACCTCGACCGGCTGATACTCCGGCGTATACACGGCCGCCACGATACCCTCGCGGCGTGCCGATGCCACAAAGCCGCAGTCCATCTGTCCCAGCTCCTGCCGGACGATCTCGAGCGCGTGCTTCTGCATGGCACGGAAGCCGTCCTGATTTTCTGCCGCGGACGGAATATTCGGCTTGATAACAGCCGCAAAGTAGCTGCCGCCTTCGGGCAGACCGCGCTCCAGATCAAACGAGCGCACGGTGCTCGAGGTGCGTACACCGCCGCGCACCTCAGTCATCAGGGTGTCGATGATGCGCTCCTGCTCACGCTCGCTGCTCTTTTTCAAGCGGTACTCTATCGCTGCTTCCTCGCCCATCTTCTCCTTGAGGCTGATCAGCAGATCGACCATTTCCTCCTGCTTGAGCGGCTTAAGCAGATAGCCTTCTACGCCGTATTTGAGCGCATTCTGCGCATATTCAAACTGGCGGTAGCCGCTGACGATGATAAAATGCAGTCCCGGCTGAATCTGCTTTGCCTGCCGAATGAGGTCAATGCCGTCGCAGCCGGGCATGCGGATATCGGTCACCAGCAAGTGCGGCTTCTTT